>Ga0207665_10000122_pt1 | contig 51212 bp, 43 predicted proteins | sample LARL112metaG_FD_184351 | JGI IMG/M metagenome (GOLD analysis project Ga0207665, IMG submission 184351) | Corn, switchgrass and miscanthus rhizosphere microbial communities from Kellogg Biological Station, Michigan, USA - LAR L11-2 metaG... | ecosystem: Host-associated > Plants > Roots >... | reverse complement strand
GATCCGCGAAGAGATCTCCAAGGCGATCCACGACGCAATCCTCACCTACCTACAAAAGCCGATCTCCGACATCCTCGGCGATGTCGAAGCCAAGAAAGATCCCGAAGCGCCGAAACGTCTAGCCGCTCAGGCAGCGCCGGTGATCTGGGAATGGGTCCACGATCAGCTGCCTGAGTTGATCAAAAAACTCGACGTCCAGGCAATGGTCGAGCGCAAGGTGATGTCGTTCTCGATCGATCGCGTCGAAGAGATTCTGCGCAACGTGATTCAGAACGAACTGAATCTGATCATCACCACTGGCTACGTACTGGGCGGACTGATCGGCGTCTGCACCTTCGGGCTGCAGAAGCTCCTCGGGCTGTAACGCTACTGCTTCAGCGTCACCTGCGCGGTGTTGACGATGTTCGGATTCGCTCCCGCCGGGACATCAACGTAGATCACCGTCGGCCGCCCCTGAATCTCCTGTGTCGAAACCAGCAGCGTGCGGCCGCCCGCTGAGTATTTCTTGACGAGATCGGTCGACCCCGCTGCCGCCTTCGTCGAGAAACGCTTCTCGACCCCCTCGCCGACCATGTGGTAGAACTCACCCGCTTCTACCTGGGAATCCCATACGGTCAGCCAAACGATACCCCGCCCCTGCGGCGTGTTTACTACCGCATAGCGATCGCCGTCCCAGCCCGTCGCTCCGCGCACTGCCTCGTTCTGGTCAGCCAGCTGCTGAAACAGAAATAGCCGCGTCTCGAATTCGCCGAGATCGTTTTCGTAGACCTTGGTCGCATTCGCTAGCGTACCGAGACCAACCGTCGTCGGATTGTCCCTGGTCACGAAAAATGCCGCCGGATGAATGATCTGCTCAGTCGATACCGGCATGTCGTTGTAAATCACCGATCCCGGCTTGCGCTCTTTGTAGTTGCGGTAGAACTCGGCACCGCTCAGATACGGAAAGATCAGGGTCTCCTGAATGACTTTTGGCGCAGCAGCGAAAACCGGCATCGACGCCTTGTTCTCCTGGATCATCTCGCGAATGCGGTCCCAGCCGCCGGGGAGATTGATCGCGATGTTGGATCCGCCGAGCATGATCGAAATCTGCTCGTAGACAGCCTGGCCCTCGAACACTGATTGAGCCGCGGACAACCGGTCGTTGTCGTTGCGCACTTTTTGAATCGAGTCGAGGCTGATGTACTGATCCTGGAGCGCGTGCACCAGCTCGTGAGTGATCGTCATCCCGGCCATGTCCTTCGGGGCGCCATCGACGACGTACAAAACCTTCGTGTGCGGGTCGTAGTAGCCGACGATCTGCTCTTCGAGCAGGCTGGTCAGGAACGGCTGGAGCTTGAGTGTATCCGGAATCATTCCGAACAGCTTGTAAGCTGCTTCCTGACCGGCGATGTCCCGGACTGCCTGTGAATCCGTGAACTGGCGGGTAACGAACTGGCGCACCTGTTCCTTGGAGCGCGTTTCAACCTTGGGCGGCGTCTTGAACTTCAATCCAACCGCCTTCTCGATCATCGGGATCGCGTCTCTGACTTCAGTCGCGTACGGCCCTTCATAAGCGGGCTTTTGACTCTCGCAGGCGGAAACAAGGATTACCGAAAGAACCGCCGCGAGTGATCCCGCGCGCGCGTCGACGATCATTTGTTGTGCTGAATTAAGGTTTGCCGATCAAAGTCCCGAGATACGAAGATACCACGCTATCAGCGCATCTCCATGCAGCAGCGCGATCAGCGCGGCGGGCGCAAGAAAGACGCCGAATGGGAGCTCACGTTTGCGCCAGGCGCCACCTTCCTCGAGCGGCAGCTCAGTCTGGCCCTTGTCATCGGCCATTCCGCGGGCCGACAGTGGGTAAACGATCGCGAGCAGCACGATTGGCGCGAGCACCGACGCAATGAAGATCGTGAGCAGAGAGCGCACAGGACCTACGGCCGCACCCACGACTGCCATTAAGGTCACGTCACCGAAGCCCATCGCCGGTCGCTTGAGCCAGACTTCGCCCAGCCAGCCAACAATCGAGATCGCCCCGGCGCCCACACACATGCCAAGGATGGCGTCCCACGGGCGCGCGAACGGCTCGGCCTCACCGACGTATAGCGCGACGAGCGCAGTCAGGATTACGAAGAAAAGTCCGAAGACGGTGAATCCGTCGGGAATTAGGAAGTGCTTGGCGTCGGTGACCGCGATGCCGAGCAGCACGGTTGCCAGAACCGCCACGCGCAGTGCTGTCACCGTGAGTCCAAAATGGAAATACGCGACGAGCCACATCAGGGCGACCAGCAGCTCCACAATCGGATACTGGATCGAAATGCGTTCGTGGCATCCACTGCAGCGGCCTCGCAACATCAGCCAGCCGACGATCGGGATATTCTCAGACGCCGTGATCTGGTGACCGCACTTCGGGCATCTGGAGCGCGGTTTGACGACGCTCAGGCCTTCAGGCCAGCGGCCAATGCAAACATTCAAAAAAGAGCCGATGGCGGCTCCGATCAGAAAAACGAACAAACCTTCCAGAAATTCCATTTATCGTCGAAGCTCGTAAAGAAGAATTCCCGCAGCCACCGCGACATTGAGTGACTCGACGTCGCCCGAAATTGGAAGCGATATAGTTCGCTGCGATTTCGCTCTTATAGAGGACGATATTCCCGCGCCTTCGTTGCCGACCGCTACGGCCAGCTTAGGCGGGGCCGCTTTGCCATTGAGCGGGCTTCCGGCCACATCGGTAGCCCAAAGCTCCACCGATTCGCGTTTAAGGAACTCGAGCGTTTCGTCGACCCCAGCGTGGAGGGCTTGATGGTGAAATTGGGCGCCCATCGAGCTGCGAATCACCTTCGGATTCCACAGATCGACAGTTCCGGGTAATGCGACCGTAACATTCGCGCCGAGCGCCGCCGCGGTGCGCAGAATGGTGCCGACGTTGCCCGGATCCTGCACGCCATCGAGCAGAAGGAGACGGCACATCGCCGGCAGTTGCAGTGTATCAAGAGACCGTGACGGGACATCGGCGATCGCGAGAACTCCCTGCGGCGAATCGGTTTCGGCCGCCGAGCGAAAATCTTTCTCGCTCACTTCGGCGACCTCGACCTTTGACTGCTCGAGCTGACGGCGCAGATTGGCACCGCGCGGAGCGTCAGTGAGCTGCGGCGCGACGAGCGCACCGCGGATGTTCAGACCGGAACGCAGCAGCTCCTCGACGGACCGCACGCCTTCCGCCACGAACATCGAGTGCTTTTCGCGAGCTTTCCTGCGGCTTAAATCGCGAGCGAGCGTAAGCAGTTTCACGTTTCGCCCGGCGACATGGCTGGAATGGGACTTGCCCCGCCTCTCAATAGAAATTTCATCGCTGGAGTACCAATGAAACGGGTTCTCATAGGTATTGCGGTTACCGTCTCTCTGCTCGGCTGCGGCATTTCGCAGCAGCAGGAAGTTCAGATGGGACAGCAGTATGTGCAACAGATCAACGCCCAGCTGCCGATCATTCAGGATCCAGAGCTGAATCGCTACATCAACGTACTCGGCGATTCAATCGCGCGGCTGACGAGTCGCAAAGACCTCGACTGGCAGTTCTTCATCGTCGATGCCCAGGAAGTGAATGCGTTCGCCGTACCCGGAGGCTTCGTCTATGTGAACCGCGGATTGATTCAGCGCGCCGATCAAATGGACGAGTTGGCCGGCGTACTGGGTCACGAGATCGGGCACGTCGTCCGCCGCCATACGGTTAAGCAAATGGAGAAGGCGCAGGGCGCAAACATTGGTGTCACGCTAGCGTGCGTTCTCACCAGTATTTGCAACAGCCAGGCAGCGGGTGCGGCAATCAACATCGCCGGTGGCGCAGTGTTCGCCAAGTTCAGTCGCCAGGACGAAGCAGAGGCAGACGCAGAGGGCGTGAAGAATACTGTGCGCGCCGGAATCAGCCCCGTCGGGATGGTCACGATGTTTCGGAAGCTTCTCGAGGAGAGGAAAACGCGGCCCGGCGCGGTGGAGTCCTGGTTTCTAACTCACCCGCTGGAAGAGGATCGCATCACTGCCGTGCAGAGCATGATCAACGCGATCCCGCCCAATCAGCTTGCACAGCTCGGCACTGACACTCGGAATTTCCACGCGTTCAAGACACGGATCCAATCGTTGCCGCCTTCGCCGCCGCCGCGACAGGTTCAGTGACGCTCTAGCTGATTGATTCGTGCGCCGTGGAACTCCACGGCGCATCTTTTTATCCATGCGCATCGCGCTCACCATCGCCGGATCTGATTCGGGCGGCGGCGCGGGAATTCAGGCCGACCTGAAAACCTTCCAGCGCTTCGGCGTTTTTGGCACGTCTGCCATCACCGCGATCACTGCCCAGAACACTCGCGGCGTCAGACAGTGGGAGCCGGTCTCCCCGGATCTCGTGCGCGCTCAGATCGACTCAGTGATCGAGGACCTTCCCCCCGCCGCGTTCAAAACCGGCATGATTGCAAATGGCGCCGTTGCGCTAACCGTCGCCGCCGCAATTCGCGACCACTCGCTTCGGAACTACGTGCTCGATCCGGTGATGGTTGCCACATCGGGCGACAGGCTATTCGAGAACGGCGCGATCGATGTCATCCGCAGTCAGCTCCTTCCGCTCGCGTCACTTGTCACACCCAATCTGCACGAAGCGGAGATTCTCGTCGGCGAGAAACTGGAGGACGAGGATGCGATCGCGCGTGCCGCGGAGACTATCGTCAACGACATGGGCGCTGGGGCGGTGCTGATCAAGGGCGGGCACTTCGCGTCCGGTGATCGTGTGGTCGACATTCTGTTTGACGGCGACGTTCGCACATTCCGAGCGAAGCGGCTCGAAACCAGCAACACTCATGGCACCGGCTGCACGCTATCGGCGGCGATAGCAGCACTGCTTGCGCGCGGCGAGTCGCTGCACGCGGCTGTGCGCCGCTCCATTGAGTACGTGCATAAAGCGATTGCGACCGCGCCGGGCCTTGGGTCCGGCAACGGCCCGCTGAATCACCTCGCAGAAGAGGGCTGAGGCGCGGCTGTCTTCCCCAGAAACTCGGTGACCAGCGCTTCGAAACGCGCGCTCACCCGATTCGTGGTCTCGAGCACTTCAGCGTGACTCAGTGCCTCGCCTGTGAGGCCAGCCGCGGCGTTCGTAATGCAGCTGACTCCGGCAACGCGCATCCGTAGAGCGCGCGCGACGATCACCTCCGGCACCGTCGACATTCCAACTGCATCCGCGCCGAGCATTCTCAGCATCTTGATTTCGCTCGGCGTTTCGTAGGACGGACCGAGCAATCCGGCGTACACGCCTTCGCGCATGGTGATGCCAAGGTGCTCGGCGCTGTTCCGTAACACTCGCCGAAATCCAGGATCATACGCATCGGTCATGTCGGGAAAGCGAACGTCTCCTTCCTGCATTGCACCGACAAGCGGATTCGCGCCCATCAGGTTCAGGTGATCGCAGATGATCATCAGATCGCCGACCGACAACCTGGACGAAATTCCGCCAGCTGCGTTCGAGACGAACAGCTCGCGCGCGCCCAGCGCGTGGAACACGCGCACTGGAAACGCCGCCAATGCCGCTGAATGTCCCTCGTACATGTGCAGCCGGCCATTGAGCGCGACGACTTCGCGTCCGCCGAGCTTGCCGAGCAGAACTGTTCCCTCGTGGCCAACGACGGTGGCCTCGGGGAATCCGGGAATGTCGCCGAACGATATTCGCACAGCATCGGCAATTTTTTTTGCGAGCCCGCCGAGGCCGGAGCCAAGAATGATTCCGATGGTTGGCTGATGCGCGCCAGAGCGCAAGCGAATCGCATTCGCTGCGGTTTGTGCCGCTTCCGCCGAGTATCTCATCAGGCCGCGCCTCCACCGCTTCCGTCAACAGGTCCAAGCAACTCGTCGATGCTCTCGGAGACTTCCTCGATCAGCATCAGGCGATCTTCCCACGGAAGAAATGCGCTCTCGAAACCGTTGAGCGCAATACCTGCCAGCTCCTCGACGGTAAATCCGAGGTGCTCCGCGGCAAAGACATACTCGTCGGTGAGGGTCGTCGCGCTCATCAATCGATTGTCAGTGTTGAGCGTGACGTTGAGGCCGCGATCGAAGTATTCACGCACTGGATGCGTGGCGTAAGAGTCCGCGACGCGCGTCTGCACGTTGCTGGTGAGGCAGACCTCCAGCGCAATCCTGCGGTCGTTTACGTACTGAGTGAGCTCCGGATCCTCGATCAGCCGGGTTCCGTGTCCGATGCGATTCGCGCCGCACACGTGCACGGCCTCCCGAATCGATTCCGGGCCGTCGCCCTCACCAGCGTGAACCGTCACGGCCAGGTTGTGCTCGCGGGCATACATGAATGCCGCAGCGTGACGCGATGCAGGATTGCCTTTCTCGCCCCCGGCCAGGTCGAACGCAACCACTCCATCGTTCTTGAACTCCACCGCGAGTTTCGCGAGGTCGAGCGAGGTCTCGGGGGGAAGCTGCCGCAGGCTGGCGATTATAAAGCGCGCGGTGATTCCAAAATCATTCTCGGCGCGACTGAGTCCGCGCAGCGGCGCCTCGATCGCCTCGACCAGCGTTAATCCCTTCACGACGTTGAGAATCGGGGCGTTCCGTACCTCGATGTACCGAACTCCATCTTCGTGAGCGTCCTCAGCCAGCTCGTAGGCAGCACGCTCGAGCGCCTCTTCGGTCTGCAATACGGAGATGGTGACGTCGAAGCGACGCAGGTAATCCTCGAGATTGTTGGCGTCGTCGACGCGCATATACTCGGCGAGCTCTTCGGCACTCTCCTTCGGAAGCTTCACGCGTTGATCGCGCGCCAGCTCGAGCAGCGTCGAGGGGCGCATCGACCCGTCGAGATGGCAATGGAGCTCGGCCTTCGGGAGTTGCCGAAGCTTATTTGAAAAAATTGAGAGGGGCATTAAAGCGGGTTGTCTTCCACGTCGTAACCTGTCTGTCGCGCGCGAACGATCCGAAAGATGGCGCCATTATGGACGGGTGCGTCAGCAGTGGTCGGGATGCCGCGACTATCGGTGATCATGCGCTCACCGTTGCGGATCGCAGCGGCCTGAGTCGCATCCCATTGTTCGACTGCCTCGAGCGCTGTTGCGGAAGCAGTCACGTCGACCGGCTTGGCGTTGATGTAGATCCGGACTGTGTCACTCATTGAGCGATCGGGGCAATGCGCACTTCGGCGGGAGCCGTGATCGGCGAAGGCAAGGAGCGCAGATAGTCGATCAGGGCATCGAGGTCGACGATGTTGGTCGATTTCATGGATGTCGCTCTCTGACCAGCGTTGTAGCCTTCCCCGCCGGTGGCGAGGAAATCGTTGACGATGACAGTGTAGGTCCTTGTGTCCGACAATGGAGAGGCGTCAGACATAGTTGCGGACACGAGTCGAGATCCTGCCGGTTTGGTCGGGTCGAATCGGATCGTCAGCCCGCTGACGTGATCGTTGACCGACTTCGCCAGCATTGCCTCGAGCAATCCGCGCAGCTGCGCACCCGTCATCGTGAGGGAATAAAGGACGTTGCCAAATGGCTGGAGCTCGAACAGCGAGCCGTAGGTCGCTTCGCCGGCGCGAAGATCGGTACGGATGCCGCCATTGTTCATGATCGCGACGTCGCCTTTTGCCGCCCACCGCTGCGCGTCGGCGATCAGATTGCCGAGTGCGTATTGATCGCCCTGGCGCGGGAGTGCAACCGGGATCGTCGCAACATGGCGATTCACGAGAGGCGCCACGCGCGCGACGGCCTGGTCTACGATCTTTTCGACTGCCGGATCCGGCTTTAGTGTGTCGATCGCAATCTCGCGCACTTCGTGGCGCGTGGGAACGTTGGCGTAGCGTTCCAAAGGCAGGTCGACGACGTCGATTGCGCGCCCACTCGAGCGCGCCTGAACGACTGGCTTGTCAGCGATGTCGGCGTTGACGAGGCTGTGGGTGTGTCCGGATATAATGGCGTCGACTTTTGTCGTCAGCTGTCGCGCGAAGTCGATGATCTCGCCGTTGCAGCTGGTCGCGCCATCGCGGCTGCAGAATGCGCCGGCGTGGGCAAGCACGATCACGAAGTCGGCGCCGCGCTTCCGCAGCGCCGTCCCGATGCTGTCGACGATCGGCGCCGGCGGATCGAACCGGAGCCCGGCAACGTTCGACGCCCGGGTTGTCGTTGGTGTCGCAACCGTCGACCAGCCGATGATGCCGATCTTCGTTTTCCCACGCGTGACGATGGTGTCGTTGGGAATCCATTCGACGTCGCGACCGTTGGTATAGCGCACGTTGGCGCCGAAGATTCCAAACTTCGCCTGTCGCATCCGCGCACGCAGAGTGTCGGTTCCCCAATCGAACTCGTGGTTGCCGAGCGCTGCGGCAGCGTAGCCCATCCTATTGTAGTAGTCGACGACCGGGCGCCCATACGACAGGTTCGAAGCCGGAGTGCCCTGGAACAGATCGCCGGCATCGACCAGCAGAATCTCACATCGCGGTACACACTCGCTGCGCGCCCTTTCGATCGCCGCCGCTACATACGCAGCCCCGCCACGCTTCACTCCGTTAGCATCGGGACGCGGCTCCAGCGCGCCGTGAAAATCGTTGGTTGCGATGATGCGGAGGAATCGCGTGCTCGTCGGAAACGCCGGACGTGAACTCGTCACTGCAGGCGGTACAACCGGATTGACTGGCGCGCCGACCTGACCGCCGCCGCGGATCAGCGTCCAGCTCGGAGTGAAATAGTCCCGCTGACGCAGAGTGCCTTTGGCGCGCACTTCGTCGATCAGGAGTTGCCTGATCTCCTGCTGTCGGTCGTATACGACCGGCGCTCCGCTCAGCATCGAGTATCCACCGCCGCCGGTCTGGCGGTAGTTGTTGAGCGCCATCGTGAAGGAATCAGCATCGGTCACCGGGCGGCCCTTGTACTCCAGGCGCGTGATGCGCGATCCGATCGGCCGCGAGACATCGATCGTGTAGTCGACGCCTGACACAATGTCGAAGTTGTAGCCCGGTATCTGCGGATCGGTTTCGAGCGGCGCAGTCGGCGAAGCCGGCGTCCGATAATAGCGAGCACTGTACTCGAGGTAGTCACGTAGCTGCTTGCCGGTGATTCGTACCGCGCGCAGAGTGTTGTCGTACGGATAGAGTTGCGCGACCTGGGCGATGGTAATCGGACCCGGATTCAAAACGACGTCAGTCGAAAATGCGGCAGTCGATGCCAGGTCAGTCCCGGCGGCTTTTCTTTCCGTCTCCAGCATGAAGTCGATCAGTGGAGTGTCTTTCACCCGCGCCGAGTCGGCGGTCCACTTCTCCGACGTCGATCCGATCGCTGTCGTGACGTAGCCGACCGTCTCGCGGTGCGCTGCATCAGTCGCTGCGAGCACGTCCGCATCCTCGGCGTGGTTGGCGGCCTGCACCAAATCGCTGCGTCTGTCAGTCACTGTCCACTTGCTGCCGCTGCGCGCGAGTGTGAGATGCGCGATGTCGACACTGGTCGCCCAGTTCTTCGGCTGAATGAGCAGGGTCTGTCCAACCATCGCGCCACGCACTTCCTTGTGCGAGTGGCCGTAGAGCAGCAGATCGATTCCCGGCACCTCCCTCGCAATTCGCTCGGCTACGTTCTCGCTCGGCACGCCGGTGGTTACGGTGTCGTAGCTCGACGGCTCATTCAGCCCCGAATGAACAGTGACGACTACGATATCAGCACCCGCGCGACGAGCCTGGCCAACCGCTTCGCGCACCGACGGCACGATGTCGCCGAACCGCAAACGGCCAGCGATGTTCTGGGCATCCCAGACCGCAACGCCCGGTGTCGTCGCCCCAACGATTCCGATTTTCACACCGGCCCGTTCAACGATTACCCACGCGTTATAGGCGTGCACACCAGCGGGATCGATGCGGTACGTGTTCGCGGAGAGGAACGGGAACTTTGCCTGCCGAATCGCCGAATCCAGATAAGGCACGCCGTAGTTGTACTCGTGATTTCCAATCGCCGCGGCGTCGTACCGCATCGCATTCATCGCGGCGATAATCGGATTGGTACGGTCCGTCGACACCCGGGCCGCCACGTAGGCGAGCGGATTACCCTGCAGTAGATCACCGGCGTCGAGCAGAATCACGCGACCCGGATTCGCCGCGCGGACCGAGTCGACGATGGTCGCCGCACGACTGAGCCCGCGCACCGACTCTGCCCGATTTGCGTAGTAATCCCAGGCTCTGACCCGCCCGTGCACGTCCGTCGTCGTCGCGAACACGAGATCGACTGTTTCTGGCGCGCGGGGCAACTGGCTCGGCGTGCATCCGAGCGTCAGCGCGAGTATGACTCCCTTGGTCGAGCCCCGTCTTTTGTGTCGTTTGTTCACGTGAAGAGCAAGCTAAACCCGGACGCTCAGCCGAGGGAGTCCGCCCGGCTTTCGACGGCGTGCGAGCACGCACACAACTGTGGTGACGCATTCGTGACAGACTCCGAGTTGACGCCAGCTCAACGGTTCAGCCAACTTCCAGCCGTGACAGAACCCAGCGCCGCCGAGCGCGTTCTCGTGGTCGACGACGAACCGGATATTGTCGCGCTCGTCGCTTACCACTTAGCCAAGTCAGGCTACTCTGTCTCCACTGCGACGAGCGGATCGGAAGGATTAGTCGCGGCTCGTCGGGAAAAGCCCTCACTCGTTGTTCTGGACCTGATGCTGCCGGGATTATCCGGACTTCAGGTCATGGAGGAGCTGCGATCGGATCCTGCGACGTCGAGCATCGCAGTGCTGATGCTGACTGCCCGACGCGAGGAGAGCGACCGGATCAAAGGACTTACGATGGGTGCCGACGACTACCTCACCAAGCCCTTCAGTCCCCAGGAGCTGGTGTTGCGCGTCGGTGCCATCCTGAGGCGTCTGAAGGCCGGGCGAACGGATTCTGAGGACGTGAAGCAAGTTGGTCCGCTGCGAATCGACAGCACCGCTCACCGCGTCACGGTAGACGGCCGGGAGGTGGACCTCACTCCAACCGAGTTCAAGCTGCTCCACCTCCTCGCCGAGCGTAAAGGTCGGGTGCAACCGCGAAATCTTTTGCTTGAGGTTGTGTGGGAAGCCGCTCCCGACATTCAGACGCGAACTGTCGACATGCACGTCCAGCGCTTGCGCGCTAAACTCGGCGCAGCCGGTGATCTGATCGAGACCGTGCGCGGGTTTGGGTATCGGATCAGGAACGTAAGCGAACGCACGTGAAGCTGGCGCAGAGGCTGCTGCTTCAATCGCTGGCAATCGTGGCGGTGATGGTGATCGCGGTGGTGCTGATCATCGACAATCAGCTTCACAACAACATCACCGAGCAGACGACCCACGACCTCGCCGGCGAAGCGCGTCTCGTCGCGCTGCAGTGGAAACCGGGGGCGAACGCCGACTCGATCGCCGACAATGCGGGCGCGGCAACTGGTCATCGCATCACGTTGATCGACAGCACAGGCCACGTTATCGGTGATTCCGATTTCGACGGCCCCGCGCTGCAAGCGCTCGAAAATCATAGCGCGCGGCCCGAAGTAGTGTCGGCGAGAGCGACGGGGATGGGCTCGAGCCGGCGCATGAGTCCGTCGACCGGCGAGGAGCAGCTGTACGTCGCAATCAAAGCTCCGCTCGGATTCGCGCGCGTGTCGGTGACTACGAAAGCCGTCGAGCAGCTTTTCGAGCGCGCGCGGAGCGGCGTCCTCCTGGCGGGTGGGATCTCATTCCTGCTGGCTGCGATTCTCGCCGGCCTGTTCGCACAATCGGTATCGAGGCCAATTTCTGATCTCCGCGATGTTGCCCGCTCGATTGCCGCTGGCGAGCGAAAGCTTCACCCTGCGCTCGCCGCTCCCGGCGAAGTTGGCGATCTCGCGGACGCTATTCATCGTCTGGCCGAGCAGCTCGAGGCGAGGCTGAGCGCGCTCGACGTGGAGCAGGCCCGGCTGTCTGCTCTCGTCGAAACTCTCAATGAGGGCGTGATGGCGATCTCGCCGCAACACGAAGTCGTCCGCATCAATGGCATGGGTCGTCGGCTCCTCTCCATCAACGCGCGAGTTCCGTTCGGGACTGACTACCTCCCGCGTGAAGCCACACTGCGAAACGCAATCGCGCTTGCCCTCGACGGCACGGAAACCGAACCGGAGGAAATCATGCTCGGCGACCGTACCCTTTCGCTGACCGCGAAGCCGCTCGCGAATGGCGGCGCGGTAGTGGCATTGTTCGATCTGACGCCGATTCGCAGGCTCGAAGCGGTTCGTCGGGACTTCGTCGCGAACGTCTCGCACGAGCTGCGCACGCCACTAACGATTGTTGGCGGATTCGCCGAAACGCTTCAGGACCCGGACATTCCGCCCGAGCGACGGGTCGAGTTTGCGCGCACGATCTTCAGCAACACCCATCGCATGCAGCGCATCGTCGACGAATTGCTCGATCTGTCGCGGATCGAGTCGGGTCACTGGCAACCGCGCCCGCAACCGGTGCGCGTCGCCGAGATCGCGACCGAGATCTTCGGTCGCCTCGGTCAGACAGCGCGCGACAAGGCCGTGACGCTGGACACCCGGATCGACCCGGATGCGGCGGTCATTCACGCCGACCGAACGGCGCTCGAGCAGATCGCGTTCAACCTGGTCGAGAACGCGATTCGCCATACGGCATCGGCCGGACGCATTTCGATCGAGACGAATCGCGAGGGTCGCTTCATCGCTTTCTCAGTGCGAGACACTGGCTCCGGTATTCCGGCCGCGCACCTGCCGAGAATCTTCGAGCGGTTTTATCGCGCGGACGCCGGCCGCTCGCGAGAAGCGGGTGGCACGGGCCTTGGGCTCGCCATCGTCAAACATCTGGTCGAGGCGCACGGCGGAACAGTCGGAGCCGATAGTATCGAGGGTCGGGGAACCACGATCAAAGTGCTGTTTCCCGATGAGCAATCGACCATGGAGTCGTGACAAATCCTTTACGTAGGATGTGATCGACCGTGACGTGACCGGGAGAGTTTAACCGCGACAATAAACCTCCCTCACGGAGCACAAGTGAACAAAACCGTTCGCAGCATTGCTGTCGCTTTTTCCGCGGCAGCGCTTCTCTCAGGTATTGCCGCAGCGCAATCAGTCGATCTGACGGGAGCGGGTGCGACGTTCCCATATCCGATCTACTCGAAGTGGTTCGCTGACTACGCACAGAGCACCGGCGTCAAAATCAATTACCAGTCGATCGGATCAGGTGGCGGCATTCGCCAGCTGTCCGAGCAGACCGTCGACTTCGGCGCGTCCGACAGCCCGATGAGCGATCAGGAGCTCGCCAACGCCAAGGGTGGTGCGGTGCTGCACTTCCCGACGGTGATGGGCGCCGTCGTCATCACCTACAACGTTCCAGGCGTCATCAAGCCGATCAATCTCAGCGGCGACGTCATCGCCGATATCTTTTCGGGAAAAGTCACCAAGTGGAATGATGCGCAGATTGTCGCACAGAACCGCGGGGTGGCTCTTCCCAACTCCGACATTCTCGTCGTGCACCGCTCCGATGGCAGCGGCACGACCTACATCTTCAGCGACTACCTCACCGCCGTCAGTCCCTCATGGGCGGGCACACTTGGCAAGGGCAAGGAGATCAAATGGCCGGTCGGGCTCGGTGGCAAGGGCAACGAAGGCGTCGCTGGCCAGGTGAAGCAGACGCCAGGCTCGATCGGATACGTCGAGCTCGCCTACGCGAAGCAGAACAAGCTGCCGTATGCCAGTGTGCGTAACGCACAGGGCCGGTATGTTAGTCCCACGATTGCGTCGGTGACCGCTGCCGCCGCCGGCGTAAAGCTGCCGAAGAACACGGACTATCGTGTGTCGATCGTCAACGCGCCCGGTAAGGATTCCTACCCAATCTCTTCGATGACATGGATACTCGTATACCAGAATCAGCTCGATCGAGTGAAGGGGCAGAAGCTGATCGATTTCCTGCGCTGGGCGTACACCAGCGGCGAGAAGTCAGCGGAGTCCCTCGACTACGCGCCGTTGCCGGCTGCAATGCGGGCGAACCTTACGAAGCGGCTCGCCACGATCACCGTCGCCGGCAAGCAGGTCGGAGTAGCTCGATGAAATTCACCCTCGCTCTTCTCTTCCTGTTCGCTCCGGTTGCACTGATGGCACAGCAACCGCCTGCCGACACCACCAAGCCCGTCTCACCACCTCCCGCGCAAGCACCGGCGACGGTCTCGATTCCAGTTGATTTCTCCGGTGTGCTGTACGCGAACTTCCAGTATCGCGGCGATGCGGGTGCAGCAAAGGCGTTCAACAAGTTCGATCTGGAGCGTGCATACCTGACCTTCAGAATGCCGGCTGGTGATCGCGCCAGCATTCGCATTACCGCCGACGTCTTCCAGCAGCAAACGACGCCGAACGATTCGTACTATCGGGGTTGGGTCGTTCGCGCCAAATACGCCTACCTCCAGTACGATCTGATCAAGAGCTCGACCTGGAATGCGAACATTCGCGGCGGCCTGCTGCACAACGTGGTCATCGATCACATGGAGCAATTCTGGCCACGCTGGCTTTCGCAGACGTCTGTCGAGCGTAACGGCTGGTTCGCCTCGTCCGACGCCGGAGTGGCGACGACGCTGAGCTTCCCGAACAAGCTCGGTGAGATCTACGCCACCGTCGTCAACGGGCCAGGCTATACCTCTCGCGAGACTGACCGATTCAAGGATTACGCAGCGAGACTGACACTGACGCCACTGGGTAATTCGGACAACAAGATCCTCAAGACGTTGGCCCTCACCGGCTACACTTACATTGGCGCAGTCGCGAGCTCTTTCGTGAACGGTGGCGCTGCTCAGGTCGGAACCGTCGGATCATCGTTGCCACGCACTCGCGCCGGAGTATTTGCCGGAGTGCGCGATCCGCGACTGTCGGCTGGTGTGGAGTGGGACACGCGTAAGGATGCGCGTGAGACCGGCGCTAACACCCTCGTCGCCCCACGAGTCGAGGTGGACTCAACGGGCAGATTGATCGCCGGCTTCGCCCTCGTCAAACCGTTTCAGCTGCTCAACGACAAGTCGACGTTTCCGCTCGGCTTGGTCGGACGCTGGGATCGGTTCAAGCCGAACACCGATCTCGATGGCTACATCAACATCGTTATCGGCGGACTCACCTGGGATCTCAACAAGCGATCGGCGATCTCGCTTGACTACCAGGAGCAAACACCGCACAACGGAGCCGTGATCTCGGCCACCAAGACTTACTTCATGCACATGGTAGCCAACTTCTAGGGAATGCTGCTCGGGGTTCTCATGCCCCCGGTCGTTTGTGACAATGTCGTTACCCGGCATTCGCCATAACCGATCGGGGGCATTCCTATTTTTCAGCGCAGGCCAGCGCACACCCTCCAACTGACGCAGGAGCCCCGATGAGAGCCACGAAACTCGCCGCCCTCATTCTTTTGATCGCCGCTTGTGGCAAGGAGAGCGCGAGCAACTCTTCCACAGCTTCGTCCACCAGCTCGGGCGGATCAGTCGACCTTACCGGTGCCGGGGCGACGTTCCCCTACCCGATCTACTCCAAGTGGTTTGCCGATTACGCGAAGCAGACCGGCGTGAAGATCAACTACCAGTCGATCGGTTCCGGCGGCGGCATTCGGCAGCTCTCCGAGCAGACGGTCGACTTTGGTGCTTCTGACAGTCCGATGTCGGACGACGATTTGGCGAAGGCCAAGGGCGGTCCGGTGCTCCACATCCCGACTGTCCTCGGCGCTGTCGTTATCACCTACAACCTGCCGGGACTGTCAGCACCGATCAATCTCACCTCGAGCGCAATTGCCGACATTTTCGCCGGCAGGATCACCAAGTGGAGCGACACCCGGATCGGCTCACTGAACCCTGGAGTGAAGCTGCCCTCGACCGACATTCTCGTCGTTCATCGCTCGGACGGGAGCGGCACCACATTCATCTTCACCGACTACCTGAGCAAAGCAGTTCCCGCGTGGAACTCGAGCGTTGGCAAAGGCAAGGAAGTAAAGTGGCCCGTTGGCCTCGGCGCCAAAGGAAATGAAGGAGTCGCCGGACAGGTCAAGCAGACGCCGGGTGCAGTTGGATATGTGGAGCTCGCCTACGCGAAGCAGAACAACCTCCCCTTCGCCGCCATCACCAACAAGTCCGGCAAGAACGTTCTCGCATCTGTTGCCGGCGTTACCGCCGCGGCGGCGGGTGCTGCCCAAACTCTTCCTGCCAACACCGACTATCGGATTTCGATCGTCGACGCTCCGGGCGCGGACTCTTATCCGATTTCGTCGTTCACCTGGATTCTCGTTTATCAGCGGCAGCGCGATGCGACCAAAGGGAAAAAGCTCGTCGACTTTCTGAACTGGGCGCTTACTACAGGAGAGAATGAGGCGTCTTCGCTCGACTACGCGCCTCTTCCGGCCGACATGGCGGCAAAGGTCAAAGCGCGTCTCTCCACTATAATGCTGGCCCAACCGAAGTGACCGCAGTTCCGGCGGAGTGGGTCGACAAAGATCGCCGCCACCTTCGCGTTGAACAATCAGCGATCGGTGACAAGATCTATGGGATCATCACCGCTGGCTGCGCGCTCATCGTCCCGGCGATGGTGGTGGCGATCGCGATCGCCATTTTTGCTGCTGCCTGGCCTGCCTTCGCAAAACTCGGTCTGTCGATACTCACGTCGAGTGACTGGGATGTCGCTAACGGACATTTCGGGGCCGCTCCCGCACTTTTCGGCACCCTCGTCTCGTCTGCTGTCGCCCTCGTAATCGCGACACCCCTCGCTGTCGGCGTAGCGATTTTCCTTTCAGAGTTCTCGCCCGCCTGGCTCAGGTCACCGGTAGCGTTTCTGGTCGACCTGCTCGCCGCGATTCCCAGCGTCGTCTACGGTCTCTGGGGAATCTTCGTGCTGATTCCGATCATGCGCGAGCACGTGATGCCGTTTCTGCGCGACACGTTGCATCTGGGCGCGACGCCGTTTTTCAGCGGCGCTGCGTACGGTCCCAGCATGCTCACCGCCGGTGTCATTCTCGCGATCATGTGCCTGCCGAGCATCTCGGCGGTGTCACGTGAAGTTCTCCTGGCCGTGCCGAGATCGCAGCGCGAGGCGGCCCTGGCACTTGGTGCCACTCGCTGGGAAATGATCCGAGACGCGGTGATCCCGTTCGCCCGCTCGGGAATTGTCGGTGGAATCATCCTCGGACTCGGCCGCGCTCTCGGCGAGACGATGGCCGTGACGATGGTGATAGGTAACCGACCCGAGATCTCGGCGTCGTTGTTTGCTCCCGGCTACACGATGGCGTCGTTGATCGCTAACGAATTCAGCGAGGCCACCAACGATCTGCATCTCTCCGCGTTGATGGCGGTTGGCGCAATCCTGTTCGTCATCACGCTGATCGTAAACGCAATCGCTCGCTGGCTGGTGTGGGGCGTCGCACGCGAGAAGAGGAAATGAGAACCGCACGAAGTCGGCACCTCGTTAGTGGTGGGATGATTGGCCTCACTTACCTCGCGGCCGCTCTCGCGACACTTCCCCTGTTGCTCATTCTGCTACACCTGGTGAGAAAAGGGGCGTCTTCCCTGTCGCTCGATTTCTTCACGCATATGCCGCAGCCGGTCGGTGAGACCGGGGGCGGTATGGCCAACGCGATTGTCGGGACGCTGGTATTGATCGGGATCGCCAGTCTGATCGGACTGCCAGTAGGCATTGGCGCCGGGCTGTATCTCGCCGAGAAGCGAAGCACCAAGCTCGCGCACACGGTGCGATTTCTCTCAGACGTGTTGAATGGTCTGCCGTCGATCGTCGTCGGCATTTTCGCGTGGGAATTTCTCGTGAGACCAATTGGGCATTTCTCTGCCCTCGCCGGCGGTATCGCGCTCGGCACGATGATGATTCCGCTGGTCACGCGCACCACTGAAGAAATGCTCAAAGTTGTTCCAAACTCCCTGCGCGAGGCGGCACTCGCGCTCGGTTACCAGCGCTGGCGGACTTCGCTGTCCATCGTGCTGCGGACTGCGATGGCGGGTATCGCAACGGGAGCGCTCGTCGCCGTCGCAAGAATCGCCGGGGAGACCGCTCCGTTGCTGTTCACTGCGTTCGGCAATCAGTTCTGGTCGGTTTCGCCCTCCCAACCAATCGCCGCGCTGCCGCTGCAGATCTTCACCTACGCCGTAAGCCCTTACGACGAGTGGCACAGACTGGCGTGGGCTGGTGCATTGGTTCTGATCGCGATGGTGCTGATCATCAGCATTCTTGCCCGCCTGGTAACGAGGTCCCGGTTCGGTGCTCCAGTCGACTGAAGTGGCTCCCTCGAAACCGTCCCGCGTGGTGACGCCGACGGTGCAGGTGCGCGCCCTCGCGCCCACACCGGTGCTGGACGACGTCAAGCCATGCATAGAGACGAAAAACCTGACCGCAACCTTTGATCAAACGGTAGCGGTAAAGAACGTCACGATGACCGCCCCTCAACGCGCTGTCACCGCCATCATCGGTCCATCCGGGTGTGGCAAATCCACCCTGCTCCGCTGCTTCAACCGCATGCACGAGACAGTGCCGGGCGCGCGTGTCGAAGGCGATGTCACCGTACTCGGCACGCCGATCTACGGAGAAGGGACGAGTCCGATTGCGGTGCGGCGGCATGTCGGAATGGTGTTTCAGCGTCCGACGCCTTTCCCCACGATGTCGATTCGGCACAACGTCGCCGCGGGGCTCCGCGTCGACTCTCGCCGGCGAGAATCCCGTGAAGATCTCGATGCGATTGTAGAGGAGGCGCTGCAGCGCGCCGGACTCTGGGCCGAGGTCAAGGACCGTTTGAACGAAAGCGCGATGGCCCTCTCAGGCGGGCAGCAGCAGCGGCTATGCATCGCGCGTGCGCTCGCGACTCGTCCCCGCGTGATTTTGCTCGATGAGCCGACGGCGTCGCTCGATCCACTCAGCACCCAGAAAGTGGAGGAGTTGGTGTACGAGCTCCGCAACACTGTAAGCGTCGTGATCGTGACACATAACATGCAGCAGGCGGCGCGTGTTTCGGACATGACGGCGTTTCTCCTCGCCGGCGAGCTGATCGAGCTGACATCGACCAGAGACCTCTTCACAGCGCCGGCCGACGAGCGGACCGAGGCTTACATCACGGGACGGTTCGGATGACGGCAGTGGCTCCCGCTCCAGCGCGCCGAACTGCACCTGCGGCTTCCGGATCGATCGAGGCGAAAAACTTCTCGTTCTGGTATGGAAAGAAGCAGGCATTGCACAGCATCTCGCTTGCAGTTCCTCCACGCTCCGTGACCGCGCTGATCGGCCCATCGGGCTGCGGGAAGTCGACATTCCTCAGATCGATCAATCGCCTGAACGACCTGATTCCGGGAATCAGGCACGAGGGCGATCTCAGCCTCGACGGCAAGAGCGTATACGACAAATCGCTTGATATTGTCGCGCTGCGCCAGAGAGTCGGCATGGTTTTCCAGCGCTGGAATCCATTCCCGAAATCGATTTATGAGAACGTCGCTTATGGGCCGCGCATCAACGGCATCGCCGATAGTTCGGGGCTCGACGAGATCGTCGAACAGTCGTTACGCCGCGCCGCAATATGGGACGAAGTGAAGGATCGTCTTCGCAGCAGCGCGCTCGGATTGTCGGGTGGTCAGCAGCAGCGTGTTTGCATCGCTCGCGCGCTGGCGAATCAGCCGGAAGTGCTTCTGCTCGACGAGCCGGCTAGCGCTCTCGATCCCAGCTCGACCCAACGAATCGAAGAGCTCCTGTACGAGCTCAAAAGGGAGTTGACCATCATCATCGTGACGCACAATCTGCAACAGGCAGCAAGAGCGTCCGACTTTACTGCGTTTTTCTTCACCGGTCAGCTCGTCGAATTCGGTCAGACCGAGCAATTGTTCACGAGTCCTCGCGAAGAACGCACCGACGCCTATATCACTGGGAGATTTGGATGACAGCTGACTCGAGCGGAGCCGGTTTCCGGCATTTTCACGATCAGCTTTCCTCGCTGAAGGAAAAACTGCTGCGCATGTCATCGACGGCCGAGGAGAGAACTGACCTCGCCGTTGAAGCATTGCTCAATCGCGACCGAGAGAAAGCAAATTTGGTGATCGACGGCGACGCTGATCTGAACCGGGCCGAGATGGAGGTCGAACAGGCAGCAGTCGAACTTCTCGCGCTCCAACAGCCGATGGCGCGGGACCTCCGTTTCATCATCGGAGCGATCAAGGTCTCGAACGACCTCGAGCGCGTCGGGGATCACGCCGTCAATATCGCCGAGAGCGCACTCCGCCTCGCGGAAAAACCGAAATCAACCCTCCGCATTCCTGAGATCGAGGTGATGGCGCGACGCGCGCGCAAAATGCTCGGTGATTCGCTCGACGCTTTCATTCGCGCCGATGGCGCACTCGGACGCCAGGTGTGCAAGGACGACGACGTAGTGGACTCGCTGCACGATTCAGTCTTTCGCGTGCTGCTGACGCACATGATGGCCGATCCCAAGACAATCACCCCTTCGCTGGAGCTGCTACTGGTCGGCAGAAACCTCGAGCGAATCGCCGACCTCGCCACCAACATCGGCGAGGACGCTGTCTATCTGGCGGAGGGCAAGCAGATCAAGCACCACCGCGAGGACGAGCACGTCAACGCAGACCGGCTGCTGACAATCCCCAGTAACTGATCGCCGCCATCAGTGCCGATGCCGGGATGGTGATGACCCACGCCCAGACAATCCGGCGCGCGATTCCCCAGCGTACGGCTGAAAAACGGTAGGTCGCGCCCGCTCCCATGATGGAGCCGGCGATGGTGTGGGTGGTGCTAACCGGAATGCCGTAATGCGTCGCGAGAGTGATCGCGATCGCGCCACCAGTCTCAGCGGCGAATCCACTGACGGGGCGCAGCCTGGTGATTCGCGATCCCATCGTGTGAACAATTCGCCAGCCGCCGAAGAAAGTCCCGAGCGAGATCGCCGTGTATGCGCCCATCTTCACCCACAGCGGAATGCCTTCGTCGGCGACGTAAAGGTGATGGAAGATTCCTGTCTGCGACGCCATTAACGGTTTTACGGAAACGAGAAGGCCCACGATGATGCCCATCGTCTTCTGCGCGTCGTTGCCGCCGTGTGCGTGCGACAGAAGTGCCGAACTCAATAGCTGGGCACCGCGAAAGAATCGATCGACCCGTGCCGGCGCCATTTTCTGGAACAGCCAGTAAACCGCAACCATCAACAGGAAACCGGCAAGCATGCCGACGAGAGGAGAGATAGCTATGAACGACAGCGTCTGGATCCACTTCTCGCCCCAGGTGATCGCGCTCCAGCCGGCCTTCGCTACACCAGCGCCAGCGTAGCCGCCGATCAACGCGTGTGACGAGCTCGAAGGTATTCCGTAGAACCAGGTGATGAGATTCCAGGCGATCGCGCCGATCAGGCCCGCGAGAATCACGTTAGGCGTGACGATGTCGGTGCGGATGATGCCTTTCTGAATTGCCTTTGCGACCAGCTCACCAGCGGTGAATGCAGCAGTGAAGTTGAAGAATCCTGCCCATAAAACCGCTGCGAACGGACTGAGCACGCGGGTTCCGACGATCGTGGCGATCGAGTTCGCCGAATCGTGGAAGCCGTTGATGAAGTCGAATATGAATGCGATCAGGACGATCGCGCTGACGTAGTAGACCACTAAGCGTTCTTAAGCGCGATGCTCTGCAGGACGTTGCCCACGTCCTCGCACTTGTCCAGTGCGTCCTCGATCTTATCGTACAGATCCTTCCACTTCACCACTTCGAGCGCGTCACCGCCCTCAGCAAAGAGTTTTCCCATTGCGTCGTGATATATGGCGTCACCTTCCTCTTCCAGCGTCTTGAGCTTTTCGCTGATCGCGTAGACGTACTTCGCGTCCTTCATTTTGCGAACACCGTCCTCAACGACGCACCCGGCGCGCGAAAGAACCTCGGCCAGCACGCCGGCAGCGGGACGCGTTTTCTGAATCCGGAAGATCTGCGCTCTCCGCGCAGTTCCATCAATCAGGTCGATGACCTCGTCCAGCTCGGAAGCGAGGGCGTGAATATCCTCGCGGTCGAATGGCGTGACGAAAGTGCGATCAATACGATCGATGATGTCGTGGGTGATGTTGTCAGCTTCGTGCTCTAGGCCCTTGATCGCGCTGACCTTGCTATCGAGCTGACCCGGATTCTGAAAGAGCTCACGGAGCATGTTCGCCGACCCCGTAAGTCGCTTCGCCAGCTCGGTGAACATTTCGTAGAACTTTTCGTCGCGAGGAAGGATGCGCAAAATCGAGCTCCGTGTAGGTGCGGAAAATCTAACTACAACTGAAAACTGCCAGCAGTTTGCTTACTGTTCACGCAATCCGTGTGCGTCGCACAACCAGATTCCTGTTCTCGAAGAACTTCACCAGCACGACTCCGGTGATGAAGCCTCCAACGTGTGCCCAGACGGCGACCCCGCCCGAGAGATCTGCACCGTTGGTTAGCTCCGGTAGCGCCGCGACCAGTTGCCAGAAGAACCACCAGATAAGCACCAGCCAGGCGCGAATCGGAACGATGAAGAAAATAAAGAGCATCCGCACGCGCACACGCGGATAGAGAACGAGATACGCGCCGAGGACTCCGGAGATGGCGCCCGAAGCGCCTACGGTTGGTAGTGGAGAGGCCGGTTGTGCGATGATGTGAGCCGCCGCCGCGGCCAAACCGCACACGATGTAGAACACCAGGAATCGAAAACTGCCAAGGCTGTCTTCGATGTTGTTGCCGAACACCCAGAAGAACAGGCAGTTGCCGAGCAAGTGCCCCCACCCGCCGTGCAGGAACATCGAAATCAACGGCGTCAGCAGGTTGATCGGATCGTTGTCTACCACGCATGCCAGATTGCGCCCCAGTGGAACCGCGGTACCGATTGGTGCCATGTGGGTTAGCTCGCCGGGCACCATGCCGAGATTGCAGACGCTGGCGACGAGAGCTTGTTGATCGAAGCCCGCGCCCTGGACGAAAATCCAGACCAGTAGCATCGCAGCCAGGAGCGTGTACGTCATCCAGGGCGTGCGAACTGTGGGCAGCTCGTCGCTAATCGGGATCATTTAGAACGCTGGTTACAGGTCGCGGTTACGAGGTAACTTAGCCGCAATCAGGCCAACTGGTCGGCGCCGATGGTGCCACTGGTGAGTAGCCCACAATCGAGCGGCCAAGATGGCGCACGCCTTTCGGAGCGGCAAGTTGGCACGCTGAACTGCTCCTAAAACTCAGTTATTCGGCCGTTATGGCAGGGATTCACGGCCCCGCGCTTGCCTATACCCGATCCGAGAGCACACTGAACATGGAGGCACTCTCTGCCTTCAGGAGAAATCAAGAATGGCTGACAAAGTAATCGGAATCGATCTGGGCACCACGAACTCCGTCGTCGCGGTGATGGAAGGCGGCGACCCCGTCGTCATCCCCAACGCAGAAGGAGGTCGTACGACTCCGTCCGTCGTCGGGTTCACCAAGGACGGCGAGCGCCTGGTTGGACAGATCGCCAAAAGGCAGGCAGTAACCAATCCGCAAAACACCGTCTTCTCGATCAAGCGCTTCATGGGCCGCAAAACCTCGGAAGTGCAGGATGAGATCAAGCGCGTTCCGTATAAGGTCGTCGGCGGGTCGAACGACGTTGCGATGGTCGAAGTGCAGGGCAAGCGTTATTCGCCGCCCGAGATTTCGGCGATGATTCTTCAGAAGATGAAGCAGACCGCTGAAGACTACCTCGGCTACAAGGTCGAGAAGGCCGTCATCACCGTTCCCGCTTACTTCAACGATTCCCAGCGCCAGGCAACCAAGGACGCGGGCAAGATCGCGGGTCTCGATGTGCTACGCATCATCAACGAGCCCACCGCTGCGGCGCTCGCGTACGGTCTCGATAAGAAAAAGGACGAGAAGGTTGCCGTTTTCGATCTTGGCGGCGGTACTTACGACATCTCGGTCCTCGAGCTTTACGACGTCGAAGGTTCGCGTCAGTTCGAGGTGAAGTCGACCAATGGTGATACTCACCTGGGCGGCGACGACTTCGATCAGCGCGTTATTGACTGGCTGGTGAGCGAGTTCAAGCGCGACCAGGCCATCGACTTGTCGAAGGATCCAATGGCGCTCCAGCGTCTCAAGGAAGCGGGCGAGAAGGCGAAAATGGAACTGTCGACGACGCAGTCGACTGACATTAACCTGCCGTTCATCACCGCCGATCAAAGCGGTCCAAAGCATCTCAATTACACGCTCACCAGAGCGAAATTCGAGCAGCTGGTCGACGATCTGATTCAGCGCACCATCCCGCCAATGGAGCAGGCGCTTAAGGATGCTGGCATCAAGCCCAATGAGATCGACGAGGTGCTTCTAGTCGGTGGATCGACTCGCATTCCGAAGATCCAGGACATCGTCCGCAAATTCTTCGGCAAAGAGCCGAACAAGGGGGTCAATCCCGACGAAGTCGTGGCAATCGGTGCCGCGGTTCAGGGCGCGGTTCTCACCGGCGAGCAGAAGGACGTGCTGCTGCTCGACGTCACCCCGCTGTCGCTCGGAATCGAGACGCTCGGCGGAGTCACCACGGTGCTCATTCCTCGCAATACGACCATCCCAACGAAGAAGAGCGAGACTTTCTCAACGGCTGATGACAATCAGACGACGGTGGAGATTCACGTTCTGCAGGGCGAGCGCGAGCTGGCGACGTACAACAAGACAATCGGCAAATTCCAGCTCACCGGAATTCCGCCTGCACCGCGCGGCATGCCCCAGGTCGAAGTGACTTTCGACATCGATGCCAACGGTATTCTGCACGTCACGGCGAAGGACAAGGCAACCGGAAAGGAGCAGAAGATCCGCATCGAAGCTTCGAGCGGCCTCTCGGACGCCGAGATCGATCGCATGGTAAAGGACGCGGAGAAAAACGCGGCCGACGACAAGAAGCAGCGTGAAGCGATCGATGCTCGCAATCGCCTCGACTCGATGACTTACGAGGTCGAGAAGAACGTCAAGGAATGGGGCGACAAAGTCTCAGCCGACACGAAGTCAAAGATCGACGCCGCGATCGAGCGCGCTCGCAAGGCGCTCCGTGGCGATGACATGAACGAAATCCGCGCAGCGCAGGAAGAGCTCACCAAGGTCTTCAGCGAAGCCGGGCAGGCGTTCTATCAGCAGCAGGCGCAAACGGGCGCCCAGCCGGATGCTGGTGCGACTGCGGGTGCTGGCGCTACGCCCGGTCCGGAAGCAGGCGCTGCCAAGCAGGACGATGTCGTCGAAGCAGACTACGAGATCGTCGACGACAAGAAGTAATCAGGCGTTGATCCACACCGGAAACACGAGAGGCCCGACTGGCGAACCAGTCGGGCCTTTTTTTCCGCCGGGGATCGCGTCCTCGGGGCTTGCAGCGACTGGTAGGCCGGTCAGGGAGCGATAGACGTATCCGCCGGAAGGCCGAGCACCTCAAGGGTGTCAGGACTCGTTGCTGGTACTCCTTCCACCCTTTCACCCGGACCGCTGTCGTCGCAATCTTCGACGCAGGTTACCACGCCGGAGATAAGGATGTAGCGGCCAAAAGAGGCGCCGGTCGGACTAGCCAGACTGGCCTTCTTCTGTAGCGGGGCGGTGGGGCCGGTTGAATCGCTGCAAGCGACACTTCCTGCGGCGGCAACTAGCGCGAGAACCCCAAGCCAATGGCGACCTGACATCAACGGACTCCCTTGACGAGTAAGGAGATCGGTGGAACACCCTAGATCAGATGACCCGGCGTAAGCATACCATGTGCCCCGAAGCAAGTCGTTTGGCCGTTGATACTTAGTTTTTGACCGTGGCGCGGGTTGCATGTGCTCTGCAACAGTTGTGTCGCAGCAACAATGGAAATTGCAGCGCAGCAACGAAGGAAACGTCCGTCTCTAACCGGCGATTGTCCAGTCGGCGAGATCTGCCCACCACGCGTTCGGTCTTATTCCGACTGGATGAATCCGTTTTGATGCTCCCTGAACGTTTCTCAGCTCGTAGATCCACATCGCCGGAGCGTCCTCCGTCAGGATCTTATAAGCGCGGCGATACAACTCGATGCTACGCGCGGGATTCATTTCTTTGACGGCGCTGTCGATAACGGCGTCGAACGCTGGATTGGAATAGGACGTGGCGTTGTAGCCGCCCTTTTTTATCTCCGAGCTAGCCCACTCTTCGCGCACAGAAGAAGGAGTCGGATCGATATGCCAGCCGTTGAGGAGGGCTTCGAAATTCCGGGTTTCCATCTTGGCTCCGAAAGCATTGAGCTCCAGCTCGTCGATGCGCACGTCGGCGCCCGCCTTTCGCCACTGCTCCTGAAGTAAAACGGCGATTCGTTTGCGAATGGTGCTGGAGCTGGGAACGCTCAAACTGAACGCGAGCGGTATTGACCCGCGCGTCCGCATACCATTGGCACCGCGCTTCCAGCCAAGCGAGTCGAGCGTCTTCGCTGCGCCGTTTGGGTCATAACGAGGGCCGAGCGTCGTATCGCTCGTCGCCAGAATTCTTGTCGCGGGACCGTAAGCGACGAGGCCAAGAGTGTCAAAGACATTCCTGACGATCGATGCACGGTCGATAGCCCGGACTAATGCGCGGCGAGTCTCCCGCTCTCCGAACACCGGGTTCGGTGCGGTGTTCTTGACGTTGCGAAGGTTGAATGCGACGTACCCGTAGTCGAGACTGCCGGATGAGACTATGACGTCCTTACCCTTTGACTTTATCTCGCCGACGCGTTCGGGCCTCACAACATCAAGAAAGTCAGCGGTGCCGTCCAGGAATCTGAGCTCGGCCGTCGGATAGTCCGACGCAATCACCCAGATGACTTTGTCGGCGTTCGGGCGGCCTCGATAGTTGGCGGTGTCCGCCTGCAGCATTATTCGCGAACCACGGTCCCACGATGCGAACCTGAACCTTCCGCTACCGACGGGCGCGCGGCCAAAACCGCTTTCCGCGAGTTTCGAGGCCGGGGTTTTCTCGAGCACATGCTGCGGCAGGATGACAACCGGCGTCGCGGCCTTGAAGAACTGATCCGGTGTGCGCTTGTGAAACCAGACGACTGCGGTCAACGAATCCGGCACTGTCACGGAGTCAACGTCGTCCAGATTGCCCGACAGCGGCGACGCCAGCGTCGTATCCTTTACCAGCCCGAAGGTGTAACGGACATCGTAGGCGCTTACCGCAACGCCGTCGTGCCAGCGCGCGTTGGGATTTATGTGAAACGATATCCAGGTCGAGTCCGGACTCCAGCGCCAGCGATCGGCCAGTCTCGGGGTAAAGCCAGCATCGCCGACGGTGTTCAGCGTCGGGCCAACGTCTGCCAGATTGTCGAAGATTTGATCAGCGACCTGTTTTCCCTGAACCGACAAAACGAGCGGCGGGAAAAGGATATCGGCGTCGGCGGCGGTCGAAATGACGATGGTTCCACCTACACGCCTCTCCGTCGAACACGCAGAGAGAATCAACATCATCACCAGCGTGATCGAAAAAATCGGAGGTATTTTCTTCAAGCGAAGTTTCCTATGGAGACAGCGGCAATGTTTTGTGGCGTTTGCCGGTCGGCAATCGTGCTGCTCGACGCCCATTCGAGGAACGCATCGAGTAGCAGCGGATCGAACTGGCCTTTCGAGGATCGCATGACTTCGGCGGCACGGGCGTGCGACAAACTGTCCCGATACGATCGCGCCGTAGTCAACGCATCGTAAACGTCAGCGACGCAAAGAATCCGAGCCGCAAACGGGATCTCATCTCCTTTCAGTCCGTCCGGATAGCCAGTCCCATCCCAGCGCTCGTGGTGGTTGCGAATAATCGACCGGACGTCGCCCGGAAAATCAATGTCCGCAACCAGGTCCAGCCCCGCTTCAGGATGGCGCTTCATGATCTCCCACTCTTCGGCGGTGAGATCGCCCGCTTTGTTCAGCACTTCGGTTGGAACGATGATCTTGCCAATGTCGTGGAGGAGCGCGCCAAGCCTGAACCAGAATAGCGACTGAGCGTCCATCCCCATGCTGTCGGCCAGCACGCACGCGAAGAATGCAACACGCTGACAGTGGCCCTGGGTGTAATGATCCTTGCTCTCGATCGAATCACCCCAGTGGTGGGCCATCTCCAGAAATCTCGACTCGAGCGCGGCATTGCGGCGCTCAACCTGTGCGACTCGGTGCTCTGCCTTGAGACGCTTGTACAAGGCGTGCGATTCGTTGAGGTGCGCGAGCATGTCCCGATGGCGTTTCTGCGTCCAATACAGCTCGGCGAGCTGCTCAGTCACATCTGCCTTCAGGAGCAGGTCCTCCGCATCCTCGGCGCATTCCGACGCCCGACCCAGGTATTCAGCGGCTTTCATATAGTCGCCGCGCTCGCGCGCAATCACGCCGACGTGCCGGAAGACTTCCCCGCGCCAGGAAGGCGTAATCTCACCTGTGAGGTCCAGAAGCAGTGACACACGTTCCTGCGCTTCCTCGAACCGTCCCGTGGCGATGCAGAGCTGAACCTGATTCAGCGCGACATTCAGCCGGTTCGCCTGATCGTTCTCCTCACCGAAAGTTCGTTCGGCTTCCGCGTACGCTCCGGCGGCGTTCTCCAGATCTCCGAGGTCGCTGTATGCAAGACCAATGTTGTTGAGAACCTGCGCTGCCTGATCGCGCCGGCCAAGTGCACGGTAACCCGCGAGACTCGACTTGAATGCGCTGAGCGCGCGATTGATGTCACCTCGAATGCTGGCCACAGTACCGAGGTTCTGGTCGATCATCGCCAACGCTTCGGCGTCGCCGATCGACTGCGCTGTGATACGCGCTTCCGTGTAGCGCGACTCGGCGAGATCGAGATCGCCTCCGGTCTGGTGGACTATCGCAACTACGTTGAGCGCCTGTGCGATGGCTGATGGAGACCCGGCCTGCGATGCCGCAGCCACAGCCGCCTCCAGAACATCCATCGCTGCGCCCCGATTCCCGAGCTCGAGATAGACACGCCCAAGCCAGCGCAAGGCCGACAAACGGGTTACGTCGTCGGCAAACGGGTTTCGAACGAGCAGCTCGTAACGGTGCGATGCATCCGTCCAGCGACCCTCTCGCTCCGCGACTTTCGCCTCTTCAACGAGAGCCTGTATTGCCTGCGATTCCACCTCGCCATCGCGAGATGTGGAACGTGCCGTCATGACGATGCGAGAATGGTGCGACGCTGAGAGCCTTCATCGCGCAGTTTGCGCGTCAAAGTGGGGCGGGAGATTCCAAGAATGCGAGCGGCAGCGCTCAGATTGCCACCGGTTAACCCGATGGTCGTATGAATCGCTTCATCCACGATCGCCTGCAGCGATTTCCCTTCGGGCGGGATGCGAATCACGCCCCCCGTCGGGGTTTCGACCAACGGAACGTAGGAACGCCGCTGGAGCGAAAGGTGGTGTGGCTGGATGACATCACCGGTACAGACGACAACCGCGCGCTCGATGACGTTCTTGAGCTCGCGGATATTGCCCGGCCAACGATGGCGTTCCAGCGCTGCGATCGAGTCCTGGCCCAGACGCAGGTTCTCCCGGCCCTCACTTTCGGCGTGGCGGCGTACGAAATAGTTGGCGAGGATAGGAATGTCCCCTTCCCGCTCACGCAGCGCCGGAAGCTCGAGCCTTGCAACGTTAAGTCGATAGAAGAGATCAGCGCGGAAGCGGTTGTCGGCTACCGCCGTCTCCAGGGACGAGTTTGTCCCTGCGACAATGCGTGCGTCAAGAGCGCGTTCTTCCGAGCCGCCCAATCGGCGGAAACGTCGGTCTTCGACGACCCTTAAGAGCTTCGCCTGGAGCTTAAGTGGCAGTTCGGCCACCTCATCCAGAAAAACCGTCCCGGCGCCGGCCACCTCAAACAGACCCTTTTTCAGCGCGCGGGCGTCGGTGAACGCGCCCGGCTCATGTCCAAAGAGCTCGCTTTCGAGGAGGGTTTCGGGAATCGCGGCGCAGTTGATCGCGACGAAAGGTTCGGCAGCGCGGGCGCTGGCGGCGTGGATCCCGCGGGCGAAAAGCTCCTTCCCGGTGCCCGTCTCGCCAACAAGCAAAACGGTCACGCTGCGACTGGCTGCCACTTGAGTCGCCAAGGCGATGACTTCGCGGATGGCGGGGCTCTGTCCGATTACGTGAGCATCCCACCGCTCCTGCGCGGTTTGCTGCAGTCGGGCTGTAATAATTCCACCGTTCCTTTATCGCGCGAGCAATAAGCCGCCTGCGCGCGGAATTGTGATCGAGCGATTTGTCCCCTGTGAAGGGGTTGGGCTTATTTAGGAGACGAGGAAACCGGTGGCCAAGTCACCAGTTTTCTTGGACTTAGAGCTCTGCCGTTGGAGGCTCTGAAGTGTCCGTGTTTGGGCGGATGTACTTGGGCCGCAGCCGCGGCGACTTGTCTTTCGCGGGAGCGGTGCCCAGCCCTGCGAGGAGCGCTTTGATCTCGGCGGCGTCGCTGCGAGCGCCCAGATCGTCGAAGGATTCTGCTGCCTCACGCCAGGCCAGTTCGGCGTCGGCGGTGTTGCCGAGGGCATGTGAAGTCTGTCCCAGCTCGCGCAGCATCTCCGCTTGCAGCAAGCGATCCTCGAGTCCCTCCGCCTCGAAGATACCAATCCGAAGCGTCGCCAGGCTGGCGCTCAGCGCGCCGCGTTCCCGCTCGATTCGCGCGCGACACTTGAGCGCTTCAGCCATGGTGAGGTGATCACCGCGGTGGTGAGCGCTGCCGTACGCCTCGGCGCAAGCGTGCTCGGCCTCGTCGAGTTTGCCCATGGCTACCCAAACCCAGCCGAGATTGAGAATGACGACACTCTCTACGAGCGCATCGCCCCGATTGCGAGCAATGCGCAGCGCGCGGTCGAACGTTTCAACCGCTCGCTGGTAGTGCCCAAGCTTCGTGTAAAGCATGCCCAGGTTATTCAGAACCCAGGACATCGCTTCACTATCTCGCGTTTGCTCGAATGCGCCGAGGCTGTTGTAGTACCGCGCCTCCGCAGCGACAAATCTGCCCCGCATGTTCAGGAGTACGCCGCGGTTCTGCTCGATCATGCCGAGCAGGCGCACGTCACCCGCCAGCGCGGCGTACTCCGCGGCCTGCTGGTAGAGGCGTTCGCTTTCGATGAGATTGCCGCGGCGCTGAGAGATGATCGCGAGGCAATTGTACGCGTGCGCCTTGCAGCTCACCGATCCGCACAACTCCGCCTGATGCAGGCTCTCGGTGTAGCAGCGATACGCGGCTTCAGTTTCACCCTGCTCGCGATGCAGGGTACCCTTCCAGCGAAGGGCTTCGGCTAGAGCAGATGCTTCCTGCTCACGCTCGAGGGTTTCGATGGCGTCGTCGTAGTAGCCGAATGCCTTCGCTGTATCACCCCGCCGCTCGGCATCGCGCGCCAGCTCGATTAGGCGACGCGATTCCTCTGATGCAGCCTGCTTCATGAAAGCGAGACTGTGTTTCGGCCCATGCTACCCTCTCGAGCGGTGAGGTGAACAGTCTACCTCAAACTGTCGGTTCTGAAAAGAAGATTTTTTCCGTCAACTTCGCAGCCTTCGACACAGACTTGTGAGCCGGAGATCAGAATGTATCGGCTGAAGGCTGCAGTTACTGGCGAACTTGAATTTACGGTTTTTGTAGGAGGCGGGCTGGTAAGAGCGGTGGAATCTCCGCACGCAAGACATGCGACGGCGCTCACAGCCGCCAAAAACTTCAATAAACGGCGACCTAACATGTGAACCACCTCGGAAAGAGATCTGGTCCTTCCCAGCTCATCCGTGGCATGGGCCGTGCCCTTTGCTAACCCATTGTTCTATATATTGTTAGCTCAATGAGTCGACCTCCCGCATCCATTTTGTTGTAACGCCGCGTTACGATCGTAAACGTTTCGTTAGCGGAATTTATTCGGCCTCAAGCGGCGTAGCTGGACGCGAAAATTGCCAACCTTTGCGGCGTCGGACGGCCTGGAATGTCGGCCGTCTCGGCCCAGGTCAGGAAGGTTTCCAGCAGCTCCGGGTCAAATTGGCCGGCGGAGGACCGCATGATCTCGGCGGCTCGGGCGTGGGTCAGGCCCGGACGGTACGACCGAGTGGTGGTAAGCGCGTCGTAGACATCTGCGACGCAAAGGATGCGCGCTGCATACGGAATCTGCTCGCCTTTGAGTCCGTCGGGGTAGCCCGCGCCATCCCAGCGTTCGTGATGATTACGAATGATCGCCCGGATGTCACCGGGAAAATCGATGTCGGCGACCAACTGGAGACCGGCTTCCGGATGGCGCTTCATGATCGCCCACTCTTCATCGGTGAGCTTGCCTGGTTTATTGAGCACCTCTGTCGGCACGATGATCTTGCCGATGTCGTGGAGAAGCGCGCCGATCCTGAACCAGAACAGCGACCGCGAATTGAAGCCCGCGGTCTCGGCGAGTACGCACGCGAAGAACGCAACCCGCTCGCAGTGACCCTGGGTGTAGCGGTCCTTGCTTTCGATCGAGTTACCCCACTGCTTCGCCATCTCGAGGAATCGCGCCTCCAGTGCGTCGTTGCGCTTATCAACCTGTGCAACGCGATGCTGCGCCTTGAGCTGCGAATAGAGCGAATGTGACTCGTTGAGCGAGTGCAGCATCTCGCGATGGCGCTTCTGCGCCCAGTAAACCTCGGCTAACTGTTCGGCGACATCGGCGCGAAGGAGCAGATCTCCGTTTTCCGTAGCGTGCTGCTCGGCGCGAAGGAGACTCTCGACCGCCTTACCGTAATCGCCCCGCTCTCGCGCGATGACGCCGAGGTGGCGGTGAACCTCACCGCGCCAGGGCGCTGGCTCCTCGGGTGAGACGGCAAGGAGGTGCTCGCACTGAACGAGCGCTTCATCGAAGCGACGCGCAGCGATATAGAGCTGCACCTTGTTCACAGCCAGGTCCAGCTGGCGCGCGTGATCGCCCTCTTCCTCGAATGCACGGGCGGCTTCGTTGTAGGCAGCCTCGGCGTCGGAGAGCTCGCCAAGCTCCATGTAAGCAAGCGCGATGTTGTTTAGGATCTGCGCCTCGTGGTTGCGCATGCCGAGGGTCTGATAGCCGAGGTGACTCAGACGAAATGCTTCCAGAGCACCGCGCAGATCGCCACGAATCATCGCCACTGTGCCAAGATTCTGATCGATCATCGCGATCACTTCGGCGTCCCCCGCGACCTCCGCTTTAGCCCGAGCGGCAGTGTACATCGCGGCTGCCTGATCCAGATCGCCGCCAACCTGATACACAATCGCGACCACGTTCAGCGCCCGCGCGACGGCGAGCGGGGAGCCGACGATGTCGGCTGAGGTGACGGCTGCTTCCAGCACGTCCAGTGCGGCTCCGCGGTTGCCGGCCTCGAGATAGGCACGCCCTAACCAGCGCAGTGCGGCCAGACGGGTGTGTGCCAGAGCGCCCGGGTCTCGGACAAGCCGCTCGTAGAGAACACAAGCGTCCCCCCAGCGCCCCTCGTGTTCGGCTGCCTTGGCGAGGTCGATGTATTCACGGACGGTGGATGATTCCACCGCTTTCAACTCTATTGTCGGCCTATTGATCATTGCGCTCTACGCTCCACGAGGAGACGAGTAGCGCTCCGCGCTGCAACCAGCCGACTACTGTAGAAGCTCGAGCTGGTTCCGGGCCTCGGCGAGCTCCGTGGTCGCTCCAATTTGCTCGAATGAGTCGACAGCCTCGCGTAAGGCAGACCGGGCCGCCCCGGCGTTGCCAACCGCTCGCGAGATTTCGCCCAACTCCCGAAGCATCTCGGCGTGGAGGAGGCGATCTTCCGCGCCTTCGGCTTCATAAATCGCGATGCGGAGGGTCGCGATGCTCTTGTCGAGAGCGCCACGGTGACGCTCAATGGCAGCGCGGATTCTGAGGGCGCCGGCGGCAGTCAGGTGATCGCCACGTCGCTGGGCCTGACCCAAGGCGTCGACGCTCCAGTCATCAGCCTTGTCGAGTCTTCCCTGTCCCAGCCAGGCTTCCGCGATGTTGAGACTGATGACGTTCTTCACCACGTTGTCATCCCTCGAGATTGCGATCGCGAGCCCGCGCTGCAAATAGTCGAGCGCCTGGCCGTAGTTGCGGAGCTTGGTGTGGAGAATTCCCAGGTTATTCAGCACCCACGACATTGGCTCGTGGTCGCCCGATGTCTCGAATGCACCCAGGCTGTTGCTGTAAAACGCTTCGGCATGACCGTAATCGCCACGCATGCTGGCAAGCACGCCACGATTTTGCTCGATCATGCCGAGAAGCCGCGCGTCGCCGGACTTTACCGCGAGCTCGGCCGCCTCCGCATAGAGGCGCTCCGTCTCCTTGTGATCGCAGCGGCGCTGGGCGATAGTCCCCAGGCAATTCAAGGCGCTCGCCTGGCACGCCTCCGACCCGACCGCCCGCGCCTTCTCCAGGCTCGCCGTATAACAGCGAAACGCCGCTTCGGTCTCGCCCCGCTCCCGAAGCAGCGTTCCTTTCCAACGGAGCGCCTCCGCTGCGAGCGGAAGCGTGCAGTCTTCCCCGAGAACGGCCAAGGCGTCGTCGTATAACCCGAGCGCCTTGTCGTTCTCTTCCCGCTTTTCAGCGGTTCGCGCCATTTCTATCAGCTTACGAGCACGTTCTACACTCTCTGATTTGCTCATGTAGACCTGCCCTTTTGAAGTCATCCGAGGGTTAATTCGGATCGCTGGCTCAGTTAGACGCCAGCATGTATCGCGAAAAGTGGTTCAGCTGCCACGTTTCGACTTCCGCCTGACCCGTGCGAGGGTCGGAGAAGATCGTCGTGGTTTCAATTTCCAGTGCGTTGAGCAGACCCGACAGGTCGAGCAGGTCCTTCGAGAAGTATGCGCAGAACGCGTTCAGTGCCAACGGAGTGCCGTAGACCGCTGTGTTGCGCAGTCTCTGCGTGACGACCACCGGCTTGCCGAACGTCAATCCGTGCGGCTGCATGTCGTACGCAACGTAGCCGCTGGCATCCGACGTAATGGTGATCGTAGTCGACTGTGAAAGCGCGCCCTGCGGGAAGGTGATTGTAAAGTCAGATCCCGGAATCGCGAGCGTCCCACCGTTGTAGCCTACAGTTGCCGAGACGGAGCGAACTCCATTGACATGCGACGGCGCCCACTTCACGGCGGTGACCGCAATTCCATTCGGATCGGACTGGAATCCGATAACTCGGATTACGTCGCCGAGAAGATTGACGACCGTGCCGACGAGGCCCGAGAGCAAGCCATTCTGAGCGGTCGCCGGAGCCGGTGGTGGTGAAGTCGGCAGTCCGTCAGTGCAGGAGATTACTCCGACTGCGGTGACGACGAGAAGCAGTGAGCGAACAAACCTGGAGCGAATCATTGGGCGAACCTGGGGGAGGGGTTAGCGGTTTACCAGTTGCGATCAGTTTGAAGCGAGCATGTAGCGGGAGAAGTGCCTGATGGTCCACACCTGCGCTTCGGGGAGACGCGCATTTGTTGGCGAGAAGAGGGTGGTCGAAGGCTCGATCTCAAGGACCGGGACTTTGCCACTCAGCTTCACATTGTCATCAGCGATGTATGCGGCGAAGATCGAGGTCCTAAGCGGCGAGCCTGCGATCGTCGTGTTGCGGAGGGACTGCCTGACGGTGACGTCTTTTTTGAACTGCGTTCCCGTCGGCTCCATCTTGTAGGCGACGTATTTGTCGTCGGCTGTGATGGTAATGGTCAGCGCCGAGCTAAGCGCGCCCGCCGGGATGTCCATCGTAAAGCCTGTCTCAGAAATCGAGATCCGGCCGCCCGACTGATCAACGCGCTGGGAAACCCTTACCTGCGTCTTTCCTTTATTGCTCCACCAGAGCGCATGCAGGTCGAGGTCAGCCGCGGCATCGGTTACCGAGCTGGTGACTGAGCCGAGACTATGAGCTTTCTCGGCTGAGGCATTCGAAGGAGCGGTGAGACTCTGGAGAGCTGGGTCAGCGCAGGAGGCAATGAGAAGAGCGCCAACCAGCGAGCCAAAGGATCTGAAAAGTCTAAGGCGTAGCATCAGGGTCGGAGTTGGGGAGCGAGGTTCGAGGCCCTCCCTAAGGCAACCGCTATGCCCAGTGCTAACACATTCTACATCAACGACTTAGCTTTTTGGCCCTGAGTGACCTCATCAATAACGGTGCAAAATTTTTTTACACCCGAAATTTTTCTTTACATCAGTCAATTTTTGACGTCCAACCTTTTAGCTACCCGAGGCGGGGCGGAAAAATGTGTTCGCGCCCGCGAGCATTTCGCCACCGTGCGGCGTAGTAGTAGATGATGTTTGGGGCCGCTGAAACAGTGCGCCTGCCAGGAGGATTGTTTTCGTGGACTGGCGTGAAACCTGTAGGCCCACCAACGTGTCTTATAGTTACACCTTCTAGCCACATCAGCCGTATACATCGATGGGAAACAACAGAGCACGGCTCGTCGTAGCCGCAATTACCGCTTTCGTAGGCGGATTGATCGTCGCATCCGGGTTCAACTGGACCAAACTCGGCTTTGCGCAAACTCGTCCCGCAGCGGCAGTAGTCCAGCCTATTGCCGAGGCCAGCAACGCGTTCGTCGCGATCGCCAATAATGTCACACCGGCGGTCGTTTCGATCGAAGTCGTGAGCACGCCGAAGAGCGCGAATAGCACGACTCGTGGACGCGGCCAACTTCCCCAAGGCGTACCGCCCGACATGCAGGACTTTTTCCGTCAGTTCGATATCCCGCAGCAGTCGCGTCCGATGCGCGGCCAGGGCTCGGGCTTCATCGTAACGTCGAACGGATACATACTCACCAATAATCACGTCGTCACCAATCAGGATCGCGAGACGGTAGCTGATCGTGTGACGGTGAGATTGCTGGATCATCGCGTGTTCACCGCGAAGGTCATCGGTCACGATCGCACGACGGACGTCGCAGTGATCAAGATCGATGGCAACAACTTCCCGACCCTGCCGCTCGGCAATGATATGAATGCGCGAACCGGCGAATGGGTTCTCGCGATCGGCAATCCGCTTGGTCTCGAGAATACGGTGACGGCCGGTATCATCAGCGCCAAAGGGCGGAGTCTCGCGGAGCTGATGAATCCGAACGGGACCAATCAGTATGCGATCAGCGATCTGATTCAGACCGATGCGGCGATCAACCCTGGCAACTCCGGTGGCCCGCTCGTCAACGCGCGTGGCGAAGTGATCGGCATTAACAGCGCGATCGCCAGCCCGACGGGTTACAACGCGGGTTACGGTTTTGCGATTCCGATCACGCTGGCGAAGCGCGTGATGGATCAGCTCATTGCCAACGGACGCGTACGTGTTCCCGCGCTCGGCATCGGCATCGATGACGTCAGCCCCGAGGACGCAGCGGTTGCTGGCGTGAAAGACATTCGAGGCGTTCTCGTCCGGAATTTCCCGAGCGACGATACGCCGGCAAAGAAGGCTGGTCTGCAGCCGGGTGACGTGATCATCACTGCTGACGGTCAGCCGGTCGATCGCGTCAGCACTCTCCAGAGAATCGTGCGCAATCACAACCCTGGCGAGACGATCGAGATCGAGGCGATGCGGTATGGCCAGCGCAAGACTTTCAACGTCAAGTTGATGGAAGCGCAAACTGACACCGAAGTCTCGTCCAATGTTACAGCTCCGGCGAGCAACGGTGGCACCATTCACCCGGCGCTGGGAATCGCAGTGGCGCCGGTCAGTGCGGAGATGGCAGCGCAAGCGCGCATGCCAACACCGGTTCGCGGCGTCATGGTTTCCGATGTCACTCCCGGCGGCCCGGCCGACGAGAAGCTGGCTCCGAACGACGTCATCACCGAAGTTCTTTATCCACTGCCGCGGCGCGCGATCAACTCGCCGACGGATTTGCAGTCGGTACTAAAAGGACTCAAGAACGGCGAGTACATCAGCCTTAGTGTTTTCAACCTGGGGGACAGGACGCACTCCCCGCGAATCGTCAACATTCAGGTTGGCAGATAGTTCTTAGCAGGTCGTCTTTGAACGAAAACCCGTGGAGCGAAATGCTCCGCGGGTTTTTTGTTGCGCACTGGTTCGTCAATACGACGAAGTGAATATTTCAGAGCACGCGGAAGTGGCGGAATTGGTAGACGCGCTGGACTTAGGATCCAGTGGAGCAATCCGTGGGGGTTCGAGTCCCCCCTTTCGCACTGAAGCTTTTGGTTTGCACCGTTCAATCGCGTCTGTCATTCAAGCATGAGGTTTTTATGAAAAGGAAAAACGAGATCCCCGATTTTTCGAAGAAGAAAAAGGAGGCTCCGCAACACGGAGTTCCGGCGGATCCATCCAAGAATCAGCATCAGCATTTGCCGAATCCACAGGTCCGTCCGAAGCCGGCGTCGACGTCGGTCAAGTCAGGAAGACGCGGCTCATAACAAATTCGCAGCTCTCCGGTAATTCTCCGATCAACCGGGATCAAAAGACTTCCTGAATTGAGCTCGACAAAAAAAAAGCCCGACGTCGTGAGACGTCGGGCTTTCTTTTTTTGCGGAGGTCAGACTTCGGCCTCTACGTTGATTCCCGATTCGGCGAGGGCGGTCAGTAAATGATCGGTCTTCCCTTCTTCATCGAGCGTCTGCTGTAGCAGGTCGGCGTGGTTGTCGTAGCCAAGCTGACGGGCGTAGGTGCGTACCGTTCCATATCCGGCCATCTCGTAGTGCTCAACGTGCTGCGCCTTGTTGATCAAACCGGCATCCAGAACGTCGGGATCCGGATCTTCCTTGATCAGTTCGCTGCCTTCCTCGATAAGTCCTTCCATACCGACGCATTTCTTGCCGCGCGGGCTTACGCCGAGGTCGCGACAGATTTGTTCGAGTCGCTCGACGTGCTTACGCGTTTCCTGGAGGTGAGTGCGGAACGCTTCCTTCAACTGTGGATCGTTTGCCGCCTTGGCCATTTTCGGCAGCGCCTTCACCAGCTGCTTCTCTGCGCTGTAAAGGTCTTTCAGTTCGTCGACGAACAGGTCTTTGAGGGTGTCGAGCTCCATAGCTTATTTCCTCCGCGAAAGCCGTTTTTCGATTGATTTTGACTCTTTCAACAAGGCAATAGCGGTGCCGCCCACGCTTTTTCGCTCTGTTATATTGCGTACATGAAAATCGAGTTCACGCCGCGCGCATCTGAAGGAGTGGAGCGACACATCCAGGTTTCCGTTCCGGCAGAGGCCGTCAAGGACGCTGAGGACAAGGCGGCGAGAAGGTATGCATCTACAGTGAGGCTTCCCGGATTCCGGCCGGGCAAAGCACCCGCTACGGTCGTGCGCAAGAAATTCGGGGAGGCGATTCGACAGGAAGCGCTTGAATCGCTGGTCCGCGACGCCTACGAGGAGTTCGTCGAAAAGGAAAGCATCAAAGTGGCATCTCAGCCGCACGTACATGACCTCAAGTTCGAGGAAGGTAAGCCTCTTACATTCGAGCTCCATCTGGAGCTGCGTCCCACGATCAACCTGGCACGCACCAACGGCTTCCGGGTTCAACGTCCGAAGCCGACGGTTACCGACGAACAGGTGACCGAGCAGCTGGAGCAGATCCGCGACGAGAAGGCGACGTGGACCCCCGTTAGTGAAAAGCCAAAGCCAGGCGACATGGTCAACGTGGAGCTCGCCACAGCGAGTCCTGGCGATCAGCTGAATGAGGGGAAGAGCTACCCGCTCGTGCTGGGAGCCGGTCAGGCGATTGCGGGAATTGAAGAGCTGATCATGGAGGCGACTCCAGGCGAAACAATCGAGCGACCGGTCAAGTGGCCCGATGACTTCCCGGATGAGAAGCAGCGCGGACAGACGAAGACAGTTCGCATCACCCTGAATGAAGTCAAACGCAAATCGGTTCCTCCGCTGGACGACGCGCTGGCGCGCGAAGTGGGCGACTTCGAATCGCTCGACGCGCTCCGCACCACTGTCCGGTCAGATTTGGAGCGGCACGCCGAGCACGAGATCGAAGCGAACGTGAGACAGCAGCTGATAGATCAGATAATTTCAGCGAACGCTTTCGATATTCCGAAGAGCTGGATTCAGCAGTTCGTGCAGAATTACGCCGAAGCGTACCAAGTACCTGAGGATCAGCGCGACAAGTTCGCGGGCGAGTTCCGCTCGCTGGCTGAGCGTCAGATCCGGCGAGACCTGGTGATTGAGACAATCGCCGACAAGGAATCTCTCGCCGCCACCGAGAAGGATCTCGATGACAGGATCGCCGAACAGGCGGAAAAACGCGGCGTGAATCCGGGCCAGCTTTACGCCCAGCTCGAAAAGAGTGGCCGACTGAAAGAAATGGAGCGCAGCATCACTGAAGACAAGGTCTTCAAGTGGCTGCTGGAGCGAAACGATGTATCGACTAATGCCTAAACGGCGAGAGGAAGAAGACGAACCAATGCCGACGATTTACACGCCGTACGTAATCGAGCGCTCCAGCCGCGGAGAGCGCACCTACGATGTCTTTTCCCGGCTGCTGATGGACCGGATCATTTTCCTGGGCACCCCGATCAACGACGATGTCGCCAACATCGTGATCGCGCAGCTGCTGTTCCTCGAATCGGACAATCCGGACCGGGACATCCACATCTACATCAACTCGCCGGGCGGGAGCGTTTCAGCGGGGCTGGCGATTTACGACACGATGCAGTTCCTGAAGTCGCCGGTAAACACCAACTGCATGGGCCTGGCGGCGAGTATGGGCGCATTCCTGCTGGCGGCAGGGCGGCCTGGCAAACGGTCGGCACTTCCCCACTCCCGAATCATGATCCACCAGCCATCCCAGGGTGGCGGCGGCGGGACTGCGTCCGACATCGAGATTCAGGCGAAGGAAATTCTCCATCTTCGTTCGGAGATGAACAGGCTCATGGCCAAGCACACCGGCCAACCCACGGAGCGGATCGAGCGCGATACCGACAGGGATCGTTTCATGTCCGCGACCGAGGCCAAGGAGTACGGCCTGATCGACAATGTGATTTCGTACCGAGGAGAGATGGAAGAGGCATTAAAGCAGGCCTGAGCGGGACTACTGTTACTTGTGAAAATGTTCACGAGTCCTGCCCTCGTATTTTGCTTGACCGTTTTCAGACCCGCTGTTAGGTATCTTTAGTCCAGTAGACCTTTAGCCGCCGCAACCGGATTTCGTCTTCATGTCCCAAGAGAAACACCTTCGCTGCTCGTTCTGCGGGAAATCGAAAGACTCTGTCCGGAAGTTCATCTCCGGACCGTCCGTTTACATCTGCAACGAGTGCATTGCGCTTTGCAATGAGATCCTGGCGGAGGATGAAGAAAGAGAAGTAGCGGAGGCGATAACCCAGGTACCGTCGCCGCAGGAGATCAAGGACGTCCTCGACCAGTACGTGATTGGTCAGGAGCAGGCGAAAAAGGCCCTGGCAGTCTCGGTCTACAATCACTACAAGCGCATTAACTCGACGTCTCTCAAGGATGACGACGTCGAGCTGGATAAATCGAACATTCTCCTCATCGGTCCCACCGGTGTCGGCAAGACGCTGCTGGCGCGCACGCTTGCCAGGATTCTCGACGTTCCGTTCACCATCGCCGACGCAACGACTCTCACCGAAGCGGGCTACGTCGGCGAAGATGTAGAAAACATTCTCGTCAGACTTCTTCAGGCCGGTGATTTCAACGTCGCCGAGTGCGAGCGCGGTATCGTCTACATCGACGAAATCGACAAGATCGCGCGGAAATCGGAGAACCCGAGCATTACGCGGGACGTATCCGGAGAAGGGGTTCAGCAGGCGCTGCTCAAGATCATCGAAGGAACCGTAGCGTCCGTCCCGCCGCAGGGCGGCCGCAAGCATCCGCAGCAGGAATACATTCAGCTCAACACCAAGGACATTCTCTTCATCTGCGGTGGCGCGTTCGACGGGCTGGAGAAGATCATCGAGGCTCGCACCGGACGGAGGCAGATCGGCTTCAACGGCGCAGCAGCCCGCGACAAGAAGCTGGTGCAGACCAAGATTTTTGCCGAAGTCGAGCCAGACGACCTGCTCCGCTACGGACTGATTCCCGAGCTGGTTGGCCGCCTCCCGGTCACCGTCGCACTGGAAGGACTCGATGAAGACGCTCTGGTTCGCATTCTCAAGGAGCCGAAGAACGCGCTCACCAAACAGTACGCCAAGTTGTTTGGCCTCGAGGACGTAAAGATCACGTTCGATGAGGCGGCGCTGGTCGCAATCGCCAACAAGGCGCTCAAGCGTGGCACCGGTGCACGTGGACTCCGCGCGATTCTCGAAGAGGTCCTGATGGAGGTCATGTTTGACCTCCCGAGCAGAGAGGATGTAGTGGAGGTCAAGGTGACCGAGTCCTGCATCACCAACGGCACTCAGCCGATGCTCGAGATCTCGCCGATGAGGCGGAAGAAGGAAGCGTAGGGCTGACCCAGACCTTCCAGAGGGACAACGAGACCATTACGACGTCGGACCGGATTCCGGTCCTGCCGCTTCGTGACGTCGTCATCTTTCCCTATGTAGTCATTCCGCTGCTCGTCGGCCGGCCGGCATCGCTGGCCGCGATCGAGGCGGCGCTGGCAGAGGACAAGATTCTCCTGCTCGTCGCACAGCGCGACGGAGAAAAGCAGGAACCCGCGGCGGCCGATCTGCACCGCACTGGCGTGGTGGGCCGCGTCGTTCAGGTTTCGCGGCTGCCTACAGGCACCACTCGCGTGCTGGTCGAAGGAGTCGCCCGCGCCCGCATCACCCGCTACATACCCTCGGGCAACATGCTGCGCGCGGCTGTAACGCCCGCGCCGTTCGACGGGCCGGCGCCCCAGGATGCAGCTGAGACGGAAGCGATCAGCAGACGGGTCCTCAACTCGTTCGAGGAGTACGTCGGCCTCCAGCGGCGCATTCCGCCGGAGATCGTCTCGATCATTCAAAGCACCAACTCGGCGGAACGTCAGGCATTCGGAGTCGCAGCGCACGTCGCCGTTCGCTTCGAGCTGCGTCAATCGCTGCTCGAAGCGGAGACCCTGCGCGCGCTGCTCGAGATGCTGGGCGAGCTGCTGTCGGGCGAGATCGAGCTGCTACGTCTCGAGCGCAAGATCGATGACGACGTGCGCGGGGCGATGTTCCAGAACCAGCGTGAGTTCTACCTGCAGGAGCAACTGCGAGTAATTCATCGAGAGCTGGGTGAAGACGACGGCGACGACTTCGCCGATCTCGAGGCAACGATCAAGAAGAAGGCGCTGCCGAAGCACGTCGAGGAGCGGACACTGCGCGAGCTGCGCAAACTGCGCCGCATGCCGCCCATGTCTCCCGAGTTCACCGTCGCGCGAAACTTTGTCGACTGGATCGTCGCGATTCCGTGGACCGAGCGCACCGACGAGGTGCTGGACGTTGCGCACGCGCGAGCGATTCTCGATGCCGATCACTACGGTCTCGACGAGGTGAAGGACCGGATTCTCGACTTCATCGCTGTGATGTCCCTGGTCGGGCGTCTCGACGGCCAAATCCTTTGCCTCGTGGGGCCGCCTGGCGTCGGCAAGACATCGCTGGGCCGCTCGATTGCACGAGCGCTGGGTAGAAAATTCGTGCGCATGGCGTTGGGCGGTGTGCGTGATGAGGCCGAGATTCGCGGGCATCGGCGTACATACATCGGATCCATGCCGGGGAGAATCATCCAGGCGATGAGACGCGCCGAGGTGATCAATCCGGTCATACTGCTCGATGAAGTCGATAAGCTCGGTCAGGATTTTCGCGGCGATCCGGCGGCGGCGCTGCTCGAGGTACTCGATCCGGAGCAAAACACGACGTTCAACGACAACTACCTCGAGGTCGATTACGACCTGTCGCAGGTACTGTTCATCACCACCGCCAATTCGCTGGCCGGCATCCCGGAGCCACTGCGAGATCGCATGGAGATCCTTCGCATCGCCGGATATCTCGATCACGAGAAGATGGCGATCGCGAGACAGTATTTGCTGCCGCGGCAGATCGAAGCGAATGGTTTAAAGAGAGAAGACGTTGCCGTCGAGCCCGATGTTCTGATGGCGATCATGCGCGGCTACACCCGAGAGGCAGGTGTGCGCGAGCTGGAGCGCCGCATCGCGCGCGTGGCGCGGAAGCTGGCTCGCAAGCGCGCTGAGACGCCGGCGGAAGCGAGCGGAGTTTCCGAAGGTGTTGTCCGATACACCATCAAGGTCGACGATCTCAAGGATTTGCTCGGCCAGCCGCCGTTCGATCCGGACGACACATCACTGGAGGACAAGGTAGGCGTTGCCTCTGGTCTAGCTTATACCTCGGCGGGTGGTGAAGTACTTGAAATCGAGGTGAGCGTCGTCAAAGGACGCGGCAAGGTGCACATGACGGGCACGCTGGGTGACGTGATGAAGGAGTCGGCGAGCGCGGCGCTGTCGTATGCGCGGGCGCGGGCGCGCGGGCTGGGAATCGATCCCGAGTTCTATCGCACGAAGGACATCCACATCCACATGCCGGCGGGTGCCACGCCGAAGGATGGACCGTCGGCAGGAATCGCGATTGCGACGGCAGTCATAAGTGCCCTTACCGGAGCACCGGTGCGCGGAGATGTCGCGATGACTGGTGAGATTACCCTTCGCGGACGGGTATTGCCGATCGGCGGACTGAAAGAGAAATCGGTCGCCGCGCATCGCAACAAGGTGAGCGAGGTAATCGTGCCGCACGGCAATGCGCGCGACATCGAGGAGCTGCCGGAAGAAGTGCGCGCATCTGTCCGCTTTCACCCGGTGAAGACGATGGACGAAGTGCTGGCCATCGCGCTGCGACGTCAGCCATCCGCCGGCGCGACCACCGGCGAAGCGCTTTACGACACAGTTACGCACTGATGTCTGAACCGGGTGAGCGCTCCGACAAGGAGACGCTGATCATCCGGAACCTCGAGTTCCTCGGCGGGATGTCGGAACGGGGCGGTTGGCGACCGCCATCCGACCTTCCGGAGATCGCATTCGCGGGACGCTCGAATGTCGGTAAATCGTCGCTGCTCAACACGCTGGTGAGGCGCAAATCGTTCGCGCGGGTGAGCCGCACTCCCGGTCGAACGCGAGAGATCAACTTCTTTCGCGTCAACAACGGATTCGTACTGGTCGATCTCCCGGGCTACGGGTATGCCCGCATCTCCAAGGAGAAGAAATCAGAGTGGCGACCGCTGATCGCGGCGTATCTGAAGCGAACCAGTCAGCTTCGGGGTATAGTTCTGCTGCTGGACATCCGCCGTGAGCCGACCGATGATGATCGGGCGATGCTCGATTTTCTGGCAGAAGTGGAGGTGCCAACGATCGTGGCGCTGACGAAGACGGACAAACTGAGCAAAGCGGCCGCGCAGGCCCGGGCGACCGAGATTTCGCAGTCGCTGGCGCTTGACGCCGATCAGGTCATTCCGTTTAGCGCAGTGACCGGGGCCGGCCGAGTGGAGCTGCTGGAGGCAATCGTACAGCTGGTCGAGTCGCCGCGGAGTGTTGAAGAGTGATCGATCGATGGCGGCTGGTCTGGGGTTTGATGCTCGGGTCGAGCGTCGCCGCGTGCGCAGGCGGCACGCAGTCGGCGGCCGGGCAATCGCAGACCCTCACGCCGATCGCCGACGACACGACTGGCAGGGCAACTGTGCCGGTCGGCTACGGCACACTCCGTCAGGACGATATCGCAATTCGGATGGAGCTGCCCGGGCTGATCGTCCGTGCCATTCCTCTCGAGGAAAACCTCATTCGGCTGCTGACATCCGATTCATACCGCGCACTTCGTGAACTGCAGGAGAGCAACAAGCAGGCGATTGCGGCGGTGACGCGTCGCACTGGTGGGCAAACACCGGATTTGTGGTACGTCTCGTTTTACGGTGTGTCACCCGACGTGCACTTCAGCCCGATGGAGTTGGTGATCACCAGCAGCGGACGCGACTTCAGGCCGCTCGAAGTAATTCCTCTGAGCTCGGGATTCGGCGAGCAGAGACTGAAACAGCGCGAAGCACAAAGCGCGATCTACTTGTTCGATGAAGCGATCGATCTCGATCAGCCACTGAGCGTCAGCTTCCAGAACATTCGCGACGACAGCTGGGAACAGATACTTACCCGCGTCGAGCGGGAGCGCGCGCTGGTGCGTGCGCGAGCATCACACCCCAGTCAATAGCTGGTTTTTCGCCTCGACGACGCCCAACTTTCCGTCATGGCGATCTACCCTCTGCGCAAACTTCCCGCGCTTCCGTGCGCCGGGCTGGCCAACGACTGGCTGGAAAAGATCGACGGCGAGTTAAAAGAAGGAGCGGATCGCGCATTACTGTGTCGTCGCATTCTCTGCGAGATCAGCTATCCGGAGTTTGCGGATAATTGGGAGACAGCGGTCGAAGACAAGAAGCTTCCGGCTGCGACGCGTTTGGCGCTGACTGCGCTCGACCCGCGCAACGTCACGCTCGAGCCGGAATACTACGCCGAGGTCGACGACGCGAAGTTCGCGAAGGTGAAACCGCTGCTTTGGCTTTGGTATTCGTTCGATCGCACTGTGCTCGGTGGCCAGAACGTCGAGCTCGGCGTGCGACTGAGGAGGGTTCTCGCTCCATACATCTTCAAAAAGTGCGGGGAGAATTTCAAAGCCTTTCAGTTCGTCGAGTTCTCGTTCGGATACAACATGGAGGTCGGCGACAACGTCGTCGTGCATCGATACGTGCTGCTCGATGATCGCGGCGGAATCCGGCTGGGGAACAGCGTCTCGATCAGCGACTTCGCGAACGTCTATAGCCACACCCATAGCATCGTCGATCAGCGTGACGTCACGGATGCGCAGACGCTGATCGATGACGGAGTACGCATCACCTACCACGCGACGGTGCTGGCGGGAGTTCATGTCCACGAGCAGGCGATGGTCGGCGCGATGGCGGTGGCGACGAAGGATGTGCGGCCGTATCACGTATACGTTGGCATTCCGGCGAAGAGTGTGCGAGTAAAACCGAATGCGCCGGCGGGGTTGGATGCGGTTACCAGCGTAAAGCCGCGGTAACTACGTAAAAAAGACTACCGGCCGGCAGCCATTGAGCCCGGGAGCCGGCGCGCCGGGCCTACCTCACTTCACGCGTAGTACATCTTCAGCGGGACCCGCGTCTCCGGTTTTCAGCAAGTGATGGGCGTCGCGAAGAGCGTGGGCTTCGCGCGGCCAGGTGAAGCGCTCACACGCGCGCTCGAGCGTCAGCCACTCATAGCGTTGATGTTCCTCGCTGAGCTCGACTTCCGCGTCCGGAGCAATGAAGGCGGCGAAGGTGAGGCACATCTGAATGGTGTTGCTTGCGTGCAAATAGAAGCTGCTGACGGTGACGTTATACAATGACTGCGGCTTGAGCCCCGTCTCTTCCCGAAGCTCGCGCAGGGCAGCTTTTTCCGGCTTCTCGCGGGCGTCGATCTTTCCGTAGATGGTTTCCCACGAGTTGGGGCGTTTGCCATCGGCCGCGCGCTGGAGGACAAGCACGCGCCAATCGCCGGCGTTGTGTTTGATCACGAACACCTCAATAACGCCTGGTTTGATCTTGGTCATGCCGTCCTCAGGTCTTCGCTCGTAAACCAGCCCGCCTGGCGAATTATATGATGACGATGCTATTCGAGCACTCGAGCGCGACGTCTCGGGCTCGATCACCCGCACCAACTCTTCGGCGCTGGTGTTGCCCGCAACGAGCTGAGCGCAGCCGCAAACCCAGAGCGATCGCGTACCCGATTCGCGCGCGGCCGCGAGCAGCCGCTCCGGAGGCTCATTGGTGGCGATGGCGCGCTCGATCTCCGGCGTCGTCACCAGCACTTCCGTGACCGCGACGCGCCCGGCATACCCTGTCATCGAGCAATCGGCGCATCCGGTCGGCATGTAGATCATCGAGGTCTCCGGAATCGCACCAAGCAGGCGACGCGGTACGCCCGCGTTCGCTACGAGCTTGCATGCGGGGCAAAGCCGCCGAATCAGTCGCTGAGCGACGATACCCTTGAGTGCGCCGGCAAGCTTAACCGAATCGACTCCGAGGTCGGTAAGCCGAACGATCGAGCTGCACGCGTCGTTTGTGTGAAGCGTCGCGAAAACCAGGTGACCGGTAAGCGACGCCTGGATTGCGATGGCAGCTGTCTCTCGATCCCGAATCTCGCCAATCAGAACGACGTCGGGGTCCTGCCTCAACACCGACCGCAGTGCAGAAGCGAAGGTGAGGCCTGCCTTCTCGTGAATCTGCACCTGGACGATACCGGGAATGCGATATTCGACCGGATCTTCGACGGTGATGATGTTTACTCCGCGATGCAGGAGCAGGCGGAGCGCGGCGTAGAGCGTGGTCGTCTTGCCAGAGCCAGTTGGGCCGGTCACTAGGATCAGTCCTTCGCGAACATCCAGCAGCTTCTGCATGCGTGGGCCATCGACAGGATCGAGACCGAGTGACTCGACCGAGCGGACCGCAGCGCGAGAATCAAGAATGCGGATCACGACTTTCTCGCCGTGCGACGCCGGGAGCGTCGACACGCGCAGATCGACGCGTGCCCCATTGATAGAGACGCGAGCTCGGCCGCCCTGAGGTCGCAACCGATCGGCGATGTCCATTCCAGACATGATTTTGATTCGCGAAACGAGTGGAATGCCGACTGCCTTCGGCAAAATCATGACTTCCTTGAGCATGCCGTCGATCCGGTACCTCACCGCCATGCCATTCTCGCCGGCTTCGAGGTGGATGTCGCTCGCACCAGCGGCGATTCCTTCGGCGACGATGTGATCGACCAGCTTGATGACGGGTCGATCGGAAGGTTCGTCGTGCGCTGATTCCGCGATCCGCTCCGGCGTCTCCGCGATTGGCTCGGCTGCGTCAGTCGATGGCTTCTCCACAAGCTTACTCTGTCGATCCAGCGGCGCGTACACTTCTTCGATTCGATCCGCGATTCGCTGCGGCGTTGAAAGCAGCATGCGGATTCTCCTGCCCGTCGCAAACGCGAGTGTCTTCTCGCAGTCGATGTCGAAAGGGTTGGATGTCGCGATATCCAGGACCGAGTTGGAAATCGCGAGCGGGAGGATCGCGAAGCGACGGGCGAAGCGCTCGGGAACGCTGTCGCGCGCCTCCGCGCTCACCACCAGGCTGTGCGCGATTGGCGTTTCGCTCTCGGAGGCGAGGGCTTCGAGGATCTCCTCTTCCGAACGAGGCCCGGATTGGGAAACGTCATTCCAGGCGAGCAATCCAGTCATCGCCGGAAAGTATGACCGGCGGGTCCTTCATCGTACTCGAATCAGCGGCGGCGACATCGTCGCCGCGCGCAACATTTCTATTCGGCTAGAAACCGAACCGCGCGCGGAGTGAGAACGTGTACCAGTGGTACTCGCTGCTGGTCGTCTGGGCCGGACCGGCTACGTTCGCGTACAGGCCCGAAGCGCTGATCTCGCGCGCAGGATCGAAGCGATAGCCAAGAGAAAGAGCGCCGCGCGCAGTCGCTTGCGAGGTCGCGCTGGATCCAAAGAACTCAATGCGCTGACTGCCGAGCGCCCCCTCCAGATCCGAGAACCACCCGAGGTTCTCGCCGAGATGGCCGCGAGTGCTAACCTCGCCGAGGGTGTAAGTGCGCGGCGCAAAGTAACCGTCCGTCGAAGTCGTGTCGTAGCCAAAGTGACGCCCGGCGATTGCCACGCTCCAGTTGCGGCTCTGGGTCCAGCGCAGCGCACCATTGAACGCGGCTCGCGAATTGTCGCGGCTGCCACCGGTGAGGCGTGCGTACGATCCCGCACCAGACAGCGTCAAGCGGGCTGGAAGGGCAATCGCAGCGTCACCGCCGTACTCCGAGATCACAACGTTGTTGGCGATGAGCAGCGCGGTCTCGTCGAATGGAGCCCGCACAGCGCTCGCGCCGACGGTAAGATCGCGACCCACCTTCCCCGAGATTCCGCCGCCCGCGCTCCACAGCGTCTTCTTGGGGGGTGTAATGAAGGTCGATGAGTGAGACGTGATGCCGCCTTCTGCACGCAGCTGCCACGACGTTCCCACCGGCTGCCAGCGTCCGAAGAGACTGAAAGCGTCCGCGCGCGAATCGATCGCTGCAAAGTTTGCGTGGCGATCGATTATCCGCGCTCCAACGAGCCCTTCCGACCCTCCTCGAACGATGCGTAGGCGCCACTCCTGGTGTAGGCGCGCAACGCTTCTTCTACCGTGATCTTCTGTTCCGGGATCCATCCGCCAGGATTCTTGTCGTCGAGCGTGCGCCGCGTCACCGCCGCGTAGATCCCCTCGAGCGGCGTCGGCGGGGCGACGAACCAGTCGCTGCCGAAGGCGAGACGTACGTTAGCGTCGCGCAGCGATCGAAAGGCGTACGTCGTCTTCGCGCGCTCGTGGCCGATGACCTTCTCCGCCCATCGTCCGTCGTCGATCGCGTGGTAGGGCTGCATGCTGGCGATGACGCCGAGGGGTGCGACGCGCGGGATGTCAGCGGGGGCGATGTGTTGCAGATGCTCGATGCGGAAGCGGCGGTCACGCGGTCCGTCTTCTCGCTCGACGCGCTCATAGATGTCGAGCTGCGTCCGAATCGCTTTGTCGCCGATCGCATGCACGATCACCTGCAGGCCAGCCTTGTCCGCGCCGGAGGTCCACTCGTATAGATGCGCTGGCGTGTTGACGAAAAGTCCAGTGTCGTTAGGTGCATCGGTGAAGGGCTGGAGCATCGCGGCGGTGTGGGACCCGAGCGAGCCGTCGACGAAGCCCTTCAGCCCACCGATATGAAGCCACAGGTCGCCACGGCCCCGCGCCCGCACGGTGTCGCGGAGCTGTGCCCACGACGCGAGCGGCACGACGGCGTAGATACGCGTCTTCATTCGGCCGGATTTGTGGGCGCGCTCGAAGGCGGCGAGATCGTCGAAGGTGCCCATGTTGTGTACCGACGTCACGCCGTTGCCCGCGACGTAGCGCATCGCCGCGTCGACGGCGCGGTCCGTGACTTCCGGCGGAGGTTCGGGCACGGAACGATCGACGAGTGACGTCGCGTTGTCCTTCAAGATGCCAGTGGGCTCACGGTCGGCACCGCGCACGATTGTCCCTCCCGCGACGTCGGCCGTATTCGCGTCGACGCGCGCGGCGCGCAACGCAGCGCTGTTCGCCAGACTCATGTGTCCGTCGAGGCGATTGATCCAGACTGGGTTTTTGGGCGTGACGGAGTCGATCCACTCGCGCCGCGGCAGCTCTCCGCCCCACTGCTCGTGGTCCCAATTTCCCTCGGTAATCCACGCGCCGGGCGGAAGCGTCGCCGCATACGCTCTGATGCGGCGAATGAACTCGGCTGGCGTCTTCGCGTCGCGCAGCTGTACCGACGACAATCCGAAGCCACCAGCAATGAAGTGCACGTGCGAGTCGATGAAGCCGGGGACGACCATCATCCCGCCGGCGTCGATCACGC
>Ga0207665_10000121_pt1 | contig 51718 bp, 45 predicted proteins | sample LARL112metaG_FD_184351 | JGI IMG/M metagenome (GOLD analysis project Ga0207665, IMG submission 184351) | Corn, switchgrass and miscanthus rhizosphere microbial communities from Kellogg Biological Station, Michigan, USA - LAR L11-2 metaG... | ecosystem: Host-associated > Plants > Roots >... | reverse complement strand
CTGCAGATGCGATATGGGATCAACGCATGGTTTGGCTTTGCGATGGGCATTGCCGCCGGCGCTGCACTGGGCGGTGCACTTGGCGCTCTCGTTTTTCGCTCCGGCCTGCGTGGTTCTTACTTCGCGCTGGTGACCCTCGCGTTTGCCGAAGTGCTGCGCATTATCGCGAGCGTCGCCCCGATCACCGGAGCCGGTGTCGGGACATTGATCAAACTCGATTTGGGCATCCAGACCCTGCAATTTCAAAGCCGCGCGGCATACTACTGGATCATTCTTGTGCTCGTTGGCATATCGCTCGTGATCGCCCGGCTCATCGAGCGCTCTCGTTTCGGCGCCTGGCTGATCGCCGTGCGCGAGAATGAAGATGCGGCGAGGGCGCTCGGAGTCGACGCAAGCACCGTCAAGACTGTCGCCATGGTCATCTCGGCCGCCATTACCGCCGCCGCAGGATGCTTCTACGCGCAATATTTTCTCTTCGTCGATTCCGGTATTGCCTATGGCACCTGGATCTCCGTTGAAGCGCTTTTGACCCCAATCATTGGAGGTGTCGGCACAGTATTCGGACCGTTGCTTGGCGCTCTTGTGGTCAAGACCCTGAGCGAGGGCGCAAAGCTTTTGGCGGGCGATGCGCCTGGTCTCGATCTCATCATCTACGGCGCAGTGCTCGTGCTGGTTATCTGGATCATGCCGCGCGGCCTGATCGGTGGGCTCTCGCATGTGCGCAAGCTGCTGGCGCGGCGTGGGACGACGACAGTTCCCGCTGGGGAGGCGCCCCATGGCTGAACCGTTGCTCGCTGTAAATGGCATCACTTGCAGGTTTGGTGGCTTGCTGGCGGTCAATGCAGCCTCGCTCACGGCGCAGGCAGGGCAAATCACCGCGCTCATCGGCCCCAACGGCGCCGGGAAGACCACGCTCTTTTCGATCATCTCTGGCTTTGTCAGAGCCAACCAGGGCTCCGTTCATTTTGCCGGCAAGGACGTCACTGGTGAGCCGCCGCACCGTCTCGCGCGGCGTGGAATCGCCAGGACGTTCCAGATCGTCCAGCCGTTTTTCGGTCTATCGGTCCGCGAAAACATTCTAGTGGGCGCCCATCTTCATCATCGCAAACGCGACGCGGCGCTCGCCGCCGCTGATCAGATCGGTCGCGATGTGGGGCTTGGCGAGATGCTCGACAAGCCGGCCGACGCATTGACCGTCGCCGGCCGCAAGCGGCTCGAACTTGCCCGCGCGCTTGCGACCGAACCCAAGCTACTTCTGCTCGATGAAGTGCTGGCGGGCCTCAATCCATCGGAGATCAGGGATATCGTCCCGGTCATCCGCGATTTTTGCCGCGGCGGCATCACCATCCTGATGATCGAACATGTCATGCAGGCCGTGATGAGTCTCGCCGAACACGTGTTCGTGCTGGCCGAAGGGCGCATCATTGCCGAAGGCGCGCCCGCAAAAATTGTTGCCGAGCCTATCGTCGTTGAGGCCTACCTCGGTCGCGGTGCGGCAGCAAAGCTGGGAGCGCAGAATGGACGCTGATCCGCTGCTTGCTGTCGGCGACCTGCATGCAGGGTACGGAGAAACCGAGGTCCTGCACGGCGTCGACCTAATGGTCAGTGCGGGTGAGATCGTTGCGGTCCTCGGGTCAAATGGCGTCGGCAAATCGACGCTCAATCGCACGATCTCCGGTGTGCTGCGCGCGACCAAAGGCTCCATTCAGTTCGCAGGGCACGCAATCGAGCGGGAAAAGCCGGCGGGGATCGTTTCGCGCGGACTTATTCACGTGCCTGAAGGGCGCTGCGTTTTTCCCAACCTGAGCGTAAGAGACAACCTCGAATTGGGCGGATATCGACGAGCGCGCAATCGCCGACAACAGAATCGAGAGAAGGTTTTCGGTATTTTCCCGCGTCTCGCCGAGCGGCAGTCGCAACGTGCCGGCAGCCTTTCGGGCGGCGAGCAGCAGATGCTGGCGATCGGACGGGGTCTGATGGCCGAACCCATTTTGCTGATCCTGGACGAGCCTTCACTCGGTCTTTCGCCGCTTCTCGTCGAAGAACTCTTTGCCTTGATCCGGCGCATCAACGAGGAGGGCATCGCTCTCCTTCTGGTCGAACAGAATGTCGTGCAGAGCCTTGAAGTGGCCCATCGGGCCTATATCCTTGAAAACGGCAGCGTGGTGCTGAATGGTGCATCCGATCAGCTGCGCAACGATCCAAATCTCAAGCGCGCCTATCTCGGGCTATGACCATGGTTGACTCAGAAACTCTTCGCACACGGCTGGCGCGCAAACCTATCGTTGTCGCACCGGGAGTCTACGACGCACTCACCGCGCATCTTGCTGAGCGTGCCGGATTTTCGACCCTCTATGTCTCCGGAGCAGCCATTGCGTATACCCGACTTGGTCGCCCCGATATCGGTCTCGTGGCGATGAGCGAAGTGGCCGACACTATTTCCATGATCAGCGATCGTGTTCGTGCCGACCTTGTCGTTGACGCCGACACTGGATACGGCAACGCGCTTAACGTCGGGCGGACGATCCGCCTGTTCGAACGCGCCGGGGCAAGGGCGATTCAGCTCGAGGATCAGGCATTTCCCAAGCGTTGTGGCCATCTCGACGACAAATCACTCATCCCGCCCGAAGAAATGGTCGGAAAAATCAAGGCCGCTCTCGATGCAAGGCGCTCGCGCGAAACATTGGTGATTGCCCGAACGGATGCCGTGGCGGTCGAAGGCTTCGATCGCGCTGTTGCGCGCGCCGTCAGCTACCGCGACGCAGGCGCAGACATATTGTTCATCGAAGCGCCGAAGACGCGCGCGGAACTGCAGCGCATTCCACCCGCGGTCGGCAATGTGCCGCTGATGGCGAACATGGTGGAGGGCGGAAAAACGCCTCCGCTCAATGCTGCGGAGCTGGAGGCAATCGGCTTTTCGCTGGTGATTTTTCCCGGTGCAATCGTGCGCGTACTGGCGCGCGCCGCGGACGAATTTTATGCCACACTCGCTGCCAAAGGCACGTCTGAATCCTTCCAGGACCGTATGTACGATTTCACGGCGTTCAACGATGTCATCGGAACGCCGGAAATGATCGCGCTTGGCAAGCAATATGAAGCGAATGCAAAGAAGGGCCACAACAAGTGAAGTCGCGTGGTGCCTGTCTTTCCATTGTCGCCATTGCCGTTCTTTCGTTGTCGATGCATGCGGCCCGTGCGGAAGATTATCCCGCGCGGCCGATCAAATTGGTGGTCGGGGCGCCAGCGGGCGGCACCACAGACACAATCGCGCGCTTCATTTCTGAACCGATGGCGGCCGCGCTGAAACAGCCGGTCCTGGTCGAAAACAGGCCGGGAGCGGGTGGCAACCTGGCTGCCGCCGCGGTGGCGAAGTCACCCCCTGACGGATATACGCTGCTGGTGAGTTTCAGTAGCCACACCATCAACGCGACACTTTACCCGACGTTGCCCTACGATCCTGTCGCCGACTTCACACCGATCACGATGGTGGCGAGAGTTCCGAGCCTTCTGGTCGGCCGTGCCGATCTGCCCGCGAAAGATCTCGCGGCGCTGATCGAATTGGCGAAGGCAAAACCGCACAAACTAACCATCGGAATAGGCGGGATCGGTTCGTCCCTGCATCTCGCCGGCGAGAAATTCAAGCTGATGACCGGGGTCGATCTCCTTAATGTGCCGTACAAGGGAACGGCGCCTGCATTGAGCGATCTGCTGGGCGGTCAAATCGATCTCATGTTCATCAGTCTGGTCACAGGAGCCGAGCAGGTGCGCGCGGGGAAATTGCATGCCTATGGCGTGACGAGCCTGCAGAGACAAGCATCCTTTCCCGAAGTGCCTACGATCGGGGAGGTCGTCGTCGGATTTGAATCGAGCGCCTGGTTCGGCGTTTTCGGTCCGGCCAATCTCCCTGGTGCCGTCACCGAGAGACTGAATTCGGTCATTGTTGCTGCTCTCGCTGAACCAAAACTGCGAGAACAACTGAAAAACGAAGGTGCCACCGCCGTCGGCAACGGCGCGAAGGAGTTCGCGACATTTGTTCGCGAGGACATCGAACGCTGGGCGCCACTTGTCAGGTCATCCGGCGCGACGCCGAACTAGTCAGGAATTCAGCATGGACAAGGTTTTCGACACCGTCATCAAGAATGCCCGCGTCGTTCGCCCGAACAAGACGTCGGTCGATTGTCTCGATATTGCGATCAAGGACGGAAAGATTGCCCGGCTCGCGCCGGACATTCAGGCGCAGCAGGCTAAGGACGTGTTTGACGCGAAAAACCGTCTCGCGTTTCCAGGGTGCGTCGATGCGCACATGCATATCGGCATCTACGCGCCGCTCGCCCAGGACGCGCTTTCCGAGAGCAAGGCCGCGGCAATGGGAGGTGTCACCTCCAGCCTGAACTACCTGCGCACCGGTCACTACTACCTCAATCGAGGCGGCCCCTATCGCGAGTTCATGCCCGAGGTCTTCAGGCAGTCGGAGGGACGGTTCTGGGTTGATTACGGCTTTCACATTGCGCCGATCGAATCCGCGCATATCGACGAGATGGAATCACTCATCACCGATCACGGTGTGACATCCTTCAAGATCTTCATGTTCTACGGAGGATATGGACTGCACGGGCGGTCGTCGCAGCAGAATGATTTCCTGATGATCGGCCCAGACGAACGCTACGACATTGCGCATTTTGAATTCATCATGCGCTCCGCCCAGCGCCTGATGGATAAGTTTCCGGATCAGGCCGCCCACATCAGTGTGAGTTTACATTGCGAACTGGCGGAGATTCTCACCGCCTATACCAAAATCGTGGAACGTGAAGGCAAACTGACTGGCCTGCACGCTTATAGCGCGGCGCGTCCTCCGCATTCCGAAGGTCTCGCTATCTGGATTGCTTCCTATCTGGCAAACGAAACGAATTGCCTGAACATCAATCTTCTGCACTTGAGCTCGCGTAAAGCCGTGGATGCCGCGTGGACAATGCAAAAGGTATTTCCACACATTGCATTCCGCCGCGAAGTCACGGTCGGTCACCTCCTATTGGATACGGATTGCGAATGTGCGGTCCATGCCAAGGTCAATCCACCGATCCGTCCACGCGAGGATGTCGAGGCCCTGTGGCAAGCGGTGCTCGATCGCAAGATCGACTGGATCGTCAGCGATCATGCCTGCTGCTCGGCCGAGCAGAAATGGTCGAAAGACGACCCGACCAATATCTGGCTGGCGAAGTCGGGGTTCGGCGGCACCGAATATCTGTTGTCAGGCGTCATGAGCGAGGGAAGCAAGCGCGGGATGTCCTACAATCATATGGCCGAGCTTCTGAGCTGGAAGCCTGCGCAACGCTTCGGCCTGCCGAGCAAAGGCGATATTGCGCCGGGCTATGATGCTGATATTGCGATTGTCGATCCGCACGAAAGTTTCGTGGTGCACGCAACCGAATCTGAATCGGTGCAAGGCTATTCGCCGTTCGAAGGCGCTGAACTTACCGGGAGAGTGAAAAGTACTTTTCTGCGCGGCGCTCTCGTTTATGACAACGGAAATGTCGTCGGGCCCGCCCGCGGCAAGTATTTGCGACGGTAGAAACAGCGCTCGAGCCGATCAACCGAGGATATTCGGCAGCCAGGTTGCGATCGCCGGAAACGAAATGATGATCAGCAGAAGCACGAGGCTCATCGCGATGTAGGGCACAACTGCCTGAAAGATATGACCCATCGTTACCTCTGGAGGAGCTACTCCCTTCATTGTCATCAGCAGCAGGCCGTGCGGGGGCAGGAGCAGCCCGAGTTGCATGCAGATCAGATAAAGAACCCCGAACCAGATCAGGTCGATGTCGAGCCGCTGAACGATCGGCATGAACACCGGCAGGGTGATCAACATCATGCTGACCTGATCGACGAAAATTCCAAGAAATATCAGCAGCAGCATCATGCCGGCGAGGATTGCCAGTTTCGACAATCCCTGTCCGAGAATGGCGGAAACGATGCCTTGCGTTGCCCCGGAGAAACTGAGGATCTGCGAAAACGTGATCGCACCCAGGATAATGAAAAGGATCATGCCCGAGATTGCGACCGTGCCACGCAAGGCCCGCATCAGGTTTTCGAAATTCAGCACGCGATAAGCGACCGCCAGCGCCATTGTTGCGAGGGCGCCCAGGGCGGCCGATTCCGTCGGCGTGGCAATGCCCGCTGACATTGCGCCAATGACGACGACGAAGATCGATGCGAGCGGCAGGACGTAAAAGAAAAGCAACTCGTAACGTTCCCAACCCGATTTGCTTTCGATCGGTGTTTCGGGGGCGAGGTCCGGTCGCGTCTTAACGCGAACGATGATGTAACCGACAAAAGCGGCGCTCAACATCAGACCGGGTACGACGCCACCGATCAGCAGTTTGGAGATCGAAATTCCAGAAAGACTGCCGAGCAGCACCGTGAGGGCTGACGGCGGAATGAGCATATCGACCGCGCCGATCGCCATGATCGGGCCGGTAGCTAGCACCGGGTTGTATCCGCGCGACAGCATCACAGGCAGCATCAACGAACCCAGCATTGCGGTCGTCGCAATCGTCGATCCCGAGATGGCCGAAAAGATCGTTCCCGCGACGACGGCAACCACCGCGAGGCGACCGGGCACCTGGCGGATCAAACGCTCGACGCCATCAATGACCTTCAGTGCAAGCCCGGTATGAAAAAGAACCTCGCCCATCAGGATAAAAAGCGGAATTGGCGTCAGCGAAAAATTGATCGCCGCCGAGACGCTGTTGCGTGCGACCTGGTGAAGGCCGGCATCGCCGCCGAGAAACAGGAAAGCCCCGATGAGGTTGATCGCAATGAACGATATCGCGACCGGCATGCCGGCGAACAGAAGGACAGTCGAACCTCCCAGGAGGAGAAGCGAGGCCATCTGCCAGGTCATGATCACGATGCGTCTCCCGTGACGCCAAGCGTTCAGGCTGCCGAAACGGCGTCGTCCCGCAAGCCGACATCGGCCACGGATAGTCGGTACATGCGGAAAACGAATTCGATCGCAAGAAGAGCAAATCCGACAGGCAGGGGCGCAAGCGTCCACCATTCGGGCGTGATGAGAGTCTTGATGTTGACGGACCCGGCCAGGTAGCTGGCCTTGGTGATGAGATAGCCGTACCAGACGAAATAGAGACAGCAGAATAGCCCGACAATGTCTCCAATCCATTCCAGTATCCAGGCGATCCGAACGGGGAGGGCGCGGAGGACGATATCGACACGAATGTGCTGCCCCTGGCGTAGCAGCCATGGCGCGACGAGCAGTGTCATCAGGTAGAGGATGTCTTCAGAGAGTTCATTGCTGACCGGGATGCCGCCTCCGCCAATGTTGCGCGAGACGACATCCGCACCGATCATCACGGTCATGAGAAGCAGCAGGAGACACGCCGCAAAAACAAGCGCATCCAGCAAGCGCCCATACCATTCGGACAGTCGCGCCATGCCGAGGTCACCTAAGCGAGCAACGATTACTTCTTAGAGAAGAATTCCCTGAGCTTGGAACCGTGCTCGGGGCTTTGCTTGATGATGCCTTCCCAGCCAGCCTGATAGGCTTTCGCCCGATAGGTTTCGGCTGACGCACCCTCAAACTTGATGGTCTGGATGCCGGCCTCAGCCTGTCGTTTTATATCTTTTGCATTCTCGGCGGCGAACTCGCTCACAGCCTCCGCTTCGCCGCGCTCAGCCGCCTTGCTGAGCACCGCCCGTTGCGCATCGGTGAGCTTGTCCCAGGTCGTCTTATTGACGAGAACGGAAACCTCAGCGGTATAGAACCCGGGATCGACGCGATATTTCGTTTTCTCGTGCCAGCCGAGGTCGAAAATTCCGGTGATGGGCCAACCGTATCCGTCGACGACTCCGCGTTCGAGCGACGTATAGACTTCGCCAGGCGGAGTCTGGACGACCGTAGCGCCGAGAGCCTGGAAGAAGTCGCGGTACACCGGCGTGATGCGAATTTTCAAACCCGTCAGGTCGGGGCTCGTTATGGGCTTGTTCAAGTAGAGATGAAACGGATTGTTGTCGACGAGTCGCGCAAGGAAAATGGCGTTCATCTTCTCGGCGTAGAGCTTGGCCATGTAATCGTAGCCGCCATTCTTGCGAAGCTCAGACATCGGACGTTCGGTGAGCTTCCATGCGTCGGATTCCGGCATGACGTTGGTGGTGAACGCACCCGTCGTGTTGGCGATGTCAACGACACCGGTCTTGAGCGCGTTGCCGACCTCGAAAGGTGGCATCGCCTTCGGCCCGCCGATGTAGTTGATCTGAATTATCCCCTTGCCGTCCGCGTTGACACGCTCGATGAACGTTTCGAATCCGCGCGAATAGGTGGTTTTTTCAGCAAAAGCCGTGACGGCGCGAAGGGTAACTTCCTGCGCGTTTGCCGACGAACAGACAAAAATTGCCGCAACGACACCGAGCGCAAACTTTTCGCGCATTTTCTTTCCTCCCCTCGCCGAGTTCGAGCGCTCGGTCGTTTGTCATGTATTTCCTATATTGTTATGAGTAGGTTAGAGAGTCAAACAAAGGCCGTTGGTGTGTTTTGAGTAACGATTCCACTGTCGCAGAAGTCCTGGCAAAGGATCTTGCAGCGCTCGGCGCGCGCCGCTGCTTCGGATTGCTCGGCACCGCCAATTTCAAGATTTCGCATGGACTGGTTCAGGCGGGCGTTGAACTCATTTCGGCGCGGCATGAAGGCAACGCCGCGAGCATGGGCGACGCCTATGCCAAGGCGACCGGAGAGTTGACGCTTGTGAGCGTGCATTCCGGACCCGGCCTTACCAACGCAATCACCGGGATTGCCGAAGCTGCAAAAAGTCGCACGCCGCTGTTGGTCCTGGCGGGGGACGTTCCGACGGGAAACGTCAAATCGAATTTCTATTTCGATCAGACCGAACTTGTACGGTCAGTCGGCGCAGTTTCAGAACGCACTTACACCCCGCAATCCGCACGAAGCGATTTGCTGCGCGCCGTGACGCGGGCCATGCGCGATCGTCAAACAGTCGTGCTCAGCCTGCCGCTCGATGTGCAGGACGCAAAGATGAATGGCGCGAATGCACCCCTCGAATTGACGCCAATGCCGGGGCGTCTGCAGCCGGACCCAAAAGACGTGCGTCGCCTCGCAGAGGCGATATCACGGGCAAAGCGTCCGCTTATCCTCGCCGGGCGCGGCGCCGTATTGTCCGACGCCGAAGAGGTGCTGGTCACGCTGGCGGATCACCTGGGTGCGCTGTTGGCGACGTCGATCTGTGGTCACGGCCTTTTTGCGGACAATCCATGGTCGGTGGGTATCAGCGGGGGCTTTTCCTCGCCGGTGGCAGACGAGCTGATTTCCGAAAGCGATTTTATCCTCGGATTTGGGGTGAGCCTTACCCAATGGACCACAAAGAAGGGCAAGCTGATTGCGCGGGGAGCAACGGTTGCGCAGATCGACATTGAAGCGCCAAAGCTCGGTTACCAGATGCCGGTGCAATTTGCTCTGCTCGGAGACGCAAAGGCGACGGCCGAAGCCTCGCTGGCCGAGCTCAAAAAGAATGGCGCGGCTCAGTTAGGTCGGCGCAATGATCGCACGCGTGAGCGCATTCGGGCGGGAGACAACCATCATAGTCCTTATCCCGATGAGTCGAGCGCGCGGTACATCGATCCGCGGACGCTGAGCAAGGCGCTGGACGACATCTTGCCCAAGGATCGCGTGGTTGCTTCCGACTCCGGGCATTTCTGCGGTTGGGTTCCGCGCTATCTGCGCGTCCCTAATGCAAAAGCGTCGTGCCTCAGTCACTCGTTCCAGTCGGTGGGACTCGGACTTGCGTCCGCCATTGGCTTGGCTGTCGCAAATCCCGGCAAGCTGGCAGTGCTCGGCGCCGGCGATGGCGGGTTCATGATGTCCATTGCCGATCTGGAAACGGCAATTCGTCTCGGCCTCCGAATGTGCATCCTTGTCTACAATGACAGTTCATACGCAGCCGAAGTGCACTACTTTCGCCGGCAGGGCTATTCGATCGATATCGTTCAGTTTCCAGAGACGGATTTCGCGGCGATCGCCCGCGGCTACGGCGCAAGAGCCGCGACTGTAAGGACTCTTGCTGACCTCGATGCAGTACGGGCCTGGGTTGGGGAAGGGGCGCCCGGGGTTTTTCTGATCGACGGAAAGATCAATCCGAATCTCGAGGCGGATTGGCACGCCGAACATTTTCCCAGTCACGCGGCTCACACCTGAAGATAACGCTCACGGATGCTGGAGTCGGCGGCAAGCGCCGCAGACGTACCGGTCCAGACCACGTGCCCTTTTTCGATGACGACATGCCGGTCGGCAAAACGCAGCAAGGCCTCAAGGTGCTTGTCGACAATCAGGATCGCCTGGCCTTCCTGTTTAAGGCGCTTGAGGCACTGCCAGATTTCCGTGCGGATCTTCGGCGCCAGACCTTCCGTCGCCTCATCTAGAATCAGAAGCTTCGGATTGGTCATCAGTGCGCGTCCGATCGCCAGCATCTGCTGTTCCCCGCCGGACAATTCATTGCCCATATGGTTGCGCCGCTCTTTCAGCGCGGGGAAAAAATCGTAGACACGGTCCAACGTCCACTGCTTCGCCCCGAAGCGTGTCGCTCCGGTGGCAACAAGGTTTTCCTCGACCGTCAACGTCGGAAAAATCTGACGGCCCTCGGGCACAAGTCCCAAGCCTGCCTGGGCAATACGAAATGGCGGCAGACCGATGAGCGACAACCCGTCAAACGTGGCGGTTCCATCTTCCGGCGGCAGCAAACCCATCAGCGCAAAAATTGTCGTCGTTTTGCCCATGCCGTTGCGGCCGATGAGTGTCACGACTTCGCCCTCGCCAACCGAAAAAGTTATGTCGAACAGGACCTGTGCCGGTCCGTAAGATGCTGCCAGGCGCTCGACCGAAAGCATGGCTACTCCATCTCCTCGCCGAGATAGGCGGCGACTACCTTTGGATCCGCGCGCACAGCGTCAGGTGTTCCGCTTGCCAGGATACGGCCGTAGGTCAAAACGGAAATCCGGTCAGCCAGTGCAAAGACCGCGGGCATGTCGTGCTCGACCAGCAGCATCGAGAAGCGGCCTTTCAACCGCTTGATAACATCGACCAGGCGCGCACTTTCCTCGTGTCCGGTGCCGGCCATGGGCTCGTCGAGCAAGAGCAGCTTCGGTTGCATGGCGATGGCTATTGCAAGTTCAAGCGCCCGTTTCTCGCCGTGTGAAAGATGTGCGGCCAGGATGTCTCCGCGCTCAGCCAATCCGACTTCCGCAAGGGCGGAGGTTGCTGCATCGTTGATCGTCTGTTCGCGATCGGCACGGCCGAAAAAGCGATAGCTTGTTTGATCGCGCGCCTGCACAGCCAGGGCCACATTCTCCAGCGCGGAAAAACGCGTAAGCACCGAAGTGATCTGGAAGGATCTGGCCAGGCCCAGCTGTGCCCGCTTGTCGACGGGCAGTGCGGTGACATCAATGCCGTCGAATCGGATGGTCCCCGCGGTTGGCGCGAGGAGGCCGGAAATCTGGTTTATCAGCGTGGTTTTGCCGGCACCGTTCGGTCCGATGACCGCGTGCAGTTCGCCGGCCCCGATGTCGAGGGTCACGCCATCGGTCACGACAAGACCGCCGAAGTTCTTGTGCAAGTCATCAAGTTGAAGCACCGGGTCAGGCACGGCTGAGCCTTCCACGAACTTTGTCTGCGAGGCCTAGCAGTCCGCCACGCGCAAACAGGACAATGAGGACCAACAGAGGACCGAATATCAGTTTCCACTGCTCGGTGATGCCGCCCAGTGCTTCTTCGATCAGGAGATAGGCTGCGGCGCCGATGATGGCACCGTGCAGTGTGCCGAGCCCGCCGAGCAGGATCATGATGATCAGTTCACCGGACCGTTGCCACGACATATAGGCGGGGCTCACGAACTCGGTCGCATTGGCGAGCATAAATCCGGAAAGGCCGCCAACCGCACCCGCGATCACGTATCCCACCCGCTGAAAACGGAAAACGTCGAATCCAAGAGCGGACATTCGCGTCGGATTCTCTCGCGCGCCGCGAAACACCCGCCCGAAGCGTGAATAAACGACCGCACGAAACAGCAAATAGACAGCGAGCAGAGTGAGCAGGACGAAATAGTAGAACGTGCGATCATTCTTCAGGATCGAGAAACCAAAAAGGGTGCTGCGCAGGTGGATGGTGAGGCCATCATCGCCGCCATAGGGCGCAAGCGAGCCGGCGATAAAATATGCCATCTGCCCGAAGGCCAGCGTGATCATGATGAAATAAACGCTCTTGGTGCGTAGACACACGTTTCCGGTCAGGTAAGCGAAAAGGGCGCTGGCCAGAAGCGCGACCGGAAGGGACACAAGCATGTCGGTAATACCGTGTGCGCCCAGGATTCCGACCGCGTAGGCACCGATGCCGACGAAGGCTGCATGTCCGAACGAGACCAGCCCGCCATAACCACAGATGAAATCGAGCGCGAGCGCCGCGATTGCAAAGACCATCACGCGGGTAAAAAGGCCGAGCACGTAGCTTTCCGGACCAAATCCCGCGACGAACGGAACCAATGCAAGCAACAGGAAAATGGCCGCGGGCAATCCACCCACGCGATCGCTTTGCGAGGCCAATGTACCGGAAGCGGCAAGCGTCTGATTCATCCGCGACCTCGTGCCGGAAACAGACCGGAAGGCCGAAAATAGAGGACCAGTGCCATCAACACGTAAATCAACATCGATGCGATGGCCGGGCCGACCGTGCGGGCCGGTGAGGGCGGCATCACCAGCCGCAGGATATCGATCGCAAATGAGCGCCCCAACGTATCGACCAGGCCAATCAGCAGCGCGGCCAGGAATGCGCCGCGCATTGAGCCGATGCCGCCGATCACGATGACGACGAAGGCAAGGATCAGCACGGTATCGCCCATGCCGGGCTCAACCGAGAGAATCGGTGCGATCATCGCGCCCGCGAACGCTGCGAGCATCGTGCCGAAGCCGAACACGATCATGAAAAGCCGGTGAATATCGACGCCGAGGGCCGACACCATGCGGGCATTGGTGGCACCCGCTCGCACCAGCATGCCGACGCGGGTATATCCCACCAAAATGTAAAGAAGCAGACCGACCGCCAGTCCGGAACCGATAATCACGAGCCGCCACACAGGGTAGAGCAGGCCCGGCATCAGCACGATCGATCCCGAGAAAATCTCGGGGATCGGCAGCGTCAGCGGTGCGGCCCCCCAAACGGTTTTCACCGCCTGATTGAGGAAAATGATGATGCCGAATGTCGCGATCACCTGCTCAAGGTGATCGCGGTCATAGAGGTGGCGGAAGACCAGGAATTCGAGCAGCAGTCCGAAAACCAGAGCTGCTGCCAGAGCCAGGACCAGGGCAACCAGGAAATTGCCGGTCAACGCGTAGAAAGCGACAGCAAGATAGGCGCCCAGCATGTACTGAACGCCATGCGCGAGGTTGATGAAGTCCATCACCCCGAACACCAGCGTCAGGCCGGCCGCGATCAGGAAGAGCAGGACGCCGAACTGGAGCCCGTTCAGAATCTGGACGACAACGAGCCCCGTGGACATTGCACCAGTCCGGCCCCTTTCCTTATTTCATCGGACAATCTTTGGCGTACGGATCCGAGTATCCGGCAAACACCTTTTTGTCGATCTGTGTCTCAAACTTGCCGTCAGCCCGCTGCGCCACCTTCACCTGATAGAAATCCTGGATCGGGTAGTGATTGGTGTTGAACTTGAAGGGACCGCGCAGCGACGTGAAGTTCGCCTTCATCAATGCCGCGCGCAGGGCTTCTTTGTCCGAGGTGTTTCCCTTGGTCAGCTTTAGCGCGCCATCGATGAGCAATGCTGCATCGTATGCCTGGAAGGCGTAGGTTGCCGGAACGGCGTTGTATTCCTTCTCGTAGTCGGCAACGAATTTCTTGTTCTGCGGATTGTCGAGATTGGGCGCCCAGTTCGCACCGCCGAAAAATCCAACCGCAGCTTCCTTCTGTGCCGGCAGTGTCGACTCATCGACCGTGAATGCGGAGAGGAACTTGACCTTGTCCGCCAGACCAGCTTGCCGGAATTGCTTCACGAAATTCACGCCCATGCCACCCGGCAGGAATACAAAGATCGCGTCAGGCGAGGCCGCGGCGATCTTTGTGAGCTCGGCCGAATAGTCGAGCTGGCCAAGCGGTACGAAGACTTCGTCGGCAATTTCACCCTTGAAGTAGCGCTTGAACCCGGCGATGGCATCTTTGCCCGCTTGATAGTTTGGCGCCATCAGGAACACCTTTTTCATTCCGGCGTCCTGCGCATATTTTCCCATGACCTCGTGGTTCTGGTCGTTCTGATACGAAGTGACAAAGAAATTCGGATTGCACTCCTTGCCGGCGAAATTGGAGGTGCCCGCGTTCGGGCTGATCAGAATGACGCCGGCATCGGTCACCGGCTTCATAATTGCAATCAGCATGTTGGAGAAGATTGGACCGACGACGAAATCCACTTTGCTCCGATCGACCAGGGCCTTCGCCTTGTTGACGGCGACATCCGGTTTAAGTTCGTCGTCTTCGACGACAACCTCGACGTCGCGGCCACCCAGCTTGCCGCCGAGATTTTTGACCGCCAGCTGAAATCCATTGCGCAACTGCTGACCGAGCACTGCGGGCGGTCCCGATAGCGTCGCGATGAGCCCGACCTTGAGTTTCTCTTGTGCGCCGGCGGCCGTAGCCGAAAGTCCGATCATGGCGCCGACCAGCGCGAGCTTTTTATACATGTCCCCCTCCTGCGGGTGATCGTTTAACGCGTATCGTATGCCTATCTTCACCTGCCGACCGAGCGGAAGGCAACTGGCGTTCTGCACGAAATTGCCGCTCATTGGCGCCGAGTTCACATCGTCGGAATCCTCGGGTAATGTTTCGCGGCGTTCTGTCGCGTGGTGCGAAAAGGGAGAGTTGCGTGAGTGATCAGGTCAAATTCGTCCTGGATGAAAAGGATATTCCGAAGACTTGGTACAACCTGACGGCTGACCTCCCCAAGCCATTGCCGCCGGTCCTGCATCCGGGGACGAAGCAGCCGATCGGTCCGGCCGACCTCGAACCGCTCTTTCCAATGGAGCTCATCCTCCAGGAGGTGACGGGCGAGCGCTATCTCGACATTCCCCAGCCGATTATTGACGTTTATCGGATGTGGCGGCCAGCACCGTTGATCCGGGCGCGGCGGCTTGAGCAGAAACTTGGCACCCCGGCGAAGATCTACTTCAAATACGAAGGCGTCTCACCCGCCGGTTCACACAAGCCGAACACGGCAGTGGCGCAAGCCTGGTACAACAAACAGGCCGGTGTGAAACGCCTGAGCACGGAAACGGGGGCTGGGCAGTGGGGCTCATCGCTAGCCTTTGCCGGGTCCTTGTTTGGCATCGACGTCACCGTGTTCCAGGTCCGTGTATCGTACGATCAGAAGCCCTACCGGCGCGCGCTCATGGAAACCTACGGCGCGCGCTGCATTGCCTCGCCGTCGAACGAGACGGAATGCGGACGCGCGATCCTCAAACAGCACCCCAACAGTCCTGGCTCGCTTGGCATCGCCATCTCGGAGGCGGTGGAGGTGGCGGCCAAGGATCCGGCGGTGAAGTATGCGCTTGGCTCCGTGCTCAACCACGTCTTGTTGCACCAGACCGTCGTCGGACAGGAGGTAATCAAGCAATTCGAGGCGGCGGGCGATGATCCCGATATCGTCATCGGATGCACAGGCGGCGGTTCGAATTTTGCCGGTCTCGCATTTCCGTTTCTCGGGTTGCAATTGCGTGGCGGGCGTAAGCGGCGCGTTATCGCTGTCGAGCCAGCGGCTTGTCCTTCATTGACGCGCGGCAAATACGCCTATGACTTCGGCGACACGGCGCATCTCACGCCCCTGGTCAAAATGCACACCCTCGGCTCGACATTCATTCCGCCCGGCTTCCACGCCGGCGGTCTGCGCTACCACGGCATGTCGCCGCTCGTGTCCCACGTTTACGACCTCGGTCTCATCGAGGCGCGCGCTTATCATCAGGTCGCGTGTTTCGAGGCCGGTGTGGAATTTGCGCGATGCGAAGGCATCGTGCCGGCCCCGGAGGCGACCCACGCTGTACGTTGCGCCATTGACGAGGCGCTGCGCTGCAAGAAGGAGGGCAAGAAAGAGACGATTCTCTTCAATCTCTCCGGCCACGGCCATTTCGACATGCAGGCCTACATCAATTATTTCGAAGGCAAACTGGTCGATCAGGAATACGACGAAAAGGAGCTTGCCATGGCGTTGGCCGGCCTGCCGAGCGTCGCTGCCTGATTGGTCCCGACAGATTGTTCAGCACGGAAATTTAATCCGAAGAGGAAGGCCATGATCGAGCCCTATAACGCCGTCGGCCTCATCCCCAGCTTCTGGGGCATTCGCCGGCGCGAGGAAATCAAGCACAACATCGAGCACCTCAAGGGTCTCACCAAGGCGGCATTCTGGCTTTCCAATCTCGATATTCCGGTCCGTCTGCTCGCCATTCCTGAAGGCGCCCTGATGGGATTCAATGATGAAGTGCTGGACGTGGATCACGCCGACTATGCTCGCACGTGTTGCATCGATGTTCCGGGACCTGAGACCGATGAGATCGGCAAGCTGGCGAAGCAATGGAACGTCTACATCATGGCGCAGGCCAAGGCGCGTCATAAAGACTGGAAGGATCGCTTCTTCAACATCGGGTTCATTGTCGACCCGGACGGCAATATCGTTCTGAAACACTACAAGCTGTCAGCGCTGTTGCCGGTCGAGCGCTCGGTGTCGCCGCACGACGTCTACGACTGGTGGATCAAGAAGTATGGGCGCACGCTGGATGCCTTCTGGCCCGTTGCCGACACCAAGATCGGGCGTCTCGGAATCATGATGGCGATGGAGGGCAACTATCCCGAAAACGGTCGAGGCCTGGCGATGAACGGGGCCGAAGTGGTTTACCGGGCTTCGATGCCGGCTCCCTTCACCGAAAACGATATCTTCGAGATATCCAATCGCGCGCGCGCATTGGAAAACAACATGTATATCGTGGCTCCCAACATCGGGAGTTATCATCTCGACGCCGATCATCCGGTCGGGATCGATGCCGGCGGCGGCCAATCCATGATTGTCGACTACAAGGGCCAACTGGTCGGCAAGCAACGCGATACCAATGGTTCGACGTTTGTCTCTGGTGTGATCAATATCGAGGCGCTACGGCATCATCGGGAGTCTGCGCAGGTCACCAACTGGATGAAAGATGTCCGGTCGGAGCTTGCGCAGATCATTTATGAAAAGCCGATCTATCCGAAGAACCGTTATCTCAAGAAAGTCCCGCCGAAGCATGCGGACTACAAGCGCGACGTGATCGACAAGCAAGTGGCGTTGATGCAAAAGCGGGGAATCTGGAAAAAGTCATCGCACTAAATATTGGCTGGCCACACTTCAAGCCCCTAAATCATTGACCGCATGAAGGAAATCACACTCCAAGCGCTTTTGTGAAAAAGCTTTAAATCTAAATATTTTATGTTTGTAATATCTGTGGTTCTGCGGCATGCTGCGTCAGTCACCGCGAAAGGAGCCGGCGCATGCGTGCGGCAGTTCTTGGGGGAGGCCCGGGTGGGCTCAACTTCGCGATCTCGCTGAAGCTGCGTAACGCTTCGCACGATGTTGTCGTCATCGAGCGCAACAAACCGGACGACACATTTGGCTGGGGTGTGGTTCTGTCGGACGAGACGCTCGGCAATCTTCACACCAACGACCCCGTTTCCTCCAAGGCAATTCGCGATTCTTTTGTCTATTGGGATGACATCGCCGTTCACTATCGTGGGGCAGTGATGCGGTCCGGCGGCCACGGCTTCAGTGGGATCGGCCGGAAGCGACTTCTCAATATCCTGCAAGATCGTGCTCGGTCTCTTGGCGTAAAGATTGAATTCGAGACGGAAGCCGCACCAGTCGACAGCTATAAGGATTTCGACATCGTTGTTGGCGCGGATGGGGTCAATTCTCGTGTCCGTGCAGCACACGCCGACGCGTTCAAACCCGACATTGATGTTCGAGCCTGCAAATACATCTGGCTCGGAACACATCAGAAATTCGATGACGCATTCACCTTCATCTTCGAGGAGACTGAGCACGGCTGGATTTGGGTGCATGCCTACCAATTCGACGCTGACACGGCGACTTTCATTGTCGAATGCTCGGAAGAGACATGGCGGCGTGCCGGCTTCGATCGTATGAACATCGATGAGACGATCGCGGCTTGCGAAAAAATCTTTGCCCGCGATCTTGGTGGGCACAAGCTAATGTCAAATGCGCGCCATCTGCGCGGCTCGGCCTGGCTCAATTTCAATCGTGTTCTCTGCGAACGCTGGAGCCACAAGAACATCGTCTTGCTTGGAGATGCCGCCGCAACCGCGCATTTTTCGGTGGGCTCGGGATCGAAGCTGGCCATGGAAAGTGCGATAGCCTTGGCCAACTATCTCGACAGCGAACCCGATATTGCTTCGGCCTTTCGTCGCTATGAGGAAGGGCGTCGACTTGAGGTGCTGCGGCTGCAAAATTCCGCGCGCAATTCGACGGAATGGTTCGAGGATGTCGAACGCTATTTCGATCTCGATCCCGTTCAGTTCAACTATTCGCTGCTCACGCGTTCGCAGCGCATAAGCCACGAGAATTTGCGCCAGCGCGATCCACAATGGCTTTCCGGCGCGGAGAAATGGTTCGAGCAAAAGGCGACAGGGCATATCCCCAATTCGTCACGGCCGCCGATGTTTGTGCCATTCCGCGTGCGTGGTCTTGAGCTGGCAAATCGAGTGTGCGTTTCGCCAATGGCGCAGTATCGCGCCAAGGACGGTACACCGAACGAATGGCATTTCGTGCACTACGCCGAGCGTGCCAAAGGTGGCGCCGGGCTTGTGTTTACGGAAATGACCTGCGTTTCCCCGGAAGGCCGCATCTCGCCCGGATGTACCGGCCTCTATACACCGGAACACGCCGCCGCCTGGGAACGCATCGTCGATTTCGTCCATGCCGAGACTGACGCGAAGATCGCGATCCAGCTTGGCCATTCGGGGGCGAAAGGCTCGACGCAACTCGGCTGGGAAGAAAGCGATGCGCCGCTGGAGAGCGGAAACTGGCCGGTGCTCGCGCCTTCGGCTGTGCCCTGGAGTGCGCAAAATCAAATGCCCCGCGAGATGACACGCGCGGACATGGATCAGATCCGCGATCAATTCGTCAACTCGGCGAAGATGGCGGCCGGCATTGGTTTCGATTGGCTCGAACTGCACTACGCGCACGGCTACCTTATGTCGTCCTTCATTACGCCGATCACCAACCGGCGTACCGACGAATATGGCGGGACGCTCGAAAACCGCATGCGCTTCCCGCTGGAAGTCTTTCATGCCGTGCGGAAAGTGTGGCCGGACGAAAAGCCCATATCCGTGCGCATTTCGGCGCACGATTGGATTGCCCCCGAGGGCGTGCGGCCTCAGGACGCCGTCGAGATCGCGCGATTGCTTAGAGAAGCTGGCGTTGATCTCATCGACGTGTCGGCCGGCCAAACCTCGACGCGCGCGCGCCCGGTCTACGGCCGCATGTTTCAGACACCATTCTCGGACCGCATTCGCAATGAGGCGGGCGTCGCTACGCTCGCTGTCGGCAACATCTACGAGCCGGATCACGTCAATTCGATCCTGATGGCGGGTCGCGCCGATCTTGTTTGCCTGGCCCGGCCGCATCTGTCCGATCCGTACTGGACGCTGCACGCGGCGGCTGACCTCCGTTACGACGGCGTGAGATGGCCGAAGCCCTATTGGCCGGGCCGAGATCAACTCTCCCGTCTGAAGTCGCGCAACGAAGCATTGACAGGAAAAGTCTGATGGGTGTCCTCGACAACCGGCACGCTCTGATCACCGGTGGGGGCACCGGAATAGGCGCAGCGATCGCGCGCGCGCTTGCAGGCGAGGGTGCTGCTGTGTCGTTGGCTGGCAGGCGCAAAGCGCCCTTGGAAGACGTGGCCGCAAGCCTTGCCAAAGCGACTACGATTATCGCCGATGTGACCAAGGAGGCAGATTGCATCGCCATGGCGAGCGCGGCACGCAAGGCCCATGGCCCGATCGATATCGTCGTCGCCAATGCCGGAGCCGCCGTGAGTGCGCCTGTCGAAAAGACGGATCTCTCTCGCTGGCAAAGCATGATCGATCTGAACCTGACCGGCGCTTTTCTGACGATGAAGGCAGCGTTGGCCGACGTCACGCGCGACTCCAAGGGGCCGCGCCGGATCATCTTCATCGCGTCAACTGCGGCGCTGAAGGGCTACCCATACGTTGCGGCCTATTGTGCCGCCAAACATGGCGTGGTCGGCCTGGCCCGGGCCCTTAGCCTCGAACTTCAACCGACCGGAGTAACCGTGAACGCCGTATGTCCGGGTTACACCGACACCCCACTTCTCGATGCCGCGGCCGAAAAGATTTCCGCGAAGACCGGCCGATCAGCCGAGGATGCACGCGCAGTGTTCGCGAGGGACAACCCCTCGGGCCGGTTGGTCAAACCGGAAGAGGTGGCGTCGGTCGTGCTGCGGCTCTGTTCGCCGAGTTCCGCGGTGGTGAACGGGCAGGCCCTCGAGGTGACCGGAGGTCCACAATGAATGTCGTGAGCAAGGCGCGTGTACGCACCTCATCGCGCCCAATCAGCAAACAGCGCCTGCGGCTCTGGCTCAGGCTGTTGAGATCGTCGCGCGCGATCGAAGCTCAACTACGCGAGCGATTGCGGACAAAGTTTTCGATCACGCTTCCCCAGTTCGACGTTATGGCAGCGCTCGCCCGCAGCGACGAGGGGATGAGCATGACTGAACTGTCGCGCCAGCTGATGGTGTCGAACGGCAATGTGACGGGCATCATCGACCGGCTGGTGGCCGAAAAGCTCGTGTTACGTCAGGCGCCGGCCAACGATCGACGGTCATTTATTGTTCGCCTTACGCACAAAGGTGCCTCGCAATTCTCAGCTATCGCGAAAGCTCATGAAGGATGGATCGACGAAATGCTCGTTGAGTTCGGTTCCGTTGAAGCTGAATCGATCATCTCTCAGCTTGATGGACTTGTGAGGCGCGTGCGCGGTCGGGAGGCCAGACCATGAAAATGAAGGAATTCAAGCCCTCGCATTTCAACTGGCGTTGCGCAGGCGATGTGGCGGTTATCACCCTCAAGGGCAGCGAGCGAAAGAACCCGATAACCTTCGAGTCCTATGCCGAACTGCGCGATACTTTCCGCGAGCTCGCCGCTGCGGACGACATCAAGGCTGTCGTTTTTGGTTCAAACGATGGAAATTTCTGCTCGGGCGGGGATGTGCGCGACATCATCGGTCCGCTGCTCGACAAGGACATGAAGGGTCTGCTCGAGTTCACGCGGATGACCGGCGATCTCGTGAAAGCCATGCGCGCCTGTCCGCAACCCGTCATCGCTGCTGTTGACGGCGTCTGCGTCGGTGCCGGTGCGATGATTGCGCTGTTTTGTGACATACGCTTGGGCACGCCGCAGGCAAAAACCGCGTTCTTGTTTACCCGTGTAGGGCTTGCCGGCTGTGACATGGGGGCGTGCGCGATGCTGCCACGCGTGATTGGACACGGGCGGGCCTCGGAGTTGTTGTTTACCGGCCGCACGATGAGTGCGGAAGAAGGCGAACGCTGGGGCTTTTTCAACCGGCTGGTCGACGCCGGCAAACTCGAGGCCGAAGCGCTGGCGTTCGCGCAGAAGCTGGCACAGGGGCCGGTTTTCGCGCACATGATGACGAAGACCATGCTTGGCCAGGAATGGTCCATGTCCATTGACCAGGCGATCGAAGCGGAAGCGCAGGCGCAGGCGATCTGCATGCAGACAGCCGATTTCAGGCGCGCCTATGAAGCTTTCATTGCCAAAGGCACACCTCGTTTCGCCGGAAACTGACCGATGAGCGACAAAAGTTTTCTGCACTGGCCGTTTTTTGAACCGCGCCACCGCGAGCTGGCCGACCGGCTGGAAACCTGGGCGGCTCAGAATCTGTCGCACATCGAACATGACGACACCGATCGTGCGTGTCGAAACCTTGTCGCGGCGCTCGGGCGCGAGGGTTGGCTGAAATTCACCGCGCCAGGTGAGAAGGACGTCGAAAAGATCGATGTGCGAACGCTGGCGCTGATCAGGGAAATCTTGGCGCGGCACTCGGGCCTTGCCGATTTTGCCTTTGCCATGCAGGGCCTCGGCGCGGGGCCCATATCCTTTTTCGGCGATGACGAGCAACGCAAAACCTGGCTGCCGAAGACCCGTTCCGGCAAAGCAATAGCGGCATTCTCGCTGTCGGAGCCCGCGTCCGGATCTGATGTGGCAAACATCTCGACAACCGCGCGCCGCGATGGAAATGGCTTCGTGATAGACGGTGAAAAGACCTGGATTTCGAACGGCGGGATCGCCGACTTCTATATTGTTTTCGCCCGCACAGGCGAAGCACCGGGTGCCCGCGGACTTTCCGCGTTTGTTGTCGAGGCCGGTAGCCCGGGCCTCAAGGTTGCCGAGCGTCTAAGTACGATCGCGCCTCATCCATTGGCGCGTCTTCGCTTCGAGGGATGTCGCGTACCGGCCTCCGCTCTGATCGGTCGCGGCGGCGATGGCTTCAAGATTGCAATGGCAACGCTCGATGTTTTTCGAACGTCTGTCGGTGCAGCCGCCCTTGGCTTCGCTCGCCGTGCACTGGACGAGACATTGAAACGTGCCACCGGCCGACACTTGTTCGGCGCGCCGCTTGCTGATCTCCAGATGGTTCAGGGGCACCTGGCAGATATGGCTCTTGAAATCGATGCGGCTGCGCTACTGATCTATCGCGCGGCCTGGACCAAAGATATGGGTGCCGCGCGCGTGACTCGCGAAGCGGCCATGGCAAAATTGTTCGCAACTGAGGCTGCCCAGCGTGTGATCGACAACGCCGTGCAGATTCACGGCGGAGATGGAGTACGTTCCGGTCATCCCGTGGAAACTCTTTACCGGGAAATTCGGGCGCTGCGCATTTATGAGGGCGCTTCCGACGTTCAGAAAATCGTTATTGCGCGATCCGTTCTTTCTGCAGTGGAGCACTGAGATGACGACGGCAAAAGGTCAGCCGCGACTTGGTCCGTCGGTACACGTCGATACATTTACTCGCGACAATTTGCCTCCATTCGACCAGTGGCCCGACCTGTTGCTTGATCGACCGGAATTCCAGTATCCCGATCGCCTCAACGCGGCCGTTGAGCTTACCGATCGGATGGTCGAACGCGGTTTTGGGGACCGCATTGCCTTGATCGGAAACGGCCGACGCCGCACTTACAAGGAACTGGCCGATTGGTCGAACCGCGTCGCCCACGCGCTGGTCGAGAATTACGGCATCAAGCCCGGCAATCGCGTCCTGATCCGGTCGGGCAACAACCCGGCGCTTGTCGCCTGCTGGCTTGCAGCGACAAAAGCAGGCGCGGTCGTTATCAACACGATGCCGTTGTTGCGTGCGGGCGAACTCACCAAGATCGTCGACAAGGCACAGGTCAGTCTGGCACTGACCGATACGCGAATTGCCGACGAGCTCATTGCGTGTGCCAAGGACAGCAAGTTCCTGAAGCAGGTCGTCGGATTTGATGGGACCTCCAATCACGACGCTGAGCTCGACCGTATTGCCCTCGACAAGCCGGTAACCTTTGACGCGGTGCCTACCGGGTGCGACGACGTAGCGTTGCTCGGGTTTACGTCAGGGACGACCGGCGAACCAAAAGCAACAATGCATTTCCATCGCGATCTCCTGATCATTGCGGATGGTTATGCACGGGAAGTTTTGAAAGTGACTCCCGAGGATGTCTTTGTCGGTTCGCCACCACTTGCCTTTACGTTTGGTTTGGGTGGCCTTGCGATTTTTCCCTTGCGCTTCGGCGCAACGGCAACGTTGCTGGAGAATGCTTCGCCAGCGAACATGATTCAGATCATCGAGACTTACAAGGCGACGATCTGCTTTACGGCGCCGACCGCCTACCGCGCCATGCTCGCAGCGATGGAGCAGGGCGCGGACCTCTCTTCCCTGCGCACCGCTGTTTCCGCCGGAGAGACATTGCCAGGACCGGTCTTCGAGGACTGGCGCCACAAGACCGGCAAATCAATGCTGGATGGCATCGGTACGACGGAATTGCTGCACATTTTCATCTCCAATCGGGTCGACGACGCTCACCCCGGAGTCACCGGCCGTCCAGTGACCGGATACGAGGCGAGGATCGTCGATGCTGAGATGAAAACGGTGAAGCCGGGCACTGTTGGCCGATTGGCGGTGCGTGGACCAACTGGCTGCCGCTACCTCGCCGATGCGCGACAGAAATCGTACGTCCACGACGGCTGGAATTTGACTGGCGACGCCTATTTTCAGGATGAGGAAGGCCGCTTCCACTTTGCTGCGCGAGCGGACGATATGATCGTGTCAGCCGGCTATAATATCGCAGGCCCCGAGGTTGAAAGCGCGCTGCTATCGCACGCGGATGTCGGGGAGTGCGCGGTGATCGGTGTCGCGGATGTCGACCGTGGGCAGATCGTCACTGCGTACGTTGTATTAAAGGCTGGTGTCGAAGGTGATGCCGCGTGCGTAAAGCGCCTGCAGGACCACGTGAAGGCAGTCATTGCGCCTTACAAATATCCCCGGGCGGTCAAGTTTGTCGACGCTCTGCCAAAGACTCAGACAGGCAAGATACAGAGATTCAAACTGCGACAGCATGGTCAACCATGAGCAAGAACACTTTCGAGTTTCTGCAGCCAAAGAGCTGGATGTCCCCCAAGGGCTATTCCAACGGGGTGGCCGCCGAGGGACGTCAAATATTCATTGCCGGTCAGATCGGCTGGAATGAGCGCTGTGAACTGGTCGGCGACGATTTTGTCAGGCAGGCAGAGCGTGCGCTCGCGAATATCGTCGAAGTGTTGGCGGAAGCCGGAGGCGAACCTCGGCATCTCACGCGGTTGACATGGTTTGTCACCGACAAGGCGGCCTATGTGGCGCGGCAAAAGGAGGTCGGCGAGGCCTATCGTCGTGTTATTGGCCGTCATTTTCCGGCAATGTCATTGATCGTGGTCGCGGGCCTTCTCGAGCCCGGCGCAAAGGTTGAAATCGAAGGCACGGCCGTCATCCCAACCTAATAGCGCGCGGTTAATGCCGGCTAGAAGGCATTACACCTAGGTATAGGGTCCGCCCTTTCTCGTTATACTTGGCGGCTACCTACGTATGCTGGTGCCCACGGCCTACCGCGCTCTAGTTTTGTCCTTGCAGAAAAGAACAAAAGCTTCGGAAGTGCAGGGACGGTGCCATGACGAATACGAGCGAGCGCGTAACCACCGGTGTGTTTGGTTTGTCGCTGACGGTCGTATTTGTGGGCCTCCTGATACTCAACGCTCTCTCATTCTGAGCGGCCGGGGCTTGGGAGTTGTGCCATGTGGTCCGTGTCCGGCATCAGGTTCAAGCATCTTGTTGCGGCTTTGCTGACAAGCTGCTTCATCGCTGGGATTATCACTGCGCTGACAAGCCCGGTGACTGCCAGCAATGCCGCGCCTGCCGTCTCGGTCAATCGGATTCTCAAGGGTGACCGGTTGCCAGTGGCCCCGGTTACCAAGACGAAGCAGCATGATTCAACCCCAGCCGAAAAGCCGGTCCGAAAGCCGGCGATGCTTGGTTGCGAGCCAGCCTTCAGCCCGTTCGCCGAACCAACGCGAGCGCATATCATTTCCCACTGTCTGACTTGATGTAAAAGTCGAGTTTGCCGGCTAACGCGTCCGGAAGAACGGTCCGTTTGCCGGCCCAATTGGCATTGGTGGCCGCAAGAAGAAGTCCTGCGAGGACTGCGGCGTCGCGTTGTCCGGTTGCGTCGGCCTCTTGGTCACTCTCTGTGTGACCTTTCCGGAACTGCTCTTCTTTTTCCGTTCTTCCGGCTTTGCGTCGGGGGGTGCGGAAGCCATCGCGCCCGCCGCCGCGGCGGGCACCGGTGTTTCGGCTGCTACAGGCGGTACTGGCACCTGCTGATCCGACGAAAGATTGCTGCCGCGCGGCCAGGAGAAATTGTCGGCCCGGCCGGAGGGAGCAGCCACCGTTTCACCTTTTGCGAGGACCTTCGTTGCGGTCGCATCGCCATGGATCTGGCTGCTGCCGGGGCCGCCAAGCAGGTTGTCGCCATCCTTGCTGTCTTTCGTATCGTTGTCTTTTGGTGCGCCGGTCAAGGGAACAACTGGCCCTACCAGCGGCCGCTCGGCTGGCTTGCTACCGGGCTGCGACGATTCAAGCGGCCCGGATGGGAGCGCCACCGGGACGCGATTGTTCATGAACCGGCGCAATTCGTGCTCGACATACCGCGCAAGTTTGACCGCTCCCGCTTTCGTGAAATAAACGCCGTCTCCAAGGCGCAGCCGTCGGACCTGTCCTTCATAGTCCGGGCCGTAGTTGGAGTATTTGCCGCCTTCGTCCACAAAGCCGTCCCACACATCGATATACGTGATACCGGCGCGTTCGGCGCGTGAACGGTAGAGATCGTTGAGGTAGGCCACGTCGGCCGTGGAGCGGACGCCGCGAATTGGTGGTAGGCCAACCCAGATAACCGGCACGCCCTTGCTCTTGAGCGACGCTATTGTCTCATCGATGCGTCTTGAATAGATCTTCGCCCAATCGTCGCCCCGGAATTCAGCAACCCCACCAGCTTTTCTGATCCGTTGGGCCGTAGCGACTTCTTCCGGATTTTCGGCTTTGGCGGGACTGTCGGGCTTGGCCGGTTTCTGCCCCGACTTTTTGTCCGTTTCGTCCTTGGCTTGCTGATCCTTCTGATCCTTGGCCTTTGCATCAGCTTCTTTGGCGAGGTCCCTTTCGCCGATGTCCTGACGATCACCGACGCCAAGCATCATGATCACGTAGTCGGCCTTCTCCTGGGCCAGCGTATCGCGAGCAACGTGCCACCAGTCGAGGTCGCCTTTGCCGTCGTAGCGCAGAAGGCCGGAACTAAGCTTGTTCTTGCGGACAATGCCGATCTCAGGGGAATCGGCGAATACGTCCTCCAATCCATAGGCGAGCCAGTCGGCCATATCGTCGCCCATCACCACGATTGAAGTGGTTGGCGCGGCTTTTGATTCTGCTTTGCGTGGGGATGGGGCACGCGAGCTTTCGGCCGGCTGGGCATGCTGTTGTTGCAGCTGCCGGCGCGGAGGCGGGGCGTAGTTGTCGTCTTCGCGCGGATGCGAGTTGAACGGTTCAAAAAAGTTCCGGAAAAAGCCGCCGGACTGGGGCCGCGAGCGTTTGTACTGGTACTGCTGATCCCAGAAAAACTGGGCGTGCGCTTCCAGACTGGCGGTCAAACCTGTCGCCAGAATGACTGCCACCAAAAGCCAACGCGGAAATCGCACGACACCAAACATGTTGATCATCTGGTAGTCCGGAATTTCGACTGCAATGGGTCACCAGTGCGTCAATCCGATGAAAGCGAATTGTGGAAACTACCGGAGTAGTGACCCAACTTACAACGCGGTCATGGGCCCTAGGTCCATCTCGACATTGAAGTTCCAGACCGACAAATTTGTTCAATCACGAACGCGGGGAAGTTGCAGAACGACAATCTCGTTCATTCACGAACGCGGGAGTAGACGGCAATGGCTACAAATCTCGTATCGCTTGTCATGAATTTTCTGACGCCCGATATGATCGGGCGAATCGCCAGCGCACTCGGCCTTGATCGCAACGATACTTCCACCGCGGTGAACGCCGGAGTGCCGGCGCTGCTGGCTGCACTGGTCGGCGCCACCACGAAACCTGGTGGTCCGCAGAAAATCGCCGATGCTGCGAAACAAGAGATGGGCACGCTCGATAAGTTTGCGAGCATGCTCGGCAGTGCGGGCGCATCATCAGTCACAGACCGGGGTTCGAACATACTGACATCGCTTCTCGGCGATCGGGACCAGACCGCCTTGGCGAATTCAGTCGGCAAATATTCGGGATTGGGATCGGCTGCGGGAGATTCCGTACTAGGGATGTTGGCGCCGCTCGTTATGGGCGCAATCGGGCAGCAGCAAGGCTCACGTGGGCTGGATGCCAGCAGCATTACCAACCTGCTTACCAGCCAGAAGGATAATATAGCTGCCGCAATTCCCTCGGGCTTCGGTCGATTGCTCGGCGGGACAGGTTTGCTCGACTCGCTCGGAGATACGGCAAAAAGAGCGGCCATGGCGGGCGGCGAGACGACGCGAGCCGCGGCTGCCTCAGTCGCACGGACCTTCGATGATACTCGTCGGTCAGCCGCTGAGGCTGCATCCGGCTCGACTAACTGGCTTTTGTGGGCGATTCCCGCGATCGCAATTGCCGCGTTGCTCGTCTATCTGCTTGGCAGGCCGACCGAGCAGGTGGTTCAGCAGGGCGTCTCTACCGTCCAGAGTTTGACGGTCGGTGGGATCGATCTCGGCAAGCAGGTTACCGACAGCATCAGCAGCGTCCGCTCAACTCTGAATGGCATTACCGATGCCGCCTCCGCACAAGCTGCTTTGCCGAGGCTGCAGACCGCCACGTCTCAGATCGACAAGGTCAGCGGTATGCTGGGGCAATTGTCAGACAGCCAGCGCAAGATGCTGGGTGGTTTGGTCAGCCCGGCGATGTCGAGCCTAAACCAGCTCTTTGACAAAGTGCTGGCGATCCCCGGTGTCGCGGAAATCGTCAAGCCCACAATCGATACCTTGAGGGCCAAGCTCGTCACGCTGACCGCGTGAACACTGAGTTCGGAAAACATCGACCGCCGACGTAAGTCGACGGTCGATGCACATTGCCAGCACGGTGTTTCGAATCTGTCGGGTTAGAGAGAATACCGATGGAAATTCAAAAAGGACATCACTCCGCGCGCACGCGGGAATCCAAACACGAGGCGCACGACGGGCAAGAACCGGACTTCGTTCTTGTTGACGATATCCATCCGCCACCTCGAATCGAACTCGCGCGAGAGCGGATGCTTATGTGCCGCCTTTACATGGGCCTGATCCGCGGCGTCAATGAAGATTACGGCGCTGCGTTTACGGTACAGAATGACAGTTCGACGTTTCGGATGATTGGAATTTACGTCTTTCTCCGTACCGTGATGTGTTCGCCAGTAAGCGCGAGCAAAATTGCAAATTCTCTTAAACTACCCCGTGTAACGGTCGTCAGGCGCCTGCAGGAGATGGTCAAGCACGGATACGTGGAGCGCGTCGGCAACGCCTATCGCGTCACAGACAAGGTGAACGTCCCCGACTTGAAAAACAAATTGCAACGGCGGATCGACATGATCATGGAGACGGCCAGAAAGTTATCGGAATTGAACGCCGCGAACTGATCAGGTCGCCGACACACGGTGTCGAACTTTGACGAAGTATTTTTGACTAGGCGGCTTTTCGCGAGCGCATTTGACGTGGCGTTTTATTGGTCCACCGTTTGAAGGCGTGCGTGAAGGAGCTGACCTCCTGATAGCCGAGCAACCAGGCGATCTGGGAAATCGACAGATCCTGATCGGCGAGATAGCGCTCCGCGAGGTCCATCTTGAGGTTTTCCAGCACGCCGGAGAAACTCAGCTGTTCCGATGAAAGACGGCGAGCCAATGTTCGTTGGCTAACGCCGAGGCGGCGGGAGATTTCGTCTGCTCTGGCCTTGCCATGCGGCAGCAGCGGGACAATCGCATTTTCGACTCTTGAGCGAAACGGGCCGCGCCTTTTCGGTCGACGTTGCAACGCTTCCTCGCAGTAGCCGACCAGTATCTTGTTCAGGTGATGGTCGGCGCTGACGATGGGCATGTCCCGGCTGCTCGGCGCGAACCAGATTTCGTCGCCATGCGCATCAAACTCGACATCCGTGCCGAAAAATTCGGTCAGCTCGGGATATTTTCCGTCGCGACGATGCGCCAGTCTTACGCGCGTCGGCACAAGGCGCGTTCCGGTCAAGTGTCGGCAGAGACGAACCAGTACGGTCGCAAAAAATTCGATCTGGTGACGATCCAGATGGCGGCTGACCCCCACATAGCGGAAGGATACGCCGACGTGATTGCCGCCCGAGTACTTCAGCGCAACGCCTTCATTGGCGATTGAGCCATACCGCGCAAGCTGGTGCAGTGCCTCGCCCAAAGTGTCTGACGATGCGGAAACGTAATAGAGAAATCCGAGCTCACGCAGATCGGGCTGTTGTGCAAGGTGAAAACCGAGCAAGTCGTCCTGCAGCGCGCTTGCGGCCAGATTTAGAAAATTGATCTGATCGAGGACACTGAACCGCAGATTCGGATTTTTGATTTGCTGAAGCGTCAAATCCGCTTTCTTCAACAGCGGCCTTGGATCGACGCCCTTCGCTTTTGCATGGGCGTAAGCGAGTCGCGTGATCGTGCCCGTGGCGTTTGGAAGAGCGCCGAAGCGTCTGGCATCAGAGAGGCCCATGCAGCTGTATTCCTGCCTCAGGGTGGCACACGCCGACAAAGCTTTGGCGAATACTAACAAGACGCGGGTATAAAGTCGCGCCTATCAAGCCGCCTTTGTGGGCCTTCGCCCGCACAAAAATCTTATAGCCCGATCGGCACATCGACTCCGACTTCAGGGTAGGGGTCGAAGTGGCATGTGGTCGCAGAGAACTTGGGAAAACTATGCCGGACAGTCACAAAGTTATAGCGGTCGTCGATGACGACCCAGAGATGCGCGCTGCGATGGCAAGCCTGCTGTCGGCATATGGATACGGCGCGGAAACCTTCGATTCAGCTGAGACATTTCTCACCTGCGCTTCAACGAGCAAGGCAACCTGTCTGGTCGTGGATATTCAGCTTGGCGACATTTCAGGTGTGGAATTGGCTCACCAACTCGCCGCGGATGGCTTCACATATCCAATCATTTTCATGACTGGCCTGGACGACGAGGTCATTCGCACTCAGGCGGCCGCAGCGGGTGGGGTCGCCTTTCTTCACAAGCCGTTTCCCGCCCAAACGCTGTTCGATGCCATCAAAAAGGCTTCCGGCTAGCTTCGTTCGCTGAACTGAGCGGTATCGCTGTATCCTCCATCCATGTTCGATTGCAGCCGCTGCGACGAGCAGCCTTCACTTTGAGGCGAGCTAGATGACTGAAGCCTGACCTGCCGGAAGGTCAGTATGCGGATACGCCCTGATAGGCTCGACTTCAGCCGGCTCTTGCATTTGTCGCGAGCGTTGCTTCGATGAACGCGGAACGTAGCGTTTGAGCCAATCCGCGGGGCCGCCGGATTCGTCCGTCACCACGATCGGTTCGAAATAATGCTTGTAGTCCTCCGGCGAAATGTCGGCAGGGAATTCCTCGTATTGGGGATCGAGTAACTCGCTGCCCGCAAGATAAGTTCGTGCTTTGGCCGGCGAGGTGCTGGACCAGACAAAACAGTGCAGATTTGCCGCAGCAATAATGTACCAATGAATCGGGTCGTAAGTGCCCGAGTGAATGATCCGCCGTAACGTTTTCATCAGAATCGAGAAGCGGCTGACGATCGTCCACGGCCGACGGAACAGCTTTTCCAGAAAGCCTACGATCGCATCGGTGTCATCGGCGAGATTTGAATATGCAATCGTCTCGCCGTCGAGATCGCGCAGCCGCAGGTTCGGTCTCAACTGGCCCGAAGCAAGGTCATTCCAGAATCCCTCGGTACCGGCGAGAGGCGCCACGACGCTCAAATACACCGGCATCGGCAGCGCGTGGTGTTCACCGATCATGCGGATTTGGCGATCCATTTCTTCGACCTTTTGCAGTCGCGGATCGAACAAGTAGCCGTAGCCGATGCCAATCCCGTTCGACTCGGCGAATGCAATGTCATCAATGATGTTGTGGCTGCGCCCGAGGTTCTGCTTTTTCCTGTATTTCTTGAGCAAGACCTGATCGAAGGATTCAAGACCAAAAAACAACGTTATGCACTTTGCATCGGCCATGTATTTGATCAGCTCACGGTCGTGCATGATATTTTGTGTAACGAGCGCGGCCCAGCCACGTATTTTCGGGTGCTTGCGCATGAGCTCGCACACCTGAAGCATATACTCGCGATCGTCGGAGAAATTATTGTCGAGGAAGATGATCGTCGGGTACCAGCGGCGAAAACTGAAGAAAGGACTTGTCGCAAGGGCGTTATCGATCGCAGCCGAAAGATTTGCGAGACTGTATTTGGCGTGGCCCCCAACCTCCGATGGAATCACACAGAAGCTGCATCGAAAACTACATCCCCGCGACGATTCCATGAGATGGACGCTCGGGCTGATTCCGCTTCGCGCAAGCAGGCTGTAGTCGACTGCATAAGACGAGATATGCATGATGGGCGAACGGTATATGGGTTTAAGTTCGCCCCGTTCGAAATCGGCAACAACCTGCCGTACGCTGTCCACTCCACCCGAGCATACGGCATCGAAAAACTGTGCCGCGAACTCCGGAAATATCGTGCAAACGCTACCACCGGCCACGACTTTGGCTCCAGCGCGCCGGAAAAAATAGGAGAGCTGTCGCATCCGATCGAAGTCCGGCTGCAGCCCCGTCAGAAAAACAAGGTCATATTTTTCTGCCTGAAAGGGATTGAATGGGCCGTGCCAGTCCTCGTGGTAGAGGCGAACGTCGAATCGTTGGGGGTCTATCAAAGATGCGACATGCAAGCCGCTAATCGGCTGCATGACATAGCTCGACCGCCGTTTGACCCGACCGGGCCGCATATGTGTGCAGATTACGAGCGCACGTCGTTTTTTTGTGCTGTTAGAAAGGGAACCGTTCAAATGCGCCGGCAGACGTTGCCTCACTGATGCCAAGAACCGCATCAAACGCCCCCTTCGGTCCCAATTATTAACAACAGCAATAAAATGTGCGGTGTAGGCCTGCGACATAGGGCTCAGCTAGCGGCCACCGCCAGCCTAGCTTACAATCTGAACAGGTCCCAGCCATTCAATAGTCGTTGGGAAAGAGCACATTGGTTGGCACGGATGAAGTGGTTGAATATGCTCATCCGGAAGGCGTGAAGATGGCGACTGGGTCTAATGGGACAAGTCGGTCAACTGTCCCGCAACGTCGCTACCTGACGATCCTTTTTTGCGACCTTGTGGGCTATACCGAGCTGTCGGAGCAGCTGGATCCCGAGGATTTGCGGGATCTGCAGCTGCAATACCAGCGTCTCGCCCTGACGGTAATGGAACGCTATGGTGGCTTTGTCGCCCAGTTCAGCGGCGACGGAGTATTGGTCTATTTCGGGTATCCGGCTGCCCACGAAAACGATGCAGAGCGTGCGGTCCGGGCCGCCCTTGAGCTTCATGACCGCCTCCATGAACTCAACGCCGAACTTCGCGGCCAGCAACTGCCCGAAATTGCCATCCGTATCGGAATTCACACCGGCCTGATCGTGATCGGGTCGGAGCTGGCCAGCGGCGGGGCCCAGGATCACAGCATCGTGGGTGAAGCCGCAAATCTCGCCGCCCGGTTGCAGGCAGATGCGCCGACCAATTCGGTCATCGTCAGCGGCGAAACCTTCGAAATGATTTCCGGGATGTTCGACTACGAGTCGCTTGGACCCAAGCGGTTCAAAGGCATCAGTCGCAGCATTGCGATCTACAAGGTCACCAAACCTCGCGTCGGGATCGGGCGGACGTACCATCGAGGACGTCGTGGCACGCCACATTTTGTCGGTCGCGCCGAATCGGTCGAACGTCTGGTTACCTGCTGGAACAACGCGAAAGAGAAATCCAGGTGCGAGACCATTCTGATCACGGGCGAGGCAGGTGTCGGCAAGACTAGGCTTGCGACTGAGATCGCCAAGCATCCGGAGTTCGCCGACGCAAACGTGCTGCAAATTCACTGCCACGACATATTTGCGAGCACGCCACTTTACTCGGTCGGGATGTTCGTGTGGTCGGAAGCGGGCTTGACCGTTGACGACGACAAAGCCGTTCGCGCTCAGAAGATCGCGAATTTTCTCGATAATCTCGGATTAAAGAATCCGGAAAACGAAGACATCATCAACAGCCTGATAGGCACGTCGCTGACTTCGGCAACCGAAGCGAGCGCGCCGACACCATTCCTTTTCAAACGAAAGCAGTTCGCCCTATTGGGCTCGATCTTCGAGCAGATGGTGCGGAAACAGCCGACATTGATATGGGTTGATGATGTTCACTGGATCGATCCATCCTCGGCAGAATTGCTGCAGGAGCTTGTGAAGCGCCTGGTGAACGCCGCGGTTCTGGTGGCTCTAACAGGGCGGTCTTTTCCGAAAAGTCCAAACCTGCCGAGCACGGAAAATGCCATTGAGCTCGGTCAGCTCAGCATGGATGAATGCTACGAATTGGCTCGCGCCATTCCGCGCGCGCAAGATTTGTCGGACGAAGAGCTCAAGCGCGCCGTCGAGGCAGCCGACGGAATTCCGCTTTTCGTGGAATATCTTGTCCTGTCCCTCGTCGATCAGAAGGAGCAGGCACCCAATGCCGCGCGCCGACGCGGCGACCTGCCGCTGACACTTGCCGCCATGATCTCCGAGAGGCTTGATCGGGTGGCCGATGGGAGGCGGGTGGTTCAGGCCGCCGCGTGCATCGGACGCCCATTCACCGCTGATTTCCTTGCAGCGTTGCTGCAGGAAAACGCGCAAAACATTGTTGAGCCGCTGGAGGCGCTGATCGACGCGGAAATTCTGCGGTCAAACCACGAAGATCGCGAGGCGCGCTTTGAATTCCGGCACGCCCTGCTGCAACGCGCCGCCTACGAGTCTATGGTGCAATCGGAGCGTCGGACGACCCATGCCAACATCGTCAAACAGCTCCAGCACGACAGTGCCGCCGGGCCCTTTGTCCCCGAGCTGATTGCCTACCACCTGACGGCTTCCGCACAATTCCAAGAGGCGATCAAGACCTGGTTGGATGCTGGTACTAACGCTGCGCGGCGCTCCGCCCATATCGAGGCTGTCGAGGATCTACGTCGCGGTCTCGGGCTGCTGAACGAAATTTCATCCCCAGAGCTGCGCGCGAAGCTCGAACTGGGTCTCCAGGGCGCGCTGATCCCCTCGCTTATATCAACGCAAGGCCCGACTTCGCCCGCCCTGTCGGAATGTTGCCAGCGCGGCCTTGCTCTTTGCAGGGAGGGGGAGGCGTCGCCACTGGTATTTGCATTTCTGTTCGGGCAATTCACCTTCGCCATGTGTCGCGGCCGGAATGAAGACGCGGCACCGTTGGCGCAGCTCTTCCTCTCGGTGGCGACCGACAAGTCCTACGCCTCGGGGCGCGTCATCGGCCATCGACTGTGCGGCATGACACACATCAACACCGGGGCGGCTTTGAAGGCCAAGGAGCAGTTAGAGCAATCGCTCGAACTATATTCGGCGGAACGAGACGCCGCCGCGACTCAATTGTTCGGCCAAAACACGCAGGTCCACAGTCGGTCCCTGTTGAGTATCGCGTTGCTTTGCCTGGGCGAGGTTGACGAGGCCCTCGAGGTGGGGCTCGACGCGCTGGCGGCGGCCGACGCGCTGCGTCATCCGCAGTCGACGGCATTGGCGCGAGCGTACGTGGGCGGCTGGCTGTTCGGTTTGTGCGGCGCCAAGACTGAAATGATGCGCGAGGCGCAGCAATTGATTGCCCTTGCTGAGCAGCACCGCCTTGGGCCCTTTCGCCTGTTCGGCTCGGCATTTATGGGCTGGGCGCTATGCATGGACGGCGACTTTGAAAATGGAATTGCGATGCTGACGAAAGCCATCGACAGGCTGGAAAGCATCGAGTTTCGCCTGTCTCTGCCTGGGCACCTCGCGAACCTGGCTGAGGCCCAGCGTCTTCAGGGAAACCTCGCAGAGGCAAAGAAAACCTGCGAACGCGGTCTGACGATGATATCCGAAGGCACTGATCTCTGGATCGAAGCGGAGGTGCGCCGGATCGATGCACTCGTTGCGGCCGACATGAAAGTCGAAAGTGCGGAAAAGGTGGAAGCAAAATTTCGCGAGGCAATCGAACGCGCGCGAAATCTGGGATTTCCGATATTCGAGCTTCGCAGCCTGTTGAGCTTGCAGAATTTCCTCGGTCCGAACCGGAAAGACTTAGAGATTGAAGCGCGCCTCAAAAAGCTGGCGCATTTGCAAAATCTTGATCGTCGTGTCGAGGCCGCGATCAAGGCGCGAGGTTACAGCCTTCTTGCAGTAGCGCATTAATTCGCACTTTGAGAATTGGGGTCGCGGATATGCTTGGTCGATTTGCCGACCATTTTTCAACTTCGCCGGTTTCATTCGACGTCGTTTTGCCCGACAAAACGGTGCAGCATTTCGGATCGGATCCTTCCAGCTTTCGGGTCACAATCCGAAATCAAAGAGGATTGCGTGCAATCCGAAGCATCGACGAAGGCCAAATCGGGGATGCCTACCTCGACGGCGATATCGACATCGATGGGGATATGCTGCGCCCGTTCGAATTGCGTGGCGCAATGAAGGATTTTCACCCCCTCGTTGCCGCCTGGCGGTTCATCCAGCCACTGTTGTTCGGTCAGGTTCACACGAACAAACAGGCCATTGGCGCCCATTATGATATCGATCCGACATTCTTTCTTAGTTTTCTCGATCCGCAGACGCCCTGTTACACGCAAGGCGTGTATGAAGACCCGAGTGAAACGCTAAGCACGGCAACTTTGCGTAAGTTCAAATACTGTTTCGAAAAGCTTGGGCTGAAAAGCGGCGACCATCTGCTTGAGATAGGCCCCGGCTGGGGTGCGTGGTTTGAATATGCTTCGCAGCGCGGCGTTCGCTGCACCGGGATCAGCAATTCGCAGACGTCAGTTGACTACCTTACCGGCCGCGCAAGGCAACTCGGGTTCGACTGGGAGCTGATCAAAGATGATTTCCTGCAGTACCGGACTGATCGAAAATACGATGCGATCGTCATCATGGGCGTTATCGAGCATCTGCCGGACTACGGCCGCGTACTCGGCAAGTTCGCGGATTTGCTCAAGCCTGGCCGCCGAGTCTTTCTCGACGCGAGCGCGTGCACGCAAAAATACGAGCTCTCATCTTTCATGGTGAAACATATCTACGGCGGAAACCATTCGTTTCTCGTTCTCCACGACCTTCTCGACAAGATGTCAACAACACCGCTGCGTGTGCAGGAAATGTTCGACGACCGCTTCAGTTATTTTCTGACGTTCCAGCAGTGGGCGCGCAATTTCGACCAGAACCGCGACGCCGTCGTGAAGCAGTTTGGCGAGTTCAACTATCGTCGTTTCCGGCTCTACCTTTGGGGCGCCGCGTACGAATTTCTCAGCCGCAGCCTCGATTGCTACCGGATGATCATTGCTTATCCGGAGGCTTAGCGGATGTACTGGTGCTGACCTGATAGATCCTTCTGAGCTGCGCGACGTGCGGTGCAGCGCGTGTTGAGGGAAATATCGGGCCCTTGGCGGTGGGTGGCTCTGGCGCTGCATCCAGCTGAATCACGAACGGTTTTGTATCGCTCTGGCAATAGGCTGCGACAGCCTTCGCAAACTCTTCGATTATTTTCCCGAGCTGATCACTCGGGGGCGGCGGACAGAGATCTCCTATCACCCACACTGTGTGACATCGTTTGAGTACCTCGACCACGTTGATCAGATTGGTGTCGAGCATTGCTTTGAAGCGGGAGAAGTTCGGCTGACGGCCTGGGTCATCGACGGCGAGCATTGGCCCGATCCCGTCTATGATGACGACCTGCGCCTCGCTCCATGGCCAGTAACTTATCGTCGTGGGCCCACGATCGTTTGGAAAATGTGTTTTTGTTGAATTCACCGCGAATTCAAGCAGCGCATCCAGGCTGAGATACCGCACTTTTTGGTTTTTGAATGCGAACTCGGTCCCGATACCGGCGGCCATCGACGTTCGTCCCGCCCCGATGGGACCTCCGATTACAATTTGGCACGGCGGGGTGTCGGGCGGGGCGCCGCGGTTGATAAGGCCTTGCAGGGTATCGGCATCAGGTTGGTCGACTGTTGGCAGAACGTCCGCGAGACGAAACAGATAGGGAAGTGCCGCCTTCTGCCAGATGATTTTCTGCCGCAACCATTTGGGTGCAAGGAGGATTGCGACAAAGAGCACACCTGCGCTGACAATGAGCGCCCACATGAGATGAAGGTGAAACGCAAACCCAAGCACCCCGCCAAGGATCATGTAGCCTGCGGCGACTTGTGCGTTGTCCCTCAGCAGCGCGGTATCAAGTGGAAAACGCTTGGTCGCCTCATCAACAGATTTATTGTAGGCGAACCACTCCCATACAGCCGCGCCAACGGAAACAATGACAAGTCCGGGCCACTTGCCGGTGTCGTAGTGGAATTCGTGCGACCACCCCAGAAACGTCATCACCACCCCGCAAAGGGCGGTGGCGGCAAAATTGCCGATGAGACCAAGACAAATGTGTCCGAATTGATCCGCCACCCAGGTGTAGGAATAGGTGGCGGTCGTCTGCACTTCCTTGCCGTAGACGTCAGCCCAAAACTGGTCCCGAAGATTCTTTAACGTCAATTGAGGAGCGGAGGGACCAAACGGAGTGGTTGCTGAATGTTTGGCGGTACTCATGGCATTCTCCTTAAGTGTATTGCGGACAAGGAGCAGAAAGAAATAAATTCCTTGTCTCGTTCGTGACAGGCCCGAAATGGCGAGCCAGATAGCAGCGGCGTTTGTCAATTCCCACCGAATAAACGATGAAACTCATTGACCGGGCAAAACGAAGGAATGTCTTATTCCGGCGTTTATCCCGGTTCTGGGCCGCTGTATTAGTAGGAAAACCTTAGCCGGTCGACGTAGGGGAAAAGCATGGAATTTCTCAAGCACACCGAATGGCCGATGTGGTTCGGGTATGCGGCCGTGGCGTCCAGTATCGTCACGTGTGCAATGAAGACAATGATTCCCCTGCGCGTCGTGAGCATGACGTGCAACGCGCTATTCATCGTCTACGGATTCTTCTCCGGAATTTACCCCACGCTTATCTTGAACCTGATTCTTCTGCCGCTGAACACGGTGCGGCTGCAGCAGATGCGGAAGCTGATTCAAGACGTAGAAGCCGCGGCATCCTATGGCGAAACCTCGATGGACTGGCTCAAGCCGTTCATGGCCCGGCGCGGTTTTCGCAAAGGGGACATTGTGTTCAATAAGGGAGATTTGGCCGACGCAATGTATTACAGCGTGAGCGGTCGCTATCGTCTCCGCGAAATGGGAATCGAACTACCGACCGGGCAGGTTTTCGGAGACCTGGGCCTTCTTGCGCCCGATAATCGGCGAACCCAGACCATCGAGTGCGTGGAAGACGGTGAAGTTCTGACTGCCAGCTACCAACAGGTCAAAGAGCTTTATTTCCAGAACCCGCAATTCGGTTTCTATTTTCTGCGGCTGACGACTGAGCGTCTCTTCGACAATATTGCGCGCCTCGAACAAGAGCTCGTGCGCAAGAATGAAATACTGGCGGAACTCGGCCACAAACCGGCGTGAACAGGATCGGAAAAGCGGTTGAGGAATGACCGGACGGAACTCAAGGTTGCTTGTCATCGGGCGATGACGCGACCGCATTAAAGTTCCGTATAATTCTCTGGAGCCGATTTCTCGAATAGTTGACTTCAAGAAATCAGCTTGTCATATCGGCTCGGGGCGTCGAGCCGTGCAAGAAAAAAGAACCATTTTCCGTAAACGGGTGCTGAAGACGGCGCAAATCGTTCTCGGCGAGAAAGCGCCGAAGCTCGATTGCTCGATCCGGAATCTTTCAGACACCGGCGCATGCCTTCAGGTATCGACGACGTATGGGATCCCGACGAACTTCGAGATCATCATCGAGGGAACGCGTCGGCACTGTCATTCAGTTTGGAGAACTGACACAAAAATCGGTGTCATGTTCGGCTGAGCACGGCTAGGCGTGCTGTGCAGCCTCGCCTTCCCGGAAGTCGATGTCAGGTTTTCCGGGAAGCATGTACGTCCTGGTGCGTTTGCAGGAATAGCAAACGAAAGTATTCCTCTGCATGTTGCGTACGACCGGATGTGGCGTCACCGCCACGTGCACCATACCCGTTCGGCACTGCGGGCAGATCGCATCGGTCGCGACGACATCGGTAGGTGACATGCAGGACCCGCGTTGGTTACTCGAAAACGTCCCGACAAATTAAGCCACGAAGTTTAAGAATCCATTCATGAGCAAACAGCTTGATTTTGAAGCCTATTTGGCGAGTGTCACCCCGTCGCCCGGCGGGATCGCGTCAGGCGTGACGGACGCTATGTGGCACGCACGGATGCCTCGATCGAAATCGGTTCGGGCTTGGGAGACGACGGAGCCTTGAGCTCGGTGATCCTCTGCGCGAGAACGGTCGTGGCCTCGCTGATCCGTTCAAAATCCGGTCGGACCAGAAGGCCCAACTGCGTTAGCCGAACCTTCAACCGGCTTCGTTCGAATAATGGAGCACCGAATTCCTGCTCCAGTGTCTGGATGGCACGGGTGAGCGAGGGCTGTGCAACGCCACAGCGCGTTGCCGCCCGGGTGAAGCTCTGTTCCTCGCAAAGTGCGACGAAATAGAGGACCTGGTGCATTTTCAACGGCATGTTTGTCTATCGGTTCGCCGGATCTGTTACGCCTGCAACCAGACGCGGGGCGATAGCAGCGCCTAGCGCCAGCCCGTAAAATAAGAGCCAGATCGGGGCGATCGCGCTTTCCGGGGGGCTATTGCCGTAGGTCGGGCGCTGGTGGGACATGCTCCGGTCAGCTTTGCTGAGTGGTTGCATGATCGGTCTCCGCTACGCAGAGCGATAGCATGCGCCAAGCCTTGCGACCGTGAACTAGCTCACACTTGCGGCGGTTCGAACCGGTGCGTGCCAACCGACCGGTCGGGGCAGGGGCGTGTTTGCGCATTGGGTTGCCGGATATGGTATCCTTTGAAAGGCTTCTATAATTGACGCGGGTTGGTGGATTGCGATGGCTCCGGAGGCAAGTTCTCAGACGCAACCGTTCGACAAGCATACGTTGCTTCGGGCGCATCCGTTCTTCAGGGACTTGGGTGATACGGTCATCGACCGCCTGGCACCCCGGGTCATCACGTCGAAGGTCAAAAGAGGCTCGGTGATATTCCGGAAAGGGGATATCGGGTCGAAGCTCTACGCCGTGCGGGCCGGTGCGGTCCGAATCAGCGCGCCGTCCGAAGAGGGAAAAGACGCGATATTCAATTTGGTGGTCCCAGGCGAACTGTTCGGAGAGATCGCCTTTCTCGACGGAGGTCAACGGACCGCCGACGCGGTCGCCATCGACAATTGCGAATTGATGGTCATCGAACGCCGCGACTTTATTCCTTTGATTCGGGACAATCCTGAGGTTGCCGAGAGGTTGATCAAGATACTCTGCGCTCGCATTCGGAAAACGAGCGAGCAGGTCGAAGACATTGTTTTCCTCGGCCTTCCCAATCGTCTCGCCAAAGTCCTGCTGCATCTTTATCGGCCTTCGGTCACCGCCGCGCCTTCGCGCAAGATCAACGTAACCCAGCGCGAGATCAGCCAAATGATCGGGGTCTCGCGCGAGAGCGCGAACAAGCAGCTTCAGGACTGGCAGCGCAAGAAATGGCTGAAGCTCGAGCGTGGCGGAGTAGTTATCTTCGCGCCGCAGGCGTTGCAGGACCTTTTGTCAAAAGGCGCGGAATAGGCGCACGACCGGGCTCAAACGAAAGTCAGCGGCCGGGCGACGTCTTCCAATGGCTTTCGCTCGGCATCGGTGCCCCAACACCAGGCGACCCAGCCGGCGAAAATCATAAGTGCTGATCCAAACAGATAACCCCAGAACACGCTGACACGCGAACCGGTGTCGATGAGCAGCCCAAATAGTGATGGGGCGAGGATGCCGCCAATTCCAGTGCCGACGGCATAGAAGAAAGCAATTGCCAGGGCCCGGATCTCGAGCGGAAAAGTTTCGCTCACTGTCAGGTACGCCGAGCTTGCCGCGCAGGAGGCGAAGAAAAAGATGATCGTCCAGCACACGGTCTGTGTGACCGCATCGATCAGGTTTTGCATGAAGAGCCAACCAGTCAAGGCCAGCAGAATGCCGGAGACAATATAGGTGAAGGCGATCATGATTCGGCGTCCATGCGTGTCGAACAGTCGGCCGATCAGCAATGGGCCTAAAAAATTTCCGATGGCAAATGGCAGGAGATACAAACCGACCCGATCGGAGGCGATGCCGTAAAAGGCGATCAGAATAAGAGCGTAAGTGAAAAAAATCGCGTTGTAGAAAAATGCTTGTGCTGCCATCAGGCTCAAGCCGACAAAGGTTCGGCGACGGTGATGCTTGAAAAGTGTCTGATTGACCAACCAAAGCGGCGTCGACTTCCGGGCACGCAGCCGCACGCGTGGTAGTGACTGGGGGGCTGGCAGCGGTGCAAATCGGCTTTCGATTCCCGCAACTACACGCTCGGCTTCGTCGACGCGGCCATGCGTCATCAGCCAGCGTGGGCTTTCCGGGATCCACAATCTCATGAGGAAAATGAAACAAGCCAAACCGGCGCCTATCAGGAATCCGAGTCGCCAGCCAAAATCTGGATCGAACAGCCGAGCATCAAGCAATACAAGCGAACCGAGCGCACCCAAGGCTGCGCCGATCCAGAAGGTTCCATTGATCACAAGATCGGTCCAGCCGCGTACCCGCGCAGGAACAAGCTCCTGAATCGTTGAATTGATTGCCGTGTATTCGCCTCCAATGCCGGCGCCCGTCAGAAACCTGAACAGCGCGAAGCTTTCGATGCTCCATGAGGTCGCTGTTGCCGCGGTTGCAACGAGATAGACCGACAGCGTCACGAAAAACAGCTTCTTGCGGCCAAGCCGATCAGTCAGCCAACCGAAGAAAAGTGCCCCCAGCACAGCGCCTGCGAGGTAGGCACTGCTGGCGATACCAATGTCGGTGTTGGAGAGTTGCAGGCTCGTTTTTAAAGCGCCGGCCAGACTTCCGGCGAGGGTCACCTCGAGCCCATCGAGAATCCAGGTGATCCCCAACGCGGCTACGACCAACGTGTGGAAGCGACCCCACGGCAGTCGGTCAAGCCGCGCCGGAATATCGGTTTCGACAACCTGCTGATCTTGCATCATGAATGCAACGTAAATGCCGCCCGCCAGGTTAACCTCGCACGCTGGATCGAACGTTTGAAAGGCGGCCGCGTTTCGCAAAACCGGGCATAACGAAAAATAAATCATTAACCGTCGGAAGGCCCTCGGCACGTGCAAAGGCACAGTGGTTCAACTAACGGAAAATCAATGGCTCCGCGCTAATTATTTGAAATTGTTGACGATGATGGCTTTGAGGCTGTTGTGGCGTCTACCGCATGACGGGTTCAAAAAAAATTCTGCACGCGCTCGTTAGACACCGAGCGGTGGTGCTTGGCGCGATCCTCATCAGCCTGGTGTGGATGGCGGTGTTCTTCTTTTTGAAGAACGAGCACGACAGTGCGGAACGGGCGGCAATTCAGAATTCGACAAATCTGGCGGGAGCGTTCGAGGAGCATCTTTCCCGGTCGCTCATCGAGATCGACCGTTCGCTCAAGATCATGCGCGCCCTCTATGTGCGGGATCCGGGCAAGTTCGACCTGGTCGATTGGCTGAAAGGCAGCCGGATCCTGACCGACGACGTCTTGCAGATCGCGATCGTAGGCCGCGATGGAACGGTAAAGCTGTCGACCTCAAGCAAAGACAATCTCGAATTGCCGGACTATCGCGTGAGCGACTACTACATGGCGCATGTGGACGCGGTCACCGATCATCTCGTTATCGGCAAGCCCACAATCGATGGAGCAACCGAACAATGGGTGCTCCAGCTGTCTCGCCGGATTGAGGCCAGCAACGGTGCGTTCGATGGAGTGATCGTCGCCACGGTGGATCCCATCTACCTCACGCGGATCTACAACTCGGTCAGCATTGGCGAGAACGGCTACATCAGGGTCATCGGCAGGGATGGCGCGGTTCGCGCAACAAGCGGACAATCATTTTCCCTTCTCGGCAAGGATTTCTCCGGCGCCGATCTGCTGAAAAAAGTTTCCGTAAAGTCCGATGGATGGTTCTACACGAACAGTATTCTCAGCGACCACCTTCGCCGACTGATAGCTTACAGATCGGTCAAGGATTATCCGCTTATCATCACCGTCGGCCTTGCGACTGACGAGATATTCGCGCGACTTGATGCGCAGCAGCGGACTGGCTTTCTTGCCGCAGCGATCCTCTCGCTGCTTATCCTGATCGTTACCGCCTTCAGTGTCAGAGGTCACGTGTTGCGCGACGCGGCGAAAAAGCGTCTGGAGCGCGCCAACATGCTTCTGAACGCAACGTTGGCAAACATGCCGCACGGCGTTTGCATGTTCGGCGCCGACAAAAGACTGGTTTTGGCCAACGAACTCTACAGCACGATGTACGGCCTCGACGCGAAGGCCGTCACGCCTGGAACGACGCTGCCGCAGATTCTCGAATTGCGCGTAGCCTCGGGATGCTCCCCGGAAGACGCACAGAAGTACATTACGGGCCGCATGGCTGAGGCGTTCCGCCCGGACCCTGGCTACCTGGTCGATCATCTGAAAGATGGCCGGACGCTGGCAGTTAGCCGACGGCCGATGCCCGATGGTGGTTCAGTCGCCGTTCACCAGGACATCACGGCCCATCTGCGGGCCGAAAAAGAGCTGGAAAAAACCAAACAGTTTCTGCACTCGATTATCGAAAACATTCCGATCGCTGTGGTCGTGAAAGACGCCAATACGCGCAAGTTCGTGCTCGTCAACAGGGCGTTTGAAGCGATGCTCAAGGTTCCGCGAAGCGAAGTACTGGGGAAAACGGTCTTCGAAATCTACCGGTCGAAAGACGCCGAACGAATTGACGCCTCGGACAACGAGGCGCTGGCAAATGAATTCGGCGCGCATTCCACCGATTATGAAATCGAAATGCCGCACGGCGATTCGCGCATCCTCGCCACCAATCGTATCGTCGCTCGCGACAGCCAGGGTGTGGCCAGACATCTCATCGTTGTCATGGACGATGTCACCGAGCGGAAAAAGTCCGAACAGCGTATCGCGTTCATGGCTCACCATGATGTTCTGACGGGCCTGCCAAACCGACTGTCGATCATGGACCGGATCGAGGACGCCATTTTGCGCCATCGCAGGCGCGGCGACCAGTTCGCGGTGCTGTTGCTCGATCTCGATCGCTTCAAGCATGTCAATGACACTTTGGGCCACGCTGTTGGCGACGCGCTGTTGCGGGAGATTGCGTCGCGGCTCAAGGCATCTCTTCGGGAAACCGACGTTCTGGCGCGACTGGGGGGCGATGAATTTGCGATCGTCCAGGACAGGGAGAACGATCAGCGGGGAGACGCGCGCGCACTTGCAGATCGTATTATTGCGATCTTCTCCAAGCCGTTCGATATCGAGGGCAACGAAGTCAACATCGCAACGAGTATCGGCATCGCTCTGGCGCCTGAACATGCAACCAGTTCCGAAAGCCTTATGAAGATGGCGGATCTGGCTCTTTACCGCGCCAAGGCAGCCGGACGAAACGGCTATTGTTTCTTCGATCCGGAAATGAGCATGGCGGCGAGTGCGCGTCACGCGCTTGAGAATGAGCTGCGTCGCGCGATCCAGCTGGAAGAGCTGGAGATGCACTTTCAGCCGATCGTCGATACCAAGACACTCTCGGTCTGCGGTGCCGAAGCGTTGATCCGGTGGCGGCATCCCACCAAGGGCATGATATTCCCCGATCAGTTCATCCCGCTTGCCGAGGAGACGGGGATGATCACCCAGCTTGGCGAATGGCTGCTGCAGACCGCGTGCAGCGAGGCTGCGCACTGGCCGAAGGACATCAAGGTCTCCGTCAATCTTTCCGCGATTCAGTTCCGCAAGAACAATCTCGTCGATGTCGTGATGTGCGCACTTGCACAGTCGGGGCTTCCTCCGGAGCGCCTGGAGCTAGAAATCACCGAGACGGCCCTTATCGAGTCGGCGACGGAATGCTTGCCGGTTCTGCGGCAATTCAAAAACCTCGGGATCAGCATTGCTCTTGATGATTTCGGCACCGGCTATTCTTCGCTGAGCCAGCTGATGATGTTCCCCTTCGACAAGATCAAGGTCGACAAATCGTTCACCCAGAATCTGACCAAACGGACCGAGTGCGCTGCAATCATTGCAGCAACGCTGACTTTGGCTCGCAGCCTCGATATTGCGACCACCGCAGAGGGCGTCGAAACCGTTGAGCAATATCGTCTCTTGCGTCTCGCGGGGGTGACATCGCTCCAGGGCTATCTGTTCCAGCCGCCGTCCCCGTCCTCGGAACTCGACTTCGATCGCACATACAAACAGCCAGAGATCGAAGATGCCGCATAATTTCGCATCCGACTCCAGCGCTGAAGACAGGCGCAATCGCAGTGTCGTCGAGAAGGGCGGGGCGACGCCCCATCAGTCGCTGATCGATGAACTCGAAGCGTCGATTTCGCAGCGAAATATCGGTTCGCGCGCTGAAATCCTGCGTCAGATAACGGATCTTTTTGTCGCCGGGTCGGGTCATTTCGACGATGAGCAAATGGCCCTGTTCGACGATGTCATGAATCGCCTGGTCAATGAAATCGACCAATCGGCGCGCGTGACGTTCGGGGAGACACTAGCCGCCGTCGAGAAATCGCCGCCCAAGGTGACCCGGACCCTCGCCCTCGATGACTCAATCGATGTCGCCGGGCCCGTGTTGCGTGAATCCGCGAGCCTTGACGACGAAACGTTGATCGTAGGAGCGAAGACCAAGGGCCAGGATCATCTGTTGGCGATTTCCCAGCGCGCGCAACTCAGTGAGAACGTCACCGACGTTCTTGTCGAGCGCGGCAACAAGAAAGTCGTCATTAGCACGGCCGCAAACGCCGGGGCCCGGTTTTCCGATTTCGGCTATTCCAGGCTGGTCACGCGATCGGAGAATGACAGCGAGCTCGCTCTGTTGGTTTGGGCGCGACCGGAGATTCCACGCGAATACCTGCTGACGCTGTTCGAAACGGCGTCCGAAACAGTCCGACAAAAATTTGAAACCGCGGATCGTGGCAAGGCGGATCTGGTCCGCGAAATGATCAAACAGGCAGCCGACCAGATTCAGACACAGTTGCGCGACCATACATCAAAGTTCGCGGAAGCCAGGGCGTATGTCGAGCAATTGCACAAGGACGGAAAGCTTGACGAAGCGCAAGTGTGCAAGTTCGCGGAGCTTCGCAAGTTCGACGAAACTGCGGCAGCGCTGTCTTTGCTGACCGACCTGCCGATCGGAGCGATCGAACGCGCCATGGTGCACGACCCAGGCGACCAGATTCTGGTCCTGGCAAAATCGATCGATCTGTCGTGGAAAACGACGCGTGCCATTCTCATGCTGGACAGCGGCGTCAACGCTGCCGAATATGTCGATCGATACAAAAAGCTGAGGCTGGAAACCGCGCGGTCCGCCATTCAATTTTATCGCCTGCGCGAGCGCGCAACAAAAACTCCACCACGATAAAACGGTTCGCCTGAATCATGATGGCATCTGTGCCGCCCGTTGGCCGGCCGTCGTTCCGGCGATCCTACCGAATACCGAGCCCGCCATCAGGCCGGTTCCGCCGGGATAGTTGAAATAGAACAGGCCTCCGACAAGCTCACCCGCGGCGTGCAAGCCGGGGATGGTTTGGCCATCGGTGTCGATCACGCGCCCCGATGTGTCGATTTTCAGCCCGCCGAACGTGAAGGTAATTCCACACGTTACGGCGTAAGCTTCGAACGGCGGCTCATCGACAGGGTTGGCCCAGTTCGATTTGTTGATGGCGAGGCCTTCGGTGCGACGGCCATCCTTGACGTTCGGATTGAACTTGACGTCCGTGCGCACCGCTTTGTTGTAGGCCTTGATCGTTTCCAGGGCGCGATCGGCGTTCACGTCGTCGAGTTTTTTCGTCAGTTCTTCGAGCGTGTCGGCACGTACCTTGGTGACCTGCTTGATGCGATATTCGTCACGCAGCATGGGAATGATCTTCTTGTCGAAGACCTGCCAGGCGAACTGCCCTGGTTGCATGAGAATGACGCGACCGTACTTCGCATAGGTGTAATTTCGAAAATCCGCACCTTCGTCGACGAAGCGCTCGCCGTTGGCGTTGATCATTATGCCCCATGGATACGAATGCTTCTGGAAATTGTCACCGACCGCAAGATCGCCGAATTCCGGCGCGTTGCGATCCCAACCGACCGCATGACACCCTGACCAGTTGCCTGTCGGCATGGCGCCAACGTCGAGTGCCATGCGGATCGCGTCACCGGTATTGAATCGTGTGCCGCGAATCTTTGCGAGCTCCCAGGTCGGCCCAAGATATCGTGTTCGCATTTCAGTATTGGCCTGAAAGCCGCCGGCCGCCAGCACGACGCACTTCGATTTTATATCGACGGTGCGTCCATCGTGCTTGACGCGCACCCCGTGCACACCGTCGTCGTCGGCGATAAGCGACTGGGCCCGCGCTTTGTAGGCGACCGTAATGCCACTTTTCTTTGCGATCTTGGTGTGCGCTTCGACCAGGCCGGGTCCGCCGCCCCAGGACTCAACCGTCAGGCCACCCCAGAATTTGAACTTTCCGTCGATCTTGTAGGCTTGCCGCCCGTAAATCGGGATAAAGCGGATGCCTTTACTTTGCATCCAGCGCATCGTGTCCTTGCTGCGTGTGACGAGCAGCTCGCACAGATCAGGATCGGTGCGATACTCGGTAACGCGGCCCATATCGTCGAAGAATTTGTCTTCGGTGTAAGTGCCGAAATCCGTGTTGGCGACCTCTTCATCGGTGAGATCCGGCATCAGCTGGCGGAGATCCTCCACGCCATCGTAGACGCAGCGGAAGGCACCCGCCGTGAAGCGACTATTGCCTCCCGACTCGTCTTCCGGAGCGCGTTCAAGCACCAGGACAGATACGCCGTGTTCGGCTGCCGCATGGGCGGCACAGAAGGCCGCGTTTCCCGCACCGACAATGATGACGTCACTAGAAGAAGGCAGCATGCATTTCAGCCCATATTGTTGTTGCGCCGGAGACTAGCGGCGTTTGGCCCAGTCGCAAGGCTGGATTTTGCCCTCGACATCGCCATGCGGCAAACGGCCGAGTTCGTGATAGAACGCCGCCAAATTTACGAGTTTTCCTGGGATCAGCGCCTCACCGAAGTACAAAAACGGTCGAACCAAGACACGCTTACAATGTTAAAAGTGGGGACCGAGGTGAACTTTTCGCAATCGGAAATCTTTCTTCAATGAGTGAAGTGGTGGCAATCATCTGCGCCTTGATCTGGCTCTACCTGATCGTTGGCCGTGGCGCATTCTGGCTCTGTGGGGTCCGCGATACGGATCGCCCCAGTCTCGACGTGCCGCAATGGCCTGCGGTCGTCGCCGTTGTTCCGGCGCGCAACGAAGCCAACCACATTGCCGCCAGCATCGGCTCGCTGTTGCGGCAGGAGTATTCCGGTTCGTTCCGTATCGTCCTGGTCGATGACGACAGCAGCGATGAAACCGCGTTGATCGCGACGCGGGCAGCTGCATCTGCTCCCAGCCAATTGATCGTGGTTGGCAGCGAGAGTCCTCCGCGCGGATGGACTGGAAAGATCTGGGCCGTCAAACAAGGCATCGCTAGCGCCGAAGAATTACAGCCCGAATATCTCTTTCTGACCGACGCCGATATTGTGCACGCACCTGACACGCTTGCCTGGCTCGTAAAGCACGGGAGGGCGGGGGGCTTCGTGCTCACGTCACTGATGGCAAAATTGCGTTGTGAAAGCCTCGCCGAACGCACGCATGTCCCGGCCTTTATCTATTTTTTCCAGATGTTGTTTCCGTTTTCCTGGGTTTCGAAGCCGCATGCGAGTACAGCAGCCGCAGCTGGCGGCTGCATGCTTGTCCGCGCGGATGCCCTTGAAAACGCCGGCGGTATTGCGAGCATACGCAATGCGTTGATCGACGATTGTTCATTGGCGGAGAAGCTGAAAAAGGTCGGACCGGTCTGGCTCGGTCTCACCGATCGTTCACGAAGCATCAGGCCGTATGACACGCTGGCCGATGTCAGGCGAATGATTGCGCGGTCTGCCTACGCACAACTTCGTTACTCGCCGCTGCTTTTAGCTGCAACGATCGCGATGATGGTCCTGACTTTCATTGGGCCGCCGCTGCTGGCAATCTTTGCCACAGGCTTGCCGCGGTTTTTGGGGATCGTTGTCTGGCTGGCGATGACTATTTCATACATACCGATACTGCGATTTTATCGGCTATCACCCCTCTGGAGTCTTGCCTTGCCGGGAATTGCCGCGCTCTACCTGTATTACACGATCATTTCCGCGTATGACCACATGCGAGGGCGGGGCGGTCAGTGGAAGGGGCGCATTCACGCTGGTGCGACGAGCCTGCAATGACCCACAGTGGCGAGTTGCGATCCGGTAAGGGATCGAACGACGAGAATTTTCCCGTCGCATCCCGCTTGATCAAGCGGCAATACCGGCCTGCCATTTTGGCGTTTTATGAGTTTGTTCGCGTTGCCGATGATATTGCCGATCATCCGCAACTCACAAGTGCGCAGAAGATTGACCGTCTCGATCGTCTCGAATCCAGCTTGCTGGGCACCGGCGGCGACGAGCCGGAGGGATTACGGCTTCGCACGGTTCTCAACGAGCGTGGATTGTCGCCGCGTCACGCCCAGGATTTGCTGAGTGCATTCCGTCAGGATGCGACAAAGCTTCGCTATGCCAACTGGGATGAACTGATTGACTACTGTTCGCGCTCCGCCATGCCGGTCGGGCGTTTCGTACTCGACGTGCACGGGGAGGCGCGGGACACTTGGCCCTCCTCGGATGCCTTGTGTGCCGCGCTTCAGATCATCAACCACATCCAGGATTGCGCGAAAGACTATTCGGCGCTCGACCGGGTCTACATCCCTCTCGATGCATTGTCGGCCAGTGGCGCGACAGTCGAAGCACTGAAGGACGATCGGGCGAGCCCGGCCTTGCGGGATTGTCTGCGCGGGTTGGTCACTCGCACTTCAACTTTGTTGGAGGAAAGCCGAGGGCTTGAGCCAAAGGTTGGCGATACCCGGCTCGCATTGGAGATTTCGGTCATTCAGTCCCTCGCAAGTCGATTGCTGACGATACTGATGGTTCGTGATCCGCTGGCCGAACGGGTCCATCTCACCAAAGCGGAAGCGCTTGCAACGGCTGTAAACGGCGGCGGGCGCGCTATACTGCGTCGCATGTTACGAATAATGACGCCAGCGCAGCGATACCAGACCCCATGAACGTGCAAAGTCCAGAATTGGGAACGGAAGCCTCGCCGGCTGCAAGCCGCGCGGGAGGCAGCTCTTTTTATCTGGCGATGCGCATTCTCGGCCGCGAAAAAAGAGCGGCGATGTTCGAAATATATTCGTTTTGCCGGGAGGTCGATGACATTGCCGATGAGGATCGACCGCGCCCGCGACGCCTCGAGCTCCTTTCCGTGTGGCGGAAGGACATTGAATCGCTCTATTCGGGAAGCATTCCGCCCGGTCTTGAAAATCTGGCGCGGGCGATTTCACGGTTCGGTCTTCGCAAGGACGATTTCCTGGCGGTAATCGATGGCGTGGAAATGGATGCGCGCGCGGATATTCGGGCTCCAACGCTCAGCGAACTTGATCTTTATTGCGATCGCGTGGCCTGCGCGGTGGGGCGGCTGAGTGTCCGCGTTTTCGGTATGGATGACAGCGACGGGAAAGCCTTCGCCCACCA
>Ga0207665_10000119_pt1 | contig 51930 bp, 43 predicted proteins | sample LARL112metaG_FD_184351 | JGI IMG/M metagenome (GOLD analysis project Ga0207665, IMG submission 184351) | Corn, switchgrass and miscanthus rhizosphere microbial communities from Kellogg Biological Station, Michigan, USA - LAR L11-2 metaG... | ecosystem: Host-associated > Plants > Roots >... | reverse complement strand
GCGAGTGCCGGAGCGTGGAACTTCGGGCTCTGTGCAACGAGGTCCCGCGAACCCCGCCAGGCCCGGAAGGGAGCAACGGTACCGGGATCACCTCGGGTGCCGCAGATCACCCGAAGTTCCTCTCACTGAAGTGGCCTTCAGCGATTAGCAATCTGTTTCAGTGGGAGGAAAGACGTAAGGATGCTGTTGATTTCTTCTCCGCGTTAATTACGGAAGACTGTGAACTGAAAACTTTCTCCATGAGCTACCAGGTCATAGCCCGCAAGTGGCGCCCGCAAACGTTTGACGATCTCGTCGGCCAACAGCACGTAACGGAAACGCTGAAAAACGCGATCAAAAATGACCGCGTGGCGCACGCGTATATTTTTTCCGGAGCGCGGGGCGTCGGGAAAACGACTGCCGCGCGAATCCTGGCGAAAGCGCTGAATTGCGTGAAGGGGCCGACGCCGAATCCGTGTGGCGAATGCGATTCGTGCAGGGAGATTGCCGCAGGGACCTCGCTGGACGTGATTGAGATCGACGCGGCTTCGAACCGCGGCATCGATCAAATTCGCGAATTGCGCGAGATGGTGAGGTATGCGCCGGCTGCTTCGAGGAGCAAAGTGGTGATTCTCGACGAAGCGCATATGCTCACGGGAGAAGCGTCAAACGCGCTGCTGAAAACGCTTGAAGAACCGCCCGACCGGGTAATTTTCGTGATGGCAACAACCCAACCGGAAGACCTGGTGGATACGATCCGGTCAAGGTCCCAGCACTTTCATTTTCGCGCGTTGACCTTCGCGGAGATTGCCGGACGCCTGGAAGAGATCGCGAAGAAAGAAAACTTGAAGATCGAACCCGGCGCGATGGCGGTGATTGCGCGCATGGCGGAAGGCAGCTTGCGCGATGCCCTCTCGCTTCTCGAGCAGGCGCGAGCGTATTGTGGCGATACGATTCCAGACAAAGAGGTTCGCGAATTGCTGGGCGTGGTTCCGGATGATGCGCTCGAAGAATTGGTGCAAGCCATCGCCGAGGGATCAGCGGACCGCGCGCTAGGACTGGTGCACACGTTCCAGAAAGAAGGACGCAACCTGCAGCACTTTTGCCGGGAGGCGATCCGGCACATGCGTAACCTGCTGATTGCGCGAACGTGCGGGGCGGATTCGGATCTAATCGCCGCGACGCCGGATCAGCGTCCGGCGCTGGCGAAGGCCGCGGCTGCGTTCAGCGAAGAGGACCTTACACGATTTTTCCAGATTCTGCTGCAGACGGATGATGATTTGCGCCGGAAACCGGATCCGCGCGTGCACCTCGAGATGGGATTGCTGCGGCTGATCAACGCGTCGCGGCTGGCGCCGCTGGAGGAGTTACTCGCGGAATTGAAAAGCGTCGGATCGGCTGGCGCTGCTAGCTCGGGAGTAGCGCGCGGGACTGCGGCTGTGAGGGCCTTTGCGCCGTCTCCAACAACCGCCGCACAGAACGTCTCTGCGCCCATGTCTCAACCTCGCAAAGTTGAGGCAGGGATGCAACCCACTTCTGCGTTTGCGACAGCGCGAGCTGCTTCTGTGGGGTCCGCGGTTGTGCCCACAGCGCTTCCATCGTCGGCTGAAGGAAGACCAGAGAAGCAAGACCCGATCGCCGCAGCGAAAACGAATGGTGCGGCCGCGGAGGCCATCGGAATTTCGCAGGAAAATGTTGCGGAGATCAAGACGGCGATTCAGACTCAGCAGAAATTTCTGGGCGAACTGGTGGAGCAGAGCAACCGATGGGAATTGGAAGGGGCGGAGCTGCGGCTTTATTTCTCGTCTGAGAAACGGCCGTTCGCGGAATTACTCGAGGGCCGCGACTCTCTGGAAAAGATCCGTGTCATTTCGAGCAAGGTGCTCGGCCGGGCGGTGCGTGTCTGTGCTAAACTTGAGTCAGTTGCGGCAGCAGCTGCGTCGGCGGCGCGTGGTGCGTCCGGCACACAAGACTTGCGTGCGCAATTCGAGCGCGATCCGCTAGTGCGGTCTATGTTGCAACGCTTCGGAGGCAGAATTTCCGAAGTGAAACGAAACCAAGAGGAATCCTGATGGAAGTCAGCGCTCTCCAACAGATGCTATCGCGATTCCGGCAACTGCAGGAAGACCTGCAGAGGCAAGTGAACTCCGTGACCGTGGAAGCTTCGGCCGGCGGCGGCATGGTTAATGTGAAGATGAATGGCCAGAAGCAAATCGTCGACATGAAAATTGAGCCGGAAGTTTTTGCCGGCAAAGACCAGGAGATGCTGCAGGATTTGATCCGCGCGGCCGTGAATGAGGCATCGCGACGCGTCGATGAAGAGCTCGCCAACCAGATGAAAAACCTCGCGGGCGGCATTCCCGGAATTGCCGGCATGAAGATTCCAGGATTGTTTTAGCTGACTGAAACTTCTCCCGCGCTGAGTTCCCTTCCAGTTCTTACTTCACGCATTCTCACTTCGCGTATTCTCCGTTATGCACTTCGTATTCGACGCGGAAGGGCTTCTGCATTTTGCGATCCTCCCAATGTTGCTCGGCGATCATCCGCTGGGCTTGTGCGAGACGCTCGGATGGGAGCGGGTGTGAACGGAAATAGCCATTCAAACTCTGAATGGCCAGCTGGGATAGTTCCTGATCCGGGCTTCGCGCATGAATGACGTATTCGTCGCACAGTTTGGCGAAGCGTTCGAACATATCGACGGAGCCATAGGGTGAATAACCGGATCGCACGGCGAGAAACATACCCTCGCGATCAGCTTCAAATTCTTCATCCTTGTGGTATCCGGCCGCCCACAAATCAATAGGGATCTGCAGCAGCGCGCCCAACGCATCGAGACTGAGATTCTTTAGTTTAGCTTCGAGCTGCACGCGCTCGACGCAGTGATAATGGTCGATGTGCTCGATCTCATGCGCCAGGACGTTGGCGAGTTCATCTTCGCTCATCATCAGGTCCAGCATCCCTTCCCCGATGTAAACCGGTCCGCCCGGAAGAGAGAACGCGTTGATCATGTTGTGGTCGGGAAGAACGTTGAAGGTGTAAGGCAAATGCCGATGCGCGTGCTGCGCCACTGCGCCGCCCACGCGCGTGACGTACTTTTCCAGGCCTTCTTCTTCGGGAGTGCGCTGGCGCGATTGCATTGCATAGCGGGCGGCCAATTCCCTACCGATGGCGATTTCCTGTTCATCCGAAAGACGCGTGAAGTGCATGGGAACGCGAGAGAGATCGCGCTGGGCGTCTGCTGCCATATTCAAAATGGCGTTGGCGGAGACCGGAGTGGACTTGGGGCGGCGCTGGCTCCAATAGAGACCCGCGAGCGCAAAGCCCAGGATGAGAAAGAAAACGACGAACACGACGGGGCGCTTCATAGGTATTGGCGAATGGCGTCGCGATATTTGCTGTAAAGAAAGGAAACGAGCACCAGCGCAGCGCCGACAATAATAAACGTGACGTAACGATCGCGCGGCTGAAGTCCCCAAACATCAAGGGCCATCACTTTCGCGACGCAAAGCAGAAGGATTCCCAGGCCGGTAAGCCGGAAGCTGCGCTCCTTGACCGCGAGCGCCAGCAAGAAAATCATCACGCCTTCCATGCCCCAGGACACCGTGACCATGCCTGCGCGCATTTTCAAAGCGAGCATGCAGGTCACCAGAATGACAGGGACGAAAAACTCCACTTGTTCCGGGCGGCTTGCAATCAGAGCAAGCGGTCTTACCCACGCACCCAGTTTCTGCGGGATGCCAAACCGTCCCCGCAGAGGGAAAGCGAAGAACAAGCTCGCCAGTAGAATTCCGGATGCACTGCTGAGAATGAAATAGCGCCCTTGCCAGTCGCCTTCGCCGAAATAGCCTGCGCCAAAAAGATTGTGCGTCATGCCGCGTGCGAGAACCAAGAACGTCAGCAGCAACCCTTGATAGAGGAAGAGTGGGCGATTCAAAAGCAGCGCGGCGCCAAGAAGTGCGAACACGACGGCTGCCCAGGATGTTACAACCCACTCGATCGGGAACTGAAAATAGAAAAGCGCCACGATCGTGGCCGTGCCCAAGTACGCGAGAAGAACGTCAAAGTGGAGCCTGCGGTCGCGCCCCGTGCTTTCTTCTTTCTCCGGCAATTGCGCATAGACGAAAAAGAAAATGAGCACGAGCGGGAAAATGGTGTACACGCGGGGTCCCCAGAACTCCCCGGGTTCGCTTGAAGTGAGATTGGAAAAGAAAATCCGCGTAAAGGCAGCAATGAGCGCAACGTACGCCTGGTAGCGAAATTGCGCGATCTTGCGCAACAGGCCGTACTCAAAGAGCACCATGCCAAACGCGCCCCACGCCACGGCGACGCTGGTAGGCTGCGTTTGCAATTCATACCAAAGAAGAAGTCCGCCGATGGTGGATGCCGCCCAGGAATAAATGTGGTGGATGTCGCGCTGGCGCCACTCTTCGGGCATTCGAACGAGGCGCGCGAGGGCATAGAAAATCACGGCAACAATGGCCAGCGACAGGAGGCGCACGCTGATGCCGTGCCAGGTTGCGGTGACGTAGAGATTCACGCTGATGCTTCGAAGCAGCGTCAGTCCTGCGAGAAGGTGCGATTGCCAGGGCAATTCCTCGAGCTCGAGGCGTTGATCAACAATGGCCAGGACCAGCGCAAACGCGGCCCAGAGCGGAGCCAGCCAACCGTTGGGGGCTTCGTACCAGGCGAGAAGGGCAAGGAGCCCGGTTCCGGCGAAAGAATGAAAAAAAGCGATGGCGCGGCCGAAACGCTCTTCCGGCGTGGCCTTACGCGAGAGGAAGTACAAGCCGGCCGCGACGAGCGATATTGTAAAAATGCGCAAGGAAATAGGGCCCCAGAATTTTTGCTCCAGGTTGTAATTATAGAAGTACGCGCGGAGAAGTACGCAGAGGCCGACGACATTTGCTTGCCAGGCAAGCTGAGTGTAACGAATCCAACGCGTGGAGAGCGCAAGCACGACTGCGAAAGCAATCCAGCCAACGGCAATCCAAGGCGCATGCAGACCTTCCTCGAGGATCCAAACCATCACGCCGGTGCCGGCCCAGGTGTATGCCACCCGCGCCGCGCTGTGGTGCCGGGGATTTACGACGCCGACACGCTTCGCGAGCCAATACAGGCCTGTGACAACAGGCAAAGCGCCCAGGGCATGCAGTGGAATCCCGTGCCATTTATGTGTGTTGTAGGGGTCGGCCGTGACTCCCGTAAAGATCGCAAGCCCGCCCAGAATATGGGAATGCCAGCCAATCGCCGTATGCATCAACGCACGTGCCGCCTCGGAGAGAACGACCGCAAAGGCGATGAAGGCAAGCGGCTGCCAAAGCTCCGGAACTTCGAACCAGATAAGAAGTGCGATGAAAGCGCTGCCTGCGGCAGAGAAGAGACCGCGAATGGTGCGCTGCTCGGGATCGTCGCGCAAGGCCGCCAGCTTGGCGGCGAGATAGAACGCGCCGCTAAGAATGGGGAGCGTCAGCAGCCGCAAGCGTATGTGCGCGTGCTCTCCGGATTCGAGGTGCAGATTGACGACGATGCCGCGATAGAGAGCGAGCGCCCCAACCAGAACGCACTGAACCTGTAAGTGCTGCGATTCGAGCGCGCGTCCCAGAGCCGCGACGACAAGCATGACAGCCGCGAAGGCGATCGCGGTCCAGTCGTGCGAAAAAAGGGCCCAAGCGGCGCATGCGGCGGCAAAGCCGCCAAGATAAGAATGGATGGTCAGAAGTGGGCGATCCGGCGAGCCGGTAAATAAATCCTTCCAGCGCGAGCCGGCTTCGAGGGCGTTGACATAGAAAACGACGGCGCAGAGAGAGAAAAGGACTCCTGCGGCGAGCACGAGATCTTCGTTCGCAAGACGTTGATTGAGGAGCTGGCGGAAGTCAATGCCCACGAGATGCAGGCCGACGAGCAAACCTGTTAGAAGACCAAGACGCCGGAAAACCACTTCTTTTGCGATGATTCCAGCCGCTAGGAAGGCCTCCGCGCCCACCAGCCAGAGGATGGCCACGTTGTTTCCGGAATAGTGGAACGGAACGGCAGCAAGCATCAACGTCGCGCCAACCACGCTCAAGACCACGAAGGCCTGACGGCGGCGTTTGGTAATAGGCAATTGGGCCAGGAAGAATTCGAACGCACCGACAACGAGCAGCGCGAGATAAGCGAGTTCCGGTTGGACGGATTGAAACTTCATGACGCCGAGCAACAGGAGCACGTTTAAGAGAGCGGCCAGCGTGGAGATGTGTTCTTCAAACTCGGTTTTAATCGTGCGGGCAATGTAGGAAATGCGGAAGGTCAGCCAATAGAAGAAAAGCAAAGCCAGGCTGGCATGGTATTGCTCAAAGTGACGTCCTTGCGCTCCTTCGATGCCAAGGATGCGGTAGAGCCAATAGAGATGATTTAAGTAGCTGGACAGAATGCCGAAGACTTCCAGTTCAAACCAACCCATTTTCAGGACGATCGAAACGAGTCCAATGGCAAGAAACACGCCGGCTGAAAGGCTGTAGACCGTGTCTTGGCTTAACGCGACCGTAGTGTAGCCCAGCAAAAAGGCAAGACCGGTGACAAATTGTGAGCGATAGCGCAGCGTGTGGAACGCCATGGCGACCGCGACGAGGAGCATCAGAGCGCAATCGAACGTGAGCGCGCCTGCGTTTTGGGAAAGAACGCGCATTGCTTCCACGTGGTAAATCCCAAACGTGCTGAAGAAGAGTAGCGCCCACCCGCCACCGATGCCGGTGCGGCCGAGGAGGCGATAGCGTTCGTTTTTTTCCACATATATTCCGCCCACAAGAAGAAACGCGGAGGTGATGTACGAGATTGCGACTTTGCCGAGCGGCCCAAGTGCCCCGAGTTCGTAAATACCGAATAGCGCGACGCCCACCACCAGAATGATGATGCCAAGTTTGTTGAGCCAGTTTGTGCCAAGCGTTTCTTCAATTGCGGAAACGGTTTTCATGCGCTGTTGAAGAGTCGGCCGAGGGGCAGTCGCGCGATATGCAGAGAGCGGCGGCGGCGAGGAGACTCGCGCAGCGGCAGCGGGAGGAATTTGTGCCGGCGCCTGGGGCTTGGGCGCAGGAATGCCCGGCGCCGCAGGCTGGGACGTAGGAACAGGTGGCGTTGTAGTTTGTGGCGAAGCAACGGGGACCGGCGGCTTTGTCTCTGATGGGGTTTTCGCCGCCGCAGGTAGCACGAGTTTCGGCTCTGAGGGTAGGGGCGGCTGTACCGGAGTAGGCACTGATACGGCCGGGGGCAGCTTGACCGGCGCAGGCAACTCGACCTGCGGAGACGGGACGCGAGTATTTTCTACGGTTGTCGCGGCTGGTGGCGGAGCGACAACAGGGCGCTCCAATGGTTTTTCAGAGGTTGGCGCAGCAGGATGAACCACTGCAGCGAGTTGCCGTTTTAGATCAGAAAGTTCACGCTGGAAGGAAGTGTGCTGCCGGGCGTTTTCCTCGCTGAGCCGATTAAGCTCCGAGCGAACCTTGCTGTACCTCACCAGAAGGATGAGCGCGATGATGGGGGTGGCGATCAGGAAGATCCCGATCAAAAAGACCAGCAGCTCGACCATGGGCATTGGGCGTCCTTGGGAGTGCGTTTTTCTTTGTCTCCATGGTAGAACGAGGGCAAAAAGGAATCTTGCACTTTGTTTGCTGAGTGACCGTGCAAGTAAACCGTTCCGGAGTAAGGTGTTCCAAATGAACGACTTAGTGGGCAACGAGGCGGCACAATCATTGCTTCAGGCCGGAAGAAATTAGATTCCATAATTGATGGTTACGAAGAGCCAAGAAGTGTGATATAGTGTTCTTGCGCTTATTACCTCGGTTGTGTTGTGCGGTCCCTCTGGTGCAGTTCTTGATCTGAGACTCCCGCCTCCAGTTTCCTCCGTACGTTTTACGCGTAATCTAAAACAAGGCTGGCAAAGCAAGCCGCCGGTCCGCCCGAGAACTCGTGTGCGCACCGCGACGGCTTCTGCCAGCAAGAAAGCAATATTGAATGTTGAATGCTTCAGAAGTGAATGCAGAGGGCCCCTCGGAGACTCTGCCGGAACGCGCGTCAGCGCGATTCTCCGAAATGCTGGTTTCTCCCTATGTGAAGGAGCGGTTGGCTGCGGCGCGATTTACCACGCCGACGCCTGTCCAGGCTGCGGCCATCCCGCAAGCGTTGGAAGGCAAAGATGTGCTGGCCACGGCGCAGACAGGAACCGGCAAAACGCTGGCGTTCCTGATTCCGGTGATCGAAAAGCTGCTCAAAGATAAGACTCCCGGAATCGCGGCGCTGGTGCTCGTTCCCACGCGCGAACTTGCCATGCAAGTCGTGGATCAATTTAACAAGCTGCGCGGCAATCAGCTTTTACCCGCGGCGCTGGTCGTCGGTGGACTTTCCGAAGGCGCGCAGCTCCAGGCCATTCGCAAGGGAGCGCGGCTGGTGGTCGCAACTCCGGGACGGCTCGAAGATTATCTCGACCGGAGACTCTTCCATTTTAACGCGCTGCGCATGCTCATCCTCGACGAAGCGGACCGCATGCTGGACATGGGGTTCCTCCCGGCAATCCGGCGCATCGTATCGATCCTTCCGAAAGAGCGGCAGACGATGTGTTTCTCCGCGACCATGGAAGGCGACATGGCGCGCGTCGTGAAAGATTATCTTCGCAACGCCGTGCGGCTTTCTTTCGGCTCGACCTCCAAGCCCTCGGAAAACGTCCGCATCCAAGCCTTGGAGGTTGCTACGGACCGCAAGCAGGAGATGCTCCAGCGCTTGCTGGCCAGGGAAACAGGCAAGTGCCTGGTGTTTGCTAGAACCAAGCGCGGAACCGAGCGGATTGCCGATACCTTGAATCGCAAAGGCTTTTCCGCCGCCATGATTCATGGTGACCGCTCGCAATCGCAGCGCACCACGGCGCTGGCTGGCTTTCAGCAAGGCCGCTTCCGCGTGCTTGTGGCAACGGACCTCGCTTCGCGCGGGATTCACGTGCAGGACATCGCGCACGTCATCAATTACGATCTGCCGGAAGTGGCGGAGAATTTCATTCACCGCGTTGGGCGAACCGGACGCAACGGTGGCCACGGCGTGGCTTCGACGCTCTTTGTGAAAGAACAGCGCTCCGAATTGTTCCAACTGGAACGCTCGCTCGGCATCAAGATGGAGCGTCTCCGCGCGGATGAAACCGCTGCTTCCCTTCCCGAAAAACAGGAACGGCTGCCCGTCAATCTGCCTCGCGTCGAAAACTACCAGAAGCCTGCGAGATTCGTTCTCCCGGGCGAGGTTTTCCAGACGCCGCTCGAAAACTAAACTAGTCTAATCTAGACTAGACGGCGGGCCCTCCGATCGGATCGGGGGGCCCGTCTACTTTTTAGAGCACTCGTGCCAAAATGCGGAGATGCTGATCCGGCCCGCGACCGGCGGAGACAAAAATGCCATCTGGGCCATCCTGGAACCCATCATTTGCGCGGGCGAGACCTACTGCCTGCCACGCGACATGGACAAAGCAAGCGCGCTCGCGTATTGGCATTCTGCTGGACACGAGGTCTTCGTTGCGGAAGAGAACGGCGAGATTGTAGGTACCTACTTTCTGCAAGCAAATCAGCAAGGTGGCGGCGCGCACGTCGCAAATTGTGGCTATATGACCGCCGTCAAAGCAACCGGCCGCGGCGTCGCGCGTGCAATGTGCGAGCATTCACTTGACCGTGCCAGGGAACGTGGATTTCGCGCCATGCAGTTCAATTTCGTCATCAGCACCAACGAGCGCGCCGTGAGATTATGGCAGAGCTTCGATTTTGAGATCGTCGGGCGCCTGCCAAAGGCGTTCCTTCATCCAACTCGCGGCTACGTCGACGCTTACATTATGTACCGCGATCTCTAAGTCCGTTTGCGCTGATACTCGCCGCTATGCTACACATGCTGCATGCCCGATTTTGCCGCTCCCGTCGAACGACTCATCGATGAACTGAAACATCTCCCCGGAATCGGCCAGAAGACTGCACAGCGCTTGGCGTTTCACCTGCTGCGAGCGGCGCCGGAAGATGCTCTGGCGCTGGCGGACGCCATTCGCGACGCCAAAGAAAAAATCCGGGCCTGCTCGATTTGCTACAACATCACCGATTCAGATCCCTGCTTGTATTGCGTGGGCCCGACGCGCAGCAAGAAAACCATCTGCGTCGTCGAGGAAGCCCACAACATCATGGCCATCGAAAAAACGCGCACGTACAGCGGCATGTACCATGTGCTAGGTGGTTCGCTCTCGCCGCTTTCTGGGCGCGGGCCGGAGCAACTGCATATCAAGTCGCTGATCGAGCGGTTGAAGGGCGGCGCCGTGGAGGAAATCATCATCGCCACGAATCCCACGGCCGAAGGCGAAGCCACCGCCGTTTACCTATCGAAGCTTTTGAAGCCCCTGGGCGTGCGTGTCACGCGAATCGGTGTGGGAATTCCCGTCGGCGCGGACTTGGAGTACGCCGACGAAGTGACCATGCTGAAGGCCATGGAAGGACGCCGCGATTTGTAGCGTTTTCCAACTTCACAAACAGCTCACGCGTTTTAGACCGCAATAGACAATCAGCAGTATGACTGCTAGTACGCTCAGGACGCTCTAGCCAATCTTGATCGTTAGGTATAGAATTTCCTTCTCAAGGTGGCTGTCCTCCCACCAAACCTTGGGCAGCCGCCGTCTGGCTGACAGGAGGTGCGCTAATGCCGAGCCTGGCGCACTACATGACGCAGTACGATCACGAGCACGAATCCGGCTGGAACAAATTCCTGCATGGGGTTGGCATCCCGATGATTTTTGCCGGGATTATCCTTCTCCTTTTCACAAAATGGGTTTTGGGCGCGGGATTTTTTCTGGGCGGATGGGTGCTTCTTTTTCTCGGCCACCGGATCGAGGGAAACCATCCGGCGTTTTTTCAGGGACCGATCTATTTGCTAGTAGGGCCAATCTGGGTTGCAAAGGAAGCATGGATGTTCCTAACGGGCACGCACCGCAGGCCGACCTCGGAAGGTACTCCGCAAAGTGACGCGATGAAGTAGATGCAGCGATTTCAATCGCTTGCGCGAAATCTTAAAATTCTGAGGGATGACGGCGGTTTGTATGAACGATTCAGGCAGCAATTTTGCCGATGAAACAGTGGATATGGTGTCTGAGAACGCGAACAACGCTAGTGCGGAATTAAGGAAGCGGCGCAGCACGCGGATCGTGCAGGCCGTTCCGCTGGTGGTGACCGGCGTCGATGCGCTCGGGCGGCCATTTGTGGAGCGAACGTCGTCGCTGATTATCAATTGCCACGGCTGCCGCTACCAGTCAAAACACTACGTTCTGAAAAACATGTGGGTGACCATGGAAATTCCCCACCCGGAGACGGGACAGCCGCCCCGTACCGTGCGGGGACGCGTGGCCTGGATTCAGCGGCCTCGTACCGTACGGCAGCTTTTTCAAGTAGCACTGGAACTAGAAGTCTCCGGCAACGTCTGGGGCATTGGATTTCCGCCGGAAGACTGGACATCGTTCCCCGAGGCAGGCCAGTTCGTGATGAAGCTGGACGCGCCGCCAGCGCCGGAGTCATCGCCCTTGCCGCCTCACGTGGATGAATCGAGACCGGCGCCCCTTTTGAATGAAGATCTTCTGCCGGCCTCGGAAGCTGACAATTTGAGGGTGTTCCCTACTCCGTCCAGCGCAACGGATGCATCGTTGCAGTTGGCACGGCAAGTGGCGCGGCTGGTCGCCGATGCCAAACAGCAAATTCAAGCGGCAACGCGGGAAGCAGCTTCGCAAGCGGTTTCGGCGGAGCGACGGCTATCGTTCGAGCAGTGGGAGCAGAAGTTTGCGGCCGGACGCGCGGAGATTCAGAACGAAACTACTCAGGCGATCGAAAAATTTCAGCAGGAAGCGGATGAGCATGCGCGTACAGCCCATGCGGCGGCAGCCGAGGCCTTGCGTACGGAATTGCCACGCTGGCTGGCGCCACAGCTGGAACAACTGACGCGCGACCTAACGGAGAGTCTGTCACGGGAAGGCGCCACTCAGCGCGACGAACAAACGCAACGGCTCGAAACCTCGGCTGAAGCTCTGCGAACCGCCAGCCTCGAAGCCGATGAAACGGCCGCACGTTTAAAGGCTCAGTCGGAGCAGTCGGAATCACAAATTGCTGCGCGCACGGAATCGGCGACGATGGCGATCGAGGAGGCTGCCCGCCAACTGGAAGAAACCGCCAATTCCCAGCGGGAGGCGTTGCTCGCCGCGGCCCGGGAGATTCAGCAACAGGTAACAGCTGCGTTAGCGTCGGCGCAATCGTCCTTGCACGGGCAGCTTACAAGTGAATTAGAAGAGGCGCAGGCGCGCTGGCGGGAAGCCCTCGAAAACACGCTGGCGGAAGCCCAGGATCACGCAGCAGGCGGCTTGAATGCGCATGCGCGTGGATGGATGGATCAGCTGCAGGATGAGATGGCGCGGCACGCTAAGGCGGCGCGCGAATCGGCAACAAACGCGGCGTTGGAGGCGGAACAGCGGCTGACTGCGTTGAGAGACTCGCTGCAGGAACAGACGCAGCGGCTGGAGTCCGTACTTGCGGCCGCGGCAGAAACGGGCCAGCGTCTCGCACAACACTCCGCGCAACTGGAAAACGCGCAGCAGGAGACGCTCGCCGGATTCCAATCAAACCTCCAAAACGCACTGAGCCCGCACCGCGAAGAATTGCATCGCCGCTCCGAAGCGATCGCCGAGGAGCTCAATTCGAAAATTCGTGCAACCTTCGACGAGGCCAGCCGCCAGGCCGTCTCGCAATTTGAACAGCAAATCAAAGAGGTGGTGCAGCCACAGGTGACCAGCGCCGAAGAAGCGGTCCACCGGCTGGCAGGAAGCCGCTCGCTGCTGGATGCCGCGCTGATCATGCAGCAGGATCGCATCCGCAACACCGCCGACGAAACCTTCGCGGAATCCCTGGCGCGCTTCCGGGAGAATCTGGGCAGCGTCGAACAAATCCTTCAGGATTCTTCGCAATCGATTACCTATCGCAACCTGACGGAACTGGAAGGAAAGGCCGGCGATTTGAAACATCAGATGGTCGAAGAGCTCCACAAATCGGCGGAATGGTACGAGAAAAAAGCACAAACGCAGATTCAGAATTTCACGGAAAGGGCCGTCGAGCACGCCGAAAACCAATTGCGCGAAAGGGCGGGGGAGGTTTCCGGCGTCTTCACAAGCGAACTGGATCACTCGACGCGCAGCTTCGTGGGACACGCGCAAACGCAGATGGAAGAGCTGGTGCGTGATTCCTTCGCGCGCGCCCGTGCGCTCTTTGCGGAAGCCGCGGACACCACCGTGGCCGCGTTCACCGATGAGATTCAGCGCGCCGGCCGTGAAGAGCTGAAGGGATACAACGAACAGGTGCGCCGCTCGACGGAAGAAGCGCGGCAGCAACTGGACGCGGCACGCCTGGAGTTCGCGCAACAGACCAGCGCCGAACAGGAAGCTTTCCTGCGGCGCTTTCAATCGTCCATGAGCGGTGCGCTCGACGCTGGTGTGGCGGAGGCTCAGAAGAAAGTTTCCGAGGGATTTGGGCCGCTGTTGGATTCCTGGAAAGCGATGACGATTGCGCATCAGCAAGAAATGCGCGGAATTTACGACAAAATGGGCGAACAAGCCGCCGAGCAATACAAGGGCCGGCTGGACAATGTTTCCAACCAGTGGATGCTGGCGACTGTGGCCTCCCTGGACAACCGGTCGCGGGACATGATTTCGCGCATTGCCGCGAATGCGGAAGCAAAACTTCGCGAAGCGTGCGGTCAGGTCTTCGAGGGCGTAGGAGAATCCCTGCGGGAACGTCTGCGAGAGATGGCCCAGAACTTTACGCTGCCCACAGAGCCATCCGGGCGCGCCAAAAGCGCCAACACGGGCAGCTGAAACCCAAACTTGCTCAACAGCGTCGGGCGGCTGATTCGCTACTTCCCTGTTTAGCCCGGTATAATCCCAAAGGTTCCAATCACCATGGCCAATCATGCTTACCTGCGCGTGTGGACGCGCGACTTTTCGCTGGAAACAATGATTGCCGAATTCGCTCGGTTTCTGGCGACCGCGCCGCTTTCGGCCGAGCAAATTACCTTTACCGAGCTAATCGTGCAGGCGGTGGACGCCACCGAGACGCCCGTGGCGGAATGGGACTTGCGTCCGCTAAAGACTGGCTCCGCGGAAGTTGCGGCGATGGCCATGCAGCACCTGAACGCAGACACGGCGTACATGGTCAGTGCGAAATGGGACTTGTGGAGCTTCGATATCGAAACCCTGAAGTGGCAGCACAAGCCGGAACCCCTGGTGCTGACATGCCACGGCCCGGAGTATGACAGCGGTCTTGCCTCCACAGCCGGTCACTTCATGGCCGATCTGGGCTTCGAGCATTTTTTCACCGGGCATGGAGGACTGCTTGCTCCTGGAGCGGCGTCGAACCCTTTCAATTCCTCGGATCACCCGATGGAGCATACCTTCCGGCAATGGATGGCGGTCAGCGCCAACTTGAAGGAATATCACGCCAAGACGCGCGAAAACATCCAACAATTGTTCAATTGGATGGAAGCCATCGAGCGAGCACTGCCGGTGCAACGTAGCGAGCTTTGGTCTGAAGGAGAGGAAAACTTTGAAGCGCGACTGGACGCGATTCTGGCGCAGCGTTAGCTCATTCCAATCTTGGGCAATCCCGATGCGCGGAGTCCTTCCCCCGAGGGGCGGGCAACGGTTAGAATTGCTGGAGTGAGCATTCCGGTGAAACAAGTCCGGCTGTGCCGAGCGCTGATACAAATGCCCAGCATACTGGGGAAGGATAGGAAGCCCGGGCGAAGGTTGGCATATCGCCCACAACGGCAAATCTCTCATGGAGAAAACTTCACAAGGCGGCTGTTCGTGTGCTAACGAGGCGGTCATCAGTCCGTCCTTCCATAGAGCGGGCCCCTGTGTTGCCGCGGCCCGCGGGTGGAGAATCCCCCTGATTTTCTCGCTGAGTTTTCTGTCCCTGGCCATTCTTCTGGGCGGATGCGGTGCGGATGCGCCCAAGTCTGCCGCTCAAGCGGAAACCAAGCCCGCGGAACCGGTCGTGCCCGAAGAGATTCAATCTGCGTCCCAATCCCTGCTGGGGAGCGAGTCTCAAGTGCTGCTGTTCGGGGATCTCGCCAAGAACGGGAAGCAGGAATTTCTTGCGGCGAACGTCGTGCCAAAAACACCGACGAACAACTTGCCCGGAACCATCGTGACCCGCGTCGTCGTTGCGGAAAACACCGATGGGAAATGGTCGGAAGTGCTGCGCTGTGATGAACACCTGAAAAACCAAAAGGGATTTTTGGGTTTGACGCCGCTGACTCCCGTGACCGGCTGGCGGCTGCAATACGAGCAAAATGGCGAAAAGGGTTTGCAACTCTATTTCACGCCGCTGAAAGGCACTACGGATTCGCACAATTTGCCGATCGGCGTGCGTTGGAACCCGCAGACAAAGCGCTACCAGTCGCTCGACCGCGCCTACGAGCACTTCCTGCTCGAATCACCGTCCATCCAGGACGCGAGGTCCGTGCTGCGATGAGTGCCGCCCCGTCAGCCGCAACTAAGCGGGCATCCGGCGCCTCGCGCGAAGCTCCTGCCAGTAAGGGCTTGCGCGGGCTGATGCCTTATCTGCGGCGCTACACCGGCGGAATCGTTTTCGGTCTCCTCACCGTCGTTCTGATGGGCGTCGTGGGCAATATCCTTCCTCTGGCCACTGGGGTCATGACGGATACGCTCGCGGGCAACGCCGTTCCCTTTGAACACTCCATAAAGGCTGGTGCTCCGGTTGTCCTGGGCATGAACGCGTCGAGGCTTAGTAAATTCATTCCCTTCTACGCGCCGAGCAGCCGTCGCACGCTAGGTATCTATTGCCTCATCGTCGTTTTGTGCGTCGCGATCAAGGGCGTTCTTTCTTTTTCAGCGCGCTGGACGCTCATCGGCGTATCCCGCGACATCGAGTTCGACATTCGTAATGACCTCTTGAAACGCCTGCTGATCCTCGAGCCTGAATTCTATGTTCGCAACCGCACTGGCGAGCTAATGTCCCGCGCCACCAACGACCTGAACGCCGTCCGCATGGTGCTTGGCCCGGGCATCATGTACACCGCGACGACTATCATCACCATGATCATGGCCATCCTGGTGATGGTTACGCTCTCCCCTTCCCTGACGCTGTGGGTTCTGCTTCCCGCGCCGATCGTGGCCGTCGCCGTGTGGTTCTTTGGCAAAACGATTCACGACCTGTACGAGTCAATCCAGGCAGCACTCGCCACACTCACCGCGCGCGTCCAGGAAAACCTTGCCGGCGTGCGCGTCGTTCGCGCTTATGCCCAGGAAGAATCAGAGATTCGCGGCTTCGATGGACCCAACCGCGAATACGTCTCGCGCAACATTCGCCTCATCCGCACCTGGAGCATGTTTATGCCATCGCTTCAGGCGCTCATCGGCACGACATTCCTGATCGTGCTGTGGCAGGGCGGCCATCAGCTCTTCCGCGGTCAGATTTCGCTCGGCGCGTTGATTGCCTTCAACGGATACCTCGCCTTGCTCGTCTGGCCCATGATCGCGCTCGGATGGGTCACCAACATTTTTCAGCGCGGCGCCGCCTCCATGGGCCGTCTGAATTACATCCTCACGGCCCAACCCAATATCGATGACCGCCACGCGAAAGTTTCAGCAGACGCCAAGCCCCGCGGCGAAATCGAATTCCGCCATCTTACTTTTACCTACCCCACGACTCTTTCCGGAGCCGGAGCCAATGGCGCCTCCAATTCCAATGGCAACGCTTCTCATCCCGTGTTACGCAACATCGACTTGAAAGTCCCAGCCGGCTCCACGCTCGCCATTGTCGGCCCCACCGGCAGCGGCAAGACCACGCTCGCCGCTCTCATCGCGCGTCTCTGGGAAGCTCCCGATGACTGCGTCTTTATCGACGGACGTCCCATCCGCGAATGGCCTCTCACCACTTTGCGCCAATCGATCGGTTTCGTCCCGCAAGACACTTACTTGTTTGGCGAAACCGTTGGCGGCAACATCGCCTTTGGGCTGCCGGACTATGACGAGCAGCGCGTCCGCGAAGCCTCCGAAATCGCCAGTCTGCATGGTGACGTCCAGGACTTCGGTAAAGCCTACGAAACCATGGTCGGTGAGCGCGGCATCACTCTCTCGGGCGGACAGAAGCAGCGCGCCGCCATCGCGCGCGCCGTCGTCCGCGATCCGCGCATTCTCATACTCGACGACGCGCTCTCCAGCGTCGACACGCAAACCGAAGAGCGCATCCTCAACGGCCTGCGCGGCATCATGCAAGGCCGCACGACGATTTTGATCTCGCACCGCACCTCCACCGTTCGCGACGCCGACCAGATCGTTGTCCTGGTCGAAGGCGCCATCGCCGAGTGCGGTACGCACGACGAACTGCTCGCTCGCGGCGGCTACTACGCCGATTTGTACCAGAAACAGTTGCTGGAAGAAGAGCTCGAAAACGCATGAGCAACCTACACGAAGAAGAGGCCCTCGGCAAAGCGTACGATTCGCGCTTGATGCGCCGGCTTCTGCAATACATGAAGCCGTACAAATGGCGCGTGGTCCTCGCTCTCGTGATGGTCGCGGTTGTTACGCCTCTCGAGCTCGCGCCGCCTCTCATTTTTCAAAAGGGCATCGACAAGTACTTTGTTCCCGAGCTGAAAGGCCTGATCTCCGAAGCGTCCGCGTGGTCGGGCATCGGCTGGCTTAGCCTTTTTCTGCTTGCCGTCCTTATCTTCGACTTCCTCGCTCAATACATCCAGATCCGCATCATGCAGCGCGTCGGCCAGCAAACCATGTACGACATGCGCCGCGAAATTTTCGGCCACATGCAACGTCTGCCGATGAGCTATTTCGATCGCAACCCCGTCGGCCGCCTCGTCACCCGTGTAACCACGGACGTCGACGCCCTCAACGATCTCTTCGCCGCCGGCGTCGTTACTATGATCAACGACTTCTTCCTCCTCGTCGTCATGGCCGTGCTGCTTTTCAAGATCGACCGCCGCCTCGCCCTGGATACTCTTGCCGTCCTCCCCGGCATCCTTATCGTCACCATGATTTTTCGCAAGTTCGTGCGCGACGCCAATCGCCGCATCCGCACCGCCATCGCCCGCATTAACGCTTTCCTCCAGGAATACATTTCCGGAATGAGCGTTGTGCAGCTCTTTAATCGCGAACGCAAGGCCATGGATGAATTTGAGAAGCGCAATCGCGACAACATGCTGGCCTGGCGCGATGCTATTCTCGCTTACGCTCTCTTCTATCCAGCCGTCGAATTTCTCAGCTTCGCCACCATTGCTCTGATCTATTGGTCCGGCGGAAACCGCATTCTCTCCGGCGGCATCACTCTCGGCGTCCTCACCGCGTTCACCATGTTCGCGCAGCGCTTTTTCCGGCCGATTCAGGACCTCAGCGAGAAATTCAACATTCTCCAGTCCGCGATGGCGGCCTCCGAGCGCATCTTCAAGCTCCTGGACGAGCCGGTGCTTGTCGAGTCCGATCCCAACGCCATTCCCCTCGACCATCCGCGCGGCGAAATCGAATTTCGCAACGTGTGGTTCAGCTATCGCAACCTCGCGGAACCTGCCGACGAAGATTGGGTCCTGCGCGACGTTTCCTTCCGCGTGGAGCCCGGCCAGACCATCGCCATCGTCGGCCACACCGGCGCGGGCAAGACCACTCTCATTTCCCTTCTGCTGCGCTTTTACGACATCCAGCGCGGACAAATCCTCCTCGACGGCAAGGACATTCGCACCATCGAACTGCAGGATTTACGCCGGCAATTCGGCATCGTGCTCCAGGATCCATTTCTTTTTACGGGCACGATCGAAACCAACATCCGGCTCGGTACTCCCAATATCGATCGCTCGACCGTCGAGCATGCCGTCGAAGAAATCGGCCTCGGCGAATTCATTCGCTCCCTGCCCGATGGCGTCGCCAGCAACGTCAACGAGCGCGGCTCAACTCTTTCTGTCGGCCAGCGGCAACTCATCAATTTTGCCCGCGCGCTGGCCCACAATCCGCGCTTCCTGATTCTGGACGAAGCCACTTCCAGCGTGGACACCAAGACCGAGCTGCTCATTCGTGAAGCCTTAAACCGCTTGTTGTCCGGCCGAACGGCGCTGGTCATCGCCCACCGCCTGAGCACGATCCAGCACGCCGACCGCATCCTCGTGTTTCACAAAGGGCGCTTGCGCGAGCAGGGCGCGCATCAAGAGCTCCTCTCGCAGCGCGGAATTTACTACCGCCTGTACCAGCTGCAATACAAAGAGCAGGAACTGCACCTTCCCATCGAAGCCAATGGCTCGGCGGAACCTTCCGTTCTGCCGGCCAGCGACTGATTCTTACGCCATCCGCACATGCCGCCCATACCGCTCCTTCTCTCCGCCGGCGAAGCTTCCGGAGACATGTACGCTGCGCGCCTCGCAACTGCCTTGAAGCAGCGCCTCGACGTTGCGATTTTCGGGATGGGCGGGCCGCAAATGCGCGCCGCGGGCGTCGAGATCATCACCGATTATTCGGAGGTTTCTGTCGTTGGAATCACCGAAGTGCTCAAGCGCTTGCCTTCACTGTTCCGCGCCATGCGTCGTCTCGTTGACGAAGCGGAGCGCCGCCGCCCGCCCCTCGCCGTCCTGACGGACTTCCCCGGGTTTCACCTTCGCCTGGCGCGCAAGCTCCGCCCCAAGGGCATTCGAAACGTTTATTACATTTGCCCGCAGTTCTGGGCTTGGCGGCCGTGGCGCGTAAATTTGGTGCGCAGGCGCTTCGCCCACGCTCTCTGCATTTTTCCATTCGAGGAAAAGTTCTATGCCGATGCCGGCGTGCCTGTGAAATTCATCGGCCACCCGCTGGTCGGAAACGTAAACGCCACGCTGACGCGGGAATTATTTTGCAGGAAATACGGTCTGGGAGAACGAGGCAAAATATTGACCGTTCTGCCGGGCAGCCGGCGCGGAGAAATCGCCCATCATTTGCCGGTCTTGGTCGACGCTCTATCGGAGCTCCGCCAAAAGCTGGCAAGCCCGCCTGAGATTGTGATTGCCGTTGCGCCCGGACTGGATTCCGCGAGGCTGGAGGCGCAATTCCCTTCCGATTGGCATGTGCGCTTCATCAAGGACGACACCTACAACGCCCTTGCCGCCGCAGACCTGGCCATCGTCTCCAGCGGCACTGCTACCGTGGAAACGGCGCTGCTCGGCAAACCGATGATTGTCGTTTATCGCCTCTCTCCGATGACCGCGCGCCTCGCAAAGCTGCTGGTGCGCACCAGGTTTTTCAGCATGGTCAATCTGATCGCCGGGCGCGCCATCGTGCCCGAATTCATCCAAAACGACTTCACTCCCCAGCGCCTCGCCGCGGAAGCGGAGAGCCTTCTCTCCGCCTCCGAAGGAGGCCTACGACGAATGGAAGAAATGAGCCGCGGCTTAGCGGAAGTGCGCCGTCTCCTCGGGCCGCCTGGAGCAGTCGACCGGGCAGCGGATGAGCTTGCCAAGCTGCTTGCCCCGGCCCAAAGCAACGCGAAGTGATGGTTTGGTATCCTATTATTGTACATTGGTGCAAAATTGAAGACATTTGAAAGGGGTCCGATGGCCCTTCGCCGAAGAGTTTCAGGCGTGTTGTGCGTCTTTGCGCTCATCTATCTCGTCTGCGCTGCCGCGCCGCTCCGCGCACAGGTTCCCCGGGCCGCGACCTTTCTCGCCAACCACTACGACATCTCCGCATCGATCGACGCCATTGGACAATCCATTTCCGCGGTCGCCAAAATCGATTTCAAGGCCGTCGAAGCCTCCAGCAGCGTGCGCGTCGAGCTGCACCCCAATCTGATCGTCAAAGAGGTGAAAGGGCCTGATGGCAAGCCGCTCACTTTCGAGCGCGACAATCAAAACCCGCTCGTCGTTGTCGTCCAGTTGCCCACGCCTGTCGCCACCGATGGTCATGTCACCCTCACCTACACTTACTCCGGCTTGCTCGTAAACGAAGAGAACAGCCCGGTCCCCGGTGTCCGCGCCGCTCTGATCAACAAAGATGGCGCTTATCTGCTGCTTCCTGCCAGGTGGTTCCCGCTCACGAACTTTCCCTCGAACCGCTACACCGCGACCTTTCGCCTGAACGTTCCGGATTCTTTCGCCGTCGCGGGAACCGGCAAAGCTTCCGCTCCCACGCCCATGGCCGGCAAGAATGCCGTCGAAGGCAGCCGCCTTCTTTACACTTTCGAGTGCAAGAATCCAGCGCCGCACGGCACATTTGTCGTCGGCAACCTTCAGCTCAATCCCAAGCAAGCCGAAGGAATCAACGTCGCCGTCTACGCCCCCAAGGCGGCCTCCGCGAATGCTGCGGAATTTGCTGCGAGCGTCGGGCGTTCCGCGATTATTTTTTCGGATATGTTTGGGCCCATTCCTGATCCCTCTTTCACGTTGATTCAGATTCCCGACGGCACCCTCCGCGAGTTCGCGGCCCCCGGCGTTCTGCTCCTGAGCCAGCGCGCCTGGGATCCCAAGGGCAGCGACAGGACCATTTCACGTTTGGTGGCCTCGCAATGGTGGGGCGTCCAGGTTTTGCCCGCGACGCCGGGCGACGTGTGGATTAGCGACGGCCTGGCGCGCTATTCCGAAGCGCTCTACGCCGAGCAAAACGCCGGCAAGGAGGCGGGCCTCCGTGCCGTTGACGAATTTGCCGTCGGCGCGCTGATGTATGAAGATGCCGCTCCCATTGCGCAAGCGGTGCGCTTGGCGCCTTACTCCCCCGACTACCGTTCCGTGGTGATGAACAAAGGGGCCATGCTTTTTCACATGTTGCGGGCGCAAATGGGCGACGTAGCCTTCAAAGCCGCCTTGCACGACTTCTACTTTCAATTTGCGGAGAAGAGCGCACGCATCGACGATTTTGAAAAGATCGCCGAGCGCCGCGTCCAGGCTTCCGCCAAGCCGCAGCAAGATCCTCCCAACCTGCAAGCGTTTTTCGCCCAGTGGTTGAATTCAACGGGTGTGCCGGAATTCTCTTTGGAATACGTTGTCTACCGCACCCCCAAAGGCTTTCGCGTTGTGGGCAAGGTCAAGCAGCCTTTGGACACCTTTCGCATGCCGGTGGAATTGCGCATTGATACGGAAGGAAATCCGGAGTTGAAAACCATCGACGTGATCGGCACCGAATCGGGGTTCACCGTCGAAACGTTTGGCCGCCCGAAAGCGGGCGGAATCAAAATCGACCCCAACAATCTCATCCTCAAGGGCAGCACTTCGCTGCGTGCCCGCGCCGCCATCGCGCGAGGAGAAGATTTGGCCGAACAGGGACGTTTCTACGATGCGGTAGGCCAGTATCAGCGCGCGCTCACTATTCAGCCCAACCGGCCGCTGGCGAATTTCCGCATGGGTGAAGCCTTCTTCTACCAGAAAAACTATCAGGCCGCCGCCAACTCGTTCAAAGAAGCGTTGCAGACCGTCCCGGAGCCCTCCGAAAAATGGACGGAAGTCTGGAGCCACATCTATCTGGGCGAAATTTTTGACTTGCTGGGCCAGCGCGAGCGCGCCGTCAACGAATACAGCAAAGCCAAACAAACCAACGACGACACCGGCAGCGCGCAGTCAACCGCCGAGCGCTACCTCAAAAAGGCCTACTCCGAAGGCGGCGGCACCTCCGTGGCCGCCCCCGCCACCAACGAACCCGCAAAGCCCGCCATGGCGATCCCCACCCCCGCCTCCGGCGAAAAGCCCGTCCTAAAAAAGCCCACACCCACCCCGCAATAGGCGAGTTGGGCCAATAAGAGTTAGACTGCGCCGGACGTGTGGTGGAGGCAATAATGGTAGATTTCGCCAGTAGAGGGAGCCAGCGGTGGCTGCAAGTTGCCGTCAATCGGAAGCCCGAACTACTTTTGGGAGCCCTGCGGCGCGGCGGCGCAGTCGGGCATCGAACTTCAGTGACCTGGCACTCGCCTCTCGGGGCAGACTCATTTCAGGAGTATCGAGACAGTGTTGCGTTGAAAAAGGCAGGCATTGCCGAAACCGAGCTGAAGAAGCCGCTCCGTTCGTCTTGGCCGCCACGCGGACCAGTCTGGGACGCCATTGGGATCACCTCAGATGGAAACCCGTTATTTACGGAAATGGTATCTTTTCTTCGCCGGGTCACGGCCAGGACCGGCAATGCTAGATTCCCTTCAGGCCTGCCAATTGTGAGGAAGTCGCGCCCTTTTGCTGGACCAACACCTGAAACCGCTCCCCCATTCCTTCCGGGTGGATCAGCGTCTTAAGTTGCAAGCGCCCTTTCGTGCGCTCCGCCTCGGATTGGCCCGCGTCGTAGAGGTCTGCGAATTCATTTCCCTGGCCGAGCGCCAGCAGAAAGGCCGTTTGTGAGGTGAAGCCTACGGTTTCGAGGCCCGAGCGTTTTCCCCACAATTCGAGCGCCGTGAAATTGACGTGCGCCGTCAGGTCCTGCTGGCCGGGCGCAGCATAAAACTCTTCGCTGGCGCGATGGTTCTGATACGCAAGCAGCGTCCCGTGCATATGGTGATCGTCAAAGAGGTCCGCTGCGGGATGACCGTAGTCAATCGTAAGCACATAGCCGCGTCCGAGACGCCGGCCAATTTCGCTGATCCAGTCGCACGCTTCCAGGCCCGCTTCGGCGTGCTGACCCTCAATCAGCACAATGCCCTGCCCCGCAAAATACTCGGAGACGGCGCAAGTCGAGAGCGGCGCTACAACATCCGCGAACTTCCCCTCGCGGAACTCAACGAAAATTTCTTTCATCGCGCCGCCGTCCATCACCACTCGATGCACCGGCAGCGCATCAACCAATTCGTTGGAAAAGAAGCAGCCTGCCGCGACGTGTGCCGGAACTTCAGCCGAACTGACGAGATGTCCGGCAGCCGCGTGGCGCTTCGAGCGCACCGTCGCCTGTTCGCGCCGCGCAGCGGAACGCTCCACCGCGACGTAGCGCAGCGCATCATAAAATGTTGGCAGCTTCGCTTCGCAAAAATCGAGCACTTGCGAGGCGCACCGGCCGGCACCCGCTCCCGCCTCAACGAGCATGAATTCCGCAGGACGGCCAAGTCGCTCCCACATCTCGGCAAACTGCCGCGCCAGCAGTCTCGCAAAGATGGGATGCACATCGACGCTGGTGTAATAATCGGCAAAGCGTTTGGATTCCGCTTTGCTGTAATAACCGTGCGCCGGATGGTACAGGCATTCCCGCATGTAATCCGCGAACGTAATCGGGCCGAAGCGGCGCATGCGATCGGCGAGTAATTCAGCGAGCGGCGTCACGCGCCTTTGGCCCCTGCTGAACCGGATGCGGCCTCCGCTTGGATTTTCTTCCAGGACCGCTCAAACACTCCCTGAGCCGCCTCGTCGAAAAGCACAAAGTAGACCGTTTCGAGGGAGGTCTCTCCTCGCAGATGCTGTGCCGCCTCGCGAAGCATGATCTCCGCGCAATCTTTCAGCGGAAATCCCGCGATGCCGGTGCCAACGGCTGGAAACGCAATGGTTTTCAGGCCGTGCTCACTGGCAATTTTCAAGGAGTGCGCCGCGGAGCGCCGCAGCGAATCCGCGTTGGTCTTGCCGCCCAGTTGCATGCTCGCGGCATGAATCACGAATCGCGCTTTCAGTTTTCCGCCCGTGGTAATCGCCGCGTAACCAACCGGGATGCTGCCGATGGCGTCGCATTCGCGCTGGATTTCTTCACCGCCTTTGCGGCGAATGGCTCCCGCGACGCCCGCGCCCAGCATCAAATCGTTGTTCGCTGCGTTGACGATGGCGTCCGTGTCCATCTCTGTAAGGTCGCCCTGCTGGATGACGATTCTCTCGGCGAGTGGTTTCATCTTGGATTCAATACATTCTTTCCAGAGCGACTATGCTTTTTTCTCCGCGGCTTTTTGTTGTGAATACTCGTAAACGCCACGTCCCGTCTTGCGGCCAAGCCGCCCTTCCTGGACGTATTGACGCAACAAGGAATTGGGGCGGTACTTTTCGCCCAGTGTTTGATGGAGATACTCAAGAATCTTCAGCCGCACGTCGAGCCCGACGAGATCGACCAGCTCGAACGGTCCCATGGGATGATTCAAGCCAAGTTTCAGAGCCTTGTCGATATCTTCGGCGGTGGCAATTCCCGCTTCGAGCATGTTGAACGCTTCGTTGCCAATCAGCGCGTTCACCCGCGTGGTGATGAATCCGGGCGCCTCGTTCACAATGACCACTTCCTTGCCCATGCGCCGCGCGACTTCGCTGCAGGTGGCCACCGTCTCATCAGAGGTGTACGGCGTCTTCACAATCTCGATGAGTTTCATTTTTGGCACCGGATTGAAGAAGTGCATTCCAATGCAGCGGTCGCGCGCAATCGTGACGTCCGTAAAATCCGTGATCGAAAGCGACGAAGTATTGCTCGCAAAAATCGCGCCGGCCTTGGCGAACTTGTCAAAAATAGTGAAGAGTTCCAGCTTCATTTCCAGCTCTTCCGGAACGGCCTCGATGATCAGATCGGCGTCCCGAATGGCGTTTTCAACATTATTCGCCGTCGAAATCAGCGATAGAGCTTTGTCGCGCACTCCGGCTTCCACTTTCCCGCGCGCCACTCCTTCCTCGAAGGATTGCCGGATCCAGGCAACGCCTTGTTCGAGCACCTGGCGCGAAACGTCTTCAAGGACGGTGTTGTAGCCGCCAAAAGCAGCGGCGTAAGCAATCCCGCGCCCCATCGTGCCGGCGCCAATCACCGCAATCGTCTTCACATCCATCCAACGGTCTCCGTTCGGTGGAAAGTCACTTCACAAGTTTCCGGAAAGCCTCTTCGTCAAATCCAAGCACCATCTGCGATCCTCGAAGAACCACGGGCCTGCGAATGAGGTTCGGTTCTTTCGCCATCAGTTTGATGGCCTCCGCGCGCGAAGGCGGATGTTCCTTCATTTTCCTTGTTCGGTAAAGCTCGTTTCGCGTGTTCAGAAATTCCTTGTAATCGCGGTCGCCGATCAGTTCTTCGAGTTCGGCTTCGCTCAATCGCTCTTTATCCAGGTCGCGCGACTCCAGCTCCACGCCCATTTCCAGCAAGAGACCTCTTGCTTTTCGGCAAGTGGTTCACGTGGGCTTCTGCAGGAATTTGATTTTCATCTCTGGCAAGGCTTATTAATATCTCGGAACCTTCGGATCGACCTCGACAGACCAGCGCTCGATTCCGCCGGCCAGGCTCTTCGCTTTCTCGATGCCCTGAAATCGCAGCCAAGCCGCCGCGTCCAGACTGCGCATGCCATGATGGCAGTAGCAAATCACTTCGTCCACATCCGGCAGCGTTTGCAGGCTGGCCGCCAGCGAACCGAGCGGCACTAGTTTCGCGCCCTCTATCCGGCAAACTTGATGCTCCCACGGTTCGCGCACATCAATGAGTACCAATTGCTCGCCGCGGTCTATCCGCGCTTTCACATCCGCGGGCGTAATCTCCAATTCATCCATCTACTATTTTCCCTTCCAGTTCGGGATGCGGTTTTCGAGGAAAGCGAGAGTGCCTTCCCGCGCATCGTGGCTCTTCATCAGCACAGACAAGTATACGCGTTCCGCCTCTTTGAGTTGCTTCGCGAAATGCGAAGAATGGAGATGCCACAACGTCTTGCGCGTCAGACAAAGTACGCTCGGACTCAGCTTGCGAAGTTCTTCGAGCAAGCTGCCCACTGCAGCAGGCAGATCCGCGTCAGGAACCACGCGCCTGACGAGGCCAAGCCGGCAGGCCTCAGCCGCGCTGATTTGCTCGCCGGTTAGAATAAGGCGTGCCGCCGCCCGCATTCCGATGAGCTGCGGCAAGGTGACCATCGCCACCGGAGGAAAGCAGCCCAGCTTAATTTCCGGCTGGCCAAACTCCGCGGATTCCGTGGCAAGCACAAAATCGCAAAAGCTAGCAAGTTCCATCCCCCCGCCAAGACAATAGCCATGCACCGCGGCGATAGTCAGGCTATCCGCAGCCGCGAGCCTGCGAAAAACAGCGTGAAACGAGGAAAGCATTTTCCGGACGCGCTTGGGAGCATGATCGGCAATTTCCGCTCCCGCCGAAAAAGCCTTGGGACCGGCGCCCTGAAAAATCACGAAATCGCATTTGGGAATAGCGCGTTTCAGGGCTGCATCCAACGCTTGCATCATCGCAGTGTCGAGAATATTGAGCGGCGGGCGGTCGAGTGTGATCCACGCGGTGCGATCTTCAAGCCGCAATTGAACCGTTCCGTGGCCGGTAGTCATGATCGTCGAAGGACGTGAATGAGGAAGGCTACTTTCCCTGAAACTTCGCTGGCCGCTTTTCGAAGAACGCGCGAATTCCCTCGTTGCAGTCGTCGGACAGGTAACAACGAACCTGCTCGCGCACTTCGTTATCGAGCGCCTGGGCAAGTTCCTTTTCCTCGCTCGCAAAAAGCGCCTTCTTCACCGCGCGGATAGGCATTGACGGCCCGTGCGCAATTTTTTGCGCCATGGTCTTCACTGCCGCTTCGAGCTCGCCGGCCGGAACGACCTGATTTATCAGGCCGAGGGCAAGCGCGGTTTTCGCGTCAATCATGTCACCAGCGTAGAACAGCTCTGCCGCTTTCGCCGGCCCCACCAGCTGCGGCAGGAAATAGGTTCCACCGTAATCGGGGAATAGTCCAACCTTTACAAAATTCTGTCCGAAAGTGGCCTCTTCCGCGGCAATGCGAATATCCGCGGCCAGCGCAATGTTCATGCCGGCACCTGCCGCAGCGCCATTCACGGCCGCAATCACCGGCTGCGGCATGGTGCGCATCTTGAGGACCATTTGCATGCCGGCGCGCAGCAGCGGCTCCAACTCATGCGTCGCGCCGGTCTGGCGGCCCTTCCCCAGAGCGCCCAGGTCGCCGCCCGCGCAAAAAGCGCGCCCCGCTCCGGTGATCACCACGACGTGTACAGTGTCATCTGCTGAGATGCGCCCCAGCGCATTATTAAGCGCCGAGGCTAGTTCGTTGTTCAGCGCATTCAGTCGGTCGGGCCGATTCATCACCAGCGTGGCGATGCCTTCGTGCTTCCCCTCGAGGACGATCGCTTCGGCTTGCGCAGGTTGTGGAGGATTGCTCACGGCGAACTCCGTTCAGCGGGCTTTGATCTCGTGCTCTTTGCCGATGCGCGCAACGAGCTGCGCCAGTTTTCTAAAGTGCCGCAGTTTCTCGCTCCTGCCGGTGGCGTTCGCGCCGCTGGTCGAAGGCAGCACATACACGCGTGCGCCGTAGAGCAGCTCTTTCTGAATGCCGAATTTGCACTTTCGCTGCGCAAACTGTTCGTAAGTCAATTTCCCATTGAAAGCCACAACGTGCGGAGCGAATTCCTCAAGCTTCTGTGACAGAACGATGCGGCCCTCGGCGTAGTCTTCGCGCTTGAGTTCCTCGATGCCTTTGGTAGGACGCTTCACCAGGTCGGTAAGCCCGACGCCGAATTCGATCACTCGCTTATCATCGTGATAATCAAAAGGCTCCGGCACAACGCCACTGTCATAAAGCATGGGCCAGAATTCGTTTCCGCGTCCGGCGTAGTAATGTCCCACGCGGACCGAAGATTCGCTCGGATTGCAGCCGACAATCACAAGCTTCATGCCTTTCCGGAGGTGGTCGGGAAGTGTTCGCATTTCGTTCGATTACTATGGCCTTCGATTTTACTACTTAACGTTGAACCGGCCAGCGCACTTTTCGGCATAGGCGCCAGGTCATCACTGCCCTCTTTGGACAGGCCGCCTGACTTCCCAACTGCGGCCATTCTCAGGCCATCCTTAGAGCACAAAACAGCGTAACTTTCTCTCGTTTTCTGAATCTTACGGCCAGCCAGAGCATCGAAAGACGTGACGGAGGAAGTGTTCAATGCTCTGTGTTACCTTTAGTGATGGGGAAGCGAGGCTGCAGCCGCCGCTTGGGCTGCTGATACCATTGAACGCACCGAATCCACATCGTCTGCCTTCTACGGTTGCGCGCGAAGACGAACACCTGCTGGTGGCGGCCGCCAAGCGCGGCGATGCGGGCGCTTTCGAAGAGCTGGTAAACCGCTATGAAGCGAAAATCTTCCGGCTCACCATGAACATCACGCGCAATCGCGAAGACGCCGAGGACGCCATGCAGGATGCGTTCCTCAAGTCTTACTCTCACCTCAAGGATTTCCAGGAAGACTCCCGCTTTTACACCTGGCTGGTGCGCATCGCCGCGAACGAAGCGCTGATGCGTCTGCGCAAGCGCCGGCCGAACCAGTTTTCGCTAGACGAGCCGGTGGAAGGCGACGAAAACCTGATGCCCCGCGAGATTGAGGATTGGGGGCCAAGCCCGGAACAACGATTTGCGCAAACGGAAATGCACGAGATTTTGTCCGAGGTTATCGACAAGCTGGAGCCGGACTTTCGCGTAGTTTTCGTGCTCCGTGACGTTGAGGAACTCTCCACGGATGAAACGGCCAAAGCGCTCGGAATCTCCGTTCCTGCGGTAAAATCCAGGCTGTTGCGGGCCCGGCTCAAGCTCCGCCAGAAGCTGAACCGTTATTTTCGCCAAGGTGTTGCAAATTGAACTGCCAAGGCGTCATTCGCGAGATTTCCGATTATATCGACGGCGAACTCGATCTATCGGCGAGGCAGGAAATCGAGCGTCATCTCGAACACTGTGAAGACTGCAAAATCGTGGTCGATCAAACCAGGATGACCGTGCAACTTTTCTGCGATTCGAAACCCGTGGAGTTGCCGGGCGACGTGAAATCCCGCCTGCATGACGCCCTGCGCCGCAGCTTCAACGTGAAAGGCAGCTGAGCCGTTCTGCTATGCCTTGCCGTCGTCACTCCATAACGGCAATTCCCTTCCAAGTCCTTTTTCCCGCGCCAGCGCATAGACCCTCATCGCCATGGCGAGGTCCCAGGAAGCAATCCCGTTCGATTTGAAGAGCGTGACTTCCGAATCGCTGGTTCTGCCGCTCGCTTTCCCTGCCACGATTTCAGAAAGTTTTTTGACCCCGGTCCAGCAAATTTCGTCGCCATGAAAAGCGATGATCAAGTCGCCTGCTTCCTGCCGGGACTGTTCGACGGAATCCACGACGATGACGTCCGCGCTAGCGACCGCTTCATCATCCAGCTCGCGCTTGTGCGCGTGGTTCGCGCCAATGGCATTGATGTGGACGCCGGGCGACAAATCCGCTCCGAGCACCACTGGCTGCGAGGCTGTGGTAGCAGTGCACACAACGTCCGCTCCGAGTACGGCTTCGGCCGCTGAGGTGCACGAGTCCACGGGAATGTCTAGCCGGGCGGACATCTCGGTACAGAATTTTTCGCGCTTGGCGGCATCGCGCCCGTAGACGCACGCGGATCCCAGCTTGCGAACCAGGGCAACCGCTTCGAGCTGCGTCTTCGCCTGGCCGCCGGTGCCGATGATTGCGGCGACGCGAGAATCCTTGCGCGCCAGATATTTCGTGGCTACGCCGGAGGCCGCACCGGTCCTCAGCTGTCCCATGTAATCCGCCTCGATCTGTGCGAGCAAGTCACCCGTGGCCATCTCGTAAAGTGGAACGAGAAATTGCAGTTTGCCGCGAACGTAGGTGTACTGCTTCATGGCGACGTAGCCTGCTGAGTAATCCGCCGCGGCCATGTAGTGAAAAAATCCTCCGCCGGGCAATTCGAATCTCCGGCGAGGATGCACCACGACTTCTCCCGTCGCTTGCTTGCGTGAAATCTCTTCCACGGCCTCGAGTGCCTGCGGCATCGTCAGCAGCGCCCGCACTTCCGCTTCGTTGATATGCAGCGTCATCGTGTCATCTTTGCCGAGCCATGCTTTCCGGAAACTTCACCCGGCTCGCGTACACGGCGAACAACTGTCTGGATCAAATGGTAGACGCGTTCTTCCTTCTTGCTGTCCATCACGTGAAAGCGGAATTCGGGTTCGTCCTTGGGACCCTTGGCAAGCCGAATCGGTAGCTGACCGCAAAGCCTGTTCTCGATGAATGCAGTCTCGTACCGCTCCCTTTTGGCATACCAGGTGTAAACGCGCAGCGCCGTAAAGTCGCAGGGTTGGCCTTCCGGCCCGCGCGTGGCCGCCAAAAGATATTGCGGCTTGTCGCCCGATGAATCGCTCACGCGATTCAGTTCAAACCACGCCACCGGGCGGATATTTGCGGAAGCGGCTCCTTCGCGCACTGGATCCGGAAGGTCCATCTCGATAAAACGAGCCACTACCCAGCCGGCGATGGGGACAGTCTGGTCTCCCGGTTGCGTCGTGTTTACGGGCTCAGCTCGCGTCGAGGAGTCTCCGGGCGGCCGTGTGGCCACGCCACGGACAAGAAACCAATCTTCTTTTTTCGTTCCCTGCGGCCCATTTGAATTGTCTCTTTCGTCGGAGACTTGCACCCAATCGGCTGTGGAGCGCCCGACAATCTCGACGGGAACGTTTCGTGCGAATTGGTAGAGCCGAGGTTCCGTCCGCCCGGGTTGCACGCGCAAATTGGTGGAGACTTTGGTGCGCCCGCGCGCCTGCACCGGCATTCCGCGCGTTTGATCCAGCAGCTTGATGCTGCGTTGCCACAACGCCGGTTCCATCAACTGGCGGCTTTCCACCCAGCCAACCGCGCCTGCGTTGGTTCGCACCTTAATGTAGTCATTGCGCTTCGCGAGCACGTCCACGCGCTCGCCGTAATGCAGTACTCCTACTTGCTCGCGGACCTGCGCTATGCCGCTCAGGAGCGGCGCGGCTTTTTCGCTGACGACCGCTTCGCCCTGCGTTTCGCGCTTGGGCCGGAGCATCCAGGCGGCCAGCGCCACCAGCGCCAGCAGGGGCACGGCAATGAGGAGTTTCCTCTTCATGCGACGCTCTTATCTCCGCCGCCAGCGACACCAATCGTTGTGATTTTGGACATGATTCTCCGTTACTCTTCGTAGTTCGCTAAAGATTGTACCTGAAACGCAGGCAACCCACGGGCGTCCGTGGCAGCTTTGCTTTTCTGCTAAAATCCACAGACGTTCGAAGCAACTCTTTGCACGAATCGCGGAGGATTTGCCAATGAAGTTTCTCAATGCGCTTCAGCCGCTGGGGTTGCTGGTCCTTCGCCTGGTTCTGGCACTGATCTTCTTCTCCCACGGCTATCCGAAGGTGACGCACTCGGCTCCGGGGATGCAGGCCTTCTTCGCGGAGCACGGCTTGCCGGGATATTTCGTTTACATTTCGGGGGTGATGGAAGTCTTTGGCGCCGTTCTTTTGGCTTTGGGAGTGTTTACGAGAGTGACGGCGCTGCTTCTGGCCATCGAAATGGGGGTGGCCATTTGGAAAGTCCACAGTACAGGGGGTTACCTGGCAGTGCACAATTACGAATTCCCCCTTACGATGTTGGCTGCGAGCTTCGCGCTCGCCACCGTCGGAGCAGGCCGATTGTCTCTTGACCAGCCCCTGTTCGAAGGCAAGAGCAAGTGACGGGCACAGAGACACACGAGACCCGTCAAGTAAATTGCTCGTGTGTAAATCATTCGCCGCGGCGCCATGCCCTTCAAAGTTCGCCTGTTCTTCGTCCCCGCAGTGGTAGACAGTTGCTCCGCCGTATCGTACTATTCCGCTCCCCGTGATACGTCCAATTCGGCTGGAGGATTGTAATGAAACGGTTGGTGCCGATTCCCTGTGGGTGTGCGGAACACCTGAAGAACGCGGAAGAGACCGGCTTCGGTTATCAGGTGGTTTCCGTGCAACTGAAGGATGCAAGGATTTTCGAGCAAGTGGTCATAAGCGAGGGGTGCATCATCGAGGTGCGAGGATACAAAGAGATTCCCTTTTCACCCGATGACGTGGCCTCGGTAAGCGTCAACCACAAGCGATGGAATTTCAGGGACCAGTCGGACACGCGCGTGAAAAGCAGGGCCGCCACCGCTTAACATTAAGGCAATGAGAAATTGGCGAAAGAGGAGCGTCGCCCTCGATCCACGCAATTATTTTTGAGTGAAAATCTAAGAGGTCACCGTGGCCGAAGTCGGTATTACCCCAGCCGGTGCGACAGGCAGTACAATCCACAAAATGATGTACGCAAGTCCGCCTGTCCCGGCAAAAAACACCGCCAGGAACCACAAGACTCGCACAATCGTGGGATCAAGATCGAAATAATCGGCCAGACCGGCGCACACGCCCGCTATTTTTTTATCCGTGCTCGAACGCATCAGTTTCTTCTTGCCACCCGTCGCGGGTGACAAGCCCGGCGGAGGAGTTTCCGGCTGCTTGGCGCCGCAGTTGTAGCAAAACCGCGAACCGACGGCGATGTCCTTTTGGCAGTTGACGCAAGTCATTGGGTCACCTCCACAGAGCGATTTTCTTGGCTTCCCTATCTCTAATTACGCAAATGGGGTGGAAAAAGTTTCCTCGCCAAAATAGTCTAAAGCCAAACGGCTCAGTACTCCAGAAGCTGCTTTACGGCTGCCGCAATATGGCTCGTCTGCGGCAGGATCACGTCTTCGAGTTTCGGCTGATACGCGCAGAAGGTATCCATCGCGGCAACGCGCCGCACAGGAGCATCCAGCTCTTCGAAGAGTTCATCCGCAATCCGCGCTGCGATTTCCGCGCCGTAGCCCCAACTCAACATGTCTTCGTAAGCCACGATGACCCGGTGCGTTTTGCGAACGGTCGCGGCAATGGCTTCCCAGTCGTATGGCGATAGCGAGCGCAGGTCAATGATTTCCACGGAAACGCCTTCGCGCTCCAATTGCGCCGCCGCGACCTCGGCCCGATGAACGACTGCGCCATAGGTAATGATGCTCAGGTCCGTGCCCTCTTTCACCGCGCGCGCCTTGCCAAACGGGATCGTAAAATCCGGCCCGGGATTTTCCGAGCGATTGTACGGCTGGCGATACAGATGCTTGTGCTCAAGGAACATCACCGGGTCGTCGCAGCGAATGGCCGTGCGCAAAAGGCCCGCCACATCGAGCGCCGTCGAAGGCATCACCACACGCAGCCCCGGACAATGCGTGAAAATCGATTCACCGCTTTGGCTGTGATAAACGCCGCCGCCGGTCAGGTATCCGCCGATCGCCACGCGAAGGACCACTGGGGCCTTGAAAGCACCATTCGAGCGCCAGCGCATCACGCATAATTCATCGCGAATCTGCATCATCGCCGGCCAGATGTAGTCAAAGAACTGGATTTCCGCGATGGGCTTCAATCCGCGCGTGGCCATCCCCACCGCCCGCCCAACGATGCTGGCTTCCGCGAGCGGCGTATTGAACACGCGGTCGTGGCCGTACTTGCGCTGCAATCCCGCAGTAGCTTTAAAAACGCCGCCCTTTCCCTTAACGTGCTTCAGATGGTCTTCGCGGCTGGCGTCGGCGACGTCTTCGCCAAAAACGGTAATGCGTTCGTCGCGCGCCATTTCGTCGGAGAGTGTCAGGGCGACCATTTCGACCATGGTCTTCGGCGCGCCGTGCAATTCAGGTTCCGCCTCAAACGCGGCAGACCCCGGATCAACGTCCGGCGAATACACCTTCACTCGAATCGAGTCAATGGACGGCTCTTCCGCCGCCAGCGCCTGGTCAGCGGCATCGCGCACTTCATTGTCGATTTCTGCTTCCAGGCTCTCGATCTGCTTCTGGTCGAGGATCCCTTCGCGCACCAGAAAAAGCGCGAACTTGGAAATTGGATCGCGCCGCGCTTCTTCCTCGCGCTCCTCGGCGGACTTGTAGAGTTTTTCGTCGTCGGAAAGGGAATGCGAATACGGGCGAGTGACGTGCGCATGAATCAGGGCAGGCCCGCGGCGCTCGCGACAATGCTGCACCGCCTGCTTGCATGCCGAATAGCTTTCGATCGGATCGGTGCCGTCGCATTCCGCCACGTGCAGCCCGGGAAATCCTCGCACTAGTTTCGAGATGCTGCCTCCGGCCGTCTGCACTTCAATCGGCACGGAAATGGCGTAACCATTGTCTTCCACCAGGTAGAGCAGCGGAAGTTTCTTCCCGCACGCGACGTTCAGCGATTCCCAGAACTCGCCCTCGCTGGTTGCTCCGTCTCCGCCGGAGACGTAAACAATTTCGTCGGGCTCGTGATTGACAAATTCGCCGAGCGGAGCTTTCTTCGCCTGCGCCAGCGCCTTGGGCCGTCCATCGTAATAAAGAGTCGCTTCCGCCGCGCCTACCGCCTGCACGAACTGCGTGCCCGTGCACGAAGACTTGCTCACGATGTTCAGCTTGGGCTGTCCCCAATGCGAAGGCATCTGACGCCCACCCGAGCTGGGGTCGTCCTTCGCGCCCACAGCAGCAAGAAGCATTTCCACCGGCGTCATGCCGAGCATCAGGCAGAGCGCGCGGTCGCGGTAGTAGGGATAAATCCAGTCGACTCCTGGACGCAGGAATAGTCCCATGGCCGCGCAAACGGCTTCGTGCCCCGCGCTGGAGATCTGAAAGTAGATTTTGTTCTGCCGTTTGAGCTGAATCTCGCGGTCGTCCAGGCGCCGCGAAAGAAACATCGTGCGGTAGATGCGAATCAGGGTGTCGTGATCGAGGCCGTGAACCTTGGGGGCGTCAAGCCTTGCCAGTTTGACGCGCGTTTGTAAGGCCATTCAGTCTGCCCTCGAGTTGAAATTCGGAATGGTGCCTTCGCGGGATTCAATTATACCGGATTTCCATCATGCCCGGCCCAAATCGCCACTTCTGGCCGAATCGTGTGTTCCCGGCGTATGCAGCCAATTTGGCCTCGTGGTGCGATTTCGGCAGGGCCGCCTAAAAAGCGCTTACGCCAAAGTCTCGAATTGCTTGTCGGTCGTCTCAAACTCCGCGTCGCCGTGATGAATCACTTTTGGCGAAGCGCTCTTGAACGGTTCCTCGGAGGGAATGCGGTCCAGCCAGCGCTGCTCGGAGAGCTTTTCGTGCGAAGAAAAATAGAGCCTCACCAGCAAAGCGACTCTCCCGTTGGCAGCGGCCGTGGGTTTTTCTGCAGCGGGCGCGCTCGATTTCGCGGAAGCCGCTTTGCCCTTGGTTTTTTCCGATGCTTTTCCTTTGGATTTCTCCGGCGGGGCTGCCTTGACCGCGGGTTCCGGTTTAGTCTGAGTCTCGACAACCGGGCTGTCGGGGCGGTCCAGCTTGTACTGCAGCCTCTTGTCGAGCCGAAAAGCCTGCCGCCAGCCGTCCAGCTTGTGCCGCGCCTGCTGCGCCTTCTCCTCGTCGGTGCCAAAATCAAATCGTATATAACTGTGTGCCATGATTCGAGTCTGCGACGCCCCGCAATTCAAGTCAAGTTAGAGCGTTCCGCAAGGGGATGCGTTAGCCGAGAGAAGTGTCCCGCGTGAGAGACTCGCGTAATTGGGGTATAGTGTGTGGGAAAGCGAGCTGCGTTGACGAATCGGCTTGCAAACTATGGCGTCATACGCTATAGTGTCTGACGACATATACGGCCTGCGTGCTACATGCAAACTGCGCGTCACCATCGCCGCCGTTCCATCGCCGCAAGCGTTTGCTTGCTCATGGTCGTTTTGTTGTACGCGCCACTTGCAGGCGCCGCATGGTCGTACTATCAATCCGCGTGCTGCACGTCCGGTCAATGCAAGATTCCCGCACATCATCACCATCAGAAAACTCCTGAGCGGGCCGCGAGTCATATGGATTGCGGACATGAAATGTCCGGGATGACGGCTTGCACGATGTCCTGCTGCCATGATTCTGAGCGTTCGCTGCTCGCTTCGATTGCTTTTCTGCTGCCCGCGTCCATAGCGGCCGTGCAATCCGCAGTGGTCACTTCGCCAGTTGAGTTGGTAAAACCAATGGATTTTCCACGTTCCATTGAACCTCTCTCTCCTCCTCCCCGATTTGATTTCGCGGCCGCCTGACGCGCCGCATTCTCCGGAAAACTGTCCGATCAACTCCCGCCGCGGCTTGCATACCGCGCGATTCATTCCATTTCAGGAGAAAGAGCTCTCATGCGCAGGGTTTTGTGGTTCGTACTTTTGTTTTTTCCGTTCGCTGGCGCGGGTCTTGCTACGATCTTCGGAACGGTTCGCGGCATCGTTCATGATCCGCAGCACCGGCCCGTGCCGGACGTTACCGTCACCTTGAAGGCTCAGGCCTCCAGTTACAGCCAAACTTCGCAAACCGACGCCAGCGGTGAATTCCACTTCGACGCCGTTCCGCTTGGCGAATATCGCGTGACGGCTTCCGCCGCTTCGTTCGTCAGCGAAGAGCAAACGGTCGCGGTACTCTCCGGCGCCGCTCCCATTTTGCACTTCGAGCTAAAGCTCGGCGCGAAAGCGGAATCGATCACCGTCTCCGCCGATGCTGGTCCCGCACAACTCGAATCGATCACACCCACGACTCTTGTGAACCGGCTTGAAATCAGGGACACGCCCGGCGCTTCGCGAACCAACAGCCTCGCGCTGATTACCAACTTCGTCCCCGGTTCGTATGTGGTCCATGACCAGCTGCATATTCGAGGCGGCCATCAAGTTACCTGGCTGATCGACGGCGTCGTTATTCCCAACACCAATATCGCCAGCAACCTCGGCCCGCAGCTCGATCCAAAAGACATTGACACCATGGAAGCGCAACGCGGAAGTTACTCGGCCGACTACGGCGACCGCACGTATGGTATTTTCAACGTCGCGCCACGGACTGGATTTGAACGAGACAACGAAGCCGAACTGGTTCTCTCCGCCGGAAATTTCTATCAGACCGACAACCAGCTCAACTTCGGCGGCCATACCAATCGCTTTGCCTATTACGCCAGCCTCACTGGAAATCGCACCAATCTCGGGTTGCAAACTCCCACCACCGCCGTGATTCACGACGTGGCGAACGGCTTCGGTGGTTTCACTTCCTTGATTTACAACGCCGATTCTCACAACCAGTTGCGCCTCGTTGCCCAAGCGCGTCGCGATTTCTATCAAGTCCCTTTCGATCCAAACGACCCTGCCACGCAAGGGCAGTTTCTCCGCGACGCCAACCGGGAGAATGACTCGTTCGTTGCATTCTCCTGGGTCCGCACGTTCAATCCCGGGCTTATGCTGACGGTTTCGCCCTTCTTCCACTCCAACAGCGCCAATTATCAAAGTTCCGCGCAGGATTTCCCCAGCTCCGCAAACGAAAACCGCCGCTCGAAATACGAAGGTGGCCAGGTCACGCTTTCCTGGATTAAAGACCGTAGCAATTTTCGCGCTGGACTCTACGGTTTCGCTCAACAGGACGACCAACTTTTTGGTTTGATCTGCCACGACCTGTCGCAGTGCCAGAATGTGGATCCGGCCGAAAGCCACAGTCCGGATGGATCGCTCGCAGCCGTCTACGCTGAAGAACAATTCAAAGCCACATCGTGGCTCACATTGAATGGCGGCCTCCGCCAAACACATTTCTCCGGCGGCGTGGTGGAGAATGCTTCCAGCCCGCGCGCCGGCGCTTCGCTGCGGATTCCCAGGCTCAACTGGGTTTTCCGTGCTTTCTACGGGCGCTTCTATCAAGGGCCGCCTTTGCTGACTGTTTCCGGTCCGCTCCTGCAGGCCGCCAACAATCAGAACTTGGGCTTCATTCCGCTCCACGGCGAGCGCGATGAAGAGCACCAGTTCGGCATCACCATTCCATTCCACGGATGGACCCTCGACGCTAGCAATTTCTTAACTCGTGCCGCAAATTTCTTCGACCACAATAATTTCAACAATTCCGACTTGTTTTTCCCTATCACTATACAGGGCGCGCGCATCAACGGCTGGGAACTTACGCTGCGCTCCCCACGTATCCGCAATCGCGCGCAGGTTTATCTGACCTACTCCAATCAGCTCGCTCTGGCTTTTGGCAACATTAACGGCGGCCTCACTGATTTTTCGTTCGGCGACGGCTTCGCCCTCCTCGACCATGACCAACGCAACACCCTGCACTTCGGCGCAAGGTACGAACTGCCGTTTCATTCTTACGCGGCGTCCGACGTTTACTACGCCTCCGGGTTTACCAACGGCGACCCCAGCGTCCCCGGCGATCATCTCCAAGCGCACACTACATTTGACCTTTCGCTCGGTAAGAGTTTCGGGGAGCGATTCTCTCTAAACGTTCAAGCCCTGAACGTCGCCAACCGCCGCGTGCTGCTCGACAACAGCTTTACCTTTGGAGGCACGCACTATATGAATCCGCGGGAAGTTTTCGTCCAACTGCGCTACCGTTTCCATTACTGATTTTCCCGAGGAGCCGTGTGCAGCTTGTCCAAGAGACAAGAACCTTGTCCGCCTGACTCGGTTCGGAATGGTCAATTGTTTCCTGGTCCAGGAAGACGACGGACTCACCCTGATCGACACCGGCGTTGCCGGGTGAAGTCGCGGCAGAGAGCGCGCGGAAATTGAGAAGTCTGAAGCCCGAGCGTCTCGCGGCCGGCCACGGCAAGACGATTGAATCTCCTCTAGCGGCCATGGATCAAGCTATTGAATTGGCCTTTCGCCAATGCGGGAAAATGCTAGACTGAGGCGCCATTCTGAAAGCGATGGAGTTCGCCATAACCGTCCCGGCGCTGTTCACCGGGTCTGAAGACTCCTGGCAGACGCGCGCCGGGAGTTTTTTGTTTACAGATGGTCCGGCCAGCCGTTGGCACTCCTGAGTGGCCTGCAAGATTGGAGAGGAATTGCGTCTCACCTTGATTGCAATTTTCGGGGCGGTGGGCACGCTGGCGCGGTACGGCCTGCAAGGCCTCGTGCAGATTCGTGTGGGGAGCACTTTCCCGTATGGTACGCTGCTCATAAATTTGACAGGCTGCTTTTTGCTCGGCCTGATCGGCCAATTCACGCTAAATCGCATGGTGATTTCGCCGGACTGGCGTGTGGCTATTGCCGTGGGTTTTTTCGGCGGCTACACCACGTTCTCTAGCTTCGGCTGGGAAACCGCCAAGATGCTGGAAGACGGTGAATGGCTCCGCGCCTCCGCTTACGTTGGCGCCAGCGTCGTGGCCGGCCTGTTGCTAAGCGTGGCTGGCATCCGGCTGGCGAATCAGTTGTGAGGAGGTGAGTCAACTGCCAGGCTAAAGCAGAGGTACCCCTACCCCCCATCAATTTGCATGAATGTCAAAAGAAAGGACTTACAAAGTTTGCATTCCGTAATTGATTGATTCTAAAGGACCGATTTTGGTTGTTTTCGACCAGCAAAGGCAGAAATGATTGCCCAGAAAAAGAAAAAGCGGGAGCAAGTTCCGGCACTTCAAACGGAGTTATCTACAAAATTAACTATATCGCGATTTGTGGATAATTTAAGAAGAAAGTTGCAGGAAAACTTGGATTTCGGGCCGCGATACCTGCAACCCTTTGTGAACTTATGAAATGTCCGGGATTTAGCCGAACACCCATGGCCAATCAGAGGCCACGGAGCCGTCATGACGCACCAAAAATTTGAAGGCGAGCGCACTTTGATGCGCATCCATATCGGCGAGTCTGACAAATGGCACGGGAAACCGCTCCACGAGGCCATCGTCGAAATGCTCCGCAAAGACGGCTTCTCCGGAGCAACCGTTCTGCGCGGGGTTGGCGGCTACGGCGGCTCCAGCGTGTATCACACGGACAAGCTGCTCCGCCTCTCCCAGGGTCTGCCCATCATCCTCGAAGTGATCGAATCCGCCGAGCGCATTGAGAAAATTCTCCCGCGCCTGGACGAAATGGTCGACGGGGGCCTCATCACGCTCGAAAAAGTCCGCGTCATCCTGTACCGCCCCGCAAAGAAATAGGCGGACGACCGTAGAATCCCCTGTATGGAAAATCCCGCGCCCAAACAATCCTGGCTCAGCCGCACTGTCGTTGGCGTCGGACTGACCAGTCTGTTCAGCGACTGGAGCCACGAAACCGCTACTGCAATTTTGCCCGCGTTTCTCGCGGCCATCGGCGCAGGCCCTGCGTGGCTGGGAGCCATCGAAGGCATCGCTGACGGCCTCTCCAGCTTCGCTAAACTTGCCGCCGGCCATTTCACTGATCGCTTGAAGCGCCGCAAGCCGCTAGCCGTCTTCGGCTACGCCTTCACCGCTTTTGCGACGGCATCGTTCGCGTTCGCCACGCATGCCTATCATGTGCTGTTCGGCCGCGCCGCTGCGTGGCTTGGCCGCGGCGTTCGCTCGCCCGCGAAGAAGGCCCTGCTGGCCGCCGACGTTCCGCCGAACGCTTACGGCCGCGCCTTCGGCCTCGAACGTCTGATGGACACTCTCGGCGCCATCGGCGGGCCGCTCACGGCGCTCTGGCTTCTCGAAGTCACCGGTCATTCGTTCCGAAAAGTTTTTCTTTGGACGCTCTTGCCCGGGCTGATCGCGGTTGCGGCTTTCTGGCTGCTCGTCCGGGAACGCCCCTTCATTGCGCGTCCGCAGCGATCTTTTCTTATTGGGTTAAAGGCATTACCGCCATCGTTCCGCCGCCTTCTTCTCGGCGTGGGTGTCTTCGGCGCAGGAGATTTCTCCCACTCTCTCCTGATTCTCTACGCCACGCGCGCGCTGACGCCTGCTCACGGGCTTGCTCGCGCCGCCAGCCTCGCTGTCGGCCTGTACACTCTTCACAACGTGTTCTACGCGGGCTCGGCTTACGCCAGCGGATGGCTCAGTGATCATGTTCCGCACCGCAAAGCAGTACTGGTTGCCGGCTACTCCCTCGCGGGCATCACTGCGATTCTCCTTTGCACAGGAACAAGTTCCCTTTCACTGCTCGCGGTAATTTTCATTCTTGCGGGTCTCTACATCGGCACCGAAGAAGCGCTTGAAGATTCCCTCTCCGCCGAGATTGTCCCCAAGGAGCAACACGGCATGGCCTTTGGCACACTCGCGGCCGTCAACGCTGTCGGCGATTTTCTTTCCAGTCTCCTCGTCGGATTCCTCTGGAGCGCGTTCAATGTCCAGACCGCCTTCACGGCCTCGGCCATCCTGTTTTTTGCCGGCGCACTGCTCATCCTCCGGCTGCGAACACAGGGTGAGGCGGGCCGTTCCGCTTAGTCAAACAAAGGGGTTTTCGACCGCGATGCCAAAATACTTCTGGCCTGCATTCAAGTCTTCCGACCAGATTTTCTGACAGCCGCCGCGTTCAGCGGCAGCAACAATCATTCCGTCGTAAAAATGTATTCCGTAATCCGCTTGTGCCCGCACTGCGCGAAGAATGACGTCGCCATCGACGGGGACGAGTGTGATGGGCCCGAGTGTGTCCAGGAGCGCCATTACGTCTTCGGACTTTGCCGCCGGCTTCAGCTTGTGAAGGAGCGTGGCCGCGAATTCGCCAAGTACCTGGCTGGAGGCCGCAATTTCCCCTGCCACAGCTCTGCGGACCAGCCCCTGCGCTACCTGTTGCTTTTGCGGCTCGCCGGGGTCGTAGGCGTAGACCAGAACGTTTGTGTCCAAGAACTCAAGCGCGCTCATGCAAGTCTTCGCGCTTCCAGGTTCTATTTCCGACTCTAAACCGGAAGTTCTCGAAGCTGCGCTCCAGCGCTTCACGTTCACGGCGTCGCCGGCCTGCCGCTGCTTCTTGTCTAGCGAGCTCACTTAGATACTCGCGAACAAGGCCAGTCAACGTGGTGTCGCGATCCACGGCAATCTTGCGAACGCGCTTTACCAAGTCTTCCGGTAGGGAAAGCGTGATGTTCATATACCCATAATACGTGATTCCCTTATTCCGTGCAACCGTTTCCCTCTAGCACGTGGGAGCCTACGATCCGTCTTTCGTTCTCTGCGGCCTGCTCACCCTCCATTGAATTCGGAGTTCCGTATTGCGATGCGACACGCTCCATGTTAACGTTGGCGAATAAAAGGCGAATTACAGAAAGGGCCTTCATGCCGGAATCGCTGGCAGTTCGCAGGGCTGAGACGTCGACGGCAATCACTCGCGTCCGCGAAGTGCTGGATGCCTTTGCCGCTCGCGACCATAACGGCGAAACGCTCACTGCGGTCCGCCATTTCGCCGCCCGAGAAGCTCAGTGGGCAGATTTCCCCACGTGGGTGAACGCCGATCTCGCCGCCGCTTACGCCGCCAAAGACATTCGCCGACTTTACACTCACCAAGCCGAAGCGGCCGAGGCCGTTCACGCCGGAAAAAGTGTCGTCATTGTCACACCCACTGCTTCCGGAAAGACTCTCTGCTACAACTTGCCGGTATTGAACGCAACTCTGGAAAACTCCGACTGCCGTGCGATGTATCTTTTCCCGACAAAGGCCCTTGCGCAAGATCAGCTCGCCGAACTTCACGACCTCAACCAGCGTTTGGAAAATCGCTTCGGCGTTTTCACGTACGACGGAGACACACCCGCCGACGCCCGCCGTTCCATTCGCGAAAAAGGCCACATCGTCCTGACCAATCCGGACATGTTGCACACGGGGATTTTGCCGCATCACACGCGCTGGACGCGCCTATTCGAGAATCTTCGCTACATTGTTCTCGATGAATTGCACACCTACCGCGGCGTCTTCGGCAGCCATTTGTGCAATGTGTTGCGGCGGCTTCGCCGCATTGCGCGATTTTACGGGCGCGATCCGCAATTTATTTGTTGCTCAGCGACCATTGCCAATCCCGGCGAGCTTGCCTCACGCCTTCTTGAAACCGACGTGGAGGTTCTCAACTCCAATGGAGCTCCCGCCGCCGAAAAGACTTTTGTTTTTTACAATCCACCGGTCGTGAATCGCGCACTGGGCATTCGCCGCAGCTACATCAACGAAGCGTCGCGCGTGGCGCAGGAGTTTCTGAAGCACGATTTGCAAACCATCGTCTTTTCCAATTCGCGCCTGCAGACGGAAATCCTTCTCACCTATTTGCAACAGGCCAATCCGCAGTTGCCAGGGAAACAGGAAACGATTCGCGGGTATCGCGGCGGCTATTTGCCAAACGAGCGGCGCGAAATCGAGCGCGGCTTGCGCAATGGGAAAATTCGCGGCGTGGTTTCCACGAGCGCGCTCGAGCTTGGCATTGATGTCGGTTCGCTCGATACCGTGGTCATGGCCGGATATCCAGGCACGATCGCGGCTACCTGGCAGCGCGCCGGCCGCGCCGGGCGGCGCAGCGGAAGTTCCTGCGCGGTGCTGGTGGCGTCTTCGTCGCCGCTCGATCAATTCATCGTGCGCCATCCGGATTATTTCTTCGGCAACGCTCCGGAGCACGCTTTTATTCAGCCGGACAACCTGGAAATTTTGGTGAATCATCTGAAATGCGCCGCGTTCGAATTGCCGATATCTCCAAACGAGAAATTCGGTGATGTTGAACTTCTCGATTTGTGCGCTCGCCTTGCCGAAGCCGGATTTCTCCATCTTGCTGGAGAAAATTATCACTGGACACAGGAAGCCTATCCCGCCGACACGATCAGCTTGCGATCCGTCTCCAGCGACAATTTTGTGATCATCGATGTCACCGGTGCGCCCACTGTTATTGGCGAAGTGGATTTTCCAAGCGCTCTCGTATTTCTGCACGAAAAGGCCATCTACATTCACGGCGGCCAGCAGCACCACGTCGAACATCTCGATTTCAAGGAACGCAAAGCGTACGTGAAGCGCGTCGAGGTCGACTACTACACCGACGCCGTCCGGTATACGCAAGTCCGCGTGCTCGAAATCGCCGCCACTGAACAGTTTCCAGGCAAAGAGGCGTCCACGAATCTTCATTCTTACGGCGATGTCCTGGTGCGTTCGCAAGTGGTGGGCTTCAAAAAAATCAAATTCTTCACGCACGAAAATATCGGAGACGGAAAGCTTGAACTCCCCGAGAATGAAATGCACACGACCGCTTACTGGATTACGCTCGAACGTCCGCTCCTCGAATCCCTTCCCTTCCCCGTGAGCGAGCGCCAAAGCGGAATGTTCGGACTGCTGCATGCGCTCGAATCCGTCGCCACGCTTCTCTTGATGTGCGATCGCCGCGATCTTGGCACAGCCGTCGGCGAACGTCCGGCCGCCGCCGATTCGGGAAGCATGTACAAAGTTGTAGGCACGACGGAGAATTTCACTCCGTCCCGTATGGAAGACGCAATCTCCAGCAGTCCCGGGGAATTCTTCGAACCCAACTTGTACTTGTACGATGCTTATCCCGGCGGGATCGGCTTTTCCGAACCACTCTTTCGAACGCACGGACTCCTGGTGCAAAAGACGCGCGAACTCATCGCCGCGTGCCCCTGCGAACAGGGTTGTCCCTCCTGCGTCGGCCCTGCGGGCGATCTTGCCCCGCGCGCAAAGGAAGCTGCGCTGGCCATCCTCGACAGGTTGTGTGGATAGATGGCTGCCGCTGCCGACAAATTCGCAAGGCTCGCTGCGCTGAGGCCAACGAGGCCCATGCCGGTGCGGCCCGCGGCGATTCGAACGCCCGGCGAGGAAGATGCGCTCGGCCGGCTCCTCGGCGCAGGCGTCGCTACAAATCCTTTCGGCGAACACCTGGCGGTTCGAAACTGGTTCTCCACGCCGGAGTTTGCGGAACCCTCTTGCACAGCACTTGAACTGCTTTCGCGCACGCGCGACGAATCCGTTTCCCGGAAAACGCGCTCCGCGCTCGAAGATCCGGAGAAATGGCTTTTCCTCGACACGGAAACGACTGGTCTCGCGGGAGGCACGGGCACATACGCTTTTCTGATCGGTCTGGCTTGGTGGGATGCGGGGGGACTGCAAGTCGAGCAATTTGTTATGCGCGACTTCACCGAAGAACATTCCCTGCTGCAGGAATTATCTCAGCGGCTCGCGGAACGGCCCGTTCTCGTTACGTTCAATGGAAAATCATTTGACTGGCCGTTACTTGAAAACCGTTTCACGATGACGCGGTCCATCGCCGTACCGAAGCTGGCGGCGCATCTCGATTTGCTGTATCCCGCGCGCGCGTTGTGGAAGCTGCGGCTTGGTTCGGTGCGGTTAGTGGAGCTCGAACGCCACGTCCTCGACGCGCCGCGCCTAGGCTGGCAACGTGACAACGATATTTGTTCCGCACTCATACCTCAATTTTATTTTGATTACCTGCGCGGTGGGCCCGTCGAACCGCTTGCGGCGGTAGTGCGTCACAATCAAATGGATTTGCGAGGGTTGGCGGCTCTTTTCGGCAAGATCAACGCATTGCTCTCCCACCAAGCCGACACCGAGATGGAAATCGAAAGTTTGGACCTTTTCGGGCTATCGCGATTTTTCCAGCGCCGCGGAGAGAACGATCGCGCGCACTCGGCGTGCGCACAAGCACTGGAGATTGGACTGCCAGCGGAATTCCGCCCGAAGGCATGCCGCGAGCTGGCGCAGATGGCCAAGCGGCGCGGCGAGCAGGCGCGCGCGGCGGCGATCTGGCTCGAGATCGTGGCCGATGCGCACGACGGCATTCATGCGTGCGAACAACTGGCCATTTACTACGAACGTTACGCCAAGGATTTCTACCGCGCGACGGAATTTGCTGAGTTGGCGCTGGTGAAACTCAGGCGTCAGCGCAGTTCCTTACGCGACCCTCATTTTGCCGCGAGAAGTGTCAGGCTGGAACAAAAATTCCTGCACCGCCTGGCGCGCCTGCAGCATCAAATGAAAATGTTCGCCGGCTTGGCGAGACCGCTTGCTCTTTCACGCTCCGGCGGCGAATCATAGGCGGAGAGCCGATACAGCCGGCGTCAAAGTAATTCTCCTGTTCCTCAATTCAAAGGAGGAAATCGGATGGAAAGTTCAGCCGCAAAACAGCAACCTATGGCAGGAGCCAGTGTGATCACTGCCGAACAAAAATATTTGCGAACCGAACTGGAACAGCGCCGCACGCGCCTTCACGAGGCTTTGCATTCGCCATCTGCCGATGCTTCCCTTTCTGAATTGCTGACGGCTGTGGACACCGCGCTGAGCCGTATCGATCAAGGGACATTCGGGCTCTGCGAGACGTGCCACGACACCATTGAAGCAGAGCGCTTGCTGGCTGATCCGCTGGTGCGGTTCTGCCTGGATCATCTTACAAGCGCCGAACAGCGCGCTTTGGAAAGCGATCTGTCCATGGCAGCGAGCATCCAGCGCGCTCTTTTGCCGAAACCAGGCCTGGCACCAGCCGGGTGGGATGTGCGCTACCACTATCAACCCGCAGGCATGGTGAGCGGCGATTATTGCGATCTTTTCGAGACCGACCGTGGCCTGCTTTTTATGCTGGGGGATGTTTCCGGCAAGGGTGTTGCCGCGTCGATGCTCATGAGCCACCTGCATGCAACGTTTCGCAGCCTCGCTGAAGCCGGTGTGGAGCTTGATCGCATGGTTGCAGACGCCAACCGCATTTTCTGCGAGAGCACGCTCGCTGGACAATTCGCAACTCTCGTCGTTGGACGAGCCGCCCACGATGGTTCGGTGGAGTTTGTCAGCGCGGGGCACCTTCCCGTGCTTCACATCGAACGTGACGGAGCAACGCCGAAGGATTCCACGGGAGTGCCCCTCGGAATGTTCTGCAACACGCGCTTCCCCGTTCATCGGCTTACGTTGGCTCACGGTGACACGCTGTTCCTCTATACCGATGGATTGACGGAAGCACGAAATCGCGCAGGCGCAGAGTATGGTCTCCAGCGAATCCAGACGTTGGCGGCTCGGCACACAGGGATAGAGCCTGCGGGGCTGATTTCCAAATGCCTGGAAGACCTGGAGAACTTTGCGGAGGGCGTGAAGCAACCGGACGATTTGGCGCTTCTCGCGGTTCAGCGCGCGGAGTAAGAACGTTCAGATCTGAAGGAAGGCGTTAGTTTAGACCTGCGAACCTTGCGGCGACAACGTTTTCTCCAGGCGCCGGAATCATCGCGGTCTTGGCAGGAACGGTCCCGGGTTTCTCCGAAGGTTGAGGCGCCAGTGGCCAGTCCAGAGCTTTGATGAAAGCATCGAATTTGTCGCGCGTCGTGCCTTCGAGAGTGACGCACTCGAGTCCCAGACAATCCAGGAACACGCCGCCATCGGGAGTATCAAACGAAAAAAAGTTCGGGCGGCGAAGCAAGTTCGAGCGTTCCGCGTATTTTTTCTCCAGTGCTTCCGAATATTGTCCGAAGAATCGCGCCGCGCGCACTTCGCTGTCGAGACGCACGCGCGCTACCAGAATAAGCTTCTTCGTTTGTTTGTGCTCGAAGACAGCGTAGCGGTCGCCGTCCCAGGCCGCCGCCAAATTCTTCGCTCGCTCGTTGTCCAGGAATTGCTTCAGGACTTCCTTCCACCCAAATTCACCCATGATGTTTTCATCGAGCTTAGACCAGTTGCTGCCAAGCACTTTCTCAAGCTGCGGAAGAGCGACAGTCGTGGGTGCCTTGCCTGACCGGTACAGCGCGGGATGGAGAATCTGCTGCGTGGAAACCGGCGGCTTCTCGAACACCCCCGACAGAGCAGGCCATCCAACGTTTCTCATGACGGCAGCCGAAAAATTCAGTCCGCCAATATAGGGAAAAATTAATGCGTCCTTGAGGAACGGCGGAGCTTTTTCCAGCGTCGGAGTGCTGCCCAGGTCGCCGATCAGCATGCTGGGATCAAAATCGGGCAGATCCTTCAAAGAGCGCCCTGTTCCAAGCATCAGGTAGTCGACCATGGCGGCCATGGCGCTGCCCTCGAGCACGGCGTCACGCGCCAACTCGGCATCTTCATTGGGGCGGGCCGCCCTTAACCACGCCTCGATCTGGAAATGCTGGTCTTCGAGTGCGTGCGTCAATTCATGCGCCATGACCATGCGCTGGTCGCCCACAGGGCTCCAGTCCGCGATGTAAAACTCGCGCGCCTTGGGATCGTAAAGCCCTTCGACCTGTTCGGTGAGCACGTTCACCATGAAGTAATCGAGATCGAAGCCCTTGGGGAGAAGGCCAAAAGCTTCCGCGCTGCGCTGATCGGCATAGCGTTCGGCGGCGTTTTTTTCTTCGTTCATCTGCTTGATGACGTACGCACGGATTTCTTCCCGCGAACGCAGCGATTTTTTCAGCGGGGTAACGAGTTTCAGGCCCGTGATCTGGCTCATCTGGCCAAGGACTTCGTCAGCGGCGGCAATGAAGTCCGCGTCCGTAGCGGGCTTGGAATCTGCAGGGGGAGGTGTGACAGAAGCTTCCTGCGCACTGACGGTGAGGCCAAGGAGCACGGCGACGCTCAAGAGAAGAACGCGCAGCCCGAAACAAGCGTGTTTCCAGTGAGAGGTCATATCATTTTCAGGATAGCAGAATGGCGACCGCACCGTCTTTGCGCCGGCTTTGCACCCACTACTTCCCCGACTCTATCAAGGGCATCCGTTGCCGGCGATACTGTTTAGTGAGACGTGGTGTAGAATTTGCGCCGAGGGTTTCGTGGACGGAAGGAAATGAACCATGCGATGCGTCAACAACAGACGAATCTCGATTTGGCGCGCGGCCGCTCTGACAATATTGCTGGGAGCGGGAAATCTTGCGGAGGCGCAAACGCCTTCTCCGGCATTGCTAGTGTTGGAAAAGAGCGACAACATGCTGGCGATCGTGGATCCCGCGAATTTGCAGATCGTGGCGCGCGTTCCTGCGGGCCAGGATCCACATGAGATCGTGGCATCGCCGGACGGCAAGCTTGCCTACATCTCGAACTACGGCGGTTCCGACAGTACGCTCAACACCATCTCGGTAATCGATCTGACTGCGCGGAAGGCGTTGGCGCCGATCAATCTCGGGGCGCTACGCTCCGCGCATGGACTGGCATTCGCGGGCGGCAAGCTGTATTTCACGGCGGAGACGAACAAGATCGTCGGACGCTACGATCCCGCCACGCAAAGCGTAGATTTAGTTCTCGGCACGGGGCAGGACAGAACGCACATGGTGGCGGTCAACGAAAATCTCGACAGGATCGTGACTTCAAACGTTAGTTCCGGAACGATCAGCATCATTGAGCAGGTTTCCCCAAGAGCTGACGGACTCGGCCCTCTGCGGGGGACGACGGGGCCCCTCTTGACAGGTTCTCCTGCCGCTAGCGGTCCTCCTCCGGGAACGAGTACGCTACCCGCTAGCCTGCGCAAAACATGGCGTGTGACCAACGTCGCAGCCGGACGCGGTGCGGAAGGTTTTGATGTGTCGCCCGACGGCAAAGAGATTTGGGCGGCAAATGCGCAGGACGCCACCGTGACCATCATTGATGTCGTCTCCAAACGCGTCACACAAACGGTTCCTATCCCGGTGAGAGGAGCCAACCGCCTGAAATTCACGCCGGATGGCAAGCGCGTGCTGTCATCGGGCTTGGGCGCAGGAGCGGGCCCCAACGTTGTGGTTCTGGACTCCGGCACTCGGAAGGAGCTAAAGGCCTTCGATCTGGGAGGCGGTGCGGCGGGGATCTTGATTGTGCCCGATGGTTCACGCGCGTATGTAGCCGTCAGCGCGAAGGACAAAGTTGCTGTCGTGGACTTGAAGAATTTGGAAATCACCGGATACGTGTCCACGGGGCGGCAACCTGACGGTCTGGCGTGGGTGCAATAAATACAGTTCTGCCGAACCGATCCCTGTTCTGAAGCGGGTCAGTTCCAGACTGAAACACTTGTCTTTGTTCCGAAAACTTAACAGTATCGTGATTCTGTTGTACTCTGCTTACAGGGATTCACTCAGCCCCCGAGGGATTGATGCTTCCCGGTTTTCGTCTGCGGCAAGCCCGCGAGCGACTCGGATTAACCTATCGAGATGTGGAACGCGCCAGTTACGAACTGGCCGCGCGCCGAGGTCGTCCCGACTTCATCGTACACATCAGCAGGCTGGCAGATATTGAAAATCGTGGGGTCGTGCCGGGCCTGCACAAATTGTATACGCTGGCGGCCATTTACCGGCTGAATCCAGTGGAAATTTTCCGCTGGTACGACGTGCCTATCGAAGAGTGTTTTCATGATGGGGCGTCGTTCGCAGTGCCGAAGACGCATCTGATGGCAGCGCCGACCTCGTTGCGCATACCGATGAAATTTGATCCGGCGTTTGATCCGCGGCGAACAGAATTCCTGTCGCGAATGGTGGAGAAATGGGGGAACTTTGAAGGCGTGCTCACGAATGGCCACAGCCATTACTTCTATGGATATATCGGAACATCGGACCGGCGAATGATGCCGTTGCTGCGCCCCGGAAGCATCGTGCTGGTAGATGGTTCGGTAAACAAAATCGATGATGGCGATTGGACTACCGAGCATGACCGCCCGATGTATTTTGTCGAAGTGCGCGACGGATATCGTTGCGGATGGTTCCATCAGGATGGTTCGCGGCTGGTGATGCAACCCCATCCGCTGTCCCACTGTTTACCGGAAACGTGGCGCGTGCCGGATGAGGCGGAGATCGTGGGACGCGTGACGGGAATGGTTACGCGCCTGAACGGGCCGGAGAGCGTTCCTCATCGAGAATTTCCAGAATAGTTCGGAGATTTGAGCAGAAAAGGTCCTTGAGGTAATCCGGGGCCTGTTCCGGCACAAGGACGCGAAAAGCTTCGTTGCGGCGCCAATGAGAAACCGCTATAGACATTCCGCCTTCCATAGCCGCGAGGCAAGCTCGTAGATCTCCCTCCTGGACGGAAAGCGGCTCTTCCAATATCCGTTCGAAAATCTGTTCATGGCAAAGCTGCAAAGCTTGCTGGATAGACGCGTCTGGATAGAGAGCGGCAAGTCCGGCGTGTTCATACCGACCGCTGGAAAGGTCCCGCAAGGAAGCAATATAGGTTAACCGGGCAAATTGCCCAGGAATGCCCGCAAGAGTCGTCAGCGTGAAGTCCTGAATGACTTTGCGGTTTTGCTGGAACTGAGTGAGCGTTCTCATCCCGCCTGTGTTCCGCAATCGGAACATCTTCCGTAAATGATCTTCGCCGAGAACGTCCCTCCTCACCCTGTACGTCAGGAGGGATACAACCTTGAAAAAACTAGCAATGGCAGTGGCAGTCTCTGCTTTGGCCGTATTGATGGTACTGCCTGTTGTGCGGTCCGTCAACCTCTCAGCCGGTAAACCATCCACAAGCGATCGCACCTTGACTGCCGATGGTTGGCCGCTCCCACCGGGACCGCCGAGCTCCAACGCAACGCTCGTAGCCGACGGCTGGCCACTACCACCGGGACCGCCGAGCTCCAACGCAACGCTCGTAGCCGACGGTTGGCCACTTCCACCGGGACCGCC
>Ga0207665_10000118_pt1 | contig 52078 bp, 50 predicted proteins | sample LARL112metaG_FD_184351 | JGI IMG/M metagenome (GOLD analysis project Ga0207665, IMG submission 184351) | Corn, switchgrass and miscanthus rhizosphere microbial communities from Kellogg Biological Station, Michigan, USA - LAR L11-2 metaG... | ecosystem: Host-associated > Plants > Roots >... | reverse complement strand
ACCCGACTTACCCGTCATATGCGGGCTTGACCCCGCGTATCCATCGCTCTGACAAAAGGCCTCTTCACGAAGTTGATGGTTGCCGGGTCAAGCCCGGCGGCCGGTCGTCGCGAAATATTGAGGCTGCGTCGATTACCTGACGCGTTTGCAGGGTTTTCCTATCCGTCGAGACGGCGCGCGCCGTCAATCGGTCCCACGACGGAAGTGGAGTCATTCCGGGGCGATGCTCACGATAGAACCCCGAAGATCCATCACTGCCATCACTCGCGCCCCGGAATGACGACCCTCTTGACACCATTTCGCGCGCTGTCGGTGATTTGCCCGTCGTGCCAATTGGTCGCAGCCGCAAGTGCTTGCTGCTTGACCCCGAAACACCTCACGGTTTGCAACGTCCCGCCTCACAGAGGGGCGTTTCGCGATCGTCACGAACGTAGAGCGCGGGATGCGGTGGACGCGGGCTGCGCAACTGACGAAGGTGCGGATCGCGGACGGCGAAGTCGTGTGGTCTTGATGCCTCGACGCTGGCATCAAGTTGGCGAGAATGCTTACGCATCGCGTCGACGACGGTGACAAGAAAGCCCGATCACCGGAGAGAGCACGAAGGAAACCGTTAAAACCATTCGCGCGGGGGAAGCCGGATTTGCCGGCTCGAACCTGTGGTGACTTTGCTCGTGTGCTTTTTTGTTTTTGCGCACGAGGCTGCGGGTGCGCAATCGGCATCCGGCTTTCCCTGCGCCCTCTGCTCTTTGAGGGACGAGGACAATCGCAAAGCTCGGGCGAAGTTCGTCGCGAGAACGTGGGATCGTGTCTCGATGAGCAAAATGCCTTCACTGAACCGCCACCGCGACAGAAATGTGCCCCTGATTCGTCGCGGACCCTCGTCCGCGCCCGCAAGGGAAGCAAGCGGAGTTCGCGAATTGACTGATTCAACCGAAAATCGTTCTGCCTTGAAGCCACGGCCCCGTGACGGTATTGACTTATTGTTGCTGACGTGTTGCTCCCCGCGCGCGAGCATGAGCGCGGTGCCGGTCAGTTTTTGGCCTCGTCGGCCAACGGGATTGCGGCCGAAAAGTCGATTGTGGGGAAAACACCGGGCATTTATACTTCTCGGACCAAATCGGGGGCGCGCGCATCATTTCAGGCGGCGCAAGGGGATTGATTCAGGGGGAATTCGATCAATGTCAAAGATGACTGCGATACTGGCCGGCTGCGTGGCGGCCTCGGTGATTTCCTTTGGCGCGCAGGCATTTTCGCCGGCGCCGATGCCGATCCGGGCGGTTCCCGACGTCACGCCGGTTGCGGATTATTGCGGACCGGGCTTTCACAGCGTGCCTTATGGCGGCTGCGAACCCAACCCCGCGCCGGCCGTAGAAGCGCCGCGTCACTATCTCGAAGGGCCGCTGTTCGGCATTCCCTATGCAGAGCCTCCGCGAATCGGCTTGCCATGGCTTGCCCTATGTGAACCCGCCGGTTGTCGGCCTGCCCTATCCGGGCCCCCGGGAAGTGGTCTGGCCGCGCGCTTGCCCGTATGGTTACACCTATTTTTCCCATTCCGGCCGCTGCGTGCCGATCTGAGCGTGAATTGGGGCGACGCCTGCTCCTCCGGCAATCCCGATCGGACGTGACTGGTATGCCGTTGGCGACGTGGCCGGTGGTGTCGCGGCTGGCTAAAACCCTCGTCTCACCGAAGAGTTTGACATGCTTGCCTCGCAGCGCGGCCTCTTCGATCTTCCGCGCGACATCTGCTATTTGAACTCGGCTTCCTACAGCCCTTTGCCGCTTCGAAGCCAGGAAGCCGGCCGCGCCGCCGTCTCCCGCAAGGGAAGGCCCTGGACACTCGACCCTTCCTTCGCCAGCGGCCAATATGAGCGTGCGCGACAAGCCGCGGCCCGCCTGATCAATGCCGAGGCGCGCGATATCGCGTTGATATCCTCGGTCTCGTATGGCGTCGCCACCGCCGCCAGGCTGGTGACGATCCCACGCGGCGCGCGCGTGGTTGTCCTTCAGAACGATCATTCCTCGCCGGTGCTGGAATGGCGAACGCGCTCCCAGGCGCAAGGCTTTGCGCTCGAGACGGTCCCCCAGCCCGATGACGGCGACTGGACCTCCGCCGTGCTTTCCGCCATCGAGCGGCCGGCGGCGCCGCGCCTCGCCCTGGCCTCGATCTCGTCGGTTCACTGGTCGGATGGCGGCCTGATCGAGGTTGCGAAAATCGCCGAGGCGCTGCGGCGACAAGGTGCGCTGTTCCTGATCGACGCGACGCAAAGTGCCGGCGTGCTGGCGATGGACGTCAAAAGCCTCGATCCGGATTTTGTGGTCTTCCCGACCTACAAATGGCTGATCGGGCCCTATGGCCGCGCCTTCCTCTATGTCGCCAAGCGTCATCAGGACGGCATTCCGCTCGAGCAAACCGCCTATGGCCGCCGCGACGTGCGTGCCGATAACGCCGCGTATTTTGCGGATACGCGTTACGTCTCCGGTGCTCTGCGTTTCGACATGGGCGAGCGCGATCATTTCATTTCGATGGAAATGGCCTCGATCGGCATGGAGATGATGGCCGAGTGGGGGTCGGCGGCGGTCACCGAGCGCCTTGCAATGCTGACCGACCGCATCGAGGAGGGCCTGCGCGGGACGGCGGTCCGCGTGCCGGATCGCCGCTTCCGCGCACCTCATATCCTCAGCCTCCGCTTTGCGGATGGGATCCCGGCGGGGACGGTCCAGGCGTTGGCGGCCGAAGGTATCTACGTCGCCGAGCGTGTGGCCCGCATGCGCGTGTCGCCGCACGTTTTCAACGACGAAGCGGATGCCGACCGTTTCGCGGCGGCGGTGGCCACGCAACTTCAGGCCGCCCGGCCCTGAACTATTGCGATGCAAAAAAGATAGGGACCGGGCAGCGGAACCGGCAGGCCCCGGCGTGAATTATCCTGTCCGTTGAACCCTGAAGCCCCTGGTGGAGACTTATTCACCAGAAGGAGGCTGCGATGACGCAGTGGCACGACTCCATGGTGGACAGGCCTGAAACCGATGGTGCGGCTTATGCGGCGGGATGGACCGTCTCGGGTCTTGCTGTGCTCGGTACCATTGTTGCCGTCTGGCTACTCGGGATTTAGTCCAGAATTCCTAACGCCGTTCGAGTTGCGAAGGGCAGAGAACGCATGAAGCGATCGCGTGTCAGACCCCGCCCGGCTCGCCTGCGCCAGCCAAAAAAGTGATTTTCGTAGATTCTCAACCCTTGCCCATCGCGCCGCCGCCGGACGATCGCGGCTTTGTTGCGTGCCGTCACACTTTTCCTGGCTGAATCACCCCGGCACGGCGCGGCCGGAAGCGCACTCCTGCCCGGCCGGATTCCCAAAAAGCAAGAATTCTCGCCGGAACCGCTCATGGCGGTTCTGGACGGATAGGCGGTCGCCGGATTATGTATAAGCTTAGGAAGCTAAGGATTTTGCCGGGAGTTGCGCGCATGCTGACGCCTGCGGAAAACGAACTGTTGTGCCGGGTCGAGGGCGATACGCCGATGGGAGCGCTGATGCGGCGTCATTGGGTGCCCGCGCTTCTGTCGGAACAGGTCGCAAGGTGCGATGGCGCGCCGGTGCGCGTCCAGCTCTTTGGCGAGAAACTCGTGGCGTTCCGCGACAGCGAGGGAAAGCTCGGTCTGCTCGGCGAGTTCTGTCCGCACCGCAAGGCTTCCCTTGCTTTCGGGCGCAACGAGGAGTGTGGGCTGCGTTGTCTTTATCACGGCTGGAAGTTCGACGTCGAAGGCAACGTCATCGACATGCCCTCGGAGCCGAAAGGCAGCGCGCTGCCCGAGAAGACGAAGCACCTTTCATATCCCACGCGCGAGGCCGGCGGCTTCGTCTGGACCTATATGGGGCCAAGGGACACGATGCCGGAGTTCGAGGCGCCGCCGTGGGCGCCGCACGACCAGGCGAGGGTGGCGATCGCCAAGGTCGAGCTTCCCTGCAACTGGGCGCAGATCATGGAAGGCCAGATCGACTCGGCGCATTCCTCCACGCTGCATTCTTCCGACATGCGCCCCGCCAAGGGCGATGCCGCAGCCAGGGGCGATTACTGGGTTCGCCCCTCGACCGACAAGAATCCCCGCATCCAGGTGCAACTCACCAACTACGGCATGCGCTATGCCGCGATCCGGCGTCCGATCGTGAACGCGAATACGCACGACTATGTTCGCATCACGACCTTCGTGGCCCCCTTCACCGCGCTGATCCCGCCCAACAGCACCTATAACCTGGCGAGTGTCATCGTGCCGCGCAGCGACACCTCGAGCTACTTCCACTTCATCGCCTGGGCCGAGGGCGAACAGGCGGGCATCGATATCGACGCCTGGCGAAAGTTCTGCGTGCTGGCCGTCGGCGAGGACGTCGATGCGTATTTCCGTCCGATCAAGCGTCACGCCCACAACGATTATCTGCAGGACCGCGGCGCGATGGAGAACGGCAATTTCACCGGGATCGAGGGTATTCCGAACCAGGACATCGCGATGTGGGAATCGATGGGACCGATCGCCGATCGGACCCAGGAGCGTCTGGGCGCGAGCGATATCGCGATCGTGCAGTTCCGCCGCCTGATGATCGATGCCGCCAATGCCTTCCAGGAGCAGGGGAGGGTGATCGGCCATATCGCGCCGCGGCTGGCGCAGGCGAAGCTGCGTTCCTACCAGGGCGTGGTCGAGAAGTCGGTCCCGTGGCGGACGCTGGGGGCTTCGGACGATGAGGTGAAGGTTCTCGCCGGCCTCGAGGACGAGGCGGCGGCGTAGCGCAAATCCCCATAAAATACTAAAGAGAAGAACAAAACCCCGGGGAGGATTCATGGGCGCCCGCACCATTCTTGCCGCCGCCGCGCTGCTGCTTTCTTGCGCGACATCCGCACAGGCTGCGGACACCCAGGACATCAACGTTATCCTGCCGCTCACCGGCGGAGGCGCGTTCCTCGGCAAGGCGGAGCAGCAATCACTCCAGCGATACGAGAAACTGGTCAATTCCACCGGCGGCATCCACGGCAAGACGCTCAAATTCAACTTTCACGACGATCAGAGCAGTCCGCAACTCGCCGTCCAGCTTGCCAACCAGGTGAAGGCCGGCAATCCGCCGGTCATTCTCGGCTCGGCGCTGGTTGCGCTCTGCAACGCGATGGCGCCCCTGATGAAGGAAGGCCCACTGCTCTATTGCTTTTCGCCCGGGATTCAGCCAGCCGCTGGAAGCTTCGTCTACAGTTCGAGTACGTCGACCAAGGAGCTTGCGGGCGCGCTGCTTCGCTATTTCGGCCACAAGGGTTGGAAAAAGGTGGCGCTGATCACGACGACGGATGCGACCGGACAGGACGCCAACCGCAATTTCAAGACGCTGGTGGGAAGCGAAGGCCACAAGGACGTCGAGCTCGTCGCGGAAGCGCAGATGAATCCGGCCGATGTGAGCGCCGCGGCGCAAATCCAGCGGCTCAAAGGCGCCAACCCCGACGTGCTGGTGGCATGGTCCACCGGAGGTCCTGTCGGCACCATCTTCAAGGCGATCCATGACGCGGGCGTGGAAGTGCCGGTCGCGACCACCAATGGCAACATGACCTACGCGCAGATGACCCAATATGCGCCGTTCCTGCCGAAAGAGCTTTACATACCCTCGGCTGACTGGCTCAAGCCGTCGCGACCTGTCGAGGTGAGCGACGCCTCGAAAGCCAAGGATGCCTTTTTCGCCGCGTTCGAGGGCACCGACATCAAGCCGGACGGCCCGTCGACCTACGCCTGGGATCCGGCGCTTCTCGTCGTCGAGGCGTTGCGCAAGCTCAAGGGGGACGCGAGCGCAGAGGATTTGCGTGCCTATTTGCGCGGGCTGAAGGACTTTGCCGGCGTCAATGGCTATTACGATTTCAAGGCGGTGCCCAATCGCGGGCTCGACGAATCCAACGTCGTCATCACGCGTTGGGATAAGGCCGCACAGACCTGGGCCGTGGTCAGCGATCCGCTCGGCATTCCCCGCGCCGAGTAATCGGGTGATCGAGCTTCTGCAGATCTGCATTGGCGGGCTGGCGGTTGGCAGCATCTACGCCGCGATCGCGCTTGGCTTCTCGCTGGTCTACCGGGTGACCGGCGCGGTCAACCTCTCGCAAGGCGGCTTTGCCATCATCGCCGCGATGATCGGCTATACGCTCTCCGTTTCCTCCGGTCTGCCGCTGTGGCTGGCGATCCCTTTTGCGGTCGCCGCCACGGTTATTATCGGCGTTGTGCTCGGCGCCTTTACGTTCGTGCCCGCGCTTGAGCGGCTGTCGAATGCAAATGTGCTGATGCTCACGGCGGGACTCTTGACCGCGATCGAAGGCATTTCGCTGGTTCTCTGGGGCAGCCAGCCTTACGCCATGCCGCCCTTCTCGGGCGAGACACCCCTGGTGTTCGGCGCGATCCGCCTGCCGACACAAGCCTTGTGGGTCTTTGGCTCGGTCGCGCTTTGCATCGCGGCATTGTGGTATCTCATCGCGAAAACCAGGCTCGGCAAGGGCCTGCGCGCCTGCGCCGAAAATCCCGCGGCCGCATCATTGATGGGAATCAACGTGGCTCGGATGACGCTCCTGAGCTTTGCGCTCGCGACCCTGATCGCCGCCATTTCAGGCGTGATCGTCGCGCCGACCACGTCGCTGCAGTTCGACACCGGCCGTCTGTTCACGATCTCCGGCTTCGTGGCGGCCGCGATCGGCGGCATCACGTCCTTTCCCGGCGCGATCATCGGCGGACTTTTTCTCGGGCTCGCCACGCAACTTTCGACCGCCTACATTTCCTCGCTGTTCTCGAATGCGATTGCACTTCTCATCCTGCTGGCGGTGCTGATCTTTCGCCCCTACGGGCTCGTTCAGGCCAAGGTGAGCAGGCGACAGGACACCCGCGACGAGGTGAGAGCGGTCGGACACACCACGAGGCTTCCGGCAAGTCTGGTCATGCCTCTGGCGGCGTTCGCGCTTGCGATCGCCATGCTCGTCCCCTTCGTCGTCACGGATAACGGCATCCTGAGCGGGCTTGTGATCGCGCTCATCCTGTTCATGACGCTGATGGGGTTGGATGTGCTGATGGGTTACGCCGGCCAGGTCAGCCTTGGCCAGGCCGGCTTCATGGCGATCGGCGGCTATACCTCGGGCTATCTTGCGATCAATTATGGGCTTTCGAGCCTGCTCTCGATCTTTGCAGGCATCGGCGTGTCGCTGGCCTGCGCGCTCGTCCTTTCCGTCGTGACGCTTCGTTTGCGCGGACTTTATCTCGCGCTGGCGACGCTCGCGTTCGGGCTATTGGTAGATTCCTGCGCGGTCGGCTTTCTCGATATCACAGGCGGCCCGTCCGGACTCGTCGGCATACCCTCGTTTTCCGTCGCGGGTTTCGAATTCGCCACGCCCCGCGCCATGTATTTTGTCGTGCTCGCGCTCGACGTGATCATCCTGATGGGCCTTGCCGGCGCGATGCGCTCCGGCTTCGGGCGGGCGCTGAAAGCGATTCGTTCCGACCAGATGGCGGCAGCCGCGCTCGGCATCAACATCATCAGGTACAAGCTTGCCGCCTTCCTGATCAGCGTAACCCTCGCCTCATTGGCGGGCAGCATGTACGCATTCTTCTTCAATTTCCTGTCGCCGGAAATGGTCGGCACCGGGCGCTCGCTCGAACTTGTCGCGATGCTGATCGTGGGCGGCGAAAGCACGCTGTTCGGCGGCTTGCTGGGTGCGCTGCTCTTGACGTTGCTGCCGACGGTGTTTCAACCCCTGGCGATTTACAAGACCTTCGCAGCCGGTGCGCTGCTGGTGGCGAGCTTCCTTTATCTGCCGCAAGGCCTTTATGGCGCGGTGGTGCAGGCCGCGATCCGGCTGGTGCGATCGTCGCGCGAGACTGTCGCCGGCAAGAACTCATCTGAAACCTCGGCGCGAGCACTGTGATGACGATGACGGACGCGCGAGCGAAAAATTCCACCGGGCCTGCTTCCGTGCTCAGCGTGCGTCATCTTGCGAAGAGTTTTGGCGGCCTCAAAGCCATCAACGATGTGTCGTTCGATGTCGCGCCTCACTCCGTCACTGCCATGATCGGGCCGAACGGCGCGGGCAAGACGACCGTCTTCAACCTTGTCACCAACATCCTGGCCAAGGATGCCGGGCAGGTAAGGTTTCTGGGAGGCGATCTTGCCGGCATGTCAGCGGTGAAGATCGCTTGCCTGGGCCTGATCCGCACCTTCCAGGCAGCGCGGGTTTTTCCCGGCATGACCGCGATCGAAAACGTCATGGTCGGCGGCCACCGCCTCGCTTCGCACTCTCTCGCAAGCCAGACACTCTGGCTTTCCGCGGCACGAAGTGAAGAACGGCGCATTCTCCGCCGCGCCGAGGAGATGCTGGAGCTGGTCGGCCTTGCGCCATTCAGGGACACGCACGCCACCGAACTGCCGATGGGCGCGCAGAAACTGCTCGAGGTCGTCAGGGCTCTGATGGCGCAACCAAAGCTTCTGTGTCTCGACGAGCCGGCGGCCGGGCTCAACGATACCGAAACCGAGGAGCTTGCGAATTTACTGCGCGCGATCCGCACCCTCGGCATTCCGGTTCTCCTCGTCGAACACAACATGTCGCTGGTGATGAACGTCGCCGACCATGTCGTGGTGATCGAATCGGGCGCCATCATCGCCACGGGAACGCCAGCGGAAATCCAGAAGGATGCCCGTGTGATCGAAGCCTATCTGGGACGCGAGGGCCATGCCGCTTCTTGAGCTGAAGAATGTCTGCGTCGGCTACGGCCGTCATCGCGTGCTCGAGAACGTCGACCTGACGCTCGAGCGCGGCGAGATCGTGACGCTGCTTGGTGCCAATGGCGCCGGCAAATCGACGTTGGCGAAGGCAATCTCCGGGCTTCTCCGCGTCGAGACCGGGAACGTCCTGCTTGAGGGCCAGCCCATCGAAGCCTTGATGCCGGCCGAGCGCTTGCGCCGCGGAATTGCGCATGTGCCGGAGGGGCGACAGATTTTCGCCGGCATGACGGTAGCGGAAAATCTGGAGCTCGGCGCTTATGCCTCATCGGAAACCGATCACACTACACGAACGCAGCTCGAAACCGTGTGGACGCTGTTTCCGGTGTTGCGCGAACGGATGAAGGATATCGCGGGAAATTTCTCCGGTGGCCAGCAACAGATGCTGGCGATAGCGCGCGGGCTGATGTCGAAGCCGAAGATCCTGGTGCTTGACGAACCCTCGCTCGGCATCGCGCCGCTTCTGGTCGCCGAAATCTTCCGCCTGATCGAGCGGCTGCGCGCGCAGGGAATCAGCATCCTGCTCGCGGAGCAGAACGCGCGCCAGGCGTTGTCGGTTGCCGATCGCGGTTACGTTGTCGAAAACGGCAAGATCACGCTGGAAGGACGGGCGGCGGATTTGCTCAATTCTCCTGATATCGCGGAGCGATATCTGGGCATGGGCGGTGCTGCGGATGTGTCTCGCGCGGCGAGCGATGCACTGGCGTCGAGGTTGCGGACGGTCCTGTTTCCTGCCGCTACGGAAGGCGGCTAGAGCTGGTATGTGAGATCCAAGGGCCGCAAGCCGTCACTGCGAGCGCAAGCGAAGCAATCCAGAATTTCTGAAATCAGGATTTCATGGATTGCTTCGTCGCTTACGCTGTTCGCAATGACGAGGTGAATGCTTCCCCCGTTTGCGGGGGTCCAATGTGCTCAACAAGGGAAGGAACAAGACAATGGCACTGATTCGCATCGAGCCGAAGAAAGACCCCGCGAGCGATCTTTATTACGTCGAAATCTTCCATCCCGCCGAATCCGAGCAGCCGTTCGTGACCACCGAGCCGCGCTACAAAACGGCCGCCGCCGCGGAGAACGACATCATCGCCATTATCGCGACCCGCGCCAACAACCCGCCGAAGGGAGGGTAGGGTGGTTCGTCAAATCGATCTGTCGGCAACGCCTCGCTTCACCTCTCCCGCTTGCGGGGGAGGTCGACGCGCTTAGCAGCGCAATTGCGCGCAAGAGCGCGGCGGGTGGGGGGAGGCGTACCCATCCACCAGCGCGCTTGCCGGGCGCCCCCACCCCAACCCTCCCCCGCACGCGGGAGAGCACCGCCATCGTGGCGGCGTTCGATCTCCCGCCGTTGCAGACTTAGACCTGACATGTCAGTCCGATCTCGCGCCCGTTCTTTGCCGACTCAAGAATGGCGAGGCAAATCTCGAGCGTGGCGAGACCCCATTCGCCGGAATGGAGCGGCGGCCGATTGCGAACCACCGCGTCGTAAAGTTCGTCGACGACCTCCGCACGCGGGATTTTTGGTGATGGGAGCTCCTCGAGATGGCGCTTCTCGTCGCCATAAACCGCGATGCCGTGGGGCAGGGGTCGAAGATCGGCGCGCTCGCAACTCACAATGACGAGGCCAAAATGGTTATGGGCGAGATCGCCTTCGACGCGAAAGGCGTCGCGCCCCGTGGGGCCATAGGCGCGGCGGTTCTTCATTTCGATTTCCCCGGCGACCGTCCTTGCGTTTCGCAAGCCCTGCCTTGCGCGACCGTAGGAAATTTCGCCCTCGCGCATCTGGCCGAGCTCGCCCCGCCATCCCATGAATTCGTCGGTGTCGAAATGCGCGTACCCGCTATAGGTCAGCGATGCGAACGAGCCGTCCTCAAGGCCGATCTGGGCGGTGTAGGCGCCTTCGGTCGGCCTCGATGCATCCCAGTTTGCGGTGAAGGCGCGAAGTGATTTCGCCGTTGAGGGCGAAAGCAGGCGGACGACGTCCACCTGATGCGCCGCCTGGCTGAACACCACGCCGCCGCCGGCGCTGGTGTCGAGCTCTTCCGGGCGGCGCGGCCGATACAGGAAATCGGTGAAATTGAGCGCGCTGATCATGCGGACGCGGCCGTAGGCACCGGTGCCGATCATTTCACGGGTTCGCAAGTAGGGCAGGTCGTAGCTGTGGCTGTGGCCGACAAGGAGTTTGATGTTGGCTTTCGCCGCGACCTCGATCATTTCCTTACCCTCGGCAAGCGTCAGCGCCATCGGCTTTTCGACCAGGATGTGCTTGCCGTATCTCGCGGCGAGCTTGACGTGATCGACATGAAACTGGTGCGGGGAGGCGACATAAACGGCTTCAACGTCGCTGTCGGCACAAAGCGCTTGCGCTTCCTCGAAAACCTTGGCGCCGAATTCGCTTGCAAAGCGCTCGCGCGCGTCCGCGCGTGGGTCGCTCGCTGCCACCATTTTGACCAGCGGATGCGAGGCGAAGGTCGGCAGCATCAGCGTAAACGCGCGGCCGAGGCCGATGATACCCAGTTTCAGCGGCTCGCTCACGAGAGTCCTCCCAAGGGGATGATTTTTGTTGAACCGCTCCGTCGTCAAACTCGGCTTACCTCTCCCCGACGGGGAGAGGTCGATTTGCTGCTGGCGATGCGAAGCATCGTCCAGTGCAAATCGGGTGAGGGTCATTGCTGTCATAGAGATTATAACCCCTCACCCCAACCCTCTCCCAAAGGGAGAGGGAGCACATCTCAATTCGCTGTGGTACTAGTTTCATAAAGTTCAGAGATCCAGCGTCAGCGTCGGCGATCTGGAACGTGACACGCAGATCATGACCTCGCTTTTCTTCTCTGGCTCCGACAGCACGAGATCGCGATGGTCGGGCTCGCCTGCGGTGAAGCGGGTGCGGCAGGTGCCGCAGGTGCCGCTTTCGCATGAGCTTGCCAGCATATGGCCTTGCCGGCGAAGCGTGTCGAGGATGGAGACGCCGGCCGCAACTTCATAGCTCTTGCCGCCTCTGGCAAGTCGGACCTCGAACGGCTTGTCGTCGGCGCGCGGGGCGGAGGCTCCGACAAAGTCCTCGAAATGCACGGCCGAATCCGGCCAGTGTCCGGTCATGTCGCGCACCGCGTCCATCAATCCGCGCGGTCCGCAACAATAAAGATGCGCGCCGCGCTGCTCTTCCAGCACCGGCCAGAGATCGTAGGCCTGGTCGGGGTCGCCATTGTCGTAGTGGAGAATGACCTTGCCGGCGAATTCGCTTGCGCCAAATTCCTCGCGAAAGGCCATGGCCTGCGGCGTTCTCGTGAAATAATACAGCTTGAAGTTCTGCTTGCCGTGACGCAGGCAGTGCAGGATCATCGAGCGGATCGGCGTGATGCCGATGCCGCCGGCGATGAAGATAAAGTTCTTCGGCTCCGATTTCGCCATCTCGAATTCGTTGGCCGGCGGCTCGATGGTGATCGTGTCACCTTCCTTGACATTTTCGGTGAAGCTCAAGGAGCCGCCGCGGCCCGAAGTCTCCTGCTTCACCGCGATCAGGTAGCGATCGCGCTCGCTAGCGTCATTACAGAGCGAGTAGCGGCGTTTCTGCCCCGAAGGCGCGGTCACCGTGATATGGGAACCCGGCGTGAAGCGCGGCAGCTCTGCGCCATCATGCGAAGAGAGCTCGAACAGGAACACGGCATCGGCGATTTCCGATTTGCGCCTGACCGTCAGCACCAACTCTCGCGCCTCGGGATCGGGGCTCATGCCATCCTCCAGGACTGTCGATCTTCCAAGACTGTCTTGCCTGATACTTAGCTTTCTAAGCGAATAGCGCAACCCCTCGAGATCTGCTGGAGGTCAATACCGAGCTATCGCCTTGCGCAGACGATGACATACAACTCTTCGGGGTGGCCTCGTGGTGCGAGACGCCGCGCAAATGGCGCGGCTCCTCACCACGAGGAGATAAACTCGCGCCAAGCCGGACCCGATCCCGAGGAGACGCGCAAGCGCCGTCTCGAGGGATGGCCATTGAGTCTTATGCCTGTTTGCCTGTTGCGGACGGATATGCGATCACGGAGCGAGCAAGGAGAGGCGGTATTGGCGAGAGGGAAACCAGCGAAATCCGCCCGGCGCGGGAGAGCGGCCAGCGAGGTGGATTTACCGTTTACCGAGAGCGTCGGCTATCAGATCCGCGCGACGCATCGGGCGCTGCAGCGCTTTCTTCAGCTCAAGATCGAGCCTCACGGCGTTACGCTCGGCATGTGGTACTTCCTCCGCGCGCTGTGGCATGAGGACGGCCTCACCCAGCGCGAACTTTCCCGCCGCGTCGGCACCATGGAGCCGACCACGCTGAACGCGATCCTGAACATGGAAAAAAAGGGACTGGTTCGCCGGGTCCAGAACAGGAAAGACCGCCGGAAGTGGCATGTGCATCTCACTGCGAAGGGACGAAGGCTGAAAGCCGAACTCATTCCCCTGGCCCGCGACGTCGTGGATACGGCGGTCCAAAGTCTCTCCCGCACCGAGATCAGGCAGTTGATGGATGGACTGGCCGAAATCCAGAAGAACCTCCACGCCACCATTTCGCAGCTCGACGAGATCAACTCGCGGATGGTGGAATAAAAGTCGCGACGGCAAATCGGCCCGGGCCGCCGATCGGGTTGCCGCACCCGCCTCCACAAGGCTCGCTCAGGTCTGATCTGCGCGCGGAGGGTATAGGCAACGGTATTTCCGGCCGCTATGCTTCGATTCTCGGAGGAAGCATATGGCAAAACTCAACATCAACGGTACGGTGAAGGAAGTATCGGCGGAGGCCGACACGCCCCTTCTCTGGGTTATTCGAGAACATGTCGGTCTGACCGGCACGAAATATGGCTGCGGCGTCGCCCAGTGCGGCGCCTGCTCGGTCCATCTCAATGGCGAGGTGCAGCGCTCCTGTCAGATCCCCCTCGGCAGCATCAGCGAGAGCGATGTCATCGTCACCATCGAGGGGTTGTCACCCAACGCTTCGCATCCGGTGCAAAAGGCCTGGGCGGCGGTCGATGTGCCGCAATGCGGCTATTGCCAGTCCGGCCAGATCATGGCCGCGGCGGCGCTGCTCAAGAAGAACCCCAAGCCGAGCGACAAGGACATCGACGAGGCGATGACCAATATCTGCCGTTGCGGCACCTATCAGCGCATCCGCGAGGCCGTCCATGCGGCGGCCGGCGTCGGCACCACCGGTCGCGGAGGCTAGCCATGAGCGCTACGAATTTCGAAGAGAACACGACGCTTTCTCGCCGCAGCTTCATCGTCGGTTCGGCGGCGATTGCCGGCGGCGGCCTGGCGCTCGGCCTGAACGTGCCTTTCGCCGAAGAGGCGCAGGCGCAAGGTGCGCAAGCCGCGGCCGAAGTCAATCTCTGGGTCGCGATCAAGCCCGACGACACCTGCGTGATCCGGATCGCGCGCTCGGAAATGGGGCAGGGCACGATCACCGGCCTCGCCCAGCTTGTCGCCGAAGAGCTCGAATGCGACTGGAGCAAGGTGACGACCGAAGGCATCACGCCCGGGCGTAATCTCGCCAGCAAACGCGCCTGGGGCGAAATGGGCACCGGCGGCAGCCGCGGCATCCGCACCTCGCACGATTATGTTCGCCGCGGCGGCGCGATGGCACGCCTGATGTTGCTGCAGGCCGCGGCCGAGCAGATGGGCGTCCCGGTCGGCGAACTGACCGTGTCGAACGGCGTGATTACACACGCCGCGAGCAAGCGCTCGCTGCGTTACGGCGAAGTCGCCGCCGCGGCCGCCAAGCTGACGCCGCCCGATCCCAAGTCGATCACGCTCAAGGATCCGAAAGATTGGAAGATCGCCGGCAAGCCGCTCAAGCGGCTCGACACCGCCGACAAGCTTGACGGCAGCAAGATCTTCGCCATCGATCTGATACTGCCCGGCATGCTCTGCGCGGCCGTGAAGGACTGCCCGGTGTTCGGCGGCAAGCTCAAGAGCTACGACGAAAGCAAGATCGCCGGCATGCCCGGCGTGAAGAAGGTGGTCAAGGTGAAGGACACCGGCGTTGCCGTCGTCGCCGATACCTGGTGGCGCGCCAAGAAGGCGCTCGATGCCCTGCCGATCGTCTGGGACGAAGGCGAGAACGCTTCGAAGTCGAGCGCAACCATCGCCGACATGCTCAAGGAGGGCCTCGAGGCGACCGCCACCAACGGCGAGCGCAAGAACGGCGACGCGTTGAAGGCGATCGCCGAGGCGCCGAAGAGGGTCGAGGCGGTTTATTCGACGCCCTTCCTTTCGCACGCGACCATGGAGATGATGAACTGCACCGTGAAGCTTTCTGCCGACCGGGCGGACGCATGGGTGCCGACGCAAAATCTCGAGGCGTCGCTGGCGGCCTTGTCGGAGGCATCCGGCATTCCCCTCGATAAATGCGAGGTACACCGGCACGATCTCGGCGGCGGCTTCGGCCGACGCGGCGGCACGCAGGATTATGTCCATCAGGCGGTCGAGATCGCGAAAGCCTTCCCCGACACGCCTGTGAAGCTGATCTGGAGCCGCGAAGAAGACCAGGCGCATGATTTCTACCGGCCGATCTCGCAGTGCAAGCTGTCGGCGGGCCTGGATGCGCAGGGCAACCTCGTCGGCCTGCATGTCCGCGTCTCCGGTCAGTCGATCAACGCGATGCTCAATCCGAAGGGCATCGTCGATGGCAAGGACATGCGCCAGCTACAGGGCTGGTACGACACGCCGGGCGATGCGCAACTCGGTTACGACGTGCCCAACCTCCTGATCGAATATGTGATGCGCAATTCGCACGTTCCGGTCGGCCCGTGGCGCGGCGTGAACACCAACCAGAACGCGGTCTACATGGAATGCTTTATGGAAGAGGTGGCGAGGGCGGCCGGCAAGGACTCGCTCGAATTCCGCCGCGCGCTCATGAAAGAGCATCCCAAACATCTCGCCGTGCTCAATGCCGCGGCCGAGAAGGCGGGATGGGGCAAGCCGCTGCCGGCGGGCGTGTATCGCGGGCTCGCGCAGTTCATGGGCTATGGCAGCTACTCGGCGGCGGTAGCCGAAGTCTCGGTGAGCCCGCAAGGCAAGCTGAAGGTTCATCGCATCGTCGTTGCGGTCAACTCAGGCCATGCAGTCAACCCGGGCCAGATCGAGGCCCAGGTGCAGGGTTCGGTGGCCTATGGCCTCACCGCAACGCTCTACGGCGAAATGCCGGTCGACAAGGGGCGCATGACGAGCCTGAACTTCGACAGCTACGAGATCGTGCGTCTTGCCGAAATGCCGAAGGTCGAGGTGGCGATCGTGCCGACCTACGACTTCTGGGGCGGCATCGGCGAGCCGACCATCTGCGTGGTGGCGCCATCCGTGCTCAACGCGATACAGGCGGCAACCGGCAAGCCGGTTCGCAGCCTGCCGCTCAAGAATGTGAAGCTGGTCTAGGTCGGCCGGCAAGCGGCCGCACTTGAGGCTAAAAAATTTTCGCCCGCGTGTTTTCTTCAGGAAAGCACGCGGGCGAACTGCGTCTGTGGTCGAGTGACTTTCAGCAATCCTTGCAGTGATCTTTTTGTCAGTAATCCTTGTGGATCACGGTCTTGCTTTCGGAGCCGTCCTCATGCTCCTTCTTGATCACGGTGGTCCGATCGCTCGGCTCGCGCTCCTTGATGATAGTCTTGTCGCGGGTCCGGTCGCGATCAATATCGCGATGGCTCTCGCCTACGGTGACGCCGGCGCCCACCGGACCAGCCTTGACGCCGACTTCGTCAGCCAGCGCCGGAGCGGCCATCGCGCCGATGGCCGCGGCAATCAACAGAACCTTCTTCATTTCGTCCTCCTACAAATCGAACGGGGGATAAAACGTAAGGGAACAAGACGGCGTTCCGCGTCATTGATGAAAAAAACCGCAGATTTTCAGGCTGCTCGTGGATCAAAAGCCGGATGCGGTTTTTGCGGTGGTGTTCCCCGCGTGGTGAAAGAGATGCGGCGAGGCGGATTGCCTGCATTTTCATGCGAGCTGTTTGATCGAAGCGTGAGCATGAAAATATCAGCTTTGCGAATCTTCCGGCGCCATCGAAATGGCCTCCTTCGTATCGCCATGTTTGAACCACCTGCTGTGGAGCGCGATAAAGGGCGTTACCGGTTCTCCGAAAACGCCTTCAGTGAAGTCGGAAAGCGCGAAATGCCTGGCCATGTCGATCGCGTGTTGGAGGAAATTGGCCAATCCCTGCGCCCGATGAACGACGCCCCTCGGGACGGCCGCTTCATTCTGGCAAAGTCGGCGACGGGTTTTGTCATCTGCCGCTGGGACGACGAACCCGCAACGCTCGCCGGGCCGTGCTGGGTGGAAGCGCATGAGGCCGATCGCGGCTATCTCGACCGATGTTTTGCCGGCTGGATCGACCCGTCGCAGCTAAAGCTCTGGGATTATGCAACGCTCGCCGACCTCGTAATCGCCTTTGTCGACGACGCCCACGCGACAGGCGATACGAGCGCGCTCGCTGCACTCAAGCGCCGGGCCGGGATCGATTGAAAACCAGTGGCGATGATGCCTAAGCCGATGGCGGCGCAGGTATGAGCCCGTAGCGCAGCATCGTTTCCTTCATCTTCGCCGGATCGGGCGCGCCGCCCGCCAACAGCTTCGCCATATCCCTGAAATATTGCGGCCCCAGCACACCCGGGGACAGCAAGCAAAGGCACCTCGCCAGTTCCGCCGTGCGATTGGTGAATCCGTGGACGACGCCACGCTTTATGAAAACCGTCTCTCCCGGGCCGATGTCGATATCCTTGCCATCGAGGCGGAAGGTCGTCATGCCAACGAGCCCGTAAATCGTCTCGTCCCAGCGATCATGATAATGCGGGACGGGCATTCGTGCGTTCGGTTGCATGGTCATCTCGAACACGTCGACGCTGCCATCTGTCGTATCCTTGCTTTGCAGGAATTTCAGTGTGAGGCTGCCAAGGTCAATGGTTTCGGTCATGAGAAATTGCAACTCCGGCAAGGCTCGCTCGGGCAATGATGGCCGAACCTTAACGCCGTTTGCCAACGCATGAAACCACGCGGTTTTGCGGAACCCAACGTCTCCCTCATGGTTGAGCCCTCATATCTCTTCATGAAGGAGTGCGCATGGCCAAGGCGAACGATCTGGAAGGTGCGCAGGACATGGGCGGCAAACACGGCGGTCAAAGGGGCATGCAGGATCCGGCGCCACGGCCGGGTACCGATCAGGGAAGCTCCGCCGATCAGGGGATCGTGCGCGACCAGCGTGGCGAGGAGCAGCCGCGTGACAAGGAGCGAGCCCTCAATGTGAGTCGGGAGGACAAGGGCGGCGATCCGCCAGGACACAGGACAAGACACAAGACAGGACACAAGAAACGCGGTTAGTCCGCATCAGGATCGTGTTGGCCGCGGCGCCTTGGCGAAAACAAGCCGAAGATCGCCAGCCTTGTTTGCGGCCGCTCGCGCCTATGCGCGCAGCGACCTTGACATTCATCCGCCAGTTGTCGAGTAACTGCGGCGTAACTTGTCGCGGCTATTGTGCGGACTTTTGAATGGTGTTGGTCTTTTCTCCTCGAGCATGCCGAACGGCCGCGGACGTTGCGCAACGCGCGCGTCACGCACGAAACGTTGAGCGCGCATGAAGAGCGGTCGTTCCTCTTCGCTCGGCACACTGGCGCTGATCGCGACCGCCGCGCTGTGGGGCAGCAATCATGTAGTCGCGCGGGCCGCGCGTGAGGCGGTGCCCTTGCCGGCGCTGGCATTCTGGCGCTGGCTGCCGGCGGCCGCGATCCTGACCGTCATCGCGCTGCCGGTGTTGCGCGAGGAGTGGCCGGCGATCCGCGCGCGCCTGGGCGGTCTCGTCGTCGGCGGGGCGATCGGGGTCGGGCTGTTTTCCTATTTTCTTCTCGGCGGCGCATATCAGAGTCTGGCCATCGAAGTCGGTTTCATCAATGCGACGACTCCGGTCTGGGTACTCGTGTTCGGGCTCTGGATGGGCGAGGGGCGTCTTTCGCCGGGCCTCACCTGGGGCATTGCGCTCGCCTTTAGCGGCACGCTTCTCATCATCAGCAAAGGCGAGCCGCAGACCCTGACCGAACTGAGATTCAGTCTAGGCAATTTGTGGTCGCTGTTGTCGGCGATGACCTTTGCCTGGTTCTCGATCCGAGTGCGCGACTGGAGCCGCACCATCGCGCCGATCTCGCTGATGGTCGTGACCGGATGGTCCGGACTGATCGTCGTGATCCTGCCGGTCTACATGGTCTGGATCATGTTGGGCGGTGCATGGATCGCAAGGAGCGATGCCGAGCTCGGCTTTGCGCTAACGGCGACTTCCTATATAGGCCTTGTGCCTACGATGCTCGGCAATCTTTTCTATCTGTTCGGCGTCTCGACGCTGGGTGCGGCGACGGCCGCCGCCTTCCTTTATCTCAGCCCGCTGTTTTCGGCCGCCTTGTCGATCCTGTGGTTGGGCGAGCGCCTGGCGTGGTATCACATCGGCGGGTTCGCCGCGATCCTGGCAGGACTGATGATCATTAACCGGTTCGGACCTCAGCGGCTGCGTTCGGAGCCCGCCTGATCTGTTCACGCCGGCCGATCCGGGCGGTGCTTTGCGTGCGGCAATCGAACCTTCGATCGACCGCTGGAGCACGACGAGCTCAGCGATCCCGGAGCTGTCAGCTCTCCCCTTGTTGTGGGAGAGGTCGGATCGCATCTTCGATGCGATCCGGCGCGGACCTTCGCCCGCGCCACCTTCTCCCGCAAGGGGGAAGGAACGGAGTCGTGACCAGACCGCGCCTTGCGACGCAAATCATCATGGAACCTGGGCGCGCGGAACCCATTGATCCAGAGCAAACCCGCAAGTTCCGCAGCCGCTATAAGGGCAAGCACGCGTTACCGTCACTCTCAAGCCGCGCCGCTTGCGAGGCCGATTGACCGGAGGAGACGATGGAGCAGGATTCATCGCAGCGAAAGCGGGCCATCACGACCGGCTATCTGATCGCGGCCGCGTTCGGCATTCTGATTCTGCAATGGGCGCTCACGACCTACAGCACGATCGAGACCATTCCATACAGTCAGTTCGAGGAGCTCGTCTCGCAAGGCAAGGTCAGCGAGGTCGCCGTCGGCCAGGACACCATCCAGGGCAAGCTGAAGGAGAAACTGCCGGACGGAAAGCAGGCCTTCGTTACCGCGCGCGTCGATCCGGCAGTCGCCGATAAACTGCAAGAGAAGGGCGTCACGGTGACCGGCGTTCCCTCCGGCGGGCTGTTCCAGACCATCCTGTCCTGGATCGTGCCCGCGTTCCTGTTCTACCTGGTCTGGGTCTTTCTCTTTCGCAGGATCGCCGAACGTCAGGGTTTTGGCGGGTTGATGTCGATCGGAAAATCGCGCGCCAGGGTCTATGTCGAAAAGGACACGAAAACGACCTTCGCCGACGTCGCCGGCGTCGAGGAAGCCAAGTTCGAGTTGCAGGAAGTGGTGTCGTTTCTCAAGGACCCGAAGAGCTATGGCCGTCTCGGCGCCCATGTGCCGAAAGGAATTCTGCTGGTCGGTCCCCCCGGAACGGGCAAGACGCTGCTTGCGCGTGCGGTTGCCGGCGAAGCCGGCGTTGCCTTTTTCTCGATCTCTGGCTCCGAATTCGTAGAGATGTTCGTCGGCGTGGGTGCTGCGCGCGTGCGCGATCTTTTCGAGCAGGCCCGCAAGGCCGCGCCCTGCATCATCTTCATTGACGAGCTCGACGCGCTGGGTCGCAGCCGCTCGCCCGGCGCGTTCGGCGGCTATGACGAAAAGGAGCAGACGCTCAATCAGCTCCTCACCGAGCTCGACGGGTTCGATCCGAGCGCAGGCGTCATTCTGCTCGCCGCCACCAACAGGCCCGAGATTCTCGATCCGGCGTTGCTGCGGGCTGGGCGATTCGACCGCCAGGTGCTGGTCGATCGCCCGGACAAGAGCGGGCGTGTCGCCATCCTCAAGGTCCACGTCCGCAAGATCACGCTCGCCAAAGACGTCGATCTCGGCAATATCGCAGCACTGACGCCCGGCTTCACCGGCGCCGACATCGCAAACCTGGTCAACGAGGCCGCGATTGCCGCGACCAGGCGCAATGCCGCCGCAGTTTCGTTCGATGATTTCACGGTCGCCATCGAACGGATGGTGGCCGGTGTCGAAAAAAAGAGCCGGGTGCTCAACAAGGAGGAACGACGGCGGGTCGCCTATCACGAAATGGGTCACGCGCTGGTGGCGGCAAGCCTTCCCGGCGTCGATCCCGTGCAGAAAGTATCAATCATTCCGCGCGGCGTCGGCGCGCTCGGTTACACCATGCAGCGTCCGACCGAAGACCGTTTCCTGCTTTCGACCAGCGAACTGAAGAACCGCATCGCCGTCCTGATGGGAGGCCGCGCCTCGGAAGAGCTGATTTTCGCCGGCGACGTCTCGACCGGCGCCGCCGACGATTTGCAGCGTGCCACCGAAATCGCGATCGAGATGGTGACGAAATATGGAATGAATTCCACCGTCGGCCAGCGGACCTATGCGCCGCGCCCGAACATGTTCCTGCCGGCGATGCAGGACCCGGTCGTTAGAGCAGCCGAGGCCACCAGCCGCGAGATCGATGTGGCCGTGCGCGATCTCATCGAGGCGGGCGGGGTGACTGCGCGAGCGATTCTCGAGAGGCGCCGCAGCGATCTCGAGGCCGGTGTCGAGCTTCTGATGGCGCGAGAAACGCTCACCGCGGACGACTTCGCGGCCCTGCGCCCGGCCGGCGCCCGCGACGTCGAGAAGGCGCCACCACCGAAGGCGGTCGCCTGAAAGCCGGCGGCTCGCGGCGATCGACGCCCTCAATTGTCGGCGAGGTTTCGACGCGCCTGACAAGAGAACAGCAGATCTGGACGGGAGGTCGTCATGGGATTGCTGTCATCGAAACATGACCCTGCGGATGAGGCCTCTTCCTTTGCGTCGCTGCGCGCAAGCATGGTCGAACAGCACATCGCCGCGCGGGGGGTAGAGGACGAGCGTGTGCTTGAGGCCATGCGCCAGGTGCCGCGCGAATTGTTCCTGCCGAAAAGCCTTCGCGAATTTGCCTATGAGGATTCGCCACTGCCGATCGGCGACGGGCAAACGATTTCGCAACCTTATATCGTCGCATTCATGGCGGAGGCGTTGACGCTCAAGGGCGACGAAAAGGTTCTCGAGATCGGCACGGGATCGGGATACGCCGCAGCGGTGTTGTCGGAAATCGCGGACGAAGTCTTCACGGTCGAACGTCTCGGCTCGCTGGCGGACATGGCCGCAGCGACGCTCGCCGATCTCGGCTACGACAATGTTCACGTGCTGCATGGCGACGGCACCAGGGGCTGGGCGGAACATGCGCCTTATGACGCCATTGTCGTTGCCGCCGGTGGGCCGCAGGTTCCGGAATCGCTCAAGGAGCAGCTGAGGATCGGCGGCCGGCTGGTGATCCCGATCGGTCCGGATCAGCGCGCACAGGAACTGGTCCGCCTCACCAGGGTTTCAGCAGGCGAATATCGCAGCGAAGACATCGCGGATGTGCGCTTCGTGCCCCTGATCGGCGAAGAGGGGTGGATCGAAAAGGATCACGGCCACTTCGTCCCGCGCCGGGCGCGCCGGAGCGCTTTCTCGCGCGAAGAGATGCTTGTTCACTATCTTGCCGAGGCCGTCGAATCCTTCCCGTCGATCGAGGAAGCCGATCTTGATCCTTTGTTGCGGCGTATCGGATCGGCGCGCGTCGTGCTGCTTGGGGAGGCAACCCACGGCACGAGCGAATTCTACCGGATGCGCGAACGCATTACCCGCGACCTGATCATCGAGAAGGGTTTCCGTTTTGTGGCGATCGAGGCGGACTGGCCCGACGCGGCCCGGGTCGATCACTACGTCCGGCATTTCGAATATCCGCCGTCGGAATGGACCGCGTTCGCGCGATTTCCGAGCTGGATGTGGCGCAACAATGAAATGCGGGATTTCGTGAGCTGGCTGCGCCGGCACAATGCCACGTTGGAGAAGGACAAGCGTGTCGCCTTTCACGGCCTCGATCTCTACAGCCTCTATGACTCGATCGGATCGGTTTTGAATTATCTCGACGAGGTCGACCCGGCATCTGCAAAAGTGGCCCGCGAGCGTTATGGTTGCCTGACGCCCTGGCAGAGTGATCCGGCGACCTACGGCCATGCGGCGCTGACCGGGTCCTATCCGACATGCGAAGCGGATGTGGTGCGGGCGCTGACCGATCTGCAGGCCAGGCGTCTGGCCGATGCCGAGCATGACGGCGAACGCGTTCTCGATGCCGAGCAGAACGCGCGTCTTGTCGCCAACGCCGAGCGCTATTACCGTGTGATGTATTACGGCTCGCGCACGTCATGGAACCTTCGCGACAACCATATGTTCGAGACGCTCAAGAACCTGCTGGCATTTCATGGCGCAGACAGCAAGGCGGTGGTCTGGGCGCATAACTCGCATGTGGGCGACGCAGGTGCAACCGAGATGGCCGCCCGTGGCGAGCACAATATCGGCCAGCTCTGCCGCGAGGAATTCGGCGACAACGCTTTTTCGGTCGGGTTCGGCACCCATAGCGGCACGGTAGCGGCGGCCTCCAATTGGGATGGGCCGATGGAAATCAAGGAGGTGCGGCCTTCGCATCGCGAAAGCTATGAACGTCTGTGCCACGCGACCGGGCACGCACGCTTCACGCTCGGCTTGCGCGGCCGCGCCGACGATCTCTGCGGGCCTGCGGGTCTCGGCAAGAAGCGGCTGGAACGGGCGATCGGGGTGATCTACCGACCCGAAACCGAGATGACAAGCCACTACTTTCGCGCCAATCTGCCGCAGCAATTCGACGAATATATCTGGTTCGATAACACCCGAGCGGTGACCGCGCTCGAAACCACACAATTGAAGGGACCTCCGGATACTTATCCCTTCGGGGTTTGAGCTGTTCCGGTGAGGAAGTGCAATGTCTGAGTCAGATGAGCATGGACCTGCTTCCGATCGGCCGTCGGCGCTCGAGGTTTTCCTGGCGTGGCCGCTCGCGGCGGCGTCGCACATCGCGCAGACCAACATTCGGCTGTTTGAAACTTTCCTGCCGCCGGCAAACCCAAGGCCGTCGCGGCAGCTGATCTTTCCCTGGGCATCGCCGAATACGATCAGTCTCGAACTCGGCACGATGTCCTTACGGAATTTCTCTACGCGCAATGATGGGCGTGCCACGCTCATCTGTGCGCCCTACGCGCTGCATGGTGCGACCATTGCCGATTTCGCGACCGGCCACAGCGTGGTCGAGAAACTCGGCCAATGCGGCCTGTCGCGCCTATTCCTCACGGAATGGCGATCGGCGACGGCGGACATGCGTTACTTCACCATCGACAACTATCTTGCCGACCTCAACGTCGCGGTCGATGAGCTCGTTCCGCCGGTCGATCTCATCGGGCTATGCCAGGGCGGCTGGCTGGCGCTGGTCTATGCGGCGCGATTCCCGAACAAGGTGCGTCGGCTGGTTCTGGTCGGCGCGCCCGTCGATATCGCCGCAGCCAAGTCCTCTCTGTCCAATTTCGCAGCCGACGTGCCGCTTGGCTCATTTCATGAATTGGTACGGCTCGGCAAAGGCATCGTGCACGGCCAGCAGATGCTCGGGCTATGGGGGATTTCGCACGGGCCCAACGAAGCCGACGCCACGCTGCAAGCGGGCGAAGCCATCGAGCCTCCGGAACGCGAGGCGCTGGTCGAGCGCTTTCGGCAATGGCATGCCGAGACGGTCGATCTGCCCGGCAGCTTCTTTCTTCAGGTGGTCGAGTGGCTGTTCAAGGACAACCGGATCGCGGAAGGGCGTTTTGTGGCCCTTGGGCAGACAGTCGATCTGTCAAAGCTGACGGCGCCGATCTACCTGCTCGCGGGCAGCGACGACGAAGTCGTCGCCGTCGATCAGCTGTTCGCGGCGGCGCGATTGGTCGGCACCCGGGGCGAACATGTGGTGAAGATGATTGAAGCCTGCGGACACTTGAGCCTGTTCCTCGGCACCGAGGTGCTCGGCCGCGCGTGGCCCGACGTCGCCGGTTTTCTGCTCCGGGATTTCAACGAGCCGCAGGCAATCGCGGAAAGAAAGGATGCTCCCGCGGTGGGTGGCAGGAGCATCCGAAAGTCGATCGGATGATCTGGGGAACGAACATCCGCATGATCAAGAACATCGGATTTTCGGCCCGAGGGGTTGCGGCAGATCAAAGCTGGGCGGCTTTTTTGTCGGGCGAAGTCGGCCTGGCCTGCCGCCTTTCCGGATGATTACGGCGGCACCGCAAATGCGATTGGTCCTCGTGCGCCCTTCTGGAGCTTTTCCGGATCTACCGTTCCGGCCGGCGTATCGTCGTCGAGGAATTTTTCTACGATCGACCGGATCGTGGTCTTGACGTGGTCCGGGCCGCGATCGCTCAATTCGTTATGCTGGTAGGGCGTCTTCACCACGGTGATCCCCGCCTTCTGGCACATGGCGTCGTCGGGAACCACGCCGGGATCGGCCTTGAAGACCGGATCCCTGGAGCGGAATGAAAGAATCCTGAAATTGCCGTCGGTGACGAACGGGACGCGCAGATTATCGAGCGTCACCACCTTCTTGATCAGGTCGGAATGGCGCTTGGCGAAATACATCGAGAGATCGCCGCCGTTGGAATGCCCGACCATGGTCAGGTGCCGGTAGTCCGCGTTCGGCTGGTATTTCCTCATCTCGTCGATCACGAACATGATGTTGGCGATGCCGCGATTATATTGCGGTCTCCTGCCGACATATTCCTCGCCGGCCTGCGTGACCATCGGGCCGTCGCTTTCAAGATCGTGCTGGACGCTTACGACCATGTAGCCGCGGATGGCGAGAAAGTTCGCGAGAAACGAGTATTCGGTGAATTTCACCGTATTGCCGTGGTTGAGGATCACCACCGGCAGCGTGATCATTTCGGCGATCGCTTCCATCTCGCGGTCGCGCCGAACCGAGATATCGACCTCGACCGGACGGTCGGTACGCAAGGGGTCGAAAAATGTCAGCGTCTTGTGGCGGATCGCCCATTTGCTTGCCGTGAAATAGCCGGCCAACGCCACCACGCAAATCGAAAGCAGAATGGTGATTCCGCGTTTCATGGTTCTTTCTCGTCTCGTGAATGCAGGCGGGCATTTTCCCGCCTTTTTGTCACAGCGGCGTGACATCAGGACGGGATGGATGCGGATCAAGCCCTTGATTTGTTGTGCGCAACGTGTGCGCGCGACTGCACATCGATCAATCCACCGGCTATGGTAAAGGAGTGTGGGTGGGCCTTTCGCCCTCGTTCTTCCTCAATGGAGCCATCGATGTCCCTTGATCGCGTCAGCAAATATTGGCCGGAAATCCTGAGCATCGCCCGGATCGTCATCGGCCTTTTGTTTCTCGAGCATGGAGCCGCAAAACTGTTCGGATTTCCGCAGACGCCAATGGCGCAGCCCGCGATGGGCACGCTGTTGTGGTTTCAGGGGATCATTGAACTCGTGGGCGGCGCGCTGTTTGCGGTCGGCTTCCTGACGCGTCCTGTCGCCTTCATCCTGTCGGGCAACATGGCTGTCGCTTACTTCATGGCACACGCGCCGAAGAATTTTTTCCCGATTCTCAACGGCGGCGACGCCGCGATCCTCTACTGCTTCGTCTTCTTGCTGTATTTTGTGGCCGGGCCGGGCCGCTGGGCGTTGGACGCAAGGACGAAGTAGGCTAGTCACCGGGTTTCGATGTCGTCCCTGCGGACGCGGGGACGACAAGGGTCCAATTTTCGCCATCAGGAAGGACCAGAGCGATCAATCCCGATCGCGGAGGTTTGCCTTGGGAAATCTGGCGACAGTTGAGGTCAAGGCGTTCGTGCCGGCGCGCGATTTCGGCCTGTCCAAACAATTCTATCAGGACCTGGGTTTTGATCTTGCTTGGTCAAGCGACGCTCTTGCGTACTTCTGCCATGGTGATTCGTCGTTTCTGCTGCAGAATTTCTACGTCAAGGAACATGCCGACAACTTCATGATGCATCTGTTGGTCGAGGATGCGGATGCCTGGTGGCAGCATGTCGTCGATCGGGATATTGCCGCCAAATACAACATCAGGGCAAATCCGCCCGAAGATCAGTCCTGGGGCATACGCGACTTCATTCTTGTCGATCCCACCGGGGTCCTGTGGCGCATCGGCCAGAACATTTCCTAAAGCTGCGGAGCCAATCCCCGATCAGGCGCCGTCCAAAATCACCAGATCGCCGTGCGAGCTCTTGTGGCGAAGTCCGATGATTTTCTGGTAGTCGGCCGACTTGTACCAGCCTTCGGCGGCATCTCGGCTCGGAAATTCGATGATCACCGTGCGCGGGTGCTGCCACTGACCTTCAAGCACCGTGAACTTGCCGCCGCGAGCGATAAACTGACCACCAAACGTCGCCACCGTGCCAACAACGCCCTTTCGATATTCAGCAAACATCGCTTCATCGTGGACCGTCTCCAGCGCGATCACGTAGGCTTTCATCCGCCGCTCCTTCGACACAAGCTTTCAAGCTGGTTGTGGCATATTGCCTCGCGACCGCGCGCGCCACGGTCATCAAGGTTTCGTGACCCGACCTTCAGCGCGGGCTGCATTTGCGCCAATCCGACTTCGCTTGATCGGCGCTGTCGAAAATATGCGGCGCGACGCCCCGGTTCTGCAGCGCTTCCCCGAGCTTGATGCGCAGGAAGCCCGAGGTGGTGTAGCGCGAGACGCCGGAGTAGAAGCGGTCGGTCAGCGAGTGCACCATCGCCGAATATTCGTCGAGCAATTCGGGTGAAATCGAGAAATTGTCGTAGTTGACGATGGCGTAGACGCGGTGGCCGAGCGGAGCCAGCTTGGCTTCGGCAGCCTTGTCGATCGCCTTGATGTCGTCGCTCGATCGCACCGCGAAGCGCTCGAAATTGACGAAGAACAGATCCTGCTGCTTGTCATAGGTAAAGCGCTGGTCAAGCGGAATGCCGACCAGGTCTTTGCGCAGGTCCATCACGCCCTCGCGGAAGATGCGCGCATCCATGGGCGCGGGATCGTGCGGTATGAGCGGCCTGAAATCCATCCGCGCAAGGATGTCGCGCTCGATGTGGACGCCGGGCGCGACCTCGACCAGCTCGAGCCCGTCGGGGCAGAGCGAGAATACGCAGCGCTCGGTGACATAGAGCACCGTCTGGCCACGTCTCGTTGCATAGGCGCCGCTGAAGGTCACATGCTCCACGGCTTCGACGAATTTTTTCGCCTTGCAATCATCAAGGATGGTGAGCTTGCCGTCAGCGGCCGCAATCCGCAGCTTTCCCGCACCGAACGTGCCGACGAAGATCACCTCCTTGGCGTTCTGGCTGATATTGATGAAACCGCCGGCGCCCGCAAGCTTGGGACCGAACTTGCTGACGTTGAGATTGCCGGCGCGGTCGACCTGGGCGAGCCCGAGGAACGCGGCATCGAGGCCGCCGCCATCGTAGAAGTCGAACTGGTAGGGCTGGTCGATCACGGCCTGGGTGTTGATCGCGGCGCCAAAATCGATCCCGCTTGCGGGGATGCCGCCAATCACGCCGGGTTCTGCCGTGAGCGTGATCAGGTCGATGATCTTCTCCTCGTTGGCGATGGCGGCGATGCCCTCCGGCATGCCGATGCCGAGATTGACGACACTGTTGGCCTTCAGCTCGAACGCGGCGCGGCGTGCGATGATCTTGCGCTCGCTCATCGGCAGCGGCGGCAATGAGCCGGCGCGCACCCGGATCTCGCCGGCGAATGCGGGATTATATTGCGTGCCGAAGGTCTGCCAGTGATTTTCTGGTTTTGACACCACGACGGCGTCGACCAGGATTCCGGGTATCTTGACCTCGCGCGGATTGAGCGATCCGCTTTCTGCGACGCGTTCGACCTGCGCGATGACGAGGCCGCCGGAATTGTGCGCGGCCATCGCGATCGCCAGTGCTTCCAGCGTCAGCGCTTCCTTCTCCATGGTGAGGTTGCCGTCGGCATCGCCGGTCGTGGCGCGAATGATGCCGATATTTATGGGAAAGGTCTTGTAGAGCAGGCATTCCTGCCCGCCGAGCTTGACCAGTTCGACCAGATCTTCCGTCGTGCGGGAGTTGAGCTTGCCGCCGCCCTTGCGCGGATCGACAAAGGTGCCGATGCCGACCCGGGTGATATGGGCGGGCCGTTGGGCGGCGATATCGCGAAACAGATGCGTGATCACGCCTTGCGGAAGATTGTAGGCCTCTATTTCGTTGGCAATCGCCATTCGCTGCAGTTTCGGCGCAAGACCCCAGTGGCCGCCGACTACGCGCTTAACGAGTCCGTCATGGGCCAGATGATTGAGGCCGCGATCCCCGCCGTCGCCCTGGCCGGCAGCGTAGACGAGCGTGAGGTTGCGCGCCTTGCCCTGCGGGTGGGGCGCCTCGCTCTGGCGATCGAGGTAGTATTCTTCGAGCGCAATCGCGATCTCCTCGGCGAATCCGATGCCGACAAAGCCGCCGGTGGCGACCGTATCGCCATCGCGAATGAGGCGCACGGCTTCCGCCGCGGTGACCACCTTGCCCTTTTCCGACAGCCGCAGATAGGGCAGCGCAGGGTGTTGGTTCATGGACGACTCCCTGATGGAGAATTACACAAGTCCGGTTGCGTAGTAGACGCCGATCACGAAGAAGACCGCAGCCGTCTTCAGACAGGTGACGGCAAAAATGTCCTTGTACGATTGCCGGTGGGTCAGGCCGGTTACCGCGAGCAGGGTGATGACGGCGCCGTTGTGCGGCAGCGTATCCATGCCGCCGCTTGCCATCGACGCCACGCGGTGCAGGACCGCGGGGGGAATGTTGGCTGCTTCCGCCATCTTCATGAAATCGTCGGCCATGGCCGCGAGCGCGATCGACATGCCGCCGGAGGCCGATCCGGTGATGCCCGCAAGCGAGGTGACGGTGACGGCTACGTTGACCAGTGGGTTCGGAATGGCCGCAAGCGTCTCCTTGATGACGGTGAAACCCGGGAGTGCCGCGATCACGCCGCCGAAACCATATTCGGAGGCCGTGTTCATCGACGCGAGCAGCGCACCGGCGACCGCCGCCTTGCTGCCATCCGCGAAGGTCAATTTCAGCTTCGGAAAGGCAAAGATGAAGACGGTGATGATGCCCGCGATCAACGCCATTTCGACTGCCCAGATCGCCCTGATGCCCGAGATCTGCGTGGTGATCGTGTGATCCATCGCGAGCGTGAGGTCGTAACTCTTGCCATAGAAGCGATCGATCAGGCCGGTGAACACACCGGGAAAGCCGCCGAGCACAAGGTTGACCACAAACACGACGATCAACGGCAGAAAGGCGATGAAGGCGGGTGCAAGTTCCTTGGTGTCGACGACCTCCGGCTCGTTGCCGTGTCCCTCGCCATAGCCTTCGCCGGCCGCTGCCGCAGCGCGGCGACGCCATTCGAGATACATCATGCCGAGCACGAAGATGAAGATTGCTCCCAACACGCCGAGGATCGGTGCGGCGCCGTTGGTGGTCTTGAAATAGGTGGTCGGAATGATGTTCTGGATTTGCGGACTAAAAGGCAGTGCATCCATCGTGAAGGAAAAGGCTCCGAGCGCGATGGTGCCGGGGATCAGGCGCTTGGGGATGTTGCCGGCGCGGAACATTTCGGCCGCGAACGGATAGGCGGCGAACACGACGACGAACAGCGACACGCCGCCATAGGTCAGAACGGCGCAAACGAGCACGATCGCGAGCATCGCGCGTTGCGGGCCGACGATGTTGATTACCGCGGCCACGATCGATTTCGAAAATCCGGACAGCTCGATCACCTTGCCGAAGACCGCGCCGAGCAGGAAGACCGGGAAATAGCTCTTCACGAACCCCACCATCTTGTCCATGAAGAGGCCGGTGAAGGCGGCGGGCACCGCGCCGGGGTCGGTCAGGAACACCGCACCGAGCGCGGCGATAGGCGCGAAAAGAATCACGCTGAAGCCGCGATAGGCCACGAACATGAGAAAAACGAGTGCCGCCAGCGCGATCAGAAAGCTCATTTGTTCCTCCCCTGATCCTGCGCATTTTTTCCGCGCGTCGCCCAAGAACAAATCAGGTCCGCACCGCGTGCTTTGCGGTATCGCAAAGGTTTTAAAAAAAATGTTGGTGCGCTGGGACAGAGCAGGGCGCGGCGAGCCCGCCCGACCGGTTGCCTTCCGCTCCGGCGGGGCCACGACTGCAGGCCCGTTACCGGAGGTGTTCAGGCACCAAACCGCGGCAACAGCTTCAAGGCGTTGCCGCGCTCGATGTCGGTGATCTGCGCTTCGGTGAAAACGCCCGCATTGCGCAAGCCGTTCACGTGGTCGATGCCCGTGCGATACGGGAAGTCGGTGCCGAACAGGATCTGCGACGTCGGGATGATCGAAGCCAGCGCCGACATCGCTGCCTTGTTCGAGGTTTGCGCGGTGTCGTACCAGAAGCGCGTGAGCTCGGCGAGCGTGCCGTCCGGCACGGTGGGCTTTGCCTTCGGGTCGATCAGCGGATGGCGGACGAAGCGCTCGATCAGGAACGGCATGGTGCCGCCGGCATGGGAGAAGATCCAGCGGATGTCGCGGAACTTCTGCGCATTGCCGGAAAAGATGATGTCGGCGATGGTACGGGTGGTGTCGGTGCCGTATTCGATCAATACTGGCGGCTGGGTACGGACCAGGTTGACGCAGCAATCGGCCGCGTTCGGATGGGTGTAGACGATGACCTTGCGCCGGTTGAGTTCTTCCATGACCGGCAGGAAGGCGGGGTCGCCGAGCCACTTGTCGTGGTAATTCGTCAAAAGTCCGATGCCGTCGAGCTTGAGCGTGTCGAGCGCGTAGGAGATCTCATTCAGGCTGGCGTCGGTGTCGGTGAGGGGAAGCATCGCGAAGCCGCCGAAGCGGCCGGGATGATCGGCGATCAGCTTGGCTGCGTATTCGTTGCATTCGCGCACGAGCTTTCGCGCTGCTTCTCCGGAAGTGAAATTGACGCCCGGTTGCGTCACCGAAAGCATCGCAACCGCAATACCCGCCTTGTCCATGTCGGCGAGCGAGCTTTCGGGAGTCCATTTCCGCATCAGACCATCGCCGAAAGCTGCGGCAACCGAGGCTGCGACATAACTCGGCGGCGACAGATGATGGTGGACGTCGATTCGATGGGGCTTTGTCCCGGCGCCCTGCGCAATCGCCGCAATAGGCCTATTCACACCGGCCGCGGCGACGGTGGCGCTGCCCGCCAATCCCGCCACGAATTGGCGCCGGCTGAGCGCCGCACCTGTAAGCGACACCGTGTCTTCGCAGCCGCACACACAACCTTTGAGCGACCAGCGTTGTTTGCGTTCGTCTTTTTTCACGCGACGTCCTCCGCAGCGATCTTTTTTCGAACTTCTTGTCTTGATGGGCCCGCCAGGAATCCCGCAAGACCTGTCTACCTCAGATGGTGCGGCGGACAAAAGAGCATGCGCTCTGTTCAGGCCTACTGAATAACGAGATTTTGTATGCCAGGAACCAAGTCGAGACGCATCAAACATGCTGCATTGCGAAGTCCACAGGAGAAGAAGTCATCTATCGGGGCGCGACAAAACGCAAAGGACTCTCAGCACGCCCTCTGCTATGGTCGAAGCGCGAATTGGCTTCACGAAGGAGTGGAGTTCATGAACAGGCTCGTTGAAATCCGCCGCCAGGAATATTTTTGCCGTGAGCGTGCGTTGCATGATTCCGAGCGTAAGGTGTTCTGGCTCGCGGAAGCTGAAGAGTGGGAGCAGCGTGCTCTTGACGAAATTGCATTCCACTTCAGGGAATGCAATCTCCAGGCTCCGGATCACTCCATGAAAGCGCATTGAAGCGCGAGTATCCGCGCGAGTTATCAAGCCCGTTGAGTTCACACGTCCCGCATCGCCTGCGAGCAGGGACGTGTGTGAACGCGTGTTTCTATTGCCGCGCGTCACGACCATCGAAGCTTCGTAACCGCAGCCGTTGCAGACATTCAGCAAAAGCAACACCGGTTCACAACGAACACCGTATCGATCCAAAAGCGCCTAACGTTGTTCGATCATGCATCTTGCTCCCCCTTTGTCTGCCTGAACGTCTGCCTGACCTTCCAGCCGTCCTGCACCTGCTGCGGCTGCAAACTGCGATGCAGGATGACCACGATTTGCTCGAGCAAAACGATTGCTCGCCTCCGCAAGTTTCCGGGCGCCAAAATTCGTCGATTGCCGATGCGCTTTCGCTTCCGTTTGCGGACCTAGCTTCACCTGGCGAGAAGCGGGTTCGCAATCACGCCAAGACCAGGAGGGGTCGACCCATCGACAGGATGCCGCAGGCAACAGACCCTGCTTTCTGCGCCCTTCGGACCGCTTGCTCTTCAGCCGCAACAAGGCCATCATCGCGATTGGCAAGAACGTAGCTTCGATCCTCTGCCAGAATAAATCCAAGGCAAACCGGGAGAATTCCCCTGAAAGCCGTTTGGCAGCTGCGGCTGTGCATTGCGTTCGCGTTTCTGGTTTCGGTTGCCTGCGAGAGCGCGGGCGCGGAAACGTTGCGCATCGGCGTGCAGAAGACCGGCACCTTCGCCTGGCAGCTTGACGTGATCGCTCGGCACGGGCTTGCCCGTGAGAACAGGCTCGAACTCGACATCCAGGAATTCGCTTCACCCGAAGCGAGCAAGCTTGCTCTCAACGGCGGGGCGGTCGATGTCGCCGTCGTCGACTGGCTGTGGGTTGCGCGCGAGCGCGCGCTCGGCCGCCCGCTCAAGTTCTATCCGTATTCCACTGCGGTCGGCGCGATCATGGTGAAGGCGAATTCGCCGATCCGCGAGCTTGCGGATATCAAGGGCCGCTCGCTCGCGGTCGCGGGCGGCGCGCTCGACAAGAGCTGGCTGATCGTGCGTGCGGCAGCGCAGCGGCGCGGCATCGATCTGGCGCGACAGACGCGTCTGAATTTCGGCGCACCACCGCTTCTCTATGAGAAGCTGCGGCAGGGCGAGGCGGAGGCCAGCCTGAATTTCTGGAATTTCTGTGCGAGGCTGGAGAGCCAGGGTTACCGCAGGCTCTACGATGTGCGGGACGCAGAGGCCGAACTCGGCCTGACACAGCCGGTCGCGGTGATCGGTTATGTCTTTTCCGAGCGCTTTATCGCTGCGCATCCCGGCACAATCGATCGTTTTCTGGTCGCGGCCCGAAAGGCCGACCAGATTCTCCTGCAGTCCGATGCCGAGTGGGAGGCCTTGCGTCCCCTGATGGCCGCTGCAGAGGATCAGGCCACCTTCGAAGCCTACCGGACGATCGGCCGCAGCACGGTGCCGCGCCGGTCAATCGATGACGAAGAGGCCGATGCTCGAAAGCTGTTCCGTACCCTCGCCCAGATCGGCGGCGCGGAGCTCGTCGGCCCTTCGAAGGAATTGGACGAGCATCTTTATTATCGTCCTTCAGTGCCCGAGAATTGACCTTGGCGAGGCTCCTGTCGCTCGGCGTTGTGATCGTACTCTGGACCGTGCTGGCCGCCGCCGTTGATTCGCCGTTGCTTCCGGGTCCCGTGGCCGTGGGGGAGGCACTGCTGCGCGACGCCGGTTCGCTGGCGCTTCCCTATCATCTGGCGTGTACCCTGTTGCGTGTGATCGCGGCCTTCGCGGTCGCTTTTTCGCTCGGGATGGCGGCGGGATTTGCCATGGGCAAGTGGGGTCTCGTCGATCGGATCGGTGACCCTTGGCTCGTCATTCTTTTGAACCTTCCGGCGCTTGTGACGATCATCCTGGCCTATGTCTGGATCGGGTTGAACGAGACGGCCGCCGTCGTCGCCGTCGCGCTGAACAAGTTTCCCAATGTCGTGGTTCTGACCCGGGAGGGAACGCGGGCGCTGAGCCCGGAGCTGGAAGACGTGGCTCAGGTGTTTTGCCTGTCCGGTCCGGCGCGGATCCGTCACATCGTCCTGCCGCAGCTTGCACCATACCTCGCTGCGGCATTTCGCTCCGGCATTTCGATCACCTGGAAGATCGTGCTCGTTGTCGAGCTGATCGGCCGACCCAACGGCGTGGGCTTCGTGCTCGGATCGGCGTTCTCGCTGTTCGACATGGTGACCATCTTCGCCTATTCGATCGCCTTCATCGCCATCATGCTCGCGGTGGAGAGCCTGATCGTGCAACCCCTGGAACGCAATGCAAGCAGTTGGCGCAGACAAGCTGCTTGAGCTGCGGGTCGATTCGAAGACCTATCGCTCAGCCAAGAATGCCTCGATCGAGGTATTGCGCGATTTCGCCTTTGAGCTTGCGGCCGGCTCGTTCGCCTGCCTTGTCGGTCCTTCCGGCTGCGGCAAGACCACCATCCTGCGCATCGCGGCCGGTCTTGACCGTGACTTCCAGGGCGCACGGCGCATATCGCCGTCCACGCGCGTCGCCATGGTGTTTCAGGAGCCGCACCTTTTGCCCTGGCGCACGGTCGAAGACAACATCCGGATCGCGATGGACGCCGCGTCGGCCACCGGTGCAATCGGTGAATGGCTGGAGCGCTTCGATCTGGTCGAGCAGCGGCGTCAATATGCCGGCGAACTTTCGCTGGGCCAGGCGAGGCGGGTGGCGATCGCCCGCGCCATGTCGGTCGGCCCGGACCTTTTGCTTCTCGACGAGCCTCTGGTTTCACTGGACGAGACCGTGGCGGCCCGGCTGCGCGGTGAACTGCGCGCCATCGCCGAGAGCCGCAAGCTTGGCATCCTGCTGGTCACGCACGATCTTGCCGAGGCGATCGAACTGTCGGACCGCCTGCTGTTCCTCGGCGGCAAGCCGGCCTGCGTCGTGCTGGAAAGAGAGCTGTCGATGCCCCGCAATCGTCGCGACCGCAGGACGGTGGCGGCGCTGGTCGATGAAATCGCCGGGCAGATGAATGGACACTAGTGTCCTGATTGCGAAGTTCGCATCATTGCGCGGCAACCTGGTTTGCGAACTTCGGAAATCGAAAGGACACTAGCAACAACATATTGCTTCTGGTGGTCCGATTCCAACATTCGCATCCCATCTCGGCAGGCAATCTTGCGAATGTTGGAATCCAAGGACCACCAGCAAATATCGGTTTCTAGTGGAGTTTTCGTTTTGACATTCGCTTTTCGAATTCGCGATTGGCGCGGTCGCGAATGTCAAATCCACTCCAGTGGTGTGGCTTGGGTTCAGAAATCCGCATGATGAGCTCGCGGCAGTGATGATGCGGATTTCTGAACCGCCACACTAGAATTTGAACGAATAGATCCGCTCGTCGGCGCCGACATAGAGACGATCTTCCGTCGCGATCAGCGTCTGCATGTGCCGAAGGCCGCTCAAGGGCTCACTGGTGAAAATCGGCGCGCCGGTATCGCCGCGGAAGGCATGCAGCCGATTGTCGCCCTCGGCGCCAAGTGCCCACACAATCGGGTCGGATTGACCGTCCGTGGTGGTGGCGATCACCGAACCACGGCCGCGGAGCGCGCCGCACCAGGCGGTCGTCATGCTCGGCGGCGAACCCGGCGAGATCTTCAGGACTGTCAACCCCCGGCCATCGCTGGCTTTCGGGCAGCGCGCCCCTCGTGCCTGAAAGGCGACGAAGACATCCTTGCCGACGGGATAGGTAGCCGGCGAGGTGATGATCTCCGTCTCCGAGACGGTTTGCGCTGCCAATTGACCCCCGATGCCAGCGAAATCCTTCCGATCGAGAAGGTAGGCCTTGCGATCCTTGCCGAGCGCCAGCACCAAGGGGCGGCCGCCGTCTGCGCCTGGAAGGTCGAGCGGCAGCGGATTGCTTCCTCCGAGATCGGCATCCTGAGCGTCGAGTGTTTTCCAGTCCGACGGCGCAAAATAGTCCTTCTTGTTTTCGCTGCGGCGCAGGTCCGCGCCGAGGCGAAACACGGCTTCGCCGTCGCTCCAGCTTTGAGCGCCCATCGTATTACCGGTGGCGAAAACCAGCTCGCCTCCGACAACACTCAATCCGCCCGGGGCCCAAATGCCGCCGCCGCGCGCGCGTGTTTCGAAGCTGACAATTTTATTGGCGTCATGCAGGGAAATCCCGATCACCCAGCCGTGGTAGTCTCCGCAATCTCCGAAATGACCGCCGAAGGCGACATAGAGGGTATCATCGAGGATCGTAAGCGCCGAGCGCTGGTTCTGGACGGCTGGATCGAACCGGCGTCCGGACTTTTGCAAGGCCTCGGCAACGTCGATCGGCCAGCCGGGGAGGACGGTACCATCCTTCACCGAAAGGGCGAACAGCTGGTGGCGAATGCCGCCCGACAGCTCGACGGCCGCGTCGAAATAGATCGCTTGCGTCGCGGGATCGATGACCGGTGTGCCGGTAATACCGAGCGGATCAATGTTCCCGCATGGCAGTGAGCCACGGGAAACCGGCCGCCCGACCTTGCGTCTCCATGATTCCTTGCCGGTTGTCGCGTCGATAGCCTGGACCACATCGTTCTCGGCCGCGACAAGGAGGATTCCGCCGTTCGCGCCCGAAGGGCGCCAGTAGAGCGGCTGAGCATAGAGAGGGCCAACGCCGGCAGCATCGAAGGTTCGATCAAGGCGCAAGGACCTGGCCTTTTCGACGGAGAGCGCCGGTACGACAAAATGGCCGCTTCGACTGACGTCGCCATGAAACGTCAATACCGATTTGTCCTGCGCGATCGCGGACGGCGGCGCGTTCGGGATAGCCAACATTCCTGCGATCAAGGCAGCCCATGCTCTCATGTTGGAAAAGCCTCTTAGTGGCTCGTGATGCCGATCACCGGCGCCGCCGCCTATGTCAGGGCAGGGGTCACTCCATCCGACCTTCGGTGACCAGAGTCGGATGATCTGCGGGCCAGAAGAGGCAATCCGCGAGCCTGTTTTCTGGTTCCACGGCATCCGCGGCCGGTCGGGCTCGCCTGGCCGTCACCGACGGCTTGGCCAATCCGACTGGCTACGGCTCACTGCGCCAACCCGGCCTGCACCAGCCCGCCGGTAAGCCTGGTCCAGTCCTGCTCTTTCAGAAAGGGCCAGCGCCGCAGATCGCGAATGCGAAAATCGGGGCAGGCTTGCATGAGGCGGTCGACTTCCCTGTTCGCCTCGGCAACGGCTCCGACGCGCGTGCAACAGGTAATCAGCAGCAACAGACATCGCGGAATTTCGCCATGGATGTGATCGGAACGCCGAGACCATTCGATCGCGGTTGCGTAGTCTTCCCGAAGGAAATTCCCGATCGACAGATTGTCCATGAACCAGTTGTTTGCCGGGAACCGGGGATTGGCGTCCAGCGCGCGCTTGCTCTCGCGCAGACCCGCCTCGGCATCGCCGGAATACATCATCGCCATGCCCTGGAGATCGATCGCCAGCGCGTAGTTCGGGTTCAGTTCCAGGCTGCGCCTTGCCTGGCGAAGCGCCGCGTCAAGATCACGCCTGAGATAAAGAAGAATCAGGCCGTAGACCAGATGCGCAAAATCGCTGCGCCCGTTGAGCTCGATCGCCTCGCGGGCGAACTCCAGCGCGATCTTCGAATCGGCTGGTGACACCTCCCGATAGCCACAAACAACCTCGACCATCGCTCCCCACGCCCTGATGGCGAGCGCCATGAAATTGTTGGGGTCTCTTTTCACCACGAGGTCGATGAGCATGACGGACCGCTCGTAATCGGACCGTCTCGAATTCAACAGGATATGGCCCGCCTGGCCCATCAGTTCCTCGTTCGTCTGCTCCTCCAGAGAGCGCAGGCGCGACCGCTCCGTCTCTCGCTCGTAAATCTCGTACCGCAACGCCGAGCAGATGCGAAAAGCGAGATTGTCCAGCGCATCAAAGGTGGTTGCTGTGTCTCCGTCAAAACGCTCCGACCAGAACTGCTTCTTCGAACGCTGGTCGAGAAGCCTCATGGTGATCCGAAAGCGAGGTCCGGACGTCTGAACGCTGCCAAGAACGTGATAGCTGGCCTCACCGGGCGCGGTAACCAGCGAGATGCCGGTGAGATTGGCGAGCGATGACGCCACGGCCTCGTTCACAACTGCCGCGACCGAAACGGCCCGAGGATCGCCGGCCAGCACATCAAGAGGGGAAAGGGCCAGCGAGGGTTTCGCTCCGTCGCTTGCGATTACCCCCTCCCGAATACCTTCGGAGCGGACATCGGCCGTCACCGGGGGCGCTACTCCCTCCGGCTGCCAGTGGAAGACCGTGGTCGGTTGCGCGATGTTCTTCAGTCGCTGTTCCCCGCCATTCTCGAAGTCGATGTCGACCTTGCCCTGAACCTCGGTTCTCACCTTGTGGGAGACGCAGATGCCGTTGGCCCGAGCCATCTGCTGGAGCCGTGCAGTCAGATTGATGGTATCGCCGTGACGATCCCCGTCCTCGAGGATCACATCGCCGAGATTGATACCGATGCGCACGTCAATACGCTGCTCGTTGGAAATTCCGTCGTTGCGCAGGAGCATGGAGCGCTGCAGCGCCACCGCGCAATTGACGGCATCGACGACGCTGCCGAACTCGGCCAGCAGTCCATCTCCCATCAGTTTGAAAATGCGCCCGCGGTATCTTGCGATCTCCGGCTCGAACAGCTCCTTGCGATGGGCGCGAATTCTTTCGAATGTGCCGAGCTCGTCAGCGCCCATCAGCCGGCTGTAGCCCACGACATCGGCAGCCAGAATGGCGGCGAGGCGCCGCTCGATGCGTGGTTCGGCCATCAGACACCCGTTTATGGAGCTCCAATGGAAAGAATTTTAGGCGCGCGGGTTCAAAAGTCTAGAACGTGGCTTCGCCCGGCGTTCGGGTGCGACAGCATTGCACACGGCAACCTGCGTCGCATCCCGCTCTCGGCTCGGATCGGCCCTCGGGCAGCAACCTTGCCGCGCATGTCAGCAGAGGGAGAGCGGTGAAGTAGGTCCTACACCCGGCCGCTCCGGTCAAATCGCCAGCAGATCCTTCGCGGAGCCGGAATTCGAATGAATCAATGCCTCATCGGAAAGGAGCCTGTTGTGGCGGCGTCCCGGCGAGTCCGTTCTGCAGGTGGGAGCAGGTGGAAGATGAGGCGTTTCGCCTTTGTTGATCTATGTCAACGCAGACGGCGCCGCGGCGAACAAAACGTGGATCTGGCGATTGATTGAAATTGCCAGGCGCGGAAAAATGGCCGCTGGCCAGGTTCGAAGGCGCGGATAGCAGCGGCCGACAACTTCTCGGAGGTTCAGATGGATCGCCCGTCATCGGAAACCGGCATGTCGGAATATTTCGAGAGCCTGATGAGTGCCGGCCAGCAAGCAGCCAAGCAATTCGACGATGCGCTCACCAGTGCCATGGGCATCGGGGCCGAACCCGGCAAGCGCGAGGGCGTCTCGCCAATAACCTTCGCGGCAGATTTGCAGAGGCAGTACTGGTCGCAACTCCTGGGGCTCTGGAAGGGTAGTTTCCCCAAATCGTCCGCTGCGCCGCCGCCTCGCGATCGACGTTTCCAGGATGAAGCCTGGCAGCACTCGCCCTACTACGATCTCATCAAACATTCCTATCTGATGGCCTCGAAGCAACTGGCCGATATCGTCGATCAGGCCCACGTCGACGACAAGTCAAAGCTGCAGCTTCGCTTCTATGCGCGGCAATTCATCGATGCGATGAGTCCTGCGAATTTCCCGGCGACTAACCCGGAGGTCATTCGTACCGCGATCCGGACGCGTTCGGCGAGCCTGATCGCCGGGATGCAGAACCTGATCGACGATTTGCAAAAGGGACGGATCACCCGGGTCGACGAGTCCGCCTTCGAGGTCGGCCGCAATCTTGCCGTGACGCCAGGGTCGGTGGTGTTCGAGAACGAGCTGATCCAGCTCATTCAGTACACCCCACAGACGGCCGAGGTCGAGAAAACGCCGCTCGTGATCGTGCCGCCCTGCATCAACAAATATTATCTGCTCGATCTCGGCGCCGGAAACTCCTTTGTCGAATACGCCGTCGAGAAGGGTTTTCAGACCTTCCTGATTTCGTGGCGCAGCGCCGTCCCCGATATCCAGCGCCTGACCTGGGACGACTACCTGCAGCTCGGGCCGCTCAAGGCCATCGATGTCGCGCGCGACATTGCAAATGTCGACAAGGTCCACGCGTTGGGCTTTTGCGTCGGCGGTACGATTCTGAGCTGCGCGGCCGGAGTTCTCGCCGCGCGAAAAGAAGACAAGCTTTCCACGATCACGCTGCTCACCACGATGATCGACTTCGAGGACACCGGCGAGATCGGCCTCCTCATCGACCGGAATTCCGTGATGTTGCGCGAGGCGACGATCGGAAGCGGTGGCATTCTGCCCGGCAAGGAACTGGCGTTTACGTTCGGAACCCTGCGCGCCAATGATCTGATCTGGCGCTATGTCGTCGACAGTTACCTGAAGGGTGAGGGCCGGGACACTTTCGACCTGTTGTACTGGGACTCCGACAGCGTCAGCCTGCCGGGGCCGATGTACTGCTGGTACACGCGCAATACCTATCTTGATAACAAGATCAAGGACGCTGGCGCGACGACGCAATGTGGCGAGCGGATCGATTTGTCAAAAGTGAAAGCACCGATCTACCTTTTGGCCTCGCGCGAGGACCATATCGTGCCGTGGCAGAGCGCGTTCCGCTCCAAGGACATCATCGGAAAAGAACCGCGGTTTGTTTTGGCGGCCAGCGGTCACGTCGCGGGCGTCATCAATCCGCCCGCCCGCAAGAAGCGCAGTTATTGGGTCAACGATGATCTGAAAGGTGTGGCCGAGGATTGGCTGGACAAGGCCGAAGAGAAGCCGGGAAGCTGGTGGCCCGATTGGGATCGCTGGATGAAACATCATTCCAGCGGCACGGTCGGCGCGCCATCGCATCCGGGCAACGACAACTATCAGGTGATCGAGCCCGCCCCCGGCCGCTACGTCAGGCAAAAATCCAATTGACCTGCTCTCGTCGTGGCCGTGCGTGAGGCTCGCGGACCGGACCTTGGCGCGAGTCCGCAAACTCATTCGAGTCGAATGCACGAAAGAATCGGGACGCGAGGTCGGCAGATGCGGTGGACAAGGCTTATTCGATCACCTCGTCGGCCCGTGCGAGGAGGGTGGGCGGCACCACGATGCCAAGCGTTTTCGCTGTCTTCAAATTGATCGCCATCTCGAATTTCGTCGGCTGCATGACCGGCAGATCGGCGGGCTTTTCGCCTTTGAGAATTCGCCCGGTGTAGGCGCCGGCCTTGCGGTAGGAATCCGTCAGGCTCGATCCATAGCTGATGAGTCCGCCCAGGACGACATTCTCGCGCCAACTATACATCGCCGGCGTGCCATGTTTCGCGACCAGTGCGACAATGCGAGATCGCTGGCTGTCGAAAAAAGGCTCACCCGCCACGATCAGGCCGTCGGCACTGGGCCATGAGGCGAAAATGCTCTCCAGTTCCGATTCCGTGCTCGCTTTGAGAACCTGCACTTCGATCCCCGCGGCGCGCGCCGCGGCCACGGCGGAGGCTACTTCAAGCTCGCCGCTCGGGTTGCTCGGGTTGACGAGATAGACGAGCGCCTTGATGGTGGGTACCAGCTCTTTCAAAAGCTCGACTTCCTTGGCGCCCAAGTCCGCCGTGAATGTGCTCATACCCGTGAGGTTGCCTCCAGGGCGCCCCAAGCTGGTGACAAGGCCGAGCCGAACCGGATCCGGTACCGCTGAAAACACCACAGGTATGGTTGAAGTTGCCGCCTTCGCAGCAAGTGCTGCAGGCGGTCCACCGGCTGCAAAAAGCACGGCGACACGCAAGGCGATAAGATCGGCCGCCAGCGTTGCGAGCCGCTCGTAGCGGCCTTCAGCCCAACGATAGTCGACCAGCACGTTTTCGCCAATGACGTATCCGCTTTCGCCGAGCCCCTCGCGAAATTTGGACACCACGGCCTCGGATTCACCGGGCGATCGGCTGCTCAAAAACCCGATGACCGGAAGGGTGGATTTCTGCGCGAATGCGGGTAGCCGCAGCGTGGCGGCCATTCCCAACCCCGCAATGAACTCGCGCCGTTTCATTGCCGCACCGTGTTGGAGTCACGGGGCATCGTAGCTTGTCATGCGAGAGCCGTTAAGGCCGATCCGATGTCGGCTTTCGATGCTGGCAGAAATGACGTGCGGCAGGCTCGCGTCAAAGGACAGGCGCAGCCCGAGCACCTGCGACAATCAGCCTTGTCGCGTTTGCATTACTTCACGCGGAAAGCGGATGCGCGAGGTGCCCCCAGCGTCCTAGTGCCACTGCACGGACTTGGTCACCGTCTGCCGGACTTCGGCACCGCAATCCGAGCATTCAAAGATGAAATCAATCCTTGACATGTTCCAGTGCGGCTCGACGTCTCTGACGTACATCGGAAGCAATCCCATGCAGCCAGGGCAGATGACCGGAGCCGTCTCGACGATATGATGATGTTGAACGTAGGCTGGCATATCGGCTCTCCCCACAAGCAGAAGTGCGCTAGACCCAACCCCCAAATCGGAGCCTACCGCAGAGCACAAAAGGTGCCTCATTAACTCTGCCGAACGTTTGAGGAACGTCCTGCACAATATTTGTGCTTGTGACATATCAGTTACATTTCCATGGCCGGTGCCGGTATCGTGCTATAGGCGGAACTCGATTTCAGATGACGAAATCCATCACGGGGAAGGAAATCGAGGGATGACACTCCTGCAGCCAAGCGTCCCCGGCGATGTCGACGTCGCAACAAGGGCTGCGAGTGATTCGCTGCTGCAAGGTGCCGTTCGAAAGGCCGCGATCAGGTTCGTACCGCTTCTCACCATCGCGTACCTCTTCAACTATCTCGATCGCACAAGCCTTGGCTTTGCTGCACTGACCATGAACCAGCAGCTGGGGCTGACGGCGCATCAGTTTGGACTGGCCGCCGGCATTTTCTTCGTCGGCTATTCGCTGTTCGAAATACCGAGCAACCTGTTGCTCTATCGTGTCGGCGCGCGGCGATGGCTCGCCCGCATCATGATCAGTTGGGGCCTCGTGTCCGCGGCGACCGCGTTCGTGGTCGGGCCGAACAGTTTTTACGGCTTGCGTCTGCTACTCGGGATCGCGGAAGCCGGCTTCTTTCCCGGCGTGACGTTCTTCCTCGCCGCATGGTTTCCCGCCCAGTACCGCACGCGCATGCTGGCCTGGTTCCTGGTCGGCATTCCGCTGTCCTCGCTGATCGGCGGACCGGTGTGCGGCATGCTGCTCCAGATGGATGGAATCTGGGGCTTGAAGGGATGGCAATGGCTGTTTCTCTTGGTGAGCCTGCCCTGCGTTCCCCTCGGCTTTGCGACGCTGAAATTGCTTTCCGATCGTCCGCAAGCCGCTCTCTGGCTCACGGGCGAGGAGCGCGACGCGCTCGTCGGCGTGCTGGCTTCGGAAGTGCGGGAGCGCCCTCACACCTCGCTTTGGGCGGCGCTGAAGGATGCGCGCGTCCTGATCTGCACGGCAATCCAGTTCGGCTTTACGCTGGGATCCTACGGCATCGGCATCTGGCTGCCGCTGATGCTGAAGGAATATCACCTGACGAATCTTGCGATCGGCTGGATCACGGCGATCCCTTATCTCTTTGCATCCGTCGGCATGATCCTGTGGGCGCGCTATGTCGATGAGAAGGGCCGACGCATCGTCAATCTGGCGCTTGCGTGTCTGCTGGGTGGCCTGGGACTTCTGGCGCCGATCGTCTCCGGCTCGGTGACGGTGGCCGTGATCGGGTTCAGCCTCACGCTGATCGGCGTGACCGCGGCACGCGCGATCTTCTGGAGCATTCCGACGCGCTTCCTCACCGGCGTTGCCGCCGCGGGCGGGCTCGCCTTCATCAACAGCATTGCGACCGTCGGCGGCTTTGTCGGACCTTTCATGATGGGCTGGCTGAAGGAGTTTTCAGGCTCCTATGTCGTCGGACTGCTTGCGCTCGCCGCCATCATGGTGGCGGCGATGGTGGCCTCACTGTCGCTGAAGCTCTTCATTACGCAGGAGTGAAGCGGAATTCCTCGAAGACGTGTCGGGGTCGATCGTCATCACAGTGGCTTGCCGCTGTCCAATGACGGGAGGCCCGAGCTCTGCCGTTCCCTGGTTTCGTAATATTCGGCCGAGAATTTGATGGACCAGCGCGAGAAGAATGAACGGAATTTCCGGGTGGGTTTTTCGACGCCGAGATGTTCGGCCATATGCGCCGAGCGCAACCACCTCACCGCCGATGCAAGGCCGGCGGTGCGCTCGAGCCGCTCAATCGCCGCGACGCCGGCGGTCTCCACCTGCCGATAGCGGAATCCGACCTTCTGGATCACATACACGGACTTGATGGCTTCATAGCCGCTGATGACCCGCTGAACGAGCGGATGTTTTTTGGCCTGTGGCCAGGCTGCGGGGTACACCGGCAGTACCAAAAGCTTGCTCTTGGCGATGATCGTCGCCAGCGGATGCAACAGTTGCGTCCACGCCGGCCAGGACGTCACCTTGGCAAGCAATACCGCGTGCATTGCGGTCGCGGCCGCAAAGGAGATCGGCAGCCAAAGCACCGCACCGAGGATGACGAGCAACGCGGTGTTCGGCGTGAGATGCCGGCATTTTCGGAACACCCACGCCATGCCGCTTTCAAAGGCACGATGCACCGCCTGTTCGAACGCCCGATAGCTGATCTTCCGCCGCAACCAGGACCAGTTCCTGCGGATCGACATCCGCCACAGCCGACGTTTGCTCTCGGAAAGCGGAAGGAAGAGCAATGCTCCGCTCATGACGATGACGGCGACATTGCCAAGGACCCTGATTGCGAACAGTGGAAGCCAGACGATCTGCATGGCCAAAGGGAAGGCAAAGTCGAGCAGCCGCATCAGGATCCAAAGGATGAATCGCAGGGTCTTGCTTGCGGCGAGCACGACAAGAACAAGCGGGATGATGATCACATCATCGACTGCGCCGCGGAAGCGGCTGTCCTCGCTCCATGCCGGCTCATGATCATCGGTCACGGCGCAACGTTCCAGGCTGATGCAGAGTATCGTGCCGCCTCAACCTAGCACAATGTGAGGGCGAGCGGGTGATCTCGCGCAGGGCGAAAGACCACGAAGGCGCTTGCGCGTTGCCGCTGACGATCGGTCAAATCCGGAAGCTAACTTCAGTGTCAGAATCTGTCGCCTTTTTCATTTGAAATCACCGGCTTGTCCGGTCTCCTACTTGGCTCTCGTCCTGCGACGGGACTCGTCGCTGCAATTCGATGAAGGAGGAATTAGGATGAACCGCAAGCTCCTGAACTGCCTGGCTGCCGGGGCGCTCGGCACGGCACTTGCTCTCGCCGCACCGGCTTTCGCCCGAGGCGGATTTGGCGGGGGCATGGGAGGAATGCACGGTGGCGGCATGGGCGGCATGGGAAGAGCAATGCCGGTCGGCGCAATGGGCGGAGGAATGCGCTTTTAGCGCGGCAAGCCCGCAGTTCAACGGCGCGCGCTTTGCGAATGCGCGCTTTGCAAATGCGGCAATCTCGCCTCGTTTCGCAAGCTCCGCATTCCATCACGGCTTCCATCACCGCTTCTTCCATCACCGCTTCAATCGCTTTGCGTTCTTTGGCGGACCCTTCGTCTACGCCGCCTACGATAGCTGCTGGAGCCAGGTGTGGACGGCCTACGGACCACAGTGGGTCAATGTCTGCGCGAACTACGGGTACTAACCGCCCGTGATGGTCGCGATCGCTCGCGATCTCCGACACGATTGAAGGGGTGAGAGTGGTCGCGATCATCACGCGCATTTGCGAATCGGCTTACGCGGCTTCGAACTAGTGTGGCGGTCCAGAAGTCCGTATCATTGCAGCTCGCGGGTTCGTCATATGGACTGAACCAAAAGCCATACTAGAATCACAGATTTGCTAGTGTCCCTTCGATTCCGAAGTTCGTTAAACGAGTACGCCGCACAATGATACGAACTTCGGAATCGGGACACTAGTATTACTCGATGATGCAAGCTGATCGATTTGCGATTTCGGCCGGACGAACTCGCCTCGGCCGGTGGTTCGGAGACTGAAGGCCATGATGGGAGGTCATCGTCGTATTCTCGTAGTCGAGGACGACCCGGAAACCGCCGGTCAGCTCATGGAACAGCTCGTGACGAGCGGTTACCGGGTCGATCTGGCCACAACAGGCAATGAAGCGCTGAGCCGGGGAACGACGAGTGACTATGCCGTGATCACGATCGATCGCATGCTGCCGGACATCGACGGAATTACCGTCATGCGTCGATTGCGCGATCGCGGCGTCGGCGCGCCATTCCTGATCATCAGCGCACTGGGAGAGGTCGACGACAGGGTGCGCGGTCTGCGCGCCGGCGGCGACGACTATCTGGTGAAACCTTTTTCTTTCGTCGAATTTCTGGCCCGGCTCGAGGCGCTTGGACGACGCAGCGACACCATTGCCAAGGAGACCATTTTGCGCGTCGGCGATCTTTCGATCGACCTGATCTCGCGGTCGGCCAGCCGGCATGGCAAGGAAATCACGCTGCTTCCCAGGGAGTTCCAGCTCTTGGAATACCTTGCGCGCAACGAAGGCCGGGTCGTATCCCGGGCGATGTTGCTGCAGCATGTCTGGGATCTTCACTTCGATCCATCGACCAACATCATCGACGTCTATGTCGGGCGCGTGCGGCGGAAGGTCGACGAACAGCAGGCTTATCCGTTGATTCACACAGTTCGCGGCGTCGGGTATTGTCTCCGTGCTCCTGGCTAAGACTTTAGCGTCCTCGACCTTCAAGCTGGCGCTGATCGGAATCGCCGCCTTCGGGCTGATCGCGTCGACCATATTCCTCTACGTCTATTTCGCTACCGCCTCTTACGTGCGTGGCGGGTCGGATCGCGCGATCAGGAGCGAGTATTTGCTGCTTAGCAATGCCTATGAGCGATCGGGTCGCGATGGGACGATCGAACTTATTCGACAACGGATGGCCGACAAGACGCTTGCGGACCACATCTATGTTCTCGCCGATTCCTCTCGCGCCATTCTGGCCGGCAATCTCAGGCAGTGGCCGTCGGCGGTCGCCTCGTCCTCGGGCTGGACGGAATTTCGCGCCACAGGGTCGCCGGAGTTCACCCGGCCGCCACTGGTGCGCGGACTGCTCCTGACATTTCCAGGCGGCGATCGATTGCTGGTCGGGCGAGATATTGCCGACCTCGAGAGCTTTACCGCGTCGATCTGGACCGCGGCGATCTCGGCCGTCTCATTGATGTTTGCGATCGCGGCTGCGGCGAGCATCCTGGTGACCCATCGGACGGTGGGGCGAATTGAGCAGATCAACGCCACCAGCCGTGCCATCATGCTCAGCGGACCAGACAAGCGTATTCCGCTTCGCGGCAGCGATGACGAATGGGATCGCGTGGCGGAGAACCTCAATTTGATGCTTGACCGCATCGAAACCCTGATGGGGGAAGTCAAGCAGGTGAGCGACAACGTTGCGCACGACCTGCGGACGCCGCTGACGCGAATGCGCGGCCGGCTCGAGAAGGCCTATCACAGCCGGCGAAGCGCCGAGCTTGATCAATCGCTGATCGGCGACACGATCACCGATCTTGATGCCGTGCTGCGGATATTTTCGTCGATCACGCGGATCGCCCAAATCGAGGCCCAGGCAAGAAAGGGCGGGTTTCGCAATGTCAACCTGGTTGAAATCGCAGGCGAAGTGGTCGAACTGTACGACGCCGCGGCCGAACAGAACGGCACTCATCTCTCGCTTTCCGGCGATCGCGAGGTGCTGGTGACCGGCGATCGCGATCTGCTGTTCGACGCCATCGCCAATCTGGTCGACAATGCCATCAAGCATGGCCGCCCCGGAGGGCACGTCGTCGTGACCAGCGAATACGCCGATCGCTGCCCGGTGATCTCGATCGCCGATGACGGACCTGGAATTCCCGCCGACCAGCACGAACAGGTTTTCAAGCGATTCTATCGGCTCGAGCAAAGCCGGTACGCTTCGGGAAACGGTCTCGGACTGAGCCTGGTCGCAGCCGTTGCCCGTCTTCACGGCGCGCGGATCGAAATGCTCGACAACTCGCCCGGTCTGCGCTGCAGGCTCTGGTTTTCGGTGCCAGGCTGCCAGCAGGTCAAGTGAATGGGCTGTCGCATCGTCTATCCGCTCAGGCCGAATGTGCCTCCGCCTGCCGGAGAGCCGCTTCACGCCGGCTCGTGCTTGCGCAGATCGCGCAGATGATCGAAGCGGTCGGCCTGCAGGTCGGCCTCCCGGCTTTCGATGGCGGGGAGGGCGGCTTCGGCCAGGATTTCCTCGGTGACGTCCTCCACGGTGGAATCGGCGATCTCGTGGATGAAGCTGATATGGCCGTATTCGCCGGAGGCGATGCGCGAGACGACTTCGCGCCGTGTCACTTCAGGATCGACGATGGCCTCGCGCCCGCGCCGGCCATAATCGATCATCACGACGAAATACTGCATGCCTTGTCCGATACTCCGCACCGGGTGTGGTCGCCGGCCAGGAGGTATTGTTTCTGAAAATCAGAAACAGGTCAATTGCTGATTTCTGAAAATCAGAAACAAATTGAGCAAAAGACCTTCCTCAACCGGGGCGGGCACGCGAATCGCTGACGAAAAAGCCGTGGTCATTTAGCGCCAGGCTTGCCATCCCGCGGGCCGCCGTGACCTCGCACCGTCTTGCGCGAGCGGGCGGCGGTTCTCGCGCGCAGCCGTTCGATCTGGCCTCGCGGCAGCGTGACGCAGATCTCGCCGATCCATTCCAGCTTCACGCCCGTGATCGGCTTGGCGTTGAAGCTTGTCAGGTTGACCACGTTCGCGGCATTGCCCCGTTCGACGGTTTTCAGATAACGCTCCCCGCTTTTCAGGCGGACCGCGGCCTCTTCGCCGTAAAAGCTCGACAACGGGTAGCGCTGATCGCGATAGACCACGATAACGTCGCCGTTTTCGTATTTCGGCAGCATCGAATCGCCGACCACCTCGAATGCGACGGTTTCCTCCGCGATCGGGAAAGGGAGCTCGATTTCGCCGAGCCCTTCCGGCGGCACCTGCTCGTGTTCCGGCCCGATCGCCGCACCCGCGCCGACCCGGCCCATGATCGGCACGGCATTGAGCTCGAGATAATCGATGATCGGCTGGATTTCCGAAGCCTTGATCAGGCGGGCCTCGGCCAGGATCTCGGAAACCGCGCCGGGGCGAACGCCCATCGCGGCCGCAAGACCGCCCTTGGTCTTGCCCGGCTTCTGCAGTCCTCGCTCGATCATCCTGACATCCAGCATGGCGCTTCTCTCTCCGAATGTTGAAAACATAGCAATTCCGATTATCCGAAATCAAGCTTGACTTTCATTTCGGAATATCCGAAATATCTCGAGACAACCATAGGGTGTTTCGGAACGTCGAATGCAATCAAACTGGGCGGAGCAGCACTCGCAGGCGCTGCGTGAATATCTTCAGAAGGGGATGACCTATTCGGAAGCGGCAAGGGCGATCAACGGGCGCTTCAACACTTCCTACAGCCGTAATGCCGCGATCGGTCGCGCCAAGCGCATGGGGATCTCCGGCGCAGGCCAGCCCGATCGTGCCGGAAGAGCGAAAAAGCCCCGGCCACCAAGCCTTGGGCGGCTGTTCAAGAAGCGCGCGGGTCTTCTTAAGGCCCCCCGGCGGCTGGTGAAGGTTTTGGCGCGCGCCGCGGCCCTGAATCTGCGCTGCGTCGCCGTCGTGCCGCGCCACCTTTCCCTCCTCGACCTTGAGGACGGTGATTGCCGCTATCCCTATGGCGGCGATGCGGAGGGGGAGGCGATCACCTTCTGCGGCCATCCGCGTCGCGACGGTTCGAGCTACTGCGTTTCGCACTTTCATCTGACCAGCGGCCCTCCGACGGCGTCTGAACGCAGCGCGGGCAGGGTCCTTTTGCGCCTGGTGGAGGCGGCATGACACGGAAGGCTGCGAACACCTTCGAGAGGATGAGGGTGCTTCCGCTTCGGCTGCGCCTCGCGCATCTCACGGCGTTGATCCGGCGGGAGGGATGCGGCTCGGCGCGGGCCGAGGCGCTGGCCGTGCGGCTGCGCGATCAATTGGCGGCTTTGGCCGAAGACGAAAACCGCGCCGTATGAAACGCCCCTGGATGCCTCTTTATGTCGGCGATTATCTCGGTGACACCGGCCACCTCACCACGGCGCAGCACGGGGCCTATCTGCTGTTGATGATGCATTACTGGCGCAAGGGCGAGCTGCCCGACGACGACCGCCAGCTTTCGAAAATCACCAAACTGCCGCTGAAAACCTGGTGCGAGTACCGGCCGACCCTGCAGGAGTTCTTCCACAGCGGGTGGAAGCACAAGCGGATCGACGCCGAACTCGAACGGATGATGCGGGTTTCGGAAAAACGCGCGATCGCCGGGCAAAAGGGCGGCCTCGGTTCGGCATTGGCGCGCATGAAGCTCGAAAACGCCTCGCGCTCCCGCTCGCTGCCGGTGCGAGCAATTGCTTCGCAGGGCTTGAGCGAAGCGCAAGGGAGCGCCGACCACTCACACCCACACTCACATTCGAATCCTTACCTGAGCGAAGCCGGTTCGCTCGCTGCCAGGCCGCCCACAGGGAAAGCGGAAAAGACCACGATTGCCGTCAGCGCGGAGCTTGCAGCCTATCTCGCAAAACAAACGGGTTGAGCCGGCCGGGCAGGAAGAACCGAAAACGACCTTCGACCATTCCCGCTTTTGCAAAAAGGAGTGCTCCATCATGCCACGGGCCAAACGCAGCAAGGCGCAAAGATCTGCCAGAATTCATGACCGCAAGGCGCAGGATCTGCCGCTGAACGCGGAAGTGGCCGAAGTCGAAGTGGATGACCCGCTCGCGCTCGAGCCGGGCGAGAAAATCGTCACGCTGCGCTCGATCCGCAACGATCCCCTCGCACGGCTTCACAGCCACCACCAGATCGATGAGGCGCAGTTTCGGGGCGGGCGGGCGTTTCAGGACGATTGGGAGAAGGCCGAGCGGGGCCCAAGAGCCGTCGACCCGACGCGGGAATATGTCGATGCCTCGCCGTCGCGCGAACCGATCACCGAACGCCAGCGCAGGGCGGTGCTGCGGCTCAACCGCGCGAGCCGCGAACTCGGCGCCGACGGTGCGGTGCTGGTGCATGAGGTTTTGATCCTCGGCCTGACCATGGAGAAAATTGCCGAGCGGCGCGGGCTCTCCGGCCAGCGCTGGATGGACTATTTCTCGAAAAGATTCCGCGAATGCCTGGATCGGCTGGCGTTGATTTACGGCTTTGCGACGCCGCGGAGGTCGGGGGTGCGCGCCGGATGACGGAGTAATCCCGGCAATTCTTGTAGGCTCCAGCTTTACCCACGAGGTAATCGCCGCGCGTCGGTCGAAAGGCAAAGATCACATTCATCGCCCATTTGATTGAAGGATCGAAGCCATGAATCGACGTACCGTTCTGA
>Ga0207665_10000117_pt1 | contig 52204 bp, 48 predicted proteins | sample LARL112metaG_FD_184351 | JGI IMG/M metagenome (GOLD analysis project Ga0207665, IMG submission 184351) | Corn, switchgrass and miscanthus rhizosphere microbial communities from Kellogg Biological Station, Michigan, USA - LAR L11-2 metaG... | ecosystem: Host-associated > Plants > Roots >... | reverse complement strand
TGGCCACAGCCCCTGCAGCTCGAGCCCAGGTCACTTTGGATGTCGCAAAGATCACATGTGACCAATACACCAGCCACAAGATTACAAATCCTCAAAATATCGCGATCTGGCTGAGCGGCTACTACCACGGCAAGCGCGGTGATACCACGCTCGAGACCCAAACACTCATTGCGAATGCGAAAAAGGTGCGAGACTATTGTTTTCGCAATCCGCAAACGTCGGTCATGGATGCAGTTGAAAAACTGTTTGGCGGGCAGAGCAGGTGATTGCGAACACATCAGGCCATGCCGAGCCTGCCTGTCGCCGAACTCCCTTGCCGCAGCGGTTCAGTTTCGCCAACTCGAGGGCCAGAATGCGATCACGGACACCACAAGCGCAAGCAATAGGAGACCGACCGCCATCTGGACCAGCCCAAAATTGGGCGCGTCTTTGGCTACGAACCAGCTCGTCACGGCGCCGCCGGCAATCAGGAGTCCCCGCGCGATCCAAGCGACCATAGGGTGGGCTCGCCTGTTGATGATGCCATTGCTGTGGCATCATTCGTCCAATTCATATCGTACCTCGCCAGCGAGGCATCGTGCCAGCATAACCCTGGCGAAACCCGAAGCTGCATAGAACGGGCCGCGGCAGCGGCAAATCATAGTCAAAGCTTCTGGTTTCAGATCGCGCGCATCATGCGGGATGATCTGGCGGCGATGAGCGGCCGCAAATGAATATGCGCCACGCGCGTCCTGCGGCCTGGCAGTGCACGCGCCGCGCCGCCTAGCTCTTGTCCTTCTCGCTCAAGCGGTCGAGACGCTTCTGCATCTCTTCCATCTGCCGCTTGAGGTCGTGGATTTCCTCGCTGCTGCCCGGAGCCTGCGAGGGGCCCTTCTCGGTGTCGGCCACGGCCTGCCCCTCGCGCCGGCCAAACGGAGTGAACATGGCAAACGTGCGCTCGAATATCTCCATGTTCCGCCGCACCTGATCCTCGAGCGCGCCGAACGGGCTGCCGCCGAATGCCTGCGCCATCTGCTGGCGGAATTTTTCCTGCTCCTTGGTGAGCGAGCTGATGGAGACTTCGAGATAGCGCGGCACGAGCATCTGCATGCTGTCGCCGTAGAAGCGGATGAGCTGGCGCAGAAAGGTGATGGGGAGAAGACTCTGCCCCTCCTTGTTCTCCTGTTCGAAAATGATTTGCGCCAAGACCTGGCGGGTGATGTCCTCGCCGGTCTTGGCATCATGGACGATGAAATCCTCGCCCGCCTTGACCATACCGGCGAGGTCTTCGAGCGTGACGTAGGTGCTCGTGCCGGTGTTGTAGAGCCGTCGATTGGCGTATTTCTTGATGGTGACCGGTTCGGCAGCCATGGATGAAGCTCGGTTTCGCCCGTCTCGGTTGCGCAGCATAGCCCTTTTCTTCCGTGGCGGGCCACCGTTTTGTCGGCGGCTTCGCCTCCGGTGAATTGATGCAGAACAGGCCGGCGATCCTTCCAATTGACAGGCCCGTCCCCAGATTCCAAGGATGCGGCAACGGGCGGCGGATCACTGGCGCCCGATGCGGCTTTGCCGCAAACCGAACGAGCCGACAGGCAAGTCTCCGCCGCCGTCCAGCCCGAACCAGGGAGTTATCAAGATGAAGGACGACATCGTCATCGTCGCCGCGGCCCGCACGCCGGTGGGCGCGTTCAATGGCGCACTTGCGACGCTTGCTGCCCACGACTTGGGAAAGGTCGCGATCCAGGAGACGCTCAAGCGCGCCGGCGTCGAGGGGGCGCAGGTCTCCGAGGTCATCATGGGTCAAATTCTCACCGCCGGCCAAGGTCAGAACCCGGCGCGGCAGGCCTCGGTCGCCGCCGGCATCCCGGTCGAGAGCCCGGCCTGGGGCGTCAACCAACTTTGCGGCTCCGGCTTGCGCGCGGTCGCGCTCGGCTACCAGGCCATTCTCAACGGCGATTCCGAAATCGTGTTGGCGGGCGGCCAGGAGTCGATGAGCCAGGCGCCGCACTGCGCGCATCTGCGCGGCGGCGTGAAAATGGGCAACTTCGAGATGGTCGACACCATGATCAAGGACGGCCTGTGGGACGCCTTCAACGGCTATCACATGGGCAACACCGCGGAGAACGTCGCGCGGCAGTGGCAGATCACGCGCGCGCAGCAGGACGAGTTCGCGGTCGCCTCGCAAAACAAGACGGAGGCCGCGCAGAAGGCGGGCAGGTTCAAGGACGAGATCGTGCCGGTGACGGTAAAGACGCGCAAAGGCGACATTGTCGTCGACAGCGATGAACATCCCAAGCACGGCACCACGCTCGAGGCGATCGCGAAGCTGCGCCCGGCCTTCGCCAAGGACGGCACGGTCACCGCCGCCAATGCCTCGGGCATCAACGACGGCGCCGCGGCGGTCGTGTTGATGAAGGCGAGCGAAGCGGCCAAGCGTGGCAAGACGCCGCTCGCGCGCATCGTCTCGTGGGCGCATGCCGGCGTCGATCCGGCGATCATGGGCACCGGACCGATCCCGGCCTCGCGCGCAGCGCTCAAGAAAGCCGGCTGGAACGTCGCCGATCTCGATCTCATCGAGGCGAACGAGGCGTTCGCCGCGCAGGCTTGCGCCGTAAACAAGGACCTCGGCTGGGACACCGCGAAGGTCAATGTCAACGGCGGGGCGATCGCGCTCGGTCACCCGATCGGCGCCTCGGGCGGACGCGTGCTGGTTACGCTGCTCTTCGAGATGCAGAAACGCAACGCGAAGAAGGGCCTCGCCACGCTTTGCATCGGCGGCGGCATGGGCATTGCGATGTGCGTCGAAAGATGAGACGACGTTGAAGAGCCGCAACGCGGCGCAGGCGGCGAGTATTCCCCTCGGCGCCTGTCGCGCGAGCACAAGCAAACGGCTCGTCGTAGGGAGGAGCGGACATGGCACGCGTCGCAGTGGTGACGGGCGGAACGCGCGGAATCGGTGAAGCGATATCGAAGGCGCTCAAGGCGGCCGGGTACAAGGTCGCCGCCAACTACGGCGGCAACGACGCGGCGGCGGAGAAGTTCAAGGCCGCGACCGGCATTGCGGTCTACAAGTGGGATGTCTCCTCCTACGAGTCCTGCGCTGCGGGCCTCAAGCAGGTGGAGGCCGATCTCGGTCCGGTCGAGGTGCTGGTCAACAACGCCGGCATCACCCGCGATACCATGTTTCACCGCATGACCCCGGAGCAATGGGGCGCGGTGATCAACACCAACTTGAATTCGCTGTTCAACATGTGCCGGCCGGTGATCGAGGGAATGCGCGGTCGCAAGTTCGGCCGCATCATCAACATCTCCTCGATCAACGGTCAGAAGGGACAAATCGGCCAGGCAAACTATTCCGCCGCCAAGGCGGGGGAGCTCGGCTTCACGCGGGCGCTGGCGCAGGAAAGTGCCAAGAGCGGGATTACCGTCAACGCGGTTTGCCCCGGCTATATCGCCACCGAAATGGTCAAGGCGGTGCCGCAGGACGTGCTCGAGAAGAATATCCTGCCGTATATCCCGATCGGGCGGCTGGGCGAGCCGGAGGAGATCGCGCGCTGCGTGGTGTTCCTTGCCTCCGACGACGCCGGCTTGATCACCGGCTCGACGCTGAGCGCCAACGGCGGGCAGTACCTGGTTTGAACGCTCTTGCGGGGACGGCGGCTCGCCACTCTCCCCCAATGATCGCGCGCACTAGCCACTGTTGCGCAGCCCTGCGGCTATCCCGTTGATGGTCAGGTGGATTGCCTGCACCACGCGCTCGTCGGTATTGCCGGCGCGGTGACGCTTCAGCAGTTCGACCTGCACATGGTTGAGCGGATCGAGGTAGGGGAAGCGGTTTTTGATCGAGCGCGCCAACAAGGGATTTTGGTCGAGCAATGCTTGCTGGCCGGTGATGGCGAGCAGCGTTTCGATGGTGTAGTCCCATTCGGCACGCAGCCGCGGAAAGATAGCTTCGCGCAGCTCGGTGTCCTCGACAAGCTCCGCGTAGCGTGACGCGATTGCGATATTGGTCTTCGCCAGCACCATATCCATGTTCGAGAGCAGCGTTTGGAAAAACGGCCACTCGCGGTACATCTCCCGTAATATCTTCATGCCGTCCCGCGGTCGTGCGGCAAGCCAGGCCTTGATCGCAGTTCCGAACCCGTACCAGCCCGGCAGCATGAGCCGACATTGCGACCAGCCGAAGACCCAAGGGATGGCGCGCAAGTCCTCGATCCGCGTCGAGTTTTTGCGTGAGGCGGGACGGCTGCCGATATTTAGGTTGGCGATTTCTCCGATGACGGTTGATTCCCAGAAGTACCGCTCGAACCCGGCCGTCTCGTATACGAGGCTCCGATACGCTCGATAGGCGTGGCTCGAAAGTTCTTCCATGGCGGTGAAGTACTCTTCGCGCGGCACCGCTTGGTCGGGCTGCAGGAGCGTCGCCTCGAGGGAGGCGGCGGCAAGAATCTCAAGGTTTCGCCGACCCACCTCTGCTTGCGAATATTTCGCGGCGATCACCTCGCCCTGTTCGGTGATGCGGATCTGCCCTTGTACCGCCCCCGAGGGCTGCGCGAGGATGGCCTGATAACTCGGGCCGCCGCCGCGGCCGACGGATCCGCCGCGGCCGTGGAAGAGACGTAGCGTGATCCCATGACGCCGGAACGTATCGATCAGCGCGATTTCTGCCTTGTAGAGCTCCCAGCCCGACGTCAGGAAGCCACCATCCTTGTTGCTATCGGAGTAACCGAGCATCACCTCCTGCGCGCGACCACGACCTTCCAGGAGGCAGACGTACTCCGGCATGGCGAGGAGTTCGCCCATTACGCTGCCGCAGTTGCGTAGATCGGCGATCGTCTCGAACAACGGGACGATGTTTACGTCGAGCTCCCGCTCGCGCGGGCGCAACAGTCCTGCCTCCTTGAGCAGCAACCCTACCTCGAGAAGGTCCGAGACCCCGTTCGTCTTCGAGATCACGTAGTTTGGCACAGCAGCCTTGCCATAACGGCGGTGTGCTTCGGCGGCTTCGCGCAGGATCGCCAGCTCCGAGGCCGTCTCCACGGAATAGCGTAGGAAAGGCGAAGAAAGCAGTCGTGCGGTCTTAAGCTCCTCACGCAGCAGGGCGATGCGGGCAGCTTCGGGGAGGCCGGCATAATTCGAGGCAGTTCCCGTCATCTCGAACAGCTCGCCCACCGTGCGCTCATGCACCTCGGAATTCTGGCGCAGATCAATGCCCGCAAGATAGAAACCGAAAGTGTTGGCCGCGCGACGCAGGCTGCGCAGCCGAGCACGCGCCAGCATCGGAGAGCCATTCGCCATGAGTGAACGATAAAGAACGTCGAGGTCGGCGACGAATTCGGCAGCGTTGGCGTAAGCCGGCGCCTCACCTACGGCGTGGCGCGATGCCTCTGCCTGCCCGAACCGGCGCAACGTCGCGGTCAGGCGTGCATAGATACCCGAGACAGCTAGACGATAAGGCTCGTTGCGGCGCTGCGGCGAGCGATCAGGCGAGCGCGCCGCTAGCTCCTTCAGCTGATCGGATATCGTGACCAGCCGCGCATCGAGCGATAGTTCCCCGCCTAAAAGATGCGCCTCGTCCAGATAGAATTTGAGTGCGCGTTCGCTCTGCATTCCCAGCGCCTGTCGCAGCACCTCGGCCGTGACGAAGGGATTGCCGTCGCGATCGCCGCCGATCCAGCTTCCAACGCGCAGGAACGAGGGTAGCTCGAAGTTCGCCCATGTTGAATCGGTCGAAACGAGTTGGTCTTCCAGCGTCGCGTAGAAGCGAGGCAGCTCGCGCAGAAACGTGTAGTCGTAGTAAGATAGCCCGTTAGCGATCTCGTCTACGACTTTGAGTCTGCTCCCGCGCAGCATGCTGGTCTGCCACAGCGTGAGCACGGCGGAACGCAACGCCTCTTCATTTGCCGCCGCCTCTTCGGGGGTGAGCCGAAAGCGATCTCGTTCCGCCAGGAGGTGTGCCAGCTCCATCTCACGATCGATCGTGCTCTTGCGCCTCACCTCCGTCGGGTGTGCGGTGAGTACCGGGCAAACGACAGCACTCGTGAAAAAGTTCTGCAGATTGGAACGGGAAATGGCCGCATCATGAGCGCGAGTAAGCGCGAGGGCCATGGTGCCTTCGCGCGGTCCGGAAACGGCCAGCGCGTGGGCTCTTGTCCGGCGGATGTGATGTTGATCTTCGGCGATGTTGGCGAGCTGCGAAAAGTAGCTGAAAGCGCGGATGATTTGGGTGTTTTGGCCATGCGAGAGGCTATTCAATATCGCTTCGAGTTCTTGCCGCGCGGCTTCATCTTCGTCGCGGTGGAAGCGGATAGAGGTCCGGCGAATTTGCTCAACGATCGCGAAAACGGGCTCGCCTTCCTGGCTGCGCACCGTATCGCCAAGAATGCGGCCGAGCAGACGAATATCGTCACGCAGCGGCAAATCCTTGTCGGGAGTTTCGAGCCGATCCATGGTCACACGAATTCGAACTATGCTGCTGCTGCGGGGGCCTCGATACCGTCTAAACCCTGACCGCGGGGAGGGCGATTCAAGTCAATTTCTTTCCGCTCTAACGGCCGAAAACATGATGGCTTGGAGCGGCATCCGTCCACGGTCGGCGCCGAATTCCGCACGCAACGCCTGCGCCAGAGCGTCCACGACTCGGTCAGGTTCCACACCGCCGCGCGTCCTGATCTGGTCGATCAACGGATTGCCGTGGACCAATCCACGCGCAAACCGCATAACGTCCGGTATTTCTTTGTAGAGCTTCACGACAGCGACGTTGATGTTACTGAATCCGGCATCGATCAACGATTCCTTGATGGGATCGATCCGGTAATAGGAGAACGGTACGTTGTAAAACTGCGGCGGATCGGCAGGGAAGAAGCTGGCAGCAATTTCATGCGCGATTCGGCCGAACGGGTTGTGCCGGTGTGAGTCCCAAACGCTGAAAAGGTAATGTCCGCCGGGGGCCAGCACGCGATGAACCTCGCGATAAGCCGTCTCTTTCTGCGGGAAGAACATCACGCCGAACTGGCACACGACAGCGTCGAAAGCGCCCTCTGAGAACGGAAGCGCGGCGGCGTCGGCGGGTCGGAAGTCTACCGCTTCGCCCGGCCTGAACTTGGTCTGCGCCACTTCGAGCATCGGCGGATTGAGGTCGGTCGCTGTGAGATGCACGCCGCGAGGTAGAAAGTCGCGCAATTGCCGCGTCACGATTCCGGTGCCTGCCGCCGTCTCCAGGACACGCGCCGGACCGCAAGCGGCCGTTCGGCGCGCGATGTCGGCGGCGTAGTCGATGAAAATCACGGGGCCCAGGCCCGCGTCGTAGTGTTCCGGGATGTTGCCGATGAAGCTTGCGGCGTTGCCGCTCATGCCATCCGGCTGGGTGCTCATTTTGCATCCCCTGCGGTCATCGCCGCCCCAAGCGGAGCGTCGCGTCCGGGCGCCCAGTCGTTGGCGGCTATTTCGAAGCCCTTGAACTCGAACCCGGGCGCGACGGTGCAGCCGACCAGCGTCCACTCACCAAGACTTTGCGCCGCCTGCCAGGCGTGGGCCGGCACTATCGCCTGCGGCCGCTCGCCGGCGCCGAGATCGGCGCCCAGCGTGAGGCATTCGACCGGGCCGTTGGCGTCGAGCGCGATCTCGAGCTTGAGCGGGGCGCCGGCGTGATAGTGCCAGGCCTCGACCGCATCGACCTTGTGCCAATGCGAGCGCTCGCCGCGCGCCAGCAGGTAATACGCCGCGGTCGATACCGCGCGTCCGCCGTCCACCGTGCGGAGGTCGCGGAACGTCTCGCGAAAATGTCCGCCCTCGGGATGCGGTTTGAGATCGAGCAGGCGCATCACTTCGGCGGCGGAGAGCATGCAGTACCTTCATCTAATGTGTGGACATTGTCTTTTGCAGGCAACAATTTTACGCTTTCCTCGCGTTGCGAGCGAGGCCTGCGCCGTTTGCTCGATCCAGCTTGGAGAGGGGAGCCGAACGATGCTGACAATGCAGTCCACCCGTTTTGCCGTTGCGGTCTTGGCCGCAGCGCTTTCGCTGCTGGCGGCAAGCGAGCAAAGCGCACCGGCGCAAGCCGACTGGATCAACGCGCTGCGCCAGGGGGGATACGTGATCGTCTTCCGGCATGGCGCATCGCGCCAAGACCAGGCCGACACCGATCCGCTCAATCCCAGCAACGTGTCGCAGCAGCGCCAGCTTACCGACGCCGGGCGCGCGAAAGCCAAGGAGATCGGCGAGGCGTTCCGCAAGCTCAGGATTCCGGTCGGCCAGGTGCAGACCAGCGTGTTCAACCGGGCGGTCGAGACCGGCTCGCTCATGAACCTCGGCCAGGTGACCTCCTCGCTCGACCTCACCGATCAGGGAATAGTCTTAACCCCTGCGGAGAATTACCGGCGCTCTCAGGCGCTGCGCCAGCTCGCGGCGACCGTGCCGCCCGCCGGCACCAATACGGTCCTCGTCACCCACAAGACCAACATCCTCGATACCTTCGGCAAGGAGCTGTTCGATGTGCGGGAAGGCGAGGCCTCCGTGTTCCAGCCCGATGGCGGCGGCTACAAGTTGATCGTCCGCGTCCAGGCCGACGAGTGGAGCAAGCTGGCGCAAGCGGCCCCGAATTGATGCAGGTCAGGATCTATTCTTGCGCTCGCGGATTTCGGCGAACACTTTCCAAGCCGGACTGCCCGCAAGCCCGACCGATTTCGCCACTTCCGGGACATCCGCGCGCAGGAACGGGTTTGCCGCCTTTTCTGCGCCCATGGTCGAGGGAACGGTCGGCTCCCCGGCGGCGAGGAGCTTGTCGACCTCGCGTTCGCGGGCGTTGAGCGCGGCGTTCGCCGGTTCGATCGTCTTGGCGAAGCGGACGTTCGCCTTCGTATATTCGTGGCCGCAGTAGATGCGCGCATCGTCGGGCAAGCCGCGCAGCTTGAGCAGCGACTGCCACATCATTTCCGGTGTGCCCTCGATGACGCGTCCGCAGCCGATCGAGAACAAGGTGTCGCCGACGAAGGCAAGCTTGTCGGCCGGGAAGAAATAGCTGATGTGCCCGGCGGTGTGTCCCGGCGTCTCAAGCACGCGTCCCTTAAGGGAACCGACACGCACCTCGTCGTCCTCGCGCACGGTCGCATCGACGAGCGGAATGCGTGCCGCCTCGCCGTGCGGGGCCACCACGCGGCAACGGTGGCGCTGCTTGAGTTCGGCGATGCCGCCGGTGTGGTCCGCGTGGTGATGGGTGACAAGAATGTCGGTGAGCCGCCAGCCGCTTGCCTTCAGCGCGGCCTCGACCGGCGCGGCCTCAGGCGCGTCGATCGCCGCCGTCGCGCCGCTTTCAGGGTCGTGCAGGAGCACGCCGTAATTATCCGTCAGGCACAGAAACAAACGGGTTTGTGCGGCCATATCGCTCTCCAGTCTGCTCGGCCCAGCCCGGCGGGATTAGGCACCGCGCGCAAGGCTCGTGGCAATAGCTTCGCCGCCGCAAACGGCGGACAAGGCCAAATTCATGCTACGGTCTTGCCATGTCCATCGATGTCGTCGATCTGCGCAATTTCTATGCCCAGCGCCTCGGCGTCGTCGCGCGCCGCTTCGTCGGACGCGGCATTCGCAAGCGCTTCGCCGACACGCGCGGCATGAGCGTGTTGGGGGTCGGCTATCCGACGCCATATCTCGGTCTGTTTCGCGAGGAGGCGGAACGCTGCCTCGCCTTCATGCCCGCGGCGCAGGGGGTGGTGAAATGGCCGACCGACCGGCCCGGTCTAGCCGCGCTGGTCGACGAATTGGAGATGCCGCTCTCCGATTCCGAGGTCGACCGGGCGCTGCTCGTGCACGCGCTCGAGGTGGCGCGCGATCCGATCGCCTTGCTGCGCGAAGTCTGGCGCGTCTTGGCCGCGGGCGGGCGGCTGTTGATCGTGGTGCCGAACCGGCGCGGCGTTTGGGCCCGCCTCGACACGACGCCGTTCGGCCACGGCCGGCCTTATTCGCGCTCGCAGATCACGCAGCTCTTGCGCGAGGCCTGGTTCACGCCGACGGGATGGGAGGACGCCTTGCATGTGCCGCCGGTCGCGCGCGGCTGGTTCTTGCGCTCGGCGGTCGCCTGGGAGCGCGCCGGCTCCGCCGTCGCCGTGCCGTTCGCGGGCGTGCACATCGTCGAGGCGACGAAGCAGGTCTATCGCGCCATCCCGGCGCGGCGCGCGCGGGCGCGTCTCGTGCCTGCGCTCGAGCCCGCGCTCGTGCCTTCGCCGGGGCGCTAGCCGTTATCGACGCCAATCATCGAGTTGTCCGCAGGTGGGCCGGCCGAGCGATCAATCACCGTGCGCAGACGGCTCGTCTCCGCCCTCGCCGCCGCCCTGCATGTCCGGGCGCGGTCCGCGGTGGCGGCGGCGCCGGCGATGCAGCGGGAAACGGTCGCCCTGGCGGTCGTGGCCGTTTTGGCCCTGTGGCGAGCCTTGGTGCGGCTGGTGCTGCTGCCCGCCGGTGATGAAGGACGGCAAGCGGTCGACGTTGCCGTCGGTCGGCGCCTGGCCTTGCGGGCGCTGATGCGGCTGGCGTTCTTGATGCTGCGGAAATGGTTGCGCATCGCGCGGGATATAAGGTTGTGGCTCGCGCGTGCCGTAAGGCGAATCGGATGAACCGCTCATCGCTGGCTGCCCATCGTCCTCCCCGTCGTCGAAGCCGCCTTCGCGCGCTCCGGCTGCTTCGTTCTCCGGACGAGGGATGTGGGGATTGTTTTGGCGAAACTGTTCCTGCGCCGCGGCGATCACGCGATAATAGTGTTCGGCGTGCTGGTAGTAATTCTCCGCGGAGATCGGATCGCCGGAGGTCAGTGCGTCGCGCGCGAGTTGAACATATTTTTCTGCAATGTGAGATGGATTACCGCGAATCTTCACATCGGGACCGTTCGACTCGTATACCCGCACCATCGGATTGTGGCTTTTACGGTGGTTGTGGTTGTTGCGTCCGCGCATGCGCTTGTTTTGACCGTTTCTCATGACTCGCCTGTTGCCAACCCCTTCGTTGTGGCGGCTCGCCGCCGTTTCACCAAAAAGATCCGAGGCTCTTGCGGGTGGCGTGAACGAGCGCGTCCTCGCCCACCCAAGCAGGAGGCAAAAGCGGCGCCGTCCGCCGCAATGTCACGTTCCCTGTCGCGAAGCAGCAACCCCTTATCCGCGGCCTACCGCGGCGTTGCCCAGCTCTTCCTCACAAGCATGTCCGCGTCGCCCGCGGATCAGCACCGAACCGATGAAGCATACTATCCCGATTGGGCGAACCGCTTGCCGGCTCATCCGGCATCCTTCGTTCGCTTCCTCCGCACCGTCGGCTCTCCGCAGTCCTGCTCCGGGGCTCGCTATCGGCGCTCAACTGTCTCGGGTCGATTCCGTGAACGAAACCTAGTCGGTCTTGGTTCACAATCCAAGTGCTTTTTTGGCACCACAAATGTGGACCCTTCATGGCCGCGCCCGCATAACAAGGGCCCGGGGGATGCCAGAAAGATCGTATCGCGGCGCGGCGGGTTCAAGCCCGGTCGCAGCGAAGATCGCGGTCACAGCGCCGAGTTGGCCCTTCCCGAGTTCGACGACCAGGATGCCCTCGGGCGCCAGCAAACGCCGTGCGTCCGATGCGATTGTCCGGTAGCCGTCAAAGCCATCGGGTCCGCCGTCGAGCGCGCGGCCCGGGTCGAAGTCGCGGACCTCGGCTTGCAGTCCGGCGATGTCGGCACGCGCGACATAGGGCGGATTGGACACGAGGAGATCGGCCGGCGCGCCGAGAGCCGCGCCATAGTCGCAAGCCACGAACGATGCACGGGCGGAAAGGCCGAGCGCGACGGCGTTGTCGCGGGCGCACTGCAACGCCGCGACGCTGATGTCGGTGCCGATGCCGCAGGCGCGCGGGAGCCCAGACAACAGTGAAAGCAGCAGCGCGCCGGAGCCGGTGCCGAGATCGACGATGCGCAGCGCGCGCGATTTGCGATTATCGCGATCGAGCGCGGCGAGCGCCGCCTCGACCACGGTCTCGGTTTCCGGCCGAGGGAGGAGGGTCTCGGAATTCAATTTGAACGGCAGCCCCCAAAATTCTTTTTCGCCGCGGATGCGCGCGACCGGTTCGCGCGCCAGCCGCCGCGCCGAAAGCCCGGCGATGGCGCGTGCCTCCTCGGGCGTGAGCACGCGGTTCGCCTGCGCGGCGAGCCCGGTGTGATCGAGCCCCAGCGCGTGGCCGACGAGGATGCGCGCATCGAGCGCGGGCGCCTCGAGCCCGTGCGTGCGAAAGCACCGTGCGAGCCGCCGCCGCGCGGCGTCGATCGAGGCGCCGGCGAGGGGGTCGGGCGGCGCCGCGGCGCGCGCGAGAGCGGGCCTCGTCACGACGGCGTTGCCTCCGCCGCCAGCAATTCCGCCTGATGCTCGGTCACCAGCGCATCGATGATCTCGCCGAGCGCTTCGCCTTCGATGACTTGCGGCAGCTTGTAAAGAGTGAGGTCGATGCGGTGGTCGCTCACGCGCCCTTGCGGAAAATTATAGGTGCGGATGCGCTCCGAACGGTCGCCGGAGCCGACCTGGCCGCGGCGCTCGGCGGCGCGCGCGGCGTCCCGCTTCTGCCGCTCGAAGTCGTAAAGGCGGGCGCGCAGCACCGCCATGGCCTTGGCGCGATTTCGGTGTTGCGAGCGGTCTTCCTGCATCTTGACCTCGATGCCGGTGGGGATGTGGGTCACGCGCACCGCCGACTCGGTCTTGTTGACGTGCTGGCCGCCGGCGCCGCCTGAGCGCAGCGTGTCGATCTTGAGGTCGGCTTCGTCTATATCGATATCGACGTCGCGGGCTTCGGGCAGCACGGCGACGGTCGCGGTCGACGTATGGATGCGGCCTTGAGCCTCGGTGTCGGGCACGCGTTGGACGCGATGCACGCCCGATTCGAATTTGAGCTTGGCGAAGGCGCCGCGGCCGCGGATTTCCGCCACGATCTCCTTGAAGCCTCCCATGGTGCCTTCGCTCGCGGAAATCACCTCGACCTTCCAGCTCTGGTTCGCCGCATAGCGCTCGTACATGCGGAAGAGATTGCCGGCAAAGAGCGCGGCCTCGTCGCCGCCAGTGCCGGCGCGGATCTCCAGAATTACGTTGCGCTCGTCCATCGCGTCCTTGGGCAGCAGCGCCAGCTTGATTTGTCGTTCGAGCCCCACGCGCTTTTGCTCGAGTTCCGGCCGCTCGGAGAGCGCCAGCGCGCGCATTTCGGCGTCGGTTGCGGCATCCGCAATGAGCGCATCGAGCCCCTCGATCTCGGCGACGATGCCGCGATAATTCTGCACCGCCCCAACGATGGGGGCGAGCTCGGCGAATTCGCGCGAGAGCTTGACGTAGGTCTCGGGCGCCACCGGGTTTGCGAGCTCGCGTTCGACCGTCTTGTGGCGGGTGACGAGCGCGTCGAGTTTTTGCTCAGGTAGCATGGTTTTCGCAATTCAGGCTAGTGTCCCGATTCCGAAGTTCGCATCATTGTGCCGCAGCCTCGTTTGCGAACTTCGGAATCGAAGGACACTAGCAACTTGTTGATCTAGTGTGGCTTTGGTTCAGAGGTCCGCATTTCCGACTCGCTGCAAGAATGATGCGGACTTCTGAACCGCCACACTAGCGCCGGCGGCACGTCGCGTATGCGGCGCAAGCGCTGCCTGCCGGCGCTTCTAGCGTCATTGAGATATTGCGCCGGCATCAAATCTGCAGCCCCTGTTCGGCGGCAAAAGCCTTGAGCCGCTCGCGGATCGGCTGGCTGCCGGCCGGACTTTCGATCAATGGCTCGATCAGCGTCGCCGCCTTGCGCGCGTTGAGCTCGAGCAGCATGGCCTTGACCGGCCCGACCGCGGAGGGCGAGAGCGAGAACCCGCGATAGCCGATGGCGACTAGCGCGAGCGCCCCGATCGGCTTGGAGGCGAGTTCGCCACACAGCGTCACCGGCTTGCCGTGCGCGCGGCCCTTGTCCGCGACGCTCTTGAGCGCGCGCAAGACCGGCGTAGAGATCGCATCGAAACGCTCCGCGACCCGCGAATTGCCGCGGTCGGCGGCATAGAAGAACTGCACGAGATCGTTCGAGCCGACCGATAGGAAGTCGACTCGTTCGAGCAACTCGTCGAGCTGGTAGAGCAGCGAGGGCACCTCGAGCATCGTCCCGATCTCGACCCGCTCGGGCAGCTTGTGGCCGTGCCGGCGCAAATGGGTAAGCTCGCGCTCGACCAGCGACTTGGCCTCGTCGAACTCCTCGACGGTGGCGATCATCGGAAACATGATGCGCAGATCGCGTCCGCCGCCCGCGCGCAGCAGCGCGCGGATCTGGCTGCGCAGCAGACCGGGCCGGTCGAGGCCCAGCCTTATGGCGCGCCAACCGAGCGCGGGGTTCTCCTCCTCCACGTTGCGCATGTAGGGAAGCACCTTGTCGCCGCCGATGTCGAGCGTACGGAATATCACCGGCCTGTCGCCCGCGGCATCGAGCACGGCGCGATAGAGCGAGAATTGCTCGGCGGTGCGGGGGAAAGTCGCCGCCACCATGAACTGCAGTTCGGTGCGGAACAGCCCGATCCCGGCGGCGCCGGTCTCCTCGATATGCGGCAGGTCGACGGCGAGGCCGGCGTTGATCATCAGCTCGACCTTCTCGCCGTCCCTGGTTACGCAGGGCTTGTCGCGCAAAGCGAGATATTGCAGTTGCCGGCGCGCGCGCAGCCGCACGCGCTCGACATAGGCGGCCTCCATATCGGGTGACGGCCGCATATGCACGTCGCCGTTCGCGCCGTCGACGATGATGGCATCGCCGGGATCGGCAACGCCGGTGGCATTGGCGATCTCGCCGACCGCCGCAATGCCGAGCGCGCGGGCGACGATCGCCACGTGCGAGTTCGGACCGCCTTCCTCGAGCACCAGGCCGCGCAGGCGTTTGCGGTCGTACTCGAGCAGCGCCGCCGGGCCCATGGAGCGGGCGACCAGCACGGCGTTTTCCGGCAATCGGTCGCGCGCAGGCGCGTAATCCTTGCCCAGCAGCTGGTGCATCAAACGGTTGGCGAGCTCGTCGAGATCGTGCAGCCGCTCGCGCAAATACGGATCGGTGGCGCGCAGCATGCGCGCGCGCGTATCCGACTGCACGCGCTCGACCGCGGCCTCGGCGGTGAGGCCGGTCGCAACCGCTTCTTCCAGACGGTGCACCCAGCCGCGGTCGTAGGCGAACATCCGGTAGGCCTCGAGCACGTCGCGATGCTCGCCGCCGTCGACCACTTCGCCGCGCTCGAGCAAGACGTCGAGATCCGAGCGCATGGTCTCGACCGCGGCTTCCAGCCGCTTGAGCTCTTTCGGCACGTCGTCGGCGATGAAATTGGTGATCACGACGCGCGGCTCGTGCAGCACCACGTGTCCGAGCGCGATGCCTTCGTTGAGCGCGGTGCCGACGAGGTGCAGCGGCCGTCGGGCGGCGGGCTCGGCGCCCGGCTTGGCGATGGCCGAGAGCTCGCCCGAGGCGATCATCTCCGCGAGCACCATCGCTGTGGTTTGCAGCGCCTCCTCTTCCTCCTCGGTGTAGGTGCGCCGCGCCCGGTTCTGCACCACGAGCACGCCCAGCGTGTTGCCGGCGCGCAGCACCGGCACCCCGAGGAACGAGTGGTAGATCTCTTCGCCGGTTTCGACGCGATAGGAGAATGCGGGATGGTTCTGCGCGTCCGAGAGGTTGACCGGATTCGCCTCGCTGGCGACCAGGCCGACCAAGCCTTCGTCGGAGCGCAGCACCGTCTGGTGAACCGCCGCTTTGTTCAGGCCTTCGGTGGCGTAGAGCTCGAGCGTGCCGTCCACGCGCAGCACGTAGACGGAGCAAACCTCCGCCACCATGTTGGCGGCGATCAGCACCACAATCTTGTCGAGGCGCTCCTGCGCGCTGACCGGCTCCGCCATCACCTCGCGAAGCCGACGCAACAGCACGCGCGGACCGCCGAGCGCGCCACGCATGGCGTATCCTCGGTTCAGCTCATCCGGCCGAGGTGTCAGCCCTCGGCTCGACCAAGTCAGGAAATAGTATCCGCCGGGTCCGGGCGCCCACAGCGGCTACAATCCATCACGCCGTATAGCCAATGCGGGGAGGGCCGGGCAAGCAAAAGGCGTCTTACCAGGCATAGCTTGCGGAAATACGACCGCAGGCAGCGCGGAATTCGTCGCTGTCGAGGAGGGCCGCATAAACTTCGCGCAACTTCGGCACAGGCGGAAGCTTCAGGCCCTTGCCCGACAATCGTCCCCCCGGCCCGAACACCCGTTCCGTCGCCTCGGCGATGGCGTCCGCTCCGGCGGGTTGTTCGAGTGCGGTGTAGTCGATATCGGCGGTCACGCGTTCGAGGAGGACGTCGCGCCCGAGCAGGGGCAGGTGCGTCATGTCGTTGCCGGCTAGCAGCTTGGCCAACCAATGGTCAGGATGGCGAGCGTCGGCAAGCGCCGGTTTGACGGTTCGGAACTGAAAAACCTCCTCGAACGTGCGCGGTGCGGCCTCAAAACAGCGCGCGAGCTCGCTTGCCTCCTCGGCGAGGTAATAACGGTTGAGGCTGTCGAACCAGACATAGCGATAGCCGTGTTTGGCGAGAAATGGTTCCCATGCCGCCCAGGCCGGAGCGAGGGTGTAGGGTGCAAGCGCCTCTACCACGACCACCTTCGGCCGAAAGCTCTGCCAGTCGCCGTTGAGCAGAACCTCCTGCTCGGCGCCTTCGACGTCGACTTTGAGGAATTCGAACACGGGCGGCGCGTGTCGCCGGCAAAGCTCATGCAATGTCGTGACCGGCATGGCCATGGCCTGCGAGGATTTCCCGAATTGCTGGTGCGCGGCGCGAGCATGGCCTTCAATCATGGTCGAGAGGCCGTGAAAATCCTCGACCAGATAAAACATGGCCTCGCCGACGCTTGCGCCGAGGAGCGCCTCGACGTGGCGATCTCGCGGCCGGATCGCTCTGCTCAGCGGCGCGAGAGTGGGATTGGGCTCGACCGTGACGCCGTGCCAGCCCTCGAGATAGAACGCGAACGAAGCGTTGTCGTAAACCGGGTGCCCCGATCCGATATCGATATAGAAGCCATCGCTGCGGCTGCCGAAGCAGCGCATCAGGTAGATGTCTTCAAAGCGTTGCGCGTAAGAGATGGTCGGCTTGGCCATGCGTCACGTCCGCGGCCCGGCTCTCGCGCAGGCGCTCCCGCGCACGACTGGAGCATATCATTTGTCCAGCTCGTAAAGACTGTGCAGGGTGCGCACCGCGAGCTCGGTATAGTTGGCATCGATCAGCAGCGAAAACTTGATTTCCGAGGTGGTGATGGCGCGGATGTTGATGCCCTTTTCTGCCAGCGCCTTGAACGCCTTGGCGGCGACCCCGGCATGGCTGCGCATGCCGATGCCGATCACCGAGATCTTGGCAACGTCGTTTGCGCCGTCGAGCCGTTCGTAGCCGACGTAACCCTTTGCCTTGATCAGCGTCTCGGTCGCGCGCTGGTAGTCGGACGCGGGGACGGTGAATGTTATGTCCGTCGTCGCGCCGTCGGCCGAGACGTTCTGCACAATCATGTCGACGTTGATGTTGGCGTCGGCGAGCGGACCGAAAATAGCGGCGGCGATGCCGGGCTTGTCTTGCACGCGACGGATCGAGATCTGCGCCTCGTCCTTGGAGAAGGCGATGCCGGTAACGACCTGTTGTTCCACGATCTCCTCCTCGCCGCAGATGAGCGTTCCCGGCGGCGTCCCGTGCGGGTCGATGTCCTCCGGCTGCTCGAAGCTCGAACGCACGAAGATGCGCACATTATGCACCATTCCGAGCTCGACCGAACGCACCTGCATCACCTTGGCGCCGAGCGAAGCGAGCTCCAACATCTCCTCGTAGGCGATCCGTTCCAGGCGTTGCGCGCGCGGCACGACGCGCGGATCGCTGGTGTAGACCCCGTCGACGTCGGTGTAGATGTCGCAGCGGTCGGCGGCTATCGCCGCCGCGACCGCGACCGCGGAGGTATCCGATCCGCCGCGCCCCAGCGTGGTGATGCGGCCGGTCTCCTTATGCACGCCCTGGAAGCCGGCGAGCACGGCGACCTCGTGGCGTTCCTTGAAGCGCTTGACGAGCTCGGCGCCGTTGACGTCGAGGATGCGTGCGGCGGCGTGGGCGTTGGAGGTCAGGATCGGGAGCTGCCAGCCCTGCCAGGAGCGGGCATTGACGCCCAACCCCTCGAGCACGATGGCCAGCAGCCCGGCGGTCACCTGCTCGCCGGAGGACACGACCGCGTCGTATTCGCGGGCGTCGTGCAAGGCAGCGGCCTCGCGGCACCAGCCCACCAGCCGGTCGGTGGTTCCCGCCATGGCCGAGACCACGACGGCAACCTCGTGGCCGGCATCAACCTCACGCTTGACGTGCCGTGCGACGTTGCGGATGTGCTCGATGTCGGCAACCGAGGTGCCGCCGAACTTCATAACCAGGCGGGCCATGGTGGGCTTGCGGCTTCTCCGGCGTGAGTCGAGGCGTGCTCCGCTTTACGGCAAGCCCTCGCGCGAAAAGGCGCGTATACATACCGGGGGAAGGCGCATGGCCGCAACCGCGGCGTCGGAGAAGATCGATGGCGAGCAGGACGAGGCCCGGACGCGGCTCAACCGTCGACGAGGCGGAGGTGGTGCGGTTTTCCGCGCGCGCCGCCGAGTGGTGGGATCCAGGCGGCCAGATGGCCATGCTGCACAGGTTCAACCCTGTGCGGCTCGCTTTCATCAAGCAGTCCGCATGCCGGCATTTCGGCCGCGAGGAACGCCGCCTCGACGCGCTTGCGGGCCTGCGCGTACTCGACATCGGCTGCGGCGGCGGCATTCTGAGCGAGCCGTTGGCGCGCCTTGGCGCCACGGTCGTGGGCGCCGATCCCTCGCAGGACAATATCGACGCGGCGAATCTGCATGCGGCCGAGGCGGGCATTGCCGTGGACTACCGCGCGAGCACGGCCGAAGCGCTTGCGGAGCAAGGTGAGCGCTTCGACATTGTGCTCGCGATGGAAGTGGTCGAGCATGTCGCCGATGTTGGCCTTTTCATCGGCAGTTGCGCGCAGATGGTCAAGCCCGGCGGCCTCATGATCACGGCGACGCTCAATCGCACGCTCAAGAGTTTCGCGCTGGCGATCGTCGGCGCCGAATACGTGCTGCGCTGGCTGCCGCGCGGTACGCACCGGTGGGATAAGTTCATCACGCCAAACGAGCTCGAGGCGGCGCTCGAGCGCCACGGCCTCGCGGTCATCGACGAGACCGGCGTTGTGTACAATCTTCTCTCCGATTGCTGGCAGCTCGCGAGCGACATGGACGTGAATTACATGGTGGTCGCGGAACGCGCGCCGTCCTGATTGGCCCGCACCGGCGAATTTCCGATGCTCGATCCCTCGTGGCTCTGGGCTGTCTTCACCATTATCGCCGCTGCCGCGCAGACCGTGCGTAACGCCACCCAGCGTGAGCTCGCCGCCAAGCTCGGCACGGTGGGCGCGACCCACGTGCGGTTCCTCTTCGGGTTTCCCTTCGCGCTTGTCTTCCTCGCCGCCGTGATGCTCGCGCTCGGGCAAGGACTGCCGCGGCCGCCGGCGAGCTTTTGGCCCTGGGTGGTCGCGGGTGCGCTGACGCAGATCGGCGCCACCGCATTGATGCTTGCGGCCATGAACGACCGCTCTTTCGTCGTGGTCTATGCCTACATCAAGACGGAGCCGGTACAGGTCGCCCTGTTCGGTCTCATCTTTCTCGGCGACGTGGTGACGCCGGCGATGGCGGCGGCGATCCTGACCGCCACCGCCGGCGTCATCATCATGGCCATCAAGCCGGGCACGCCGTCGAGCTTGACGGCGACGCTGCTCGGCCTCGCCGCCGGCACCATGTTTGCGCTGTCCGCGGTCGGATTTCGCGGTGCTATCCTGCGCCTCGAAGGGGAAAGCTACGTCATGGCCGCGACCGTCACGGTGGTCGTCGGGCTCGTGCTGCAATCGCTCCTACTGACCGCTTACCTGCGGCTGCGCGATCCGGAGGTCCTCGCCGCCATTGTGCGCGCCTGGCGGCCCTCGCTGGTCGCGGGCTTCATGGGCGCGCTCGCCTCGCAGTTCTGGTTCCTGGCGTTGGCGCTCGCCACCGCCGCGAGCGTACGCACGCTGGCGTTGGTCGAAGTGCTGTTCGCACAGGCGATTTCACACTTCGTGTTCAAGCAGGCGATGACCGCGCGCGAAGCCGCCGGCATTGTGCTGATTGTGATCGGCGTGGCGCTGTTGCTGTGGGCGCATTGAAGCGCGCCGGATGGACAGCCTAATTGCGCTCGTCCGGCAGCACGGGCAGCGGGTGAAACTCGACTCCCTCCTCGTGCAGCTCTTTGGCCTGGTCGGGAGTGGCCTCGCCGTAGATCGAGCGATGCTCGATGTCGCCGTAGTGCATCTTGCGCGCTTCCTCGGGAAACTTTTGGCCGACATAGTCGGCGTTCTTTGTCAGGTGGTCGCGCAGCTCCTTCAGCTTCTTGCGAAACTCTTGCTCCTGCGGCGACATCATCGCGACCGGAGTAGCGGTGTCGGCGGTGTCGGCGGCTGGGCGCGGCGAAGACGGCGAGGCCGGCGGCGCACCCGCGCGTTTCTTCGCGCCCACGACACCCGGGGCCATCAACGTCTTTTCCACCTTGGCGGAATTGCAAACCGGGCAGGTGATCAGGGCGGCCTTGACCTGCGTGTCGTAGGCGGCCGAGTTTTGGAACCAGCTTTCGAACACGTGCCTTTTGTCGCACGCCAGCGCGTAGCGGATCATGAGAGGCCTCGCACTGCGCGCAGGTGAGCCGGCTCGGCCATGGGCTCGATGATCTCGAAGCGCCGACCATGCTGCAGCGAAGGGATCTTCGCGCGCGCGGCCGTGACTTCGGCGGGATCGATTGCGGCCAGGATCACGCCCGGCTCGCTGCCGCCTTCGGCCAGAATGCGGCCCCACGGGTCGACGACGAGGGAATGGCCGAACGTTTCGCGACCGTTCTCGTGCTTGCCGCCTTGCGCGGCCGCCAGCACGAAGGCGCCGTTCTCGATCGCACGGGCGCGGATCAGCGCATGCCAGTGCGCTTCGCCGGTTTGTTTGGTGAAGGCCGAGGGAATGGCGAGAAACGAGCAGCCGGCTTCGGCGAGCGCGCGGTAAAGGGCGGGGAAGCGCAGATCATAACAGATGGTCAGCCCGAGCCGTCCCCACGGCAGATCGGCCGCGACGCCGATCTCGCCCGCGCGGTAGTTGCGCGATTCGCGATAGCTCTCGCCGCCGTCGAGTTCGACATCGAACATGTGGATCTTGTCATAGCGCGCGACGATATCGCCGTTGCGGTCGATCAGGAAAGAGCGGTTCGCCGCCTTTTCCGGCAGCACCTTGATCGCCAGCGAGCCGACGTGAAGGAAGATGCCGAGCTTGCGTGCAAGCTCGCGCAGGGCGGCAAGGGTGGGATCGTCCTCCTCGGGCGCGATCGTCGCGAACAGCCGCTCACGCTTGATCTCCAGGATGTTGGTCATCTCCGGCGTGAGCACGTAATCGGCGCCGGCGTTCTTGGCATCCTCGATCAGCCGCACCGCGGCATCCAGGTTGGCCTGCGGCGACAGGCCCGAGCGCATCTGCACGAGACCTGCGGTGAAGGTCGCAGCCTTGCCTGTGTTCATGCTGAGGGCCTTTTGCCGGTGGCCGCGGCCGCATGTTCGCGGCCGAGCAGCGGATCGAGCTTGCCCGCCCGATCGAGCGCGGCGAGGTCATCATAGCCGCCCACATGGGTCGAGCCGATGAAAATCTGCGGCACGGTCATGCGTCCATTTGCGCGCGCCACCATCTCGCTTCGCCGTTTCGCGTCGCCGCTGACGTCGATCTCGGTGAAGTCGACGCCCTTGTGCGACAACAGCCGCTTGGCCGCCTGGCAATACGGGCAGTAGCGGGTGGTGTAAATCTCAATCATGATGCGCGGTCCGGCTTACCGATTGCTTTATATGGGAGGGCGGCTCCCCGCCACAACCCGCGCGAATACCAGCACGTCGACGCCGGCGGCGCCGGCCCGCAACAATGCCCGTGCGCAGGCATCGACCGTGGCGCCCGAGGTGAGCACGTCGTCGACCAGCAGCAGCTTTCGCCCCACCACCTCGGCCTTGCCCGCGCCCGGCACGCGGAAGGCGCCCTGGACGTTGTGCGCCCGCTCGGACTTGTCGAGGCCGACTTGCTGCGGCGTTGCCTTCACCCGCTTGAGCGCCCCATGGGCGACGCTTTTGCCGCTCGTCTCGGCGATGATATGGGCGAGCACCGCCGACTGATTGAAGCGTCGCGCCCATTGCCGGCGCCAATGCAGCGGTACCGGAAGCAGCGCATCGGCGTCGGCGATGAGCTCGCGGCCGGCACGCGCCATCCAGCGCCCCATGGTCGGCGCAAGGTCGAGCCGGTCGCCATACTTCAAGGCATGGACGAGTTTGCGCGCGATGTCGTCGTAGCGCACGGCGGCGCGGGCGCGGTGATACGTGGGCGGATCGGCGATCGCCTCCATCGACAACAGACCCGGTCCGCCGTCGAAGGGGAACGGAATGCCGAGCCGCTCGCAATAGGGCGGCGCGATGAACGAGAGCTTGGACCAGCAGGCGGGACACAGCCCCGCGCCGTCGACCGGCTCGCGACAGCTGGGGCAGAGTTGCGGCAGCGCTACGTCGACGAGTAGGCCGAAGCTCGCGCGCAACGCGCCCTTCAGCCGGGCAAAGCGCTTGGCCGGGATCTCGGCGGTCTCCCCCTGCATCGCGTTACGCTAATGCCTGGCGTTGCCGACCTCAACGGCATCGGGGCGATCGACGCGCAGGTGAGGCGTGCAGCCTCTGTCGTCTGCGCGCTGCGGGCGTGTTAAGCAAGACGATGGTTTCGCCGCGCCCAATCATCTTCGACCGCGCGCGCCAACGCGCGTATCGCGCGCGTGCAGCGGCGCTCGGCCCATCGACCTTTCTGATCGAGCGCGCGGCCGAAGATCTGCGCGATCGTCTCGCCGCGGTGCTTCGCCGCTTCGATTGCGCGCTCGACCTCGGCACGCCAAGCGACGCGGTCCGTCGGGTGCTGGCGGAGAGCGGGAAGGTAGGCACCATCATCGCTGCCGAGGCGTCAGCCGGTAGCGCCGCGTCTTGGCGTCTCGACCGCGGCGACGCGCCATCGGGCGCGCAGCTTGCCGTTGCGGCCGACGAGGAGGTCTTGCCGTTCCGCGACGCGTCGCTTGATCTGGTTGTGTCGGCCCTTGCGCTGCAGTTCGTCAACGACCTGCCCGGCGCGCTCATCCAGATCCGCCGCGCGCTCAAACCCGACGGCCTATTGCTGGCGGCGCTCGCCGGCGGCGAGACGCTGACCGAGCTGCGGCAAGCCTTCGCGGCGGCGGAGGCCGAGATCGAGGGCGGCATCTCGCCGCGCGTTATTCCTTTTCCGGACGTGCGCGAGATGGGTGCGCTGCTTCAACGCGCGGGCTTCGCGCTGCCGGTGACCGATGTCGATCGGGTGACGGCGCGTTATCCATCGCCGACCTCGTTGATGCACGACCTGCGCCGCATGGGCGCGACGAATGCCCTGCGCGAACGCAGCCGGCGGCCGCTCAAGCGCGCGACCTTGAGACGGATGATCGAGATCTACGCCGAGCGTTTCGCCGATCGCGATGGCCGTATCCGCGCGACCTTCGAGATCATCTGGCTCTCCGGCTGGGCCCCGCACGAGAACCAGCAGAAGCCGCTCGCGCCTGGCTCGGCGCGCCGACGATTGGCCGATGCACTCGGAACCAAGGAAACCCGGCTACCGCGCAACGGGGACCGTTAGTCAGATTCCAGGGCGCCGACGTTTCGTGCCTGCTCGCTCACAACAGCGTCATCAAGTGAGCGATCAGCGGCTCGTCGGCAGGTGGCATCGGGTACTCCCGCAATCGGTTTGGGCGCACCCATGCCAACGTCTGGCCTTCCAACGGCGTGACCGTTCCCTGCCAGCGCCGACAGACATAGAGGGGCATCAGCAGATGGAAATCCGGATAGCCGTGGCTGGCGAAGGTGAGCGGAGCTAGGCACGTCTCGTCGACGACAATTCCCAGTTCCTCCTTGAGCTCGCGGATGAGCGTATTCTCCGGCCGCTCGCCGGCCTCGACCTTGCCGCCGGGAAATTCCCATAACCCGGCCATTGGCTTCCCGGCCGGCCGCTGCGCGATCAGCACGCGGGCGTCCGGATCGATAAGCGCGCAGGCGGCGACAAGGACGAGGTTCACGCTCATGAGCTTCTAGACCGAGGGCGCAAGAGCGCCGATTGCCGAGGTCTCCGCCGATGAGGGGTCACCATCAGCGGCAACGCCGCGAGGAATGGATGGGGACACCGAGCAACCTCGCGCGCCGCTCAGGAGCGATAGTCGCCGTTGATGGCGACGTAGTCTTTGGTCAGATCGCAGGTCAGCACCCGGTCGCGGCCGCGACCTAGCCCCAGCGCGACCTTGAGCGTGATCTCGGGTTTCTTCATCGCCGCCGAGACTGCCGCCTCGTCATAGCGCGGATCGCGCTCGCCCCGGTGCGCGACGCGGATGCCGCCGAACCAGATCGAAAGCCGGTCGCGGTCGGCACGTTCGCCGGCCTTGCCGACCGCCATCACCACGCGGCCCCAATTGGCGTCCTCCCCGGCAATAGCGGTCTTGACCAACGGAGAATTGGCAATGGACAGCGCGATTTTCCGCGCCGAGGGTTTGGACACAGCGCCCTCGACGATGATTTCGACCAGCTTGCGCGCGCCCTCGCCGTCGCGCGCTACCTGCTCGGCGAGATTGGCAAGCACGGCGTCGAAGGCTTTGCGGAAGGCCGGCAACCGCGGATCGGATACGTTTGCGATGCTCGGTGCCCCGCGCGTCGCAGCGGCGCCGGTCGCGAACGCCAGCAGCGTGTCGGAGGTCGAGGTGTCTCCGTCGATCGTCACCGCATTGAACGTGTCGGTGACGCCCTGCTTGAGCAGGCTTTGCAGCACGCGTGCCGAAATCGGCGCGTCGGTGAAGACGAAGGAGAGCATGGTGGCCATGTCGGGGGCGATCATGCCGGCGCCCTTGGCGATGCCGCAGATGGTGACCGGCGCGGCGCCGATCCGCGCCATGGCTGCGGCGCCCTTGGGAAACGTGTCGGTGGTCATGATGGCCTTGGCCGCCTCGTGCCAGGCGCCGGGCGCGGCATTCGCAACCAGGCGATCCATGACGGCGGCAAACTTGGTGGCGTCGAGCGGCTCGCCGATGACGCCGGTGGACGCCAGAAACACGTGCGAGGGTTTGCAGCCGGCGGCGCTGGCGGCAATGTCGGCAGTGAGCTTGGTCGCGGTGCGCCCGGATTTTCCGGTAAAGGCATTGGCATTCCCGGAATTGACGACGAGCGCGCTCGCCGCGCCGGCTTTCAAATGCGCGCGGCACCAGTCGACGGGGGCCGATGGACATTTCGAGCGGGTGAATACGCCGGCAACCGTGGTGCCTCGGTCAAACAGCGCCAGCAGCACGTCGGTGCGTCCCGGATAACGGATTCCGGCCGCGCCGGTTGCCAGCCTGACGCCCTCCACGGGCGGCATTTCCGGAAACTGCGCGGGAGCAAGCGGCGAGACGGAGGAGGCCATGGCATGTTCTCTATCGTGGCCGGAGCCGGCCAAGGGCAGCCAAGCGGTATAGCCAATCCAATCGACGGCTTCACGCCCTCGCCACCGCTAAGCGGTGCCGTAACGGCACAGCGAATAATGGCGTCGGCTTGGCGGGACTGGCGGTCGCGACGAGATCGGCGAATACCCAACCCGGCGCTGGTCAGTTCTTCTTCTGCTCGGCAGGCTTGTTCTGCTCGGCTGGCTTGTCGAGGCGATCGACTTTGGCGCTCTGGCGCAGCTTGGTGATGAAGTCAGTTTGCGCCTTGCGCGCCAAAAAGGCCTCGATCTGATCCTTCACCTTGTCGAATTCCGGCGGCTGCTTCGTGCGCCGGTCCTCGACCTTGATGACGTGCCAGCCGAACTGCGTCTTCACCGGATTGGAGAGCTGTCCCGGGTACATCTTGAAGGCAACATCGGCGAATTCGGGCACCATCTGATCCTTGGTGAAATAGCCGAGATCGCCGCCCTCGGCGGCGCCGGGATCCTTGGACTTCTCCTTGGCCAGCGTTGCAAAATCAGCGCCGTTCTTGAGCTGCTCGAGAAGGGCTTTCGCTTCGTCCTCGCTCTCGACCAGGACGTGGCGGGCACGCACTTCTTCCTGCCCGGCCATGGATTTCACCGCCTCGTCGTAGGTCTGATGCAAGGCTTCGTCGGTGACCGCAGTCTTGGCCTCCTGCTGCAACTCGTATCCCATCAACAGCTTGTTGCGCAGGAACGCCAATCGGCGCTTGAAGTCGGGATTGTCGGCCAGGTTCTTCTTGTCGGCGGCCTGCGTGACCATGATGATATCGGCGAGGTATGAAATCAGTTGTTCGCGCTTGGCCTCCGGCGAAACGGCCTGCATCTCGGAACCCACGTCTTCTTCGGCGAGCGCAAGATCCCCCTGTGTGATGTCGACGCCATTGACCCGCGCGATGACCGGGTCGGACGCCGAGGCCGGCGCTTCCGATGAGGAGTTTGAGGAGTTTTTCGAGCAGCCGGATACGGCCGGCGCGATGAACAGCAGTGCCGCCATAACGGCGTACGCGAGCGGCCGCCGGCGCGGCGCGAAACGGGGCAGCACGTTTGGGCAGGTCATGGCGTGATCCTGGATCGAGCGACCATCGGAGGCGCGCCGGAGAGTTAGGTAAAACGGCGCTGCTTGGCAATCGCTAAGCGAGAGATTGTGACGAGAACGTGAGCGCCTTGGCGGCCGATTGACAAGGGTGTGGCCCCCTCCTATCTCTCGACAAAGCTGGCCGATCCGACCGCAAGCCGCCGCCGTTTGCATGAAAGACGATCGAAAAGTGCGGCATTTTCCGCATTCCACGGCCATGGATGCTCGCAGGCAGGCGCTGTTGCGACGAAAACCGTCTTCTGCCGTGGCGTTCCTTCCCGTCGGATTTGGTAAGGTGCGGCAGCAACACCTGCGAGGACGCGAAGGGCTCACTGCATGATCGGCGCTATTGCCCGCAAGTTGTTCGGTTCTTCGAACGAGCGGCGGATCAAGTCCTATCTTCCGCGGGTTGCGGCGATCAACGCGCTGGAGCGCGACCTTGAGGGACTCTCCGACGAGGCCCTGCGTGCGCGCACGGACGCGTTCAAGCAGCAGGTGGCGGAAGGCGCGAGCCTCGATGACATTCTGGTTGAGGCATTTGCCACCTGCCGGGAGGCGGCCAAGCGCACGCTCGGCCAACGGCACTTCGACGTGCAGCTCATGGGCGGCATGATCCTGCACGAGGGACGGATTTCGGAAATGAAGACCGGCGAAGGCAAGACGCTGGTGGCGACGCTGCCGGTCTATCTCAACGCGCTCGCCGGGCGCGGAGTGCACGTGGTGACGGTGAACGACTACCTCGCCAAGCGCGACGCCGAATGGATGGGCCAGATCTATAATTTCCTCGGGCTGAGCGTCGGCGTCATCGTCCATGGCCTCGACGACGAGCAACGCAAGCGCGCTTACGACGCCGACGTGACCTACGGCACGAACAACGAACTCGGCTTCGACTACCTGCGCGACAATATGAAGTACCGGCTCGAGGACATGGTCCAGCGCGGCCATATCTACGCCATCGTCGACGAGGTCGACTCCATTCTGATCGACGAGGCGCGAACACCGCTCATCATCTCCGGTCCGTTGGACGACCGTTCGGAGTTCTACAACACGATCGACGCCTACATCCCGAAGCTGGAAAAGGCGGACTACGAGGTCGACGAGAAGCAGCGCACGGTGACGCTGACCGAGGTCGGCATGGAGAAGATGGAGCAGATGTTGCGCGGCGACGGTCTGCTCAAGGCCCACTCGCTCTATGACGTCGAGAACGTCTCGACCGTCCACCACGTGAACCAGGCGCTGAAGGCGCACAAGCTGTTCCATCGCGACAAGGACTACATCGTTCGCAACGGCGAAGTGGTGATCATCGATGAATTCACCGGCCGCATGATGCCGGGACGGCGCTATTCGGAGGGATTGCATCAGGCGTTGGAGGCCAAGGAGCGCCAGCCGGTTCAGCCGGAAAACCAGACGCTCGCCTCGATCACCTTCCAAAACTACTTCCGCATGTACGAGAAGCTCGCCGGGATGACCGGCACGGCGATGACCGAGGCCGACGAATTTCTCGACATCTACAATCTGGAAGTGATCGAAGTCCCGACCAACATGCCCATGGTGCGCGTCGACGACGACGACGAGGTCTATCGCACGGCGGCGGAAAAGTACCGTTCCATCCTCGCGCTGATCGACGACTGCAAGGCGCGGGGGCAGCCGGTGCTTGTGGGCACGACCTCGATCGAGAAGTCGGAGCAATTGGCCGAGATGCTGCGCCAGCGCGGCTGGGAACAGCACGACTTCTCCGACCCGAACGCGTTCGCCGCCCTCTATTCCGGCGATGACGGCGCGTCCAAAGCCAAGGTATTCGCGATCCTCAACGCGCGCTACCACGAACAGGAGGCCTATATCATCGGTCAGGCCGGAGTGCCCGGCGCGATCACCATTGCCACCAACATGGCCGGCCGCGGCACCGACATCCAGCTTGGCGGCAATGCCGACATGCGCATCCGCCAAGAACTCAAGGACGTCGGCGATGAGGACGGCGAGCGCGCGCGGCAGGCGGGGGAGATCCGCGCGCAGGTCGCGCGGCTCAAGGACAAAGCACTCGCCGCGGGCGGACTTTACGTGCTCGGTACTGAGCGCCACGAGAGCAGGCGCATCGACAACCAACTGCGCGGCCGCTCCGGCCGGCAGGGCGATCCCGGGCATTCCAAGTTCTTTCTCTCCTTGGAAGACGACCTCATGCGCATCTTCGGGACCGACAAGCTCGATACGATGCTGCAGCGCCTGGGGCTCAAGGAGAACGAGGCGATCGTCCATTCCTGGATCAACAAGGCACTGGAGAAGGCGCAGCAGAAGGTCGAGGCGCGCAATTTCGACATCCGCAAGAACGTCCTCAAGTTCGACAACGTGATGAACGATCAGCGCAAGGTGATCTTCGAGCAGCGGGTCGAGTGGATGCGGGACGAGGCGGTCAACGAGGTCGTGGGGGATATGCGCCACGCGGCGGTAGACGACCTGGTCGCCAAGCACGTTCCCGAAAACGCCTATCCCGAGCAGTGGGATACGAAGGGGCTGCGAGAAGAGCTCAAACGCATCCTCGATCTCGATCTTCCGGCGGACGAGTGGGCGAAGGAGGAGGGTATCGCGGAGGAAGAGCTTCTCTCCCGGATCGAGAAGCGCGCGGACGAGCACATGGCGGCGAAGGTCGCGCAATGGGGCGCCGACGTGATGCGCTATGTCGAGAAATCGATCCTGCTGCAGACGCTCGACCATCTCTGGCGCGAACATCTGGTCATGCTGGAACATCTGCGGCAAGTGATCGGGCTGCGCGGGTATGGACAGCGCGATCCACTCAACGAGTACAAGGCGGAAGCGTTCAACCTGTTCGAGGCCATGAGCACCCATCTGCGCGAGGCGGTGACTTCGCAGCTCATGCGCGTCGAGATCAGGGCAGCGCCGCCGCCGGAGGAGCCGGCCAGCCTTCCCTATATGGAGGCGCACAAGATCGATCCCTCGAGCGGCGAGGACGAACTCGCGCTGGCGCGAGCCGGCGCGGAGACGCTCGCCCGCCACGGGATCACCGCTGCGGCAACGGAGGCGCCCGCGCGCGATCCGAAAGATCCATCAAGCTGGGGCAAGGTTGGCCGCAACGAGGCCTGTCCCTGCGGCTCGGGCAAGAAATACAAGCACTGCCACGGGCGGTTCGCTTAAAGACCGGCCATCAATCCTATTGAACTGCCAGCGCTTCGCCGCCCGGCCTGACGGGCAGGGGACAAGCAGCGCGGGGGATCCGTTTGGTTGCGGACGGGATACTTAGTTGTTCCAAGCGCCGAAGCGGTTCTCGAAACCGCCCGAGGGCACGGTCGGCGCGGCGCCGCTGAGCTGCCCGTTGGAGCTCGCTGCGGTTCGCTCCGGCTCGGCGCTCGCTTCTTGTTTTGGCGCGGCAGGTTTGGCGGCATTGGCCGTCTTGGTCTCGGCCGGGCGGGGGGCGCTGGGCGCCGCCTTCGCCGTGACGGTGCGCTTCGGCTTGGATGCGGACGCGTCGGCGGGCTGCGTGGTACGCGAAGCGCCGGCCTGATCGTCGCTGGTCTTGGAGCCGAACAGATGGCTGAAGAAGCCGCCGACTCCGCCCGAGCTCGTCGCCGAGGCAACCTGCACCGTCGGGCCCGGGCCGGGGGCGAGTCTTGGGTCGGCCGAGGCAAGGCTGAACATGCTCCCGGCGGCGCTCTCCGGCTCGCGCGGCGGGTTGACGTGGGGCGGAATGGTGCCGACCGCGGTGTGTATGACGGCGCCCGGACCGCCGTGGCTTTTCAACGCCGTCAGGAAGGTTGCATTCATGCCGCCGTCAACACCGGTTTTGGCCGGGGCCGCCGGCGTGCGATTGCTCAGTTCGGCAGTCTGGACGTCGTCCCGTCGCTGCTTCTCCCTGACCGCGGATGCGATCTCCTCAGGGATCTTATAGGCCGGACACCGGTCGGCGGCGCTGAACTTGCCCGACGATTCGGCGTCGAACACGTAACGCTTCTCGCATGTGTCGACCTTGGGTTGGAGATGCGTGACCTCGAAATGGTCATAGCCCTCCTTGATCATTTTCCAGAACGCCATATTCGGCGAATTGCGATGCCGCGCCATGTTGAGCGGAGTCATCTTGAAGGGATAGGCCTGGATCTGGAACGTCTTCTGGCCGCCGAAGAATGATTCGCGCGCCAGCGCATAGATTTCGCCGACCTGCTCATCCGTCATGGCGTAGCAGCCGGCTGACGAGCAGTCACCGTGGATCATCACAAACGCGCCGGTGCGTCCATTCGCCCGATCGTAAGCGTTCGGAAAGCCGATGTTGATCGCGAGGTAGTAGTTCGAATTCGGATTCATCAAGCCGGGAGTGATGGTGTAGAAGCCCTCCGGCGCCTGCCGGTCGCCTTGCTTGATCTTGGGGCCTAGTTCTCCCGACCACCGGCAAATCGGATAGGTGTGAAGGAGAGCAAAGCGTCCGGTCTTGTCCTCTTTCCAGATCTCGAGTTCGGATTCCTCTTTGAAGACCCGCACGAGGATCGGCGACTCCTTCGCCATGTTCTTACTTTCGATCTCGGCCAGCATCCGATCCGACAGCGGCTGCAGGTGGCGGCCGCCGACCGCCGGCGTGCTGCTGTCCGTGTCGCAACTGGCAAGCGCCAACGCCGCCGCAATCGCAGCTGACGCCAAGAGCGCGCGCACCAAAGGCCCACGATTCAACTGCAAACTCCCCCGACCGCTAGGCTTCCCCAAGCCTCCCCCCGTCCGATCGTTGTCCGGAAATACCACAGTGGACCGGCGATCGAGCGTGCCGAGACGACCTTGGGCGCGGTCTCGCATCGAAATCGCCCCGCCAGTCTCCTGCGGCGCAGTCACGCTAGGCCAAGACTTGGGTGAGATCAGGGCAAGGATCAAGAATTGTTCCGTCGGAAAGTCCTTGTGAAAACAAGGGCTTGCCAGGACTTTGCGAGGCGCAACCGGCATCGCGGCCCGCTCGCGTCAACCCAACGCGCGCCCGATGGCGAGGAATTTTTCGCGCCGCTGGCGGCGAACGGTTTCTCGGTCGAGGCCGGCAAGCTCCTCAAGCGCGTGGGCGATGGCCTCCCCGGTTGAGGCGATGGCCGCCGCCGGGTCGCGATGCGCTCCCCCAGACGGCTCGGTAACGATCTGGTCGATCACCCCGAAACGCATCATGTCATCGGCCGTGATCTTCATGCTCGTTGCCGCCTCCTGCGCCTTCGACGTGTCGCGCCATAGGATCGAGGCGGCGCCCTCCGGCGAGATGACGGTATAGATCGCGTGCTCGAGCATCAGGACCCGGTTGGCAGAGGCGATGGCAATAGCGCCGCCCGAGCCGCCTTCCCCGATGATGACCGCGATGTTCGGCACGCCGAGTTCGAGACTGGCGTCGGTCGAGCGTGCGATGGCCTCGGCTTGGCCGCGTTCCTCCGCGCCGATACCGGGGTAGGCGCCCGCCGTGTCGACCAGTGACACCACCGGTATGCCGAAGCGGTCGGCCATCTGCATCAGCCGCTCCGCCTTGCGGTATCCCTCCGGCCGCGCCATTCCGAAATTGTGCTTGAGGCGGCTTTCGGTCGATGATCCCTTCTCGTGCCCGATGACGCAGATGCTCTCGCCGTGGAAGCGCCCGAAGCCGCCGGCGACCGCGACATCGTCGCCGAACTTGCGATCGCCGGCGAGAGAAACGAAATCGGTGATAAGGGCCGCGACGTAGTCGAGGCAATGCGGCCGCTCGGGATGACGAGCGACTTGGGTTTTTTGCCAGGGCGTGAGTTCGGCGTAGAGGTCCTTGAGCGTCTCTGCCGCCTTGGCTTCCAGGCGAGAGATTTCCTCGCCGAAGGCCGCGGCACTGTCGCTGCTCTCGAGCGCGCGCAGTTCCGCCACCTTGGCCTCGATCTCCGCTACCGGCTTTTCGAAATCGAGATAGCTGCGCATCAGACGCTCTCAGGCAAGCCGCGCCGGAGAGAAGCTAGCGCGCCTCGGGCATGCCATAGCGCGCATATTCCTCAGCAATGTCGACCTGAATCGTTTTGGCTGCCGCCATATCGGCCTCGCCGGAGGGATCCTCGTTCCTCAGTCGCGCCAAGCCGCGACCATAAAGCGCGAACGCAAGCTTCGGGTTGCTCTGCAACGCCGCATCATAGTCGGACACCGCGGCGTCGAAGTTGGTCATCTTAAGAAAGATGAAACCGCGGCTGTCCAGCGTCGCCGGATTGTTGGGCATCAGCCGAAGCGCTTGGTTGCAGTCGGCAAGCGCAGGCTTGAGGATGCCTACCACCGCGCGCGCCCAGCACCGGTTGTCAAAAGCGGCGGCAAAATCCGACTTGAGCTTGATCGCCTGGTTATAGTCATCGATGGCGTGATCGTAATGGCCCTTGCCGAGATGCGCGTTACCGCGATTGAAATAGGTCTCTGCCGACGGCTTTAGCTTGATCGCCTGGTCGTAATCGGCGATGGCGCGGTCGTAATCGCCCTTTCTGTCGTAGGCGATGCCGCGATTGTTATAGGCCGCCGCGAATTTGGCATTGATCCTGATCGCCTGATTATAGTCCTGAATGGCGCGGTCATGCTCGCCCTTGAGCCGATAGCTGATGCCGCGGTTGTTGAAGGCCTCGGCGAGCTTGTCGCCCTTGTCCCGCGCCGCTTTGATCACGGCGGAACAGCCCTCGATACGCTGATCGATGGTCACCGCGTCCTCGCCCTCACACCAGGCGCGCTCCTGCGGCGTCTGTGCGGACGCCGAGGCGCCGGCCAACACGACACCGGTCAGAATGAGAGTGAGATGCTTTGCGGCCACGACAGCCATCGGCAACTCCATCGCTTGCGCGGCCAAGCTAAATTATCTCCGGCTGCGCTGTCATTCGTCCGCCAGGGGATGCAGATCGCGCACGAGGCTCTTGAGGCGCTCGTCGAGGACATGGGTGTAGATTTGTGTCGTGGAGATGTCGGCATGACCCAGCAGCGTCTGCACCACTCGAAGGTCGGCGCCGTTGTGCAGGAGATGGCTGGCGAAGGCGTGGCGGATGACATGCGGGCTCACCTGAGCGGAGCGTAGCCCGGCGGCGGCGGCGAGCGCCTTGAGCTCGCGGGCGAAGTGCTGCCGGGTCAGGTGACCCGCCTGCCCGAAGGAGGGGAAAAGCCACTTCCCCGGCCGCCGCGGATTGGCCGCCGACAGCAGCCCGAGATACTCGCCCATGATCTTTTTGGCCGCCTCATTGAGCGGCACGAGGCGCTCTTTGCTGCCCTTGCCGCGCACGGCGAGCATGCGGGTGTTGCGCTCGGCCGCTGACATCGGCAGCGCGACCAGTTCGGAGACCCGCAATCCGGTGGCGTAGAGCACCTCGAGAAGGCAGGCGAGTCGCGCAGCGCGAAGCCGCTTCGGTGCGGGCTGATCCGCCTCCTCCATGTCGGCGCGCGCCTGTGTCAGCAGCCGGTCTACCTCGCCGATGCTGAGCACCTTGGGAAGCGCACGGTTGCGCTTCGGGCCCTCCATCACTGCGGAGGGGTCGTCGGTCCGGTATCCCTCCGCATAAAGGAAACGATAGAGCTGGCGGATGGCCGAGAGCCGCCGCGCCACCGATGACGGCGCGAAGTTGCGCTTGGCGAGCGATCCGAGATACCCGCGGAGATCCTCGGTGGAGGCGCCGGCGAGCGTGCCGCCGACTTTGTGGAGTTCCGCGGAGAAGTCGGAGAGGTCGCGGGTATAGGCGGCCAGCGTGTTCTTAGCCCCGCCGCGCTCGGCCGCAACCATGTCGAGGAACAGCTCGATCAACGCGCCGTCGGAATTTTTGCCCTGGGGGGCCATTCGGGGTGACGTGCTCAGGGCGAGGGCTGCTTGGCGAAACGATCCGGCGGAATAGAAACCGTGATCTCGCGCGGCTTGGGATCGAACCAGCTCGCGAGCATGAACATGGCGCCGTAAGTCAGCCCCCCTAGGACGCCGACCACGGTAAGGAAGCGGAGCAGGCTCGGCATGGTGAAACCTCGGACGCAATCTCGCACCAAACAATGGAAAAACTAGGACATGGCGGCCAACGTCGTTCCAGAGATCGATCGCCACAGTCCCCAAACATGGTTAATGGTGTGCCCCTCGCCTGCCAGCGAAACGCACAGGCGAGCGGTTATGCTAGAAGAGACGTCGGCTCACACGCGGCTTTGATCCGATTGGCAGGAGAGAGGATGCCGCACGGCGCGACACAGGACCTCGCTGCGCGGCCAGAAGCTGCCCTCACGGCGGCGCTCGGCCGGCGCTCGATCGTGCTCGTGGGCATGATGGGAGCCGGGAAGTCCTCGATCGGCCGTCGGGTGGCCACGCGTCTGGGCATTCCCTTCGTCGACGCGGACGCGGAAATCGAAAAGGCGGCCGGGATGACCATCACCGATATCTTCGCCATCCGCGGGGAGGCAGAATTCCGCGCCGGCGAGGCGCGCGTCATCACCCGCTTGCTGGAGGGCGGGCCGCAGGTGCTGGCGACCGGCGGCGGTGCCTTCGCGAACCTCGACACCCGCGCCGTCATCGCGGCGAAGGGCATCTCGATTTGGCTCAAGGCTGAGTTCGAGGTGCTGATGAAACGGATCAAGCGTCGGCACGATCGGCCGCTGCTCAAGACGGACGATCCCGGCGCGACGCTGCGCAAACTCATGCAAGAGCGCGATCCGATCTATGCGTTGGCCGATCTCACCGTGCAATCGCGCGACGTGTTGCACGACAAGATCGTTGACGAGATCGTCAGCGCGCTCGCCGGCCAACTCGGCGTGGTCGGCACGGCACCGGCCGCCCCTGCGCCAGGAGACCGCCAGCCATGACCGCGCCATTGCGCGCAGGCGATCCGAGCGTGGTCAACGTCGCGCTGGGCGAACGCAGCTACGACATCATCATCGGTCGAGGTCAGCTGGCGGCACTGGGCGAAAAAATCGCCGCGCTGCGGCCCGGGGCCAAGGCGGCGATCGTCAGCGACGAAATGGTCGCACGCCACCACCTCGCCGCGACCGAGGCCGCCCTCGCCGCTGCCGGGATTGGCACAACCTCGGTGACGGTGCCGGCGGGCGAGAGTTCGAAGAGCTTCGCCATGCTCGAGCGGGTTTGCGAAGCACTCATTTCCGCGCGCATCGAGCGCGCCGATGTCGTGGTGGCGCTCGGTGGCGGGGTCATCGGCGATCTCGGCGGTCTTGCCGCGGCCCTCGTGCGGCGCGGCCTCGATTATGTGCAGGTCCCCACCACGCTGCTTGCCCAAGTCGATTCCTCCGTCGGCGGCAAGACGGCAATCGATTCCACGCACGGCAAGAATCTCGTCGGCGCGTTCCATCAGCCGGTGTTGGTGCTGGCCGATACCGCGCTGCTCGACACGCTGCCGGTGCGGCAATTCCGCGCCGGCTATGCCGAAATCGTCAAATACGGCCTACTCGGAGATGCCGGCTTCTTCGCCTGGCTGGAGGCAAACTGGCGGGAGCTGTTCGCAGGCGGCGCCGCGCGCGAGCACGCCATTGCGGTGAGCTGTCGCATGAAGGCTTCAATCGTCGCGCGTGACGAGCGCGAGCACGGCGAGCGGGCGCTGCTCAATCTCGGCCATACCTTCGGCCACGCGCTCGAGGCCGCAGCCGGTTTTTCCGACCGGGTCTTGCACGGCGAAGCGATTGCGCTGGGGATGACACTGGCGTTTGCCTTCTCCGCCGAACGCGGGCTGCTCCCGCGATCGGATGCCGAGCGCGTCGAGCGCCATCTTGCGGCAGTCGGCCTGCCGATCCATCTCTCCTCCGTTCCCGGCGGTCCGCCCGATGCCGACCGCCTCATGGAACTCATCGCCCAGGACAAGAAGGTCAAGCGCGGCAGGCTGACGTTCATCCTGGCACGTGCGATCGGCGCAAGCTTCGTCGCGCCTGATGTCGATGCCGCCGAGGTCCGTGCCTTTCTAGTCGAGAAACTCGCCGAGCGATGACTGCCTACGATTGGATCACCCTCGTGGTGATTGTCTTTTGTATCTTTCTCTCCGCCTTCTTCGCGGGAAGCGAGACCGCGTTGACCGCGTCCTCGCGCGCGAGCATGCATCGCCTCGACAAACAGGGGAATCGGCGCGCTGTGCTGGTCAACCACCTGCTCAACGCGCGCGAAAGGATGATCGGCGCGCTCCTGTTCGGCAACAACGCCGTCAACATCGCGGCGTCGGCGCTGGCGACCGGCCTGCTGCTCGACTGGTTCGGCGAAGTGGGCGTCGTCTATGCCACCATTGTCATGACGGTGGCGATCGTGGTGTTCGCGGAGATCCTGCCGAAGACCGCGGCGTTCAATGCGCCCAACCGTATCGCGCTTGCTGTCGCGCGCCCGATCGATTGGACGGTCCGGCTGCTCGCGCCGATCCTCGTCGCAGTCGAATGGATCGTGAAAAAGGCGCTGCGTCTTTTCGGTGTGAAGCTCGGTCAAACCGAGTCGATCCTTTCGCCGCACGAGGAATTGCGGGGAGCGGTCGACCTGTTGCACGGAACCGGCGGCGTCGAGACGCTCGATCGCGACATGTTGCGCGGGCTCCTCGATTTGCGCGAACTCACGGTTTCCGATGTCATGATCCACCGCACCGAGATGGTCACGGTCTGCGCCGACGATCTACCCGAACAGGTGGTCAAGGCAGTGCTGGAATCAGAGGTCACCCGCGTGCCGCTGTGGAAGGACAAGCCCGAGAACATCATCGGCATCCTGCATGCTAAGGATCTTCTGCGGGCGATGCAGGTGGCCGAGGGCGATCTCAGCAAGATCGACGTGACCGCGATTGCGCGGCCGCCTTGGTTCGTGCCGGACATCCGTCCGCTCTCCGAGCAGTTGAAAGCCTTCCGCCGGCGCAAGACGCATTTCGCGCTGGCGGTCGACGAATACGGCGAGGTGATGGGGCTAATCACGCTCGAGGACATCTTGGAAGAGATCGTCGGCGATATCTCGGATGAGTATGACGTCGCGGTGCCCGGCGTACGGCCGCAGCCCGACGGCTCGGTCAACATCGACGGCGGCGTTCCGATCCGCGATCTCAATCGCGCGATGGAATGGAATCTGCCCGATGACGAGGCGACCACCGTCGCTGGTCTCGTCATCCATGAGGCGCGCTCCATCCCCGAGCCCGGCCAAACCTTCACCTTCCATGGTTTTCGCTTCCGTGTGCTGCGCCGGGACCGCAATCGGATCACCGCCTTGCGGATCACGCCGTTGGTGCGCAAACCGGTGGCGAAGCTGGCTTAGGCAAATCTCTTTGGAGTTGACCCGCCGGCGGCCTCTTCATGCGCCGGCTTCGCCCGGCGCCGCGGCGTGAATAGCGAGCGCATGCACGCCGCCTTTTAGCTCAGCGACAAGCGTTTCATTGACCATGCGGTGGCGCTCGAGGCGGCTCTTCCCGCGGAACGCCTCCGCCACAATATATACCCTGAAATGAGTTTCCCCGCCCTCTCGATGCCCGGCATGCCCGGCGTGCTGGTGGGATTCGTCGATTACCTTCAGGTTCGCCGGGGCGAAAGCCTTCGTCAACTTCTCGGCGATGATATCGCGTGTTGCCATGCTTCTCGGCATAGCGGGAGCCGGACCGTCCGGTCAATCGGGCGAGAACGTGCAAACGCCCATGTGTCAAGACTTGAAGATGGTTTCGCGACGCGCGCATACTGATCGGTCATGAAAAGCGACTCGCCCTTATTCGATCGCATTCGGGTCAAGCCCGACAAAGATCGTCGCCAGCGCGCGGAATGCCCGGCGTGCGAATGGCCGAATTGCCAGGCGCCGGCGACCCACCGCGCTCCCAAAGGGCGGTTGCGCGAGCGTGAATACTGGCGCTTTTGCCTCGAACACGTCCGCGAGTACAACCACGCCTACAATTTCTTCGCCGGCATGAGCACCGAGGACATCGCCCGCTTTCAGAAAGAAGCCGTGATCGGCCATCGTCCGACCTGGAAAATGGGGATGCACGGCGGCCGGCCAGCCGCCCGTTCCCATTCTTCTCGCCGTCCTTCCGAATTTACCGGCGCGGATGACCCATTCGGGGTGTTCCGGGAGTTCGGCGGAGCGGGCAGCGCGTGGCGAGGCACGCAGCGGCACGTGGCGGAATCCCGTACCGTGCGCAATGCCGAGCGCAAAGCGCTCGATGCGCTCGGCCTCGAGGCGGATGCCTCGGTGCAAGACGTCAAGCGGCAGTTCAAGGCGTTGGTGAAGCGGCATCATCCCGATGCCAATGGCGGCGATCGCTCTTCCGAAGATCGGCTGCGCGAGATCATCCAGGCCTATACGTACCTCAAGTCCATCGGCTTCCGCTGAGCCGAGAGGCTGCGCGTCGCGCGTCGGCCTTGCAGCCCGTGCGGGGCCATGGGCGAACCGAAGCTGCGCGGATGAATTTCCGCGTGGAATGTCGTGCCCACTCAATCTCCGGGTGCGGCAACCGGGGCAGTCGCTGCTCGAACCAGAGGCGCACGCGGCGCGTTGTTATTTACTGGCGCGACGCATTGACCTTGGAACGGTCGATACTTACTTGAAATCATGCGATTTTCAGCTCACAACCCTGTGCCTTTCGCGGCCTGGCGGCTTTCTGCTAAGTTGGCGGACGAATCCGCCCCGCATTCCGTCGACCGAAAACGGGTCTCGGTCGCTTCCGAGATCACGGAGGAGCAATGACCGCCGCAACGCAAGAGATCGCCAACCTTCCCGACATGAAGGTATCGATCCGTCAGCTCTTCGGGTTCGACAGTGACATGGAAGTGCCGGCTTATTCGGAAGCCGATGCGCATGTCCCCGACGTGGATCCCGACTATCGGTTCGACAAGCCGACGACGCTCGCCATCCTCGCCGGTTTCGCGCACAATCGTCGGGTTATCGTCACCGGCTATCACGGCACGGGCAAATCGACCCACATCGAGCAGGTGGCGGCCCGCCTCAACTGGCCATGCGTGCGGGTGAACCTCGACAGCCACATCAGCCGCATCGATCTGATCGGCAAGGATGCCATCGTCATCCGCGACGGCATGCAGGTGACCGAGTTCCGCGACGGTATTTTGCCCTGGGCCTACCAGCACAACGTGGCGCTCTGTTTCGACGAATATGATGCGGGCCGTCCCGACGTGATGTTCGTGATCCAGCGCGTGCTGGAGTCCTCGGGCCGGCTCACCTTGCTCGATCAGAGTCGCGTCGTCAGGCCGCATCCGGCCTTCCGCCTGTTCGCGACCGCGAACACGGTCGGGCTTGGCGATACCTCCGGCCTCTATCACGGCACGCAACAGATCAATCAGGCGCAGATGGATCGCTGGTCGATCGTGACCACGCTCAATTATCTGCCGCACGACAACGAAGTCGACATCGTGCTCGCCAAAGCCAAGCACTATCGCACCGATCAGGGCCGCGACGTGGTCAACAAGATGGTGCGGGTCGCCGACCTCACGCGAAACGCCTTCATGAACGGCGACATTTCCACCGTGATGAGCCCGCGCACCGTGATCACCTGGGCGGAGAACGCCGACATCTTCAAAGACATCGGCTTCGCCTTCAGGCTGACCTTTCTCAACAAGTGCGACGAGCTGGAGCGGCCGATCGTAGCCGAGTTCTATCAGCGATGTTTCGGAGTGGAGCTGCCGGAATCGTCGGTCAATGTGGCGCTGACTTGAGCGATCCGCCCATGCCCATGACGCTGTGATGGCATCGAACATCAGGCCGCGGAATCCCTCGAAAGAATCCCCGACCGAGCCGTTCAAGCGGGCGGTCACCGGATGCCTGCGCGCCATCGCCCGCAAGCCCGAGCTCGAAGTCGCGTTTGCCGCCGAGCGCCCCGGCATCGTCGCCGGCAAGGCGCGGCTGCCCGAGCCGCCGCGCAAGCTCAGCGGGGGGGAAGCCGCTATCGTGCGCGGCCATGCCGACTCGATCGCGCTCAAGCTCGCCTGCCATGATCCCTTGGTGCACCGCAAGCTCGTGCCCGGCGGGCAACAGGCGCGCGCGGTGTTCGAGGCGGTCGAGCAGGCCCGCGTCGAGGCGATCGGCGCACGCCGCATGTCCGGCGTTGCCAAGAACCTCTCGGCCATGCTCGACGACCGCTTCCATCGCGGCAAGTTCGACCAAGTGACCGACCGGGCGGATGCGCCGATCGAGGAAGCTGTGGCGCTGATGGTGCGCGAGCGCTTGACCGGCCAAGCGCCGCCGGCGACAGCCAAGAAAATCGTCGACCTCTGGCGTCCGTTGATCGAGGATCGCGCCGGGCGCGATCTCGATCGGCTCGAGCGACTGATCGAAAATCAGGCGCGCTTCGGCGACGTCATTCACGATCTGCTCGACGCGCTCGACATGGGCGAGGACCGCAGCACCGAATCGGACGAGGAGGAAGGCGAGGAGGGAGAGCAAGATCGCCGCAAGGACGACTCCGGCGAAGACGGAGAAGGCGCCGATGCCGAGGACACGCAGACCCGCATCGACGACGCCGACGCGGCGGGCGAGGACATGTCCGATTCCACGGCCGAGGCGGCCGAGGCGCTCTCCGCCGAGATGGCCGACGACGCCGAGATGGGCGACTCCGAGGCGCCCGCCGAGCCGCGGCGGCCCCGCCGACACGGCCAGAACGAGCCGCGCGGGCCGGACTATCGGCCCTTCATCACCAAACACGACGAAACGGTTGCAGCCGAGGATCTGTGCGAGCCGGAGGAGCTCGATCGTCTACGCGGCTATCTCGACAAGCAGCTGTCGCATTTGCAGGGCGTGGTCGCGCGGCTTGCCAACCGACTGCAGCGCAGGTTGATGGCGAAGCAGAACCGCGCCTGGGAGTTCGACCTCGAGGAAGGCTTGCTCGATCCGGCGCGACTCTCGCGCGTCATAGTCGATCCACTGCATCCGCTCTCGTTCAAGCACGAGAAAGAAACCAGCTTCCGGGATACCGTCGTCACGCTCTTGCTCGACAATTCGGGCTCGATGCGCGGACGGCCGATCACGGTGGCGGCGACCTGCGCCGACATCCTTGCGCGCACGCTGGAGCGCTGCGGTGTCAAAGTCGAGATTCTGGGCTTCACCACGCGCGCTTGGAAGGGCGGGCAAGCGCGCGAGGCGTGGCTCGCCGCCGGCAAGCCTCCCAATCCGGGCAGGCTCAACGATCTGCGCCACATCATCTACAAGTCGGCCGACGCGCCTTGGCGCCGCGCACGCAAGAATCTCGGTCTCATGATGCGCGAGGGGCTACTGAAGGAAAATATCGACGGCGAAGCTCTCGATTGGGCGCACAAGCGGATGATGGGCCGGAGCGAACAGCGCAGGATCCTGATGATGATCTCCGACGGCGCCCCGGTCGACGATTCGACGCTGTCGGTCAACCCCGGCAACTACCTTGAGCGGCATCTGCGCTGGGTCATCGAAGATATCGAAACGCGCTCGCCCGTGGAACTGATCGCCATCGGCATCGGCCATGACGTCACGCGCTACTACCGTCGCGCCGTCACCATCGTCGATGCCGAGGAGCTTGGCGGCGCCATGACTGAAAAGCTCGCCGAGCTGTTCGACGAGCAATCCCCCGGCGAGCCGCGACGGAGAGCAGACGCGTGAACGACCGCGCGCGCCGTTGGCGTTGCGGTCGCGCGCGTCCAAGCCAGCGGACCATCACCGCGGTCATCGCATTCGCTTGGCTGATCGGAGCCACGCCCGCGGCGGCGCAGACATCGCCATCCGCCGCGTCGCCGCTTGCAATCGAGATTCGCGCCGAGCCGATCACGGGGTTCGACCTTCGCGATCCCTCGCGTCGTCAGTTCGGATTGCTCGAATTCCGCGGCGGTCTCCTTCTGCGCTCGCCCGCCAGAAACTTCGGCGGTTTGTCCGCCATTCGCGTCGCCGCGGATGGCGCGCATTTCATCGCCTTGACCGACAAGGGCTGGTGGTTTCGCGGCCGGCTGCTTTATGCGGGCTCGCGGCCGAGCGGGATCGCGGACGCTGCGCCCATCCTCGGCGCCGACGGCCGTCCGCTGGCGGCGCGCGGTTGGTATGACACGGAAGCGATCGCGGAGGATGGCGGCACGCTCTATGTAGGGATCGAGCGCGTGCATCAGATCGTCCGGTTCAATTACGGCAAAGAGGGCCTGCTCGCCCGCGGGCAGGCAATCGCGTCGCCGCCGGGACTGCGCTCGCTTCCGGCGAACAAGGGCATCGAGGCGCTGGTGTTCGTCCCCAAGGGTTTGCCGCTCGCCGGCACGCTGATCGCGATCTCGGAGCGCGGTCTCGACAAGGCAGGCAATATCGGCGCTTTCCTTATCGGCGGTCCCACGCCCGGTGCTTTCGCGATCAAGCGCAGCGCGAGCTACGACATCACCGACGCTGCCCTCCTGCCCGGCGGCAACATTCTCTTGCTTGAGCGGAGATTTGGCTGGGCCATCGGCCTTGCCGTCCGACTCCGCCGCATCTCGCTGGGCGACATCAAGCCAGGGGCGCTGGCCGACGGTGCCGTTCTGTTCGAGGCGGACCTCGGCTACGAGATCGACAACATGGAAGGCTTGAGCGTGCACCGCGCCGCCGGCGGCGAAATCGTCCTCACGCTCGTCTCCGATGACAATTTCTCGCCGCTTCAGCGCACGCTGCTGTTGCAGTTCGCGCTGGCAGAGCCCTAATCCTGACCAGTCGTCATTCGCTGAACGATGCTGCCGTTTTCGCGAGCATGGCGCCGGGCTCAGCCCGCCACCGCAGCCTTCTTCTTCCTGATCTGACGTTTGAGCTCGAGGGCCCGCTCGGACAGATCGCCGTCTCTTGCCTTCAACAAGAAGGCATCAAGCCCGCCGCGATGATCGACCGTTTTCAGCGCGTTCGCCGACACGCGCAATTTGACCGAGCGGCCGAGCGCGTCCGAGATCAAAGTGACGTTGAGCAGATTGGGCAGGAATCGCCGCTTGGTCTTGATGTTCGAATGACTCACCTTGTGTCCAACCTGCGCACCCTTGCCGGTCAGTTCGCAACGCCACGACATTGAGAAATCCTGCTTTCAAGAGATTGCCGAGCAAGCGCCTTGGCGCGATGCTTCGAGCACCGGGGGCCCGTTTGCGGGCCGGCGGACCTATAAAGAGACAAGAAAAAGGCGTCAACCCGCACCCTTCAGTGACATCGCCCAGCATCGAGCGATCGGCTAGCGGCGCAACGCCGAAATGGCACAAGACCGCCTTGATCGGGCCAAGATGCCCCGCCAAAAGTTCAAACCCACCCGTGCCGGCTGCCGATTGCGCCGGAAATAGCGACTAGCCATGGTCCCGCGGGTTCAATAAAGAAATGGCGCCAACAGCAGGGGCTTCGTTCGTGCGCTCATACCGCCTCAACCGCGCGATTTTGCTCAGCTTGATCGCGGTCGGGATAGCCATGGCGGAGGCGCCGCAGCGGCGGGCTTCTGCCCAAGGCAAGCTCGATGCCCGCTACGTCGTCACCTTGAGTGGCCTGCCGATCGGCCAAGGCGCTTGGGTGATCGAGATTGGCGATGATTCCTTCACCGCCTCGGCGAGCGGTGCGACGGCTGGCCTGCTGCGCGTCTTCGCCAGCGGCCAAGGCCAGAGTGCCGCGCGCGGCGCCATTTCCGGCGGCCACCTCGTGCCGTCGACCTACGCCTCGCACATCGTCACCGACCAGAAAACCGATGACGTGCGCATGGTGCTCAGCGGCGGCGCCGTGAAGGAACTGGCGGCCAATCCGCCGACGGTCGCCAGCCCGGATCGCGTTCCGGTGACGGAGGCTCACCGCCGCGGGGTCTCCGACCCGATGACGGCAACTTTAATTCGGGTGCCCGGCAACGGCGACATGTTGGGCCCGCAAGCGTGCCAGCGCACGCTGTCAATCTTCGATGGCCGCATGCGCTACGACCTTCAGCTCGCCTTCAAGCGCCTCGACCGGGTCACTTCGGAGCGTGGCTACCAAGGCGTCGCCGTGGTCTGCGCGGTGTCCTTTTCGCCAATCGCGGGGCACGTTCGCGATCGCTATGCGATCCAATATCTCGCGCAATTGCGCGACATCGAGCTCTGGCTCGCCCCCATCGCGAATACGCGCGTGTTGGTCCCCTTCCGCGTGACGCTTCCGACCCCGCTCGGCCTCGGAGTTTTGCAAGCGACCCAGTTCGTCTCTATGCCGCAACCGAGCCGGGCGACCGCAAGGACGCAATGACCGCATCCGAGAGCGGCCCGGCCTATTCAAAGGTCGGATGTGCCGGTCGCGCCCCCCGTTAACCGATGTTCCCCAGGGCATGCGGTGCCGTTTGTCGGTGCTTACCTGATTTTGTGGTGAGCACGGAGGCTACCACCAGATGTCGCCGTGAACGAATTCCGACAGCAACAGAGTCAGCGATTCGGGCGCGATTCGTTCGGGACTCGTTCCACAGCTTAATCACCGGCTTTCCCCGGCCCGGTAATGCGGTGATCCGGCAATGTGCGGTGGTGGATCTCGCGTCCTTCGCGCGGTCCGGGTTGCTCCATCGAGGCTCGCTGCTGTCTAGCGTCTCGTCGATCGCCTCGCGGCGATTTCTGTGCGCTGGCGCACCTTGGGTTGCGCACTGCACTGCTCGCGCGAGAAGAAGGTATCTGGCCGCCGCCGAGGTGCGCGCGGAGCGTGCGGGCATTATCTCACGGTCCATTTGCGTCCCCGACGCATGCCTCATAAAGGGCGTTGCATGTGATGGAAATTCAATCGGAACTTCCAAGATCTCGAAGCACTTCCCGCTGGCCGTCCAGCCCGCACAGCGTTTGCCGGGCATGGCGGGAGCAGGTATCCTGCGCGAACGAGGTGCGCACGGCTCCAGGCGCTGCTTGCGCCGACCGCACGAGCTAAAGGCGCGGCGCGAACTCTCATCTGCTATCCTTTGAGCGCTTGCCACGCTTTATGCAGAAGGCTGCTGGATAGCATCACGCGGCGGCAACGTCAGTCATCGCCCGATCATCGATGCCAATTTCCTTCTCCTCTCCCATGAGCCGCGATTCCAGCGCGCGCGGTGCCGGTGTGACCGCGGTGCTCGGTCCGACCAATACCGGCAAGACCCATCTCGCCATCGAACGCATGCTCGCCCATTCGTCGGGCATCATCGGGCTGCCGCTGCGGCTGCTGGCGCGCGAGGTTTACAACAAGGTCTCGGCGCGTGCCGGCGCGGATGCGGTTGCCCTCGTTACCGGCGAGGAGAAGATCAAGCCGCCCAGCCCGCGTTATTGGGTCTCCACCGTCGAGGCCATGCCGCGCGATCTCGAGGTCGCGTTCCTGGCCATCGACGAGGTGCAGCTCGGCGCCGATCTCGAGCGCGGACACGTCTTCACCGATCGCATCCTCAACCGGCGAGGGCGGGAGGAGACGTTGGTGCTCGGGGCGCAGACCGTGCGGCCGATGATCGAACGACTCCTGCCCGGCGCTCATATCCTGACCCGGCCGCGGTTGTCGCAGCTTTCATTCGCCGGCGAGAAGAAGATCACGCGGCTTCCGCGCCGCTCCGCGGTCGTCGCATTCTCGGCGGAGGAAGTGTATTCCATCGGCGAGCTGATCCGTCGCCAGCGGGGCGGCGCCGCCGTAGTGTTGGGGGCGCTCAGCCCGCGCACGCGCAACGCGCAGGTCGCGCTGTACCAGTCCGGCGACGTCGAGTACCTGGTCGCCACCGACGCGATCGGCATGGGCCTCAATCTCGACGTCGATCACGTCGCCTTCGCTTCCGACCGCAAATTCGACGGCTATCAGTTCAGAAGGCTCAATCCCGCCGAACTGGCGCAGATCGCCGGACGCGCCGGCCGCGCCACCCGCGATGGCACCTTCGGTACCACCGGCCGATGCCCGCCCTTCGAAACCGAGCTCGCGCAAGCGTTGGAAAGCCATTCGTTTGAGCCGATCAAGGTGCTGCAATGGCGCAATACCGCGCTCGACTTCTCCTCGGTCGGCGCATTGCAGGCATCGTTGGCGGAGATCCCGAAGCAGAACGGCCTCACCCGCGCGCCGCTCGCCGAGGATATCTTGGTGCTGGAACACGCGGCGCGGGACGAGGACATCCGCTCCCTCGCGACGACGCGCCAGGCCGTCGAGCGATTGTGGGACGTCTGCCAGGTGCCCGACTATCGCAAAATCTCCCCAGCCACCCATGCCGAACTCGCCACCACGCTCTATGGCTTCTTGATGCGGGAAGGGACGATCCCGGTCGACTGGTTCGCACATCAAGTCGAGCAGGCCGACCGCGCCGAGGGCGACATCGACACGCTGTCGAACCGCATCGCCCACATCCGCACCTGGACCTTTGCCGCGAACCGTCCGGACTGGCTGGTCGATCCCGAGCACTGGCAAGGCGTCACACGCGCGGTGGAAGACAAATTGTCGGACGCGCTGCACGAGCGGCTCACCGAGCGCTTCGTCGATCGCCGCACCAGCGTGCTGATGCGCCGGCTGCGCGAGAACGCGGTGCTCGAGACCGACATCAGCAAGAGCGGCGAAGTCGTGGTCGAGGGGCACGCCATCGGCCGGCTCGACGGATTCATGTTCACGCCCGCGGCTTCGGCTGCGGGCTCCGAGGCGAAGGCGCTCGCCAGCGCCGCGCAAAAGGCGCTGGCGGGAGAGATCGACAGTCGCGCGACGCGTCTCGCGCAAGCGGCGGACGGACAGTTCGTGCTGGCCAGCGACGGCATCATCCGATGGCTGGGCCAGCCAGTCGGCAAACTCTTTGCCGCGGAGGAAGCCCTCAAACCGCGCGTGCGCATCATCGCCGATGAGCACCTCACCGGCGCTCCGCGCGATGGCGTGCAGGCGCGGCTCGATTTGTGGCTCAAGTCTCACATCGAGAGATTGTTGGAGCCGCTCTTTCGCCTCGCCGCCGCGGAAGACATCACCGGCATCGCGCGCGGCGTGGCGTTCCAACTCATGGAGGCGCTTGGCGTGCTTGAACGCCAGAAGGTCGCGGACGAGGTCAAGGGTCTCGACCAGCCGGCGCGGGCGACCTTGCGCAGATACGGAGTTCGCTTCGGTGCGTACCACGTCTACCTGCCGGCCCTGCTTAAGCCCGCGCCGCGGGTATTGGCGACTCAGCTGTGGGCGCTCAAACACGGCGGCACGGAGAAAAAGGGGCTCGAGGCGATCGAGCAACTCGCCGCCAGCGGGCGCACCTCCATCGCCACCGACGAGGAGATCTCCAAGCCGCTCTACCGGATCGCCGGCTATCGCATTTGCGGCGCGCGCGCCGTGCGGGTCGACATTTTGGAGCGGCTTGCCGACCTCATTCGTCCCGCGCTCACATGGCGCTCTGGTGCGGCCGGCGCGAAGCCGCCGGGCGCCATCGACGGCTTCGGCTTCACCGTCACCGGGGGCATGACGTCGCTTGCCGGCTGCTCGGGGGAGAATTTTGCCTCGGTGCTGCGCTCGCTCGGCTATCGCATGGAACGGCGGCCGAAGCCGGCCGAGCCAGTGCTTACGCCCGCGGAGGCGATGGCGCAGCCGGCGCAACCTGCGCAGGAGTTGGTGCCGGCAACGCCCGTGATCGATGCGTCCGTGCCTGAAGGCGGGGCGGGCGCAGACACTTCAGGCAAACCGCTTGAGGCAGAAACCGCAGACCTGGCCGCCGTTGCGGACGTGGACGAAGCGGCCGCGGCGGCGCCCACCGAGGTGCTCGCACAAGCGCCGGACCCGCCGCAGACCTTAGAGGAAGCGCCGGTCCCTGCTTCGGTCCCGCAGCCCGAGGGTCTGGCGGGTGAGATGGTGCCATCTTCGCCGTCCGCGGAGGCCGCGCCGAAGGCCGAGCTTGCGGCGGAGGAGTTCATCGAGGTTTGGCGACCCGGCCGCCGCGACGAGCACGCGCGCAAGCCGCATCATGAGCGCCGGGCACGGCCGCGCCGCCCGCAGCGAGAAACGCAGGCGCCGCCGCTTGCCACTGCTGCGTCCGCCGGAAGCGCCGAGAGCGTCTCGGCGCCGGCAGCGCCAGCGGTGCCGGCGGGCCAGGAGGTTCGTGCCGATCGCCCCCGGCCCGAGCGCCGGCGGGAGGCGGATCGCCCTGAGAGGCGTTCGCCTCGCCCGAAACGAGCGGAGCATCCGCAACGGGATGGCGATCGCGCGTCGCGCGGCGATCGCGCCGGCCGGGCGCCGCGTGGGGATCGTCCAGATCGCGATCCAGCGTTGCGCGCGAAATATATTAAGGGTCGCGCCGAGGGTGCGGAGCGCCGCGAGCCCGACCCCAATTCACCATTCGCCAAGCTCGCCGCGCTCAAAGAGCAGCTCGAGGCGAGCAACAAGGAGCCGCGCTGAGGACACCCGGCTTGGACCGACAGCGCATCGATAAATGGCTTTGGCATGCTAGGGTGGTGCGCACGCGCGCAGATGCGGCGGCACTCGCCACCGCCGGTTACGTGCGTATCAACGGCCGGCGCGTCGACGGGCCCAGCCGTCCGGTGCGGCCGGGCGACGTCGTCACGGTGGCGCTCGACCGTGCGGTGCGCGTGCTCAAGGTCGTAGCTTTCGCCGAGCGCCGCGGGTCTGCGGCTGAGGCCCGCGCCCTATGTGAGACGCTCGAGCCATCGAGGGGCCATTTGTCCGAGCGGGCGGCGCCGCAGGACCAGGGGTGAGTACCACTGCCTCCGGCGCCAAAGTGCCGAGAGGTGCCGCCTGCGAACGGTACCCGCCACCAACCCTTGCTTGGCAGAGGCCCATGCGCTAGTCAGCGCGCCCGGAGAGCTCGCAAATGACTTACGTCGTTGTCGAAAGTTGCATCAAGTGCAAGTACATGGATTGCGTCGAGGTGTGCCCGGTGGATTGTTTCTATGAGGGCGAGAACATGCTCGTCATCCATCCGGACGAATGCATCGATTGCGGCGTGTGCGAGCCAGAATGCCCGGTTGAGGCGATCAAGCCCGATACCGAGCCGGGACTGGAGAACCTTCTGAAGCTCAACGCCGAATATGCGAAAACCTGGCCCAATATCACGCAGAAGAAAGACCCTCCCGCCGATGCCAAGGCGTGGGAGGGCGTGCCCAACAAGCTGGAAACGGATTTCTCCCCGAATCCCGGAACCGGGGACTGATTGTCCCGTTAACCAGGCGTGACGAAAATGTAATGCGCAAACGCCCGGAATCGGGCCTTTGCAGCGCCGCAAGGCTTTGATTTTCGCGGAAAATGTGCTATACAGTCAGAAAATGAGCCAAACAGCGCACCCGAGCCGCTCCCCGGTGGGGAGCATTATTTTTCGGGTCGTTTCCGAGGAACCTCAACCAGGGACGTGAGACCCACGCAGACTGCCGTGGCAGGAAAAACGCGCCATCGGTCCAAGCGGACCACCGCCGCAACCCGGCGGCCGAAAAAAGCAACAGCCGGCACCCGCCGGAGGCCATCGCATACCTCGCGTGCGGCAACGCGCCGGGGGGCCCCCGCGGGCAAGGCACCCGTCCGCCGCAAGCCGGACGAAGGAGTTTCCCCCGGAATGACCAGCAAGAAGACTACGCAACGTCAGGGCTTCAGGACCAACGAGTTCATCGTCTATCCGTCCCACGGCGTCGGCCAGATCCTCGCCATCGAGGAGCAGGAGGTCGCCGGCGCCAAGCTCGAGCTCTTCGTCATCAACTTCGTCAAGGACAAGATGACGTTGCGGGTTCCGACCGCCAAGATCGCTGCCGTCGGCATGCGCAAGCTCGCCGAGCCGCCGCTGGTCAAGCGCGCATTGGAAACCTTGAAGGGTCGTGCCCGTATCAAGCGCACCATGTGGTCGCGCCGGGCGCAGGAATATGAGGCCAAGATCAACTCCGGCGACATCGTCGCGATCGCCGAGGTGGTGCGCGACCTCTACCGCTCGGAGACCCAGCCCGAGCAGTCCTACTCGGAGCGCCAGCTCTACGAGGCGGCGCTCGACCGGCTCTCGCGCGAAATCTCGGTGGTGCAGCGCATCACCGAGACCGAAGCGATCAAGGAGATCGAAGCGGCGCTGGCCAAGGGCCCCCGCCGTGGTCCCAAGCCCACCGAAGGCGACGACGAAGACGCGGTGGTGGAGGACGAGGCGGCTTAAAGCGTCGCCCCTACCGAATAGCCAGAGCCCGGCCGCGAGGCCGGGCTCTTTGCTTTGGCGCCCATCGAGATGCGCGAAGTTGAGTCATTCGACTCACGCGGGACACGTGCTAACCCCCTCTGGGACAAAGAGAAAGGCACCGAAGAAATGTCCCGGGGCAGCCATAATTACGCTTGGATTGCGAAGAAGATGAAGCCCCATGGGGAAAACGGGTTGGGGGAACATGCGCCGGCGATCCAGCGGTATCAGCACGAGCGTGATGGCGTGTCTTGCCATTATTGGCGGGGCAGGGGTGGGCGGTTTGGCTGCGGGGTTCAATGTGCGCGCGGGGCTTTCTCCGCAACCGTCGACCACCGTTGTTGCGTCCATCGCCAAGATGGCGCCCTCCGAAACGGTGAGTTTGCGCTTCCCGGCAGATTGGGCGGAGCCTTCCGCCGAACCGGTGGTGCCCAAGGTCACGCTGGCATCGGCCGATCCCGGCATCCTTTTCAGTCCGCAACCGACCTATGCAGCCAATGATGCCGCTGCTCCGAACATGATCGAGGCAAAGGCGCCGCCCGCCGCAGCCCTGCCTCCCAAGGTGGCGGTTGCCTCGCTGATGCCCAAGCCCAAGCCGAAGCCGCGCTCCAATGCGGTGCTCAACGATTCGCAGCTCACCAGCATCAAGCGACGGCTCAACCTGACGCCGGAGCAGGAGCGCTATTGGCCGGCGATCGAAGCCGAACTGCGCAAGATGGAGTACACCAAGTCGCAGGGCGGCAGTCGCACGGCTTCGATCGACATGAGCAAGGTGAATGTGGACGGACTCAAATCGGCGGGTTTTCCGTTGGTCATGAGCTTCAGCGACGACCAGCGGCGGGAACTTAAATCGCTGACCCACCTGCTGGGTCTCGAGAGCGTGATGGCGGGCTTCTAATCGTTCCGTCGCATTCCAAGCCATAGCGCCCGGCCTTTGCGCCGGGCTTTTTCTTTGCCGCGCGTTCGCGCGTGCCGACGGTATCGACCGCGCCGCAAAGCACGCTAGACTTCGTTCGACGGCAACCGAACGGGAGACGGGTATGGACATGAGCGTCAGCGTGGGCGCGGCCGCCGAGGCGCAGCCCGCGAAAGCCGAGCCCCGAAAGGCGACACGCGGCGCCAACTCGAGCGATCTCGATGCTTGGCTGGAGAAGGCCGAAGCGCTCGGCGAGCTCAAGCGCATCACCGCCGAGGTCGATCCCGATCTCGAAGCCGCGACGATCACCTACCTCGTGGGCGGCGAGAAATCGCCGGCGCTGCTATTCGAGAACATCAAGGGCCATCCTGGGCATCGCGCGCTCTACAACATGGTCGGATGCAACCTCTCGCGCTTCTGCTTGATGATCGGCGAGCAGCCCGTGGATCATCCGCTCAAGGCGGTGCAGATCCTGCAGCAAAAGCTCGGCCGGAAAGTGCCGCCGAAGGAGGTCTCGCCCGATCACGCGATCTGCAACCAGAACATCGTGGAAGGGAACGACATCGACATCCGCATCTTTCCGGCGCAGCGCATGTGGCCGCTCGACGGCGGCATGTATCTCGGCACCGGGGACGCGGTGGTGACCAAGGATCCGGAAACCGGCCGCATCAACGTCGGCAC
>Ga0207665_10000116_pt1 | contig 52238 bp, 42 predicted proteins | sample LARL112metaG_FD_184351 | JGI IMG/M metagenome (GOLD analysis project Ga0207665, IMG submission 184351) | Corn, switchgrass and miscanthus rhizosphere microbial communities from Kellogg Biological Station, Michigan, USA - LAR L11-2 metaG... | ecosystem: Host-associated > Plants > Roots >... | reverse complement strand
AAACGACGCGAATCAGGGATTAGGTTGCTCTTTGTAGAGCCAGGCGCCGCAAACGGAGGCGAGGACCACGCCGACAAGCATAATGAGACAAATGGCGAGTGTAAGACGCCCCGGGGCCACGTTGAGCACGCCGCGCGGCTTGCAGTGGATGCCCAGTTGGGCCCAGGCGATGACCTCACAGAATTCCTCCCAGCTTCCGTAGCCACCGGCTGCCAAGACCGAATCGGCGAGCGCGCCCAAGAGGCCGACCCGTCCTCCGCCAAAAACGAGCGCGATGCCGAGATGGGACAGCAGCGTGCCGAGTCGTACTGCGGCCTCTTCGTAAACCGGCCGCCCGCCCGAACTGGATCCACAGAAGACGCACACATTGTTGAGCTGCCGATTTAGTTTTGTGCCCTGTCCGGGTAAATGCTTCATCGGCGGCTTACCTTGTACTGGCTGTCGCTGGCTCGCGCAAGGCGGGGAGGAAGCGCTCGGCTAAGGCGTAGGCGCCGAAGAGAAGAACGGCGTAGAAGGCGTCGCCGGCGAGAGTGTTCCAGAAAAAGGGAATGCCGGCGAGGTAGCAGGCGGCGAGGCCGGAGGCGGCTTTTGGATAAGAATTAAGGAGCCACCAGACGGCAAAGTTGGTGATGAGGAAGAACTGGATGGAGCCGAAGAGGGTGGCAAGAGAGATGCGTGCGACGGTGCGGCGGTCGCGAAGCCAGAGGCCAATGGCTACGTTGACGAGGAAACTGGCGTAGACAATGGGGAGTAGCTTGTGGAAGCCGATGGAGATGTCACCCACAAAAAGCGCAACAAGTGGGAATACGAAAGCGAGGCGGCGGTCCTTGAGCAGCGCGCCGGAGAAAAGGGCCATGGCGCCGACGGGAGTGAAGTTCCAGGGATGCGGAGCGATGCGCAGGGCGGCGGCCAACGCAATCAGAGCGAGGGCTAGCAGCGTGCGATAGAGAAAATTTTCTTTTTGAGAGATTTCAGTACTCATTTTGGTGCCTCCTCCATTTCGGGCAAGAGATCACAAAAAACAAAGCCATCGCGGTTGACGACTTCTCCCGTTCGAATAGGAATGGGAGACTGAAAAATCGGGCCATCGAAGACGAAGGTGTGAAATTCGCCGTTCTCGCCGCAAGGGTCGGCGTGGGGCGGAAGGTCGCGGAAGAAAGATTCGTCGAGTTCGCGTCCGGCAAAGCTGGGGTCGAGAACCTTGGAGTCGATGCAGGCGGCGATGGCGCGGAAACGGTGTTCATGAAAGTGACGGATCAATTCGCGCGTGTCGCGCTTCCAGATGGGGAAGAGAGCAGTCATGCCGATGCGGGCGAGATTTTTTTCCCGGTAGGCGCGGAGGTCTTCCAGGAAGATATCGCCGAAGGCGACCGTGCGGACGCCCTGGGCGAGGTGAATGCGCAGGGCTTCTTCCATGCGCGCTTCGTAGATGGGATTGACGCATTGCGGAGGAATGAAAACTTCGTGAAGCGGGAGACCGATGGATTCGGCCTGGCGCTGGAGAAGTTCACGGCGAACGCCGTGCATAGCGATCCGATCGTAAGTTTCGGTGACAGTGGTGAGCAACGCCGCGATATGGAAAGCCTTCTGTTGGAGCAGCGTGTGCAGAGCCATGGCGCTGTCCTTGCCGCCGCTCCAGCAGAAGAGGATAGGTTCGCGTGAAGTCAAGACAGTCTCCTAAAGCGATACGTCTTGCCGAGATGGGGCGCAGCAATGCTTCAAAATAGGGTTAGTCAGGGGCATCAGTTCCTGCCGGTGAAACGATAGTTGAGGCCGAGACGGAAATCGCGGCCGAGCGCAGGGAAGCCAAGGGCATCCTGGTATTGCTTGTCGAAGAGGTTGGTGACGCGGCCGGTGAACGAAATGCCGCGTGCAATGAGATAGCTGGTGGCCAGATCGAAGCGCGCGTAGCCAGGATTGCGGGTCAGGCCGAAGCCGTCAAAATCGCTATCCGTGCGGACTCCCGTGAAATACGCATTCACGTTGAAGTTGAAGCCACGGTAGTTCGCACTAAGCCAGACGTTGCCCGAATTCACCGGACGACGGAGCAGATGGTCGCCAGGAACCTGGAAACCAGTAGCAGCAGTTGAGCTTCGCAACACAAGCGTGTCGTCGAAAGAATAGTTTCCGTTCAGTGAAAGCCAGTGCCGCAGGCGCATGGCGGCGCTGAAATTCAGGCCGCGAGCTCGAGAGAGATCCGTGTTGAGGATTTGTGTATTGCCAAACGGGCAGCCGGCTTGGGGAACCACTACAAAGGCAATGAGGTCGCGGAATTGGTTTGCGAAATACGTGGCGGAGAGGCGGACGCGATCATCGGCCAGGTGCTGGTCCAGGCCAACGTTGACGGTACGGCTACGCTGGGGACGCAGGTTGGGGTTGCCCAGGCTGCACGGGTCTGTGTTGAATGATTCGAGGACTGTGGGTTCCTCAATGCCTTGTCCGTAGCTGACGCGAGCCCGCGTGTCGCCCCAAAAGCCCTTCGCGTCGCGCAGGCCGAATACCGCGCCGGCACGGGGCACAACGCGGGTGCCGAAGCTGGTGTTGTCTTCTGCGCGGGCACCTGCGCTGAGCGTAAGGCGCGAGATTGGCGACCAGCGGCCATCCAGGAATCCGCCCTGATTATTCCTGTGGCCATGGACGAATCCGAAGCCAGACGAGGTGGCGTTCTCAACTTCATATTGGTAGCCGGCCGTGACCGCACCTTGCTGGAAACTGAAGGTGGATTGTGCCCAGCCCCCGGCGCGATTCGTCTGGTTAAGGGCGCTGCCGAAGGGAGGAAAGCCGCTGTCAGAGAAATATCGAGACTCAGTGGCGGAAACGCGGTGGCTCCAATGCGCGCTGGTTTGGAAGCTCCAGGAGAAATTCGCAGACAGTTGTTGCAGATCATAAAAGGCAGAAGGATCGGCCGGGAAGAGCAGGGTTTGCCCCGGCGTACCGGCGAAACTGGAGTTGCTGCGAACGCTCAGGCGCAGTTGATTCGCGTCTGAGAAGCTGTAGCCGATGTTCCCGGTGTAGGAGCGAATCAAATCCGCGTCGTTCACACCCTGCCCGTCTGTATGGAAATAAGAGCCGGATCCCGAGTAGTCGAATCCGCCTATCGCCCCATCGATTTGTGCGCCCCCACGCGCAGAGGAAAAGCTTCCGCCCTCCGCAAAGAGACTCGCTTCCGGAATGCGCGTCGTTCCACGACGGGTAAAAATTTGGATGGCGCCGGTCATGGCGTCTGTTCCGTACAGAGCGCTTTCGGCTCCATGCACGATCTCGATTTTGTCGACGTTGTCGAGCGTGAGGTTGGAAATATCCACGTCGCCGCCAGGCAGGTTAATCGGTGTTCCGTCAACCAGCACTTTCACAAAGCTGGAATTCCCACCATCAAGAAAAACGGTCGTCAGCCCTCCAACCGTCCCGGTGCGGGTGATGGCGACGCCGGGTTGCGTTGCCAACAAATCCGGCAGCAGCGCCGTTTGCCGCTGCAAGATTTCGTCTCGAGCGATTTCCGTGACAGGAGCAGGCGTCTCTTGTAGAGGAGTGGGTTCTGCTTGAGCAGTGACGACCACACTGGAAGAAAGGCGCTCGATTTGCAGGCGGAGGTCCAGCGTTCGGCTTTCGGCGGCGGCCAAATCAAGGACGAAGTCGCGCGGCACAAACGAGTCGCGCTGGAAATGAATGCGATAGCGGCCGGGAGGCAGGCGCAATAGATAGGCGCCCACGGGGCTGGAAGTGGCCGAAGCCGTGGGTGCGCCGGAACTAATCTCGAGTTGCGCGGTGATTTGGACGCCGCCGACGCCAGAGCCGGAAATGTCGGTAAGTTTACCGGAGATCTGGGCTTCGGATGCATTGCTTTGGGCTTGCAAGGGAAAACTGACTACAGAAACTGCGAAGAAGAGAAAGGCAGTTCGAAGAAGAGTCCTATTCATTTGATCCTCCGCTCCCTCTCGCGCGGGAGTTGAAGGTTGACCTGTGCGATCAAAGAATCGCACGGCTGCGAACTTCGCCGGTCTCCTGGCTTGGCGGTAGCTCCGGCCCTTTCGAATGAGGACCGTTGCGGGGCCTTCCCGCGGTGTCGCCCAGCGATGGAGCGACTGGCCGCAGTGGCCCGCGCATACACTGAATCCGCCCTACAGTCGCGCGGCGGCGACGGCTTCTTACTTGGTTGGCGATTCCGAAGGAACTGGAATCGAACAATTCAAGTGCAACCGCTGAGCGGTTGCCCGTCTTCCCGAGCACGAAGTTCGCGGTGATTGTGGTCTGCAGCACAGGGCCGCAGGGTCGGGGTTAACGAGAAAAAGGCGCGCCGCGGCGACGCCTCTACTTTACGTTCCAGAAGTTCCAGCTAAAACAGTGACACGCGGCCGACCGGAGGAGCCAAGCTCCACGGTAAGCGGCGTCTGGAAAACCTGTTCGAGCAATTCACGCTGATAAATGCTTATGGGTGGACCCACACGCAAGCAGCGGCCGCGCTGCATCAAGACGACTTGATCGGCATACTCGGCGGCGAGATTCAGCTCGTGCGTCACGACGACGACAGTGTAGCGATTCGCCGCAGCGAGGCGACGGAGAGCGTCGAGCAAACCAATTTGCGCGGCGATATCGAGATGGAGAGTGGGCTCATCAAGCAGAAGAAGCAGTGGCTGCTGAGCCAAAGCACGGGCAAGAATGACGCGCTGCTTTTCACCGCCGGAAATTTGATCCATCCAGCGATCGCTGAGATCGGCGGCGCCCACCTGGGCGAGAGCATTCTTCGCGATGAGGATGTCGTCCTCGGATTCAAAGCGCAGTGAACGACCATGGGCATGGCGGCCCTGAAGGACGAATTCCCAGGCGCGGGCGGGGAAAAGCAAACGGCTCTCCTGCTGGACAACGGCGATGCGCTGCGCGCGTGTGCGAGGTGTGAGCGAGTGAGTGACGAAGCCGTTGAGCAAAATGCGGCCGGAGAGCGGGGCGAGCGCGCCGGCGATCAATTTCAGCAGAGTGGATTTGCCGCTGGCGTTGGGGCCAAGTATGGCCACAATTTCACCAGGCCGCGCCTGAAAGCTGGTAGCTTCCAAAGTGAACAGCGGGGCCTGCGCCGGGTTTGCGGAATAAGCGTAACTGACTTGCTCAACACTCAGGCGTATTTCGTTGGCCAAGCGGCCGGCTTCGGCAAGATGCCGCGCGTGAGAAGAGCCGGGGCTCATGCGAGCCTCCTGCGCAGGAGGTAGATGAAAAGAGGCGCGCCGACCACGGCGGTCACGGCGCCGACGGCAAGTTCGTTCGGTGCAACGACAGTGCGAGCCAGCGTGTCCGCAAATACAACTGCAATGGCGCCTCCAATCGCGGCTGTGGGCAGCAGCGTGCGATGGTCCGAACCGAAGATGAGGCGCATAACATGCGGCACGATAAGGCCGACGTAGCCAACGGCGCCGCTCACGGAGACGGCCAGACCGGTGAGTAAAGACGCGGCAATGTAAACGACCAAGCGCACGCGCGGTACATCGACGCCAAGATGCATGGCTTCTTTTTCTCCGGCGAGGAGCAGGTTCAGATCGGAGGCGGTGGTGTAAATTGCGCCGGAGGCGACGAGAAAACCAATTCCCAGGAACCAATAGACGCTCTTTTGGAGAGGAGTGGAAAGATCTCCCATCAACCAGAAGGAGAGGCCACGCAGATTTCCCGTAAGCGTGCTCATGAGAAACATAATGATAGCGGAGATGAAAGAAGCGGTGATGACGCCACCGAGTAGGAGCGTAGTGCTGTCAATCTGGCCTTCGCGCCGGCCGAGAAGATAGACGACAGTGACAGTAGCGGCGGCCCCGAGAAAGGCGCCGAGAGGCGTCAACAATGCGGCGAACACCGGCGAAAGCGTGAGATGGGGTTCGACGATAAGCGCGAGGATGGCTCCGAGGCCTGCGCCGCTGGATACGCCGAGGACGTAGGGGTCAGCGAGAGGATTACGAAGGAGCGCCTGGAAGCTCGTACCAGCAACGGAGAGAGAAGCGCCGACCATGATTCCAAGGAGAATGCGGGGAAGGCGGATATTTTGGATGATCAAGACGTAATCGCTAGAGATGTTAGTACGCTGATGCAATAAGACGTTCCATAGATCGCGGCCCAGGGCGTAAAGGGAAACGGGGACGGCGCCAAATTTGATGGCGATCACCACAACGACGAACAAAATGACGAGCAATGCGAAGCATTGGAGGAGGAGGCGGCGGAGGGTTAGCGGGCGCATGTGCGGCCTCCGGGAACGGTTTCGCTGCCACGCAGCCCGCTGGAAAGAAGAGAAAATGCCGAATGGGACTGCTGAATCGGCGGCGGAGGCGTTTTTTCCGTCTTGTCCTTTTCGGTTTTTTCCTTCTCCATTTTTTCCTTGGCGGATTTCTCGCTGAGTTTTTCCGATTTTTCAACAAAGGCATCTGGATGAAGCTGACGGGCAAGCTCTTCAATGGCAGAGACGATGCGCGGAGCGGGACGGTTCACGGCATCGCTGATCACGGCGTAGCGGCGGTTGGTCACTGCCTCCATGATGTTCCAGCCGGGAAGAGTGGCAAGGGCTTCGAGACCGGGAGGGGACGCTTCCGAATGCGAGGCGGCAAAGACGAGATAATCGGGTTGCAGGCGAGCGGCTTCTTCGAGGCTGACCTGCGGCCAGTCCTGTTCAGCCTCAACGATGGAGACGGCGCCGGCGTAGCGAAGAGCATCGGCGATGAAAGTGCGCTTGCCAACGGAAATGAGCGGCTGGTGCCAAACAACGAAGAGAGCACGCTTTACCGGAGAGGACGAAAGGCGTTGCTGCAGAGCCGCAAGCTGATGTTCCATTTCGGCGGCGACCGATGCGCCGGCCTCTGGAACACCGAAAAGATCGGCAAGCCTTTTCGATGAAGCGATGATGTCATTCACGGTGTGAGGGTCGGTAGCGTAGGAAGCGACCCCCAAATTGTCGAGTGCGTGGACGGTTTCGAGGCGATTCAGACCTTTAGTTACGAGCACTAGATCGGGATGGAGAGCGGCAATTTGCTCCAAGCTCGGATTGATTGCGCCGCCGACCTTGGTTTTTTTCTGGGCATCGGGCGGATAGTCACAGAATTCTGTGTCGCCGACGAGGCGGTCCTGCAACCCGAGCGCGTAGATCGTTTCGGTAAGGCTCGGAGCCAGGGACACGATGCGGCGAACAGGTTGAGGAATCCGGACGGAGCGGCCGGTTTCATCTGTGACTTCACGGTAGAGCGGGGAAGTGGAAGATCCAAGGGAAGCACTTTGCGCGCGGGCGGGCGTTGTTCCGAGCAGCAAAGTGGCCGCCGCAAGAGTCACCGTTTGGAAAAGTTGCTTGACCAAGCTGCTCACGAATCTCCCACGGCGAGGAAAGTTGCATTGTCCAACAAAAAAGCCCCACGAGGCACTTTGGGGCTTCCGGCATCGCTCTTTCTCGCGAAGAGCGCGGCCCTCTGCGGCACGGGAGGGTGGCCTGGCTTACGGCTCTTGAGCCGATCACAGTGGCGGGACCGCGGCCGATTCACACGGCCTTCCCCGCTTCCCCTGCCTGCAAATTTGAATTTTGAGTGTAAGCCGCACCCGCGAGAGTGTCAATGCAGGGTTGCCAGCGGTACGACTGATTTTGTGCTAGCGAAAAAATATCGCAGGCAATCAGCGATTTTTCCAATTGGGCTTGCGCTTTTCCACCAGGGCGCGCAGACCTTCCTGGGAATCCTCGAGACGGTAGAGTTCATTCAGGAAAATGTTCATCGAATGCTTGAGGCCGTCACGCAGAGATAACCCCATGCCGCCCAGAATCGCTTTCTTCGCCATCGTCAGCACCGGACCGGAATGGCCGTTAATCCGGCCAACGAGATCGCTTACGGTTTTTTCGAGTTGCGCTTCCGGTACAAGGCGATTCACCATGCCGAGTTCCAAAGCGCGCTCCGCAGTCACCGGTTCACCGGTAAGAACAAGCTCGAGGGCGATTTTGGGTCCGACGAGAAACGGGAGAATTGTGGAAGCGAGCGGCGGGAAGACGCCGATGCTGATTTCCGGTTGGGCAAATCGAGCTCTTGGCGTGGCAATCACAAGGTCGCCAAAGGCGGCCAGCTCCGCGCCGCCGCCGATCGCGGGTCCGTTCACTACGCACACGACAGGTTTTCCGACTTCCAGCATTCCAGCGAACGCGGCGTGAAATGCGTCGAGCATCTGAAACACACGTTGCGAAGTATATTCACCGATGTCGATTCCGCCGCAGAAGACTTTGCAGGCCGAATCGAGAACGATCAACTTGACGTCATCGCGTTCACCGGCATGAGAGACTCCCCCGGCGATTTCGCGGAGCATGGCTTCGTTCAGGAGGTTATGCTCCGGACGGTTGAGGGTCATTTTGGCGACGCCGGCCTCAATGCGGAACTTCACGTGTTCAAATTGCTCCGGCTTGCGTCGCTCGGGTTGCGCAGTGAAGTCCTGGGTGTCGACTGGTTCAATCATTTCCGTGCTCCTGAGTTTTCATTGTGCCCTAAACTGAGAAATCGCAGAAAGTGGCCAAAAATGATGTTAGCACTGTGGTTCGTCGCATCTGGGATCAGCTGAGAGTGTAGTGCGCAAACAGTTTGCAGGCCGGTCGGACAGGGTCCGCTAAGAAAGCACAGAACCCATGATGGCAGAAAAAGCTTTTGCGATGACAGCCAGTTATTTGTTGTGCGTCGCCAGACTATGGTTATTCTGTGGGCTGGCTCAAATCGGGAGTACTGAAGAGCAGGAGGGGCAATTCGCAAGTATGTCTCCATACGACGCTACGTCCCAAGAACGAACGGCAGTAGCTGCTCGAATAACTGAGCAGCTTGATGCGGATGGATTCCCCTCTTCGTCGTCCTGGGAGGATTCGGCGCCTCTGCGCTTCAACGCAGACTGGCAAGGCCAGAACGCTGATCCGGAACGAGAGACGGAAGTGCGGCTACTGTGGACTCCGGAGATGCTCTTTGTGCGATTTCAGGCGAAGTACCGAGTCGTCACGGTGTTCCGCGATGCCGAACCCAATGGCCGCCGCGATCAACTCTGGGACCGCGACGTCGCGGAAGTTTTTCTGCAGCCCGACCCGTCGCAGCGCCGCCGGTATAAGGAATTCGAAGTGAGTCCTAATGGAATGTGGGTCGATTTGGACATTGCACCGGGCGAGAAGCACGACCTGAAGAGCGGTCTGCGGCGGCGCGTTATTTTGAACGAGGCGGCCAAGACGTGGGTCGCGGAACTCGCGCTGCCGATGAAAAGCCTCGTTGGGCGCTTCGATGCTGCAGCTGCTTGGAGAGTGAATTTTTATCGCGTTGAGGGAAGCAGCGAACCGCGTTTTTATTCCGCGTGGCAGCCCACGAAAACATCGGTTCCTAATTTCCACGTTCCAGAAGCGTTCGGAGAATTGACGTTCGCGCAGCATCCTTTGCCTCGGAAGTAGCGGACTTGTCCCGCTGTTGTGGAATTCCAGACTGGCATCCCGGTTCGTTTTTCTCTATGCTCTGCGCGTGAAAAAGAACCCTCTCTATTTTCGGCGTTCTGCGGCCAAGCTATGCCGCGACACCCTTTTCTCGATACTCTTCATCGCTCTTTCTTACTCCGTCTCGACAGGTGTCGCGCATCCGCAGCAACCGAGCAAGGAAACCGGTCCTGCCGTCACAAAAGTTGAACCTCCGAACTGGTGGCTGGGACTCACGCCCGAAGTGATGCTGCTGCTTTCCGGGCACGATCTAGAAGCAACCCATGTTGCATGCAATCTGCCGACGCTCCGCGTCTCGCGCACGCAGGCTACGGCGGGAGGGAATAATCTCCTTGTGTGGCTGAAAATCGGGGCGGACACGAAATCGGGAACGACAATCTGCCGGATTACTGCGCCAAAGGGAACAACGTCGTTTGAGCTGCCGATCGCGGCTCGCGCTCCGACTGTGGGAAAGTTTCAAGGACTTTCGCAGGACGACGTGATGTACCTCATCATGCCGGACCGCTTCGCGAATGGCGATCCAACGAATGATGAGCCCGCGGAAGCGGCCGGTTCGCACGATCGCTCGAAACCCCGCTCCTACCACGGCGGCGACCTGCGCGGGATACAGAACCACTTGCCCTACCTGAAGGATCTCGGTGTGACCACGCTGTGGCTTACGCCCATCGTGAAAAACGGGGCCGCGCAGGACTATCACGGGTACGGCGCCGTGGACCTTTACGCCGTCGATCCTCATTTAGGAGCGTTGAAGGATTACGTAGAACTCGTCGCCGTCGCGCACAAACACGGGCTGAAGATTTTTTTTGACGTGGTGCCGAATCACGTTGGACCGAAACATCCCTGGATTGCGAATCCGCCGCTGCCCGATTGGTTTCATGGCACGCTGCAGCATCACATCGATTCCTTTTCGCCGCTGAAAGGCAGCTTTTACGGCGAGCCGGGTGGTCAAGCCACACGAAACGATCCGTTCGAATCGTTGATCGATCCTCATGCCCCGACGCGCATGAAGCGGAATCTAACGGAAGGCTGGTTCTTCGGAGTTTTGCCGGATATGAATACGGAGAACCCGGTGGTCGAGCAGTATCTTCTGCAGAACAGCATCTGGTGGGCAGAAACTTCCGGGCTGGACGGGTACCGCGTCGATACGTTCCCCTATGTACGCAGAAAGTTCTGGGCCAACTGGCATGCCGGATTGCGCAGGCTGTATCCAAACTTGACGACTGTCGGCGAAGTGTTTCACCCCGATCCGAGTGTGACATCGTTTTTTGTCGGCGGCGTAAGGCGCTACGACGGTGTTGATAGCGGACTCTCCACGGTCTTCGATTTTCCGATGTTTTTCACGTTGCGCGACGTTTTGCTGAAGAATGCGCCGGCAGGCCGCATCGCGGACGTGCTGAGGCATGACTCCTTATATGTACATCCCGAAGTGCTCGTTCCATTTTTTGCGAATCATGACGTGCCACGGTTCGCCACCGCCCAAGGCGGCTCTCCTGCGAAGCTGAGGCTGGCCTTCGGCCTCACGCTCACGCTGCGGGGCATTCCAGAGATTTACTACGGGGACGAAATCGGGATGCCGGGAGGCGGCGATCCAGACAACCGGCGCGACTTCCCCGGCGGGTGGATTGGCGACAAGAACGACGCGTTCACGCCAGCGGGACGAACGAGCGATCAACAGGAGATTTTCTCTTACGTGCGGGCGCTATTAAAGCTTCGGAGCGAACATGCCGCTCTGCGCAGCGGCAAGCTATGGCACTTGGCTTCCGACGAATCTTCTTATGTGTTTGCCCGCGAAACGGAGGAGGAACGCCTTGTGGTCGCGTTCAACAACGCCGATCAGCCGCGGGAGCTTCATATCCCGTTGACAGACACCCCAGCGGAGAAGGCAGCGGCAATTGCCCTTCTCTTCGGTGAAGCGAAGGGCGCGCTGGCGGGGAAAGAAATCCATTTGACCATGCCGGGGCAATCGCTTTCGATTTTTTCTCTGAATTGAGTAGAAATGGGCGCGGCCTAGAACGCCAGGCGAACGCTCCAATTTTTCAAGGCGTCGGGCACAGTCAGCGTAACGGTGTGAGCGACGCTGTCATAGCGCCATTCGCTGGTGGTCTGTTCCCCAATGTGAACTTCCTTTGGCGCGGCGGCGGCGCCGAACAACGTCACTTGCGTGTTCTTCCACCAAGGTTGATATGCGTTTTGTTCGACGTTGCTAGTCACTGTCACAGAGCCGTTCGAAACCTGGCAGGAATAGTTGACGCGCAGAATCTCGCCCTTCTGGTAGGCGAACGTATGTCCGTCGTCCTGATAGAGTGTTCCACGGCAGTCGCTGTTCGATGCATTGCCGGGCAGATAGACGCGCAACTCAAGCGGCCCGTTTGGCTTTTCCTCTGTGGACTGCACCAGGGGCTGCATCGGAACAATGGCGCCTGCGCGGACGTAGAGCGGCATCTCCTCGAGCCGCGGGCGCAACGTGATTTTTTCTTTGCTCGACAGCTTTGTGCTTGTCCAGAAGTCGTACCATTCGCCGGGCGGCAATGAGATTTCTTCGGCATCCACCATTTCCGTGGTCACCGGCGCGACAAAGAAATCCCGCCCAAAAAGAAAATCACGATTGTCTCCATAAAAATCCGGCGCCCGCGGGTATTCGAGAAATACCGGGCGCATCAAGGGCAACCCCGTACGCGAGGCTTCTTCGATGCCTGTATAGAGATACGGCATCAGCACATAGCGAAGCTCGATGTATTTTCGGCGAATGGCTTCGTGTTCCGGGCCATGCACCCACGGTTCCTGATCCGCGGTACCTTTCGCGGTGTGATCGCGGTAAACGGGATTGAACGCTCCGACCTCGAACCAGCGCGTCAGCAGATCCGCCGTCGGCGAGCCGGCAAAGCCGCCGATGTCATCGCCGACGAGCGGAAAACCGGAAATTCCCATGCTCAAGAGCATCGGGGTGCTCATCTTCAGATGATTCCAGGTGCTGCTATTGTCGCCCGTCCAAGTGGCGGCATAGCGCTGGGCGCCGGAATATGCGGCACGCGTGAGCACGAAGGGCCGTTCCTTCGCTTGGAGTTTGCGCAACCCGTCGTACGTGGCGCGCACATTTTGCATGCCGTAGACATTGTGAATGGCGCGATGATCCAGCGTGGTTCCATCGTCGAGGCGGTGCACGGTGCCAAGCGGCATGGTTTTATCGGCGCGAAGGAATAGCGCCGGTTCATTCATGTCATTCCAGAAGCCCGCCGCCCCCATGCCGACGAAGTCTTTGTAGAGGCCGCCCCACCAGTCTCGTACCCGCGTCAATGTAAAATCCGGAAAGACACTGTCGCCGGGCCAAACCGTGCCGACGTAAACTGATCTATCGGGATTCTTCACGAAAACGTCGTTCTTCAAGCCCGAGTCGTACGGCGCATAGCCATGGTTGGGATCTTTCTTGATGTGAAGGTCGGTGATCAAAATGGTGTGCATCCCCTGAGCACGAAAATCCGCAATCATTTTCTCGAAAGTCGGGAAGTATTCCCGGTTGATCGTGAAGGGTGCGTTGCCCTGCTGATAATCGATGTCGAAGTAGATGGCATCCGCGGGTATTTTTTTCTCTCGAAGCGTCTTAACGATCTCGCGCGCTCGCGATTCGGGATAGTAGGAATAGCGGCACTGCTGATAGCCGAGCGTCCAAAGAGGCGGTAGCGGAGAGCGTCCCGTCATGGCCGTGTATTCTTCGATGATTTTCTTGGGAGCTGGTCCGGCGATGAAGTAGTAGTTCAGCTCTCCGCCTTCGGCGCCAAAGGAAAAATAATCTGGCGACTCTTTGCCAAAATCAAACATGCTCCGATACGTGTTGTCAAAGAAGAGCCCATAAGCGATGCCATTGCGCAAACCGATGAAAAAGGGAATGGTCTTGTATAAGGGGTCGCTTGACTCTTGCCAGCCAAATTCATCGGTGTTCCAGTTTGTAAAGGCACGGTTCCGGCGGTTCATGGGCCCTGCTTTGTCGCCCAATCCAAAATAATTTTCATCCGCCGGCATTTTCTTCCAGGCGTGGACGCGCCGCCCACTCCAAGCCATTGGGAAGCTCGGTTCGTCGGCGAGGAGGACGTTTCCAGCGGCATCAGTGAAATTGATAAGCAACGGCGATCGCTGAACGATGGCGACCACACTCCCCGCCGCGATTCTGATTTCCTTCTGGTTCTCTTCGAACTTGACTGCGGGAGGCTCGGGCGATTCGATCACCGCCCAGGAAAAGTCCTTAGGAAAAGTACCGTTCGGAGCGACACGCACACGGAACACGCCGTCGCGGAATGCCGTGACGCGCACTTTCGCCGTGCCGGCGGTAAGCTCGACGCCGTCTTTCAATTTTTCGACGCGCTGAACGTTACCAAGGTGTTGCCAGCCTTGCGCGAACGCTAGCCCGCTTCCGAGCGCCGAGGTACACAGTCCAATTGCGATGCGTCGAGCAAAACCCGTCACGGCAATCCTCCTGCGAGGCGAAGAAAAGTGAAGAACGATCAGGTGAGTTCCCTAATTGCGCAGAGATGATCCGGCCCCGACCCGTCCTATCAAGCTGCAAGCCACTGTTCGAAAAATGCCGACGCTTTTGCGCCTTCGATTCGGCGTCTTACGGCGTCCATCACGCGGCAACGTACCGAACCATCGCGCTCGTGGAAACCAAGCCAATACGGCAGATGCAACTCGCAACCCACGGAAGTGATCTCAAGACGAGCGTCGCGAATCTTGAAAAACCCCTGTTGGAAAATGACGCGCCAGACTTTGTCGCGCAACAGTTCCGCAGCGCGGTCTTCGGTCAGAGTAGCGCTTAGCTGGTTGCGTCCTTCCAACGCCAGCAACTCTCGTTCCTCGGGGACACGGGGAAATTCGAACAGGTCCAGAGAACCGTCCACGGCATCGATGGCCAAAAGCCGTGCCGGTGCGCCGGCGCATTTTACACGGAACAAAAAATAGGGAACGTAGGCATCGGCGATTCGCCGCAGAGGACCGCTTCGCATTCGCCAATAGAGAGCGGACACGCCATTGCTGGAAAATGCGCGCACCGCCTCTTCCTGCGTCACGTTCGGCTTCAATGCACGGATGGCGCTGCTGCTCATCAAACCGGTTCCTCGCTCGCCTCTATCGGAAATAAATCCAAAGTCCCACGACGGTGGCCAGCAACACCAGGCTGAAGACGACGTTGATGGCATGTTCCGTGGGCGTCTCCTGCGCGGGCTTGCGCTGCGGTATGCCGACGGCGACGGTTTCCATTTTGTCGTCGACGGTCGCGAAGGTCAGGCCGGCAAGGCGCTTGCGGTCCGGAGCCGGAGTCATCAGACTGACGCCGATCAGGACCACGGCACAGACCACGAACATGAAAATCGCGTAATGCAGGAAGTTCATGTCGATGAGCCAGCGGGCAACCGAGGATTCAAAGTGGCCGCCGCTGGCACGATCGGCGAGCTCCATGATGAAGCGCGTGGCGCCCATGACGAAGCCGGTAAGCAGTGACGCGATGGCGCCGGAGCCGTTAAGGCGCGGCCACAGAATTCCAAGAATGAAACACGCAGAGATTGGCGGGCTGATATAAGCCTGGACGCTTTGCAGGTAGATATAGAGCTGGCTGCTGATGTAGTGGATGAACGGAACCCAAAGCAATCCGAGCAGAACCATAACGCCCGTCGCCACGCGACCGAAATTCACTAGTTGCTTCTCGGAGGCTTGCGGACGGAGCTTCTTGTAAAAATCAAGAGTGACGAGCGTGGAAGCCGAGTTGAACACTGAACTCATCGCGCCCATGACCGCCGCAAGCAGGGCGGCCATGACCAGGCCAACGAGTCCGACGGGCAACAAGTTGAGAACCAGGGTGGGATAGGCGAAGTCGGGCTTTTTGACCTGTTCCGGAAACAGCGCAAAAGCGATGATGCCGGGAAGAACAAGCATGAATACGGGCAGGATTTTCAGGAAGCCGGCGAATATCGTTCCGGCTTTCGCGTGCCCCTCATCGCGCGCCGAAAGCACGCGCTGTACGATCACCTGGTCGGTACACCAATACCAGATGCCCAGAATTGGCGCGCCAAAAAAGATACCTGTCCACGGGAAGTTTGGATCCGAGGCAGGCTTCATCATGTGGAAAAAATCGGGAGGGACCATGGTGCGGAGATGTTCGAGACCACCAACGCGTCCCAGGCCAATGATGGTAAGGGCGACCGCGCCGGTGATGAGGATCAGCGTCTGCACGGTATCCGTGTAGATGACTGCTGCCAATCCGCCCGCGACTGTGTAAATGCCGGTCGCAATGACCAAAACGACGGCCGTTTCCCACAATTTCCAGCCGGCGACCCGCTCGAGCACGACGCTTGCCGCGTAGAGCTGCACGGAAATTTTCGTGAAGATGTAGGCGATGATGGAAATCCCGGCCAAGTAAACAGCGCACTGGCGGTTAAAGCGGCGTTCCAGGAATTCCGGCATGGTAAATACGTTGCTGCGCAAGTAGAAGGGAACGAACACCCAGCCGAGAATCAAAAGGATCAGGCATGCCAGCCATTCGAAGTGGCCGACTGCCAGCCCGGATGAAGCGCCCGTACCCGAGAGGCCGATGAAGTGTTCCGTGGAGATATTCGAGACGAACAACGATGCGCCAATGAAGAACCATCCTATGTCGCGGCCGGCGAGAAAGTAATCCTCGGAGGTGCGTTCCTTCCTGGCAAAGTACATCCCAATACCGAAGACGATGGCGAAGTAGACACCGATAATCACGAGATCGACGGTTGCGAGCGCTCGGTGGGTTACCGCGACAGAAGATGCAAGCAGCATCCATGCCTCCTTGGCGCCGCGGCCCCGAAACCGGCCCCGGCGTACCGCCTCAATGAGACTCTGACGACTCTTGCGAACTGGGCGCGGCTGTCCCCCATAAAAAGGTTATTCCCGTCTCTTGCCAGCCAGGCCCCTTAAGAAAGCGTATGAAAATTGGTGACTGCGAAGTCTATAACAGGAGTAACCCAGGCTCAATGCTAGTTTCCTGGACACGGCCTGTCTTAGCCGCAGGCACATTCCCCCTCGGTGCCCTCAGTCGCACCGTATAATCGGTGAGCCACGATCAATAGTGGGAGTTTGGCCCGCTCGCGAATCCATATGCCGATTCTTTCGCTGCAAGACGTCTCAAAAGATTATTTAACGGACGGGCAGCGCGTGCATGCGCTCAATAGTGTTTCCCTGAACGTTGAACTCGGTGAGTTTGTGGCTCTCGTAGGATGCAGCGGCTGCGGAAAATCCACGCTGCTCAATCTGGCAGGCGCGATGGATTTTCCCACGTCGGGCAAGGTGCTTCTGGAGGGAGTTGCCACATCGTCATTGAAAGATAGCGGCTTGACACGGTTGCGTCGCGAGAAAATTGGTTTCATTTTTCAATCGTTTCAACTGCTGCACACGCTGACGGTGTTCGAAAACGTCGAGCTGCCGCTGCTCCTCGCCGGAAAGTTTAGTCCGCGCGAAGCGGCGCGGGAACGGCTTGCCTGGGTAGAGCTTGATAGTCTCGGCGATCGCTATCCTCACCAGCTCTCCGGCGGGCAAATGCAACGTGTCGCCATTGCGCGCGCCCTGGTCCATTCGCCGAGCATTCTGCTGGCGGATGAGCCCACCGGCAATCTCGACACCACGACGGGTAGCTTGATTCTTGAGTTGCTCCGGCGGCTCACGCGACAGCAAAACACGGCGACCATTGTGGCGACGCACAGTCCGGAGGCTGCGTCGCTTGCGAATACGCTCGTCCGGTTGCGCGACGGAAGAATTCAGGAAATCACCCGGCGCTGAAATGACTCTTCTTGTGCTCTTTTACCGGCTGATGGCGCGCCCCCTGTTCCGCGAGCCGGTGCGGACATCGCTGACGATACTGGCCATCGCCTTGGGGGTCGCGGTTGTACTGGCCATCGAGCTTGCAGGCGGCGCAGCTACGGGCTCGTTCCGCAGTTCGATGGAAACGCTGGTCGGCGATAACGATCTGGAGGTCGTGACTTCCGGAGGCGTGCCGGAGGATATCGTTGGCAGGCTGGCAACGCTGCCTTATGCGATTCGAGTCTCACCGCGCATCGAGGAGTACGCGGTGATCGCCGATACGAAAAAGTCGCTGCCACTCATTGGGCTAGACCTGGTCGCAGAAGGCAGTGGTTTCGCGCGAAGTGAATCGCAAAGAACTGTCGCGTCTGAGACGCCCGATATTGCGGAACACGCGTTTGAGCATCTGGGGGATGCCGACAGCATTTGGACTGGATCGAGCGCCGGCTACAAGACGGGCGACCGCGTCGAGCTGCTCATCAACGATAATATTCACAGTTACGCAGTGCGAGGCGTTTACCCTGATTCGAACGGCAATGATTCCGCCATTGTGATGGATATCGCAGCGGCCCAACATGCACTGGCTCGCTTTGGCCGCATCGATCGCATCCTCCTGAAAGTGCCCGAGGCACACAGAGTGGAAGAGTGGCAGCGGCGTTTGCAAGCTGTGCTTCCCGGTGGAGTGGAAGTACGTCCCCAAGGCGCGGGCACGAACGAGAATCGCCGAATGCTGGCGGCCTTCCGCTGGAACTTGCGGCTCTTGAGTTACATATCTCTTATTGTCGGGGCTTTCCTTATCTACAACACGATTTCCGTTTCGGTCGTTCGCCGGCGCCCGGAAATTGGAATCGTGCGTGCCCTCGGCGCCAGCAACGGGGTCATTCTCTCCGCATTCGTTGGCGAAGCGGCCTGCTTCGGCATTGCAGGAGCTTTGATCGGGCTTCCTCTTGGCCGCTTTATGGCGACTGGCGCGGTTCGATTGATGTCCGCCACAGTGGAATCGCTCTACGTCAGCAGCCGCCCAGGAATTATTGAGCTGAATACTGGATCTGTTTTTCTGGCGTTCGCAATTGCCGTGGGAGTTGCGGTGGCATCGGCCTATTCGCCTGCGCGCGAGGCTTCGCTGGTCTCGCCCTTAGAAGCAATGGCGCGAGGCCGGCGGGAATATGATGTGCACGTTCAAAAAGCGCGAAACTTATGGATTGCCCTTTTGCTTGGTCTGGCCGCAGCCGCAGCATCTCGCGCCCCTGCCATCGCCGGCAAGCCGTTGCTGGGCTATCTCGCCGCGATCCTTCTCGTGGTAGCATCGGCGCTGGCAATTCCGGCATTTGTTGACGCCTTGACTTCGCTTTGTTCCAAACTTCTCGGCAAGCTTCTAGGTGTGGAAGCGATGCTCGCCTCGCGCAGCCTGGCGGCATCCTTGCGCCGGACTTCCGTTCTCGTGGGCGCGCTTTCAACCGCTATAGCCATGATGACGGCAGTCGGCATCATGGTCGGGAGCTTCCGCCAGACGGTCACGGTTTGGATGGGCGACCAGTTGCCTGCCGATTTGTATTTGCGTCCGGCTGTTTCCGCCGCCACAGATCGTCATCCAACTCTTTCTCCCGGTTTGGCGGAAGAGATTGCGAAATTGCCCGGTGTTGCAGCGGTCGATCGCTTGCGTTCTTACGAAATCAATTTTGAGGATATGCCGGCCACGCTTGCTTCCGCGGATCTGAACGTCCTGCGCGCCTATCACCATTCAGACTTTTTTTCTGGACACCCCAAGCAGCAAGTCCTGGCCGAGCTGCGCGATTCGAATACCGTGATTGTGAGCGAGCCTTTTACCTACAAACACCATCTGAAGACCGGCGATTCGTTGACGCTTTCGCTTGGCGAGACGCGGGCAACCTTCCGCATTGCCGACGTTTTTTATGATTACTCCAGCGAGCGCGGCGGCATTTTTATGGACCGCAAGACCATGCTGCGGTATTTGCCCGACCCCGCTCCTTCAAATCTCGCCATTTATGTTTCTCCGGGCGCGCAACTGGACGCGGTTCGAGCTGAAATCGAGAAGGCCACCGCTGGGCACCGAGTGCTGATGTTTTCGAATCGGGATTTGCGCGCGGAAGCGATCCGCATCTTCGACCGCACCTTTGCCATCACCTACGCCTTGGAAGCAGTCGCGGTCATCGTCGCAGTGATGGGAGTTGCCGGAGCGCTTCTTGCTCTGGTGATTGACCGCCGGCGCGAACTTGGCCTACTGCAATTTCTTGGCGCAGCCACGCGGCAGGTTCGCAAGCTGATTCTCGTCGAAGCCGGTTTGCTCGGACTTCTCGCCAATCTCGCCGGCGTGGCTCTGGGCTTTGCGTTGTCGCTCATCTTGATTTATGTAATCAACAAACAGTCCTTCGGCTGGACGATCCGATTTCACTGGCCGATTGAGATTCTTCTTGGCGCGTTGACGGTGGTCTATGCGGCGACCGTGTTTGCAGGACTTTACCCAGCACAAGTCGCGGTGCGTTTGAACCCCGTCGAGGTTGTACATGAGGAGTAAGCTCGCTTGTGTCACGGCCGCACTTCTGCTCCTGCAGCCCCTTGCCGGGCAATACAGAACTGCCTTGCCGGGATACCGCTACGAATTCCCGCGCGATCATTTCAATCATCCGGACTATCAGACCGAATGGTGGTACTACACTGGAAATCTAAAATCGCCGGATGGCCACCGGTTCGGATTCGAACTGACTTTCTTCCGGCAGGGGATCAGCCGCGATCCCGCGAAGGCTGCCACTTGGGATATAAAGGATCTCTATCTCGCGCATCTCGCGCTAAGCGACCTCGACGGCGGGAAGTTTTATCACTCCGAACGAACGAATCGATCTGGCCCGGGCATCGCCGCGGTGAATGAATCCCTTGGCCGCATTTGGAACGGCAATTGGCAGATTCAATGGCACGGCGACGACCAGGAACTACGAGCGATCGACGAACACTTTCAACTGCACTTGACGCTGCACGCCGAAAAACCGCTTGTCATTCATGGTGAAAACGGCGTCAGCCAAAAGGCCGAAGGGCCGGGGCGCGCCTCACACTATATTTCTTTTACGCGGCTTGCGACATCCGGGGTAATCGACCTCGGTAACAATAAGGTCGAAGTGAGTGGGACTAGTTGGATGGATCATGAATTCTTCACGCACCAACTGGAGTCCGAACAGACTGGCTGGGACTGGCTGAGCTTGCAACTCGCGGACAATACCGAGCTGATGCTCTTTCGCATTCGACGCCGGGATGGGTCGGTTGATCCCTACTCCGCGGGCACGTACGCGGACGAAAAGGGAAAAACTACGCATTTGCGTTCAGCTGATTTCATCCTGGAGCCGACAGGAGAAATTTGGGCAAGCTCAATTACAGGCGCGCGCTATCCAATCCATTGGAGAGTTGCCATTCCAAAATTGAACATCGACCTGGAAGCGAAGACTCCGCTCGAATCACAGGAATTGACGGGCAAAACGGGATTCGCTCCAAACTACTGGGAAGGCGCTATCGTTCTCACTGGCCGGCGTAACCAGCAGTCTTTGAGCGGCGTCGGATACCTGGAAATGACCGGCTACGATCGCCCCGTACCGATTGCGAAGTAGAATTACGGTCGCCCACCAGCTGTAGCAGAATGACATATACCTTGCGCTTCTACATGTCCTATGCTACATAGGTAGAAGTCGGAGGCATGCTATGGCAGAGAAGTCCGATCTCCCGCAAGGCACGCTGGACTTGTTAATTCTGAAAATTGTCGCACTCGGTCCGGTGCACGGGTACGCCATCGCGCAACGCCTAGAACAGGTTTCGCGCGGCGTGGTGCAGGTTCCACAAGGGTCTCTTTATCCGGCATTGCACAGGCTCGAAAACCGCGGCCTTCTCGCCGCCGATTGGGAGGAGACAGAGAGCGGGCGGGAGGCAAAATTCTATCGCCTGACGCGCAAGGGACAGACGCAACTCGAGACAGAAGCAGCAAGCTGGCAGCGTTTGATCGACGCCGTCGGGCTGGTCCTCAAGCTGTCCGAGGGAGGTGTGGAGTGAACTGGTGGCAGCGTCTGTTGCGCCGAAGGAAGATGGAAGATCAACTCGAAAAAGAACTGCGCTTCCATCTCGACCAACATGTGGGCGAGTTGATCGCGCGTGGCCTCTCCCCCGACGAAGCCCGGCGACAATCCAGGCTTGCGCTTGGCGGTCCAGAACAGGTGAAGGAAAACTGCCGCGATGCTCGCGGCACGCGATGGCTGGAGGATCTGCAACAGGACTGCCGCTATGCCATTCGTATGCTTCAGAAACAACCCAGGTTTGCGGTTGTCGCCTTGTTGACGCTTGCCCTCGGCATCGGAGCAACAACCGTCATGTTCACGGTGATCAACGGCGTTCTGCTGAAGCCACTGCCGTATTCGGACTCCGACAAACTTGTCGCCGTGAACGGAAAGTCAGACGGGTGGAATGCAGAAATCTTTGGCGAACAGAATGTTGCCTACCTGGATTTCCTTGACTGTGCCCGCGAGAGCCGGTCATTAACAATTGCCGCAGCGCTGTACAACGGAGGCACAGCCAGCGAGCCTGGAGAACCTGAATATGTCGATCTTCGCGAGATTTCGTCGGGTTTGTTTTCCGTGTTGCGCGTGCCCATTGTACAAGGGCGCAGCTTTCTGCCCGAAGAAGACCGCCCGGGCGCATCGCCGGTAGCCATCCTGGGCAATGGTTTCTGGCAGCGTCACTTCGCAGAAAGAGCGGACGCTCTTGGCTCCTCGGTGGTTCTAGACGGGAAGCGCTATACCGTTGTGGGTATCGCTCCGGCCGGCCTCAAGCTGTTCAGCGACGAAGCTGACATATATACGCCGGTGGGGCAAGATACGGCACGATACCTGCGGAATCGGGCGGCGCATCCCATGCATGTGGTGGGCCGGCTCCAGCCCGGCACGACGCTCTCGCAGGCGCAAACCGAGTTGGCGCTGCTCGGCCGTCATTTGGCCGAGCAGTTCCCGGACACAAATGCCGGACGCAGTTTTCAAGTGCGGTCGCTGCGCCCGAAGGTCGGAAACATTGGATCGAAGCTGTGGCTTCTGCTTGGAGCGGTGGGCCTTGTGCTGTTGGTCGCGTGCGTGAATGTCGCCAGCCTGTTGCTCGCTCGTGCCATTTCAAGGGAGCGCGAACTTGCCATGCGCGCGGCGCTGGGAGCCAGCCGCGGCCGCCTAGTGCGCCAATGCCTGACCGAAAGCGCAATGCTGGGACTCGCGGGTGGATTGCTCGGCGTGCTTATCGCGGCCGACGGCATACATCCCTTTGTACGGATGTGGCCAGGTGCTCTGCCGCGTGCGGAAGAAGTTCGCGTCGATTGGCACGTGCTCCTGTTTGCCTTTGGCATTTCCACGTTGAGCGGGCTGCTTTTTGGACTCGCTCCAGCCCTGCGCACGCCTTTCCGTAATCTGGAACAGAAGTTGCGCATTGGGCCACGCGGTATCGCGGGGAACTCGCGACGTCTCCACAGTATGTTCGTGATCTCTGAAATCGCCTTGGCGATTATTCTTTTGGTTGCCGCCGGAATGCTTGGGCGAACGCTGCTTCATCTCTCTTCTCTCGATCCGGGAGTTGACGTCCGCAACGTCCTAGTCACTCGCATGGCGCTTTCGCCCGCGACGCTTGCGGATCCGGCAAAAACGCGCGCTGCCTGGAAAGATGTGCTCGCGCGTGCTCGTAATGTGCCTGGCGTGCAATCCGTGGCCACGGTAGATACGTTTCCCATGCGCGCGGGCGATAATGAAGAGGGCTATTGGACCAGCGCGGATGTGCCGCCCACAAACAAGTTGCCGTTCGCTTTAATGACGAGCGTTTCTGCGGATTATCTGAGGGTTATGCGTATCCCATTGCGCCGGGGACGGTTCTTCGAGGATCACGACACGCTCGATAGTACGCCCGTTGTCGTGATTGATGACGTCCTGGCGCAGAACGCGTTTGGCGCTCAGGACCCGATCGGAAAGCGGCTCTGGATTCCGGACATGGGCTACGGCGGCAACGTGTTCGAAATAGTAGGCGTGGCGGGCCATGTGCGGCACTGGGGGCTTGCCGGCGACGATCAAGCGAAAGTCCGCGCGCAGATTTACTATCCCTTTGCCCAGCTCCCCGATAGTTTCATGCACCGCTGGTCGGAACTGATGTCAATTGCCGTGCGGACGAAAATTCCTCCGTTGAGTGTCCTCGCCTCCTTGCGCAGCGAACTGAAGGGTGTTGCGGGCGACCAAGTTCTCTACGAAGTCCGCACGATGGAACAGCTGGCGAATGAGTCACTCGCCGAACAACGCTTCCTCTCGCTGCTCTTCGGCATTTTCGCAGGCTTGGCTCTGCTGCAGGCGTGCATCGGCATTTATGGCGTGCTGGCTTACTTAACCGGACAGCGTGTGCCGGAAATCGGAGTGCGCATGGCGCTTGGTGCGACTGCTCGCGACGTCATTCGGCTTGTGTTACGCCAAAGTCTGGGAATGATTTTTGGCGGCGTTGCCTTGGGCATTGTTGCCGCTCTTGCGGCGGGGCGCGTGTTGATGCAGACAGTAGATGGGATGCAATCCAACGAGCCATCTACCTTCATCATTATGATTCCCTTGCTGCTCGCGGCCGCACTGTTAGCCAGTTTTGGACCGGCCCGCCGCGCCAGCCACGTTGATCCGGTCACCGCCCTGCGCCAGGATTAGGGCAGCGCTTCGCAATGTAAGGCAAGCTTGTGGATGAGCCTGATTTTGGGGCAGATGAACAAGCAAAGACTTGGCTCCCCGGGCTAGATTCGAACTAGCAACCCTTCGGTTAACAGCCTGGAAACCAAACTAATCACAATTTGCCGGAGCCGAGACAAATCGAGGGGATTCAGCAAGTTCTGATCAAATGGGACTAACTAAGATTCACCTTCTCTTTTCACTTTCTGCCGTCATCATGTTGCAGATTGACGAGGATTAGAAATTGCATCTCTGGAGGCCAAACCTAAACAATTACCAGAGGACTTTGAGATCTTTGTACAATCTGAATTTCTGGTCGCAAGTGACCACCGGGATCTTCTCGCACAGAGCCTGGGCGATGATTTGGCGGTCGAACGGGTCCGCGTGATGTGGCTGGAGATCGAAAAGGTAGAGCGCATGATGCCCCGTGTAGGGCAGTATGCGAAGGTCCAGGTCCTCAAGGGCGCGGTGCGTGTCGGCAGCGGAAAGTCGTAGCTTACCCCGGGCCATTTTGATAGCGATTTCGGAAAGAGAAATTGCGCTCAGTTCTAGGATGTTTTCCGAATTTTGCAAAAGCGTTGCAGCACGCTTAGTAAGTCGTTCTGGTGACTCAACAGCGAAGATCAGAACGACCGTGTCCAGGAGCAACCGCATCTAGTCGCGTCCTTCGACGAAGGCGTCGACTTCGTCGTCTGACATGGGCTTCCACCATTCAGGTTCGAGGACTTGAATCTTGCCTTTGAGGGTTCCGAGCCTCCGCTTTTTACGGCTGGGCTTTTTCGTTCGGACAATATCCACGGCAGGCACACCACGGCGGCAGATGGTCACGGTTTCGCCATCCTCGGCGGCCCTGATCAGCTCGGGCAGCTTGTTCTTGGCATCCGCTACGCTCACCTTCATCTTTTGCATGATAGCTATCTAATATAGCCATGTCAAGAAGGTATCTTCGGCATGCCCCCGTCGCCGTTGCTTGGCATTTTGTACTTGACGTGCGTTCGCTGGGGAGCATCGCAGGCCTTGGCAAGCGGCGAAATCAGCACGACTGGCCTCTGGTTCCGGAGATCAGCGCTGCCTGTGCACATTGCTGATCTAGCTCAGCCTTCCACCCCAAATCCTGATTTTGCACAATGTTTGTATGCCCTTGAACTGAGTGACGGCAAGCTTCGGCATTTTTCAGCGTGTGCCACTCTTATACGGGAGCTGTGTGAAGGTCGAATGCAAGCAAGCGATCATCTTTCAAGGCGCAGCGGAAATTTGAATGCAGGTACCGCTTGAGACCAGGATAGCATTCCAGCCACCAAAAGGTAGATGAGACAAAAATCATGAAAGTCGCACCAGAGAGTCGTAGCCGCATGACCTCGCGAATGGCGGCCTCGTCATCCGTCGGCTTTCCCCAGTAATATCCGTCTTTCTCGAGAAAAGGAATACAACGCCGCGGGGCAACCAAAGACGCCGCTTCTAACCGACCTTCATCGACAAGAATGAATGCATCCTGCGGCGGAACGAGCTTTGCAATCTCCTGCGTTACCTCGCAGGTGCCGTGCCAGGCGGGATCTGCTCTTCGACTTCGTGGAATCGTGGCGAATCGATCGTCTGCGAATTGAAAGACCTCCGCGTAACGCCCGACCTGCGTCATCGTGCTGCGGTACTCGTTCAGCGCGCTTACAGCTCGGTCATAACGAAGCTGTTTTATCTGCGAGCGGTGGGCACGCACGGCTTGAAGTTTGCGCGCCATCGTCTGGCTGATGTTCTCCACACGATCGTATTCAGAAAGCGGCGTCCAGACCTCATAGCCCAGCAGCGTGGGCGGAGGAATCAGGCTGCTGGATAGCGCCGCTTGAACAATCGGTCGGCAGGCACGGTGATCCGGGTGCCCGTCGTACGCATGTGGCAGATAGATGAGTTGCGGCTGCTGTCGTTCGAAGAGCGGACGCAACTCTGTCGCAGCCTCTTCGATTCCATCGCCAAGGCAGTGGTCCGGGCGTCTCAAAAACGTTACACTTGTAATTCCAAGAATTCTCGCCGACTCCTCCGCTTCACCTTCACGTATGGCCCAAGCCTTTTCTCGAGTCAAATCGCTCAGGGCGAATTCTCCTGAGGTCAGGAAGACCGCAGCCACCTGGTCGCCACGGTCAGTATGAAGGCAGATGGTTCCGCCGCAACCGATGGACTCGTCGTCAGGATGCGGAGCAATCACAAGAACATTCATCCGACATTTCCTTTTTCCAGAACGACACTACTGCCGCAGCGCGAACGTGAATAGGCAATTTCCAGCATTGACCGCCACATACTGCTTGCCCCCTACTGAATATGTCATCGGACCAGAAATGACCGCTGCACCGAGGGACGTCTTCCACAGCAGTGCGCCACTTCGAGCATCGAGAGCGTAGAAATAACCCTCGCGCCCCCCGCTGAACAGCAAATCCGAAGCGGTGGTCAGGATGCCTGCCTCAGTGACGTCGGTCATCTTGAATTCCCACTTCCTTTCACCGCTCTGCGGGTCAAGCGCTCGGACCGCCCCATAACCCTCATCCTCTTTCCGGAAATTGGGAGTAGGCGACCAGTCAAAGGGGATGGATGACCTGGCCATCCCCGCAGCAAATTCCCGGCCCTCCTTGTACTCGACGGGAACCTTCACGAAAACTGATGAGGAGTTGGCCCACGCGGGGATGTAGAAGAGTCCCGTGTGCGGACTGTAAGACGGAGAATACCAACTGGTCGCGCCAGGATTACCGGGGTAGATGCGGGTACCCTCAGCACTAGAAGTCTGGCCAGACACCCGTACTGGTCTTCCCTTTTGATCGAAGCCGCTCGCCCACGTTACTTCGACGAATGGTTTTCCAAGTAGGAACTGGCCTGTCTGGCGATCCAGCACGTAAAAGAAACCGTTCCGGTTGGCCCACAGGATGACCTTGCGCTTCTGGCCGTGCCACGCGATGTCGGTCAAGACTGGAACTTGTACGGAATCGAAGTCCAGATCATCGTGGGGCGTGAATTGGTAGTACCACTTCAGCTTTCCAGTGTCGGCGTCCAGGGCGACCACTGAATCGCTATAGAGGTTATCTCCAGGTCGAACATCGGCGTTCCAGTCTGGGCTGGGATTGCCTACACCCCAATACGTCAGGTTGAGCGTCGGGTCGTAGGAGCCGGTCATCCATACAGGGCCCCCTCCGATTTGCCAGGAGTCACCTTCCCAAGTTTCGTGGCCAGGCTCTCCCGGCCCTGGGATGGTATAGAAGCGCCATGCTTCTTTTCCCGTGTGGGCATCGTAAGCGGCGATAAAGCCTCGGATGCCATACTCACCGCCGGCGGTACCTATGATTACCTTGTCCTTCAGCACGAGAGGGGCATGCGTTATGGCATAACCGGACTTCGCTCTCGCCACCATGGTGTTCCACAGTGGTCGTCCGTTCTTGGCATCGATCGCGAGCAAATGCGCGTCGATGGTTCCCATGAAAAGTGTGTCACCGAGGATGGCCAGTCCGCGGTTGACCCGGCCGCAGCACGGGTGTGCCCGTCCTGGATTGTACGAGTAGGTCCAAAAAATGCGTCCTGTGGTGGCATCCAAAGCGATTACGTCATTCGGAGCCTGGACTGTGTACATGACGCCGTCCACCACCAGAGGCGTTGCTTCGAATTTTTGCAGTGAACGGGCTTGATAAATCCATTGCAACTCTAAGCTCTTCACATTTGCCGGAGTAATCTGGTTGAGTAGACTATGACGCTGGCCCAGGATAGTTCCCGAGTAGGTTAGCCAGTTTTCCGGTTCTTTGTTGGCGTCAAGGATACGGTCGAATGAGATTTGGGCCCGGGAAGTCTGCACGCAGGAAAAACTCGCCGCAATAATGAGCAAGAGGACGTGTGTGTTCATAGACTGTCAATTCTTTTCAGGTTTTTTTAGAGAAACTAAATAGCTCACCAGGTCCGCGAGTTCTCTAGGATCAAATTTGCTTTGGTAAGAAGGCATTGGCGATTTGTCGACGAAAACATACTCCTTCAAGTCCGACCTTTCGAAAGAACGCAGCCGCTCCCTGGAATCCATCAGCTGCACCGTGAAAGTGTCCTGGTTAAGCAGCCTTCCTGTAATCGTGACATCATCCCGAGTGACCACTCGAACGAAGCGGTTTTGAGGAAGTATCTCGGCGTCGGGTTCAAGAATGGAGCGCTCCAATTCGACTGACCGGCGGACCGATCCGATCTCGGTGAGGTCCGGGCCTAACCGAGAACCCCTGTCCTTGACACGGTGGCAGTCGAGGCACTTACCCTTGCCTTCGAAGATGGTCTTGCCACCCGCGGCATCGCCCGGCGCAGAAGCGCTTTGAGCCGAGCCCGCGAGAAAGCGCAAGTAACTGGTTAACATTCTAATCTCAACCTCAGAAAGTTCGTTCGAGAACGCTGGCATCCCGGTTCCCGGGACACCAGCTTTGATGATCTCGATGATGTCGTTATCAGTCGACGCGCGTCGAAACTTACCATGCCCAAAATCGACTCCGGCGATGGCGTCTCCATCCGCGCCGTGGCAAGGCGCGCAATTAGCTATGAAGAGCCGCTTGCCATCTTCCGATTCGCCAGGATGGTTTTGCCAGGCTACTAGCAGCGGACTTGCTGCAAGAACCAAGACACAAGGCCCGATGACCCACATGCTCGCGCCGCCAATCCATCGATGATTCACGATGTTATTCTTGCCCTCAGGGAGTGTGCGTTTGCTGTCAACAATCATAGCCGCTCTCGCGATGCGCAGCTGCATCCGTCTTCAAGGACTGGCCATAGCCGACTTCAGGGCGCTCTTTGACCATATCGGTAATGACATTACAGAATTCAGAAGCGATCTTCGACCAATCGTACGGTTCTGCCGCCCGGCGTGCGCATCTTGACAGCTCCGCCTGACGGTCAGGATTGGACAATAGTCTGACGACGGCCTGAGCAAATGTTGGAGCTGAATCGGCGAGCAGAAGATCTCGACCGTCCATGAAATTGAGCCCCTCTGCTCCCACCGAAGTGGACACAATAGGTTTGCCGCAGGCGGCGGCATCAAGGATCTTGAGTCGCGTGCCGCCGCCGTGGAGCAACGGCACGACCACAACACAAGCACGGTGAAAATATGGGCGCATGTCGGGTACAGAATCATGGACGTATACGCTGTCGGACGCGAGTGCCTTGACCTCTGGCGAAGGATTTGTCCCGGCAATATGGAATGTGGCGTTAGGAACCTCAGCCCGGATCAGGGGCAGTATCTCTCCAACGAAATACCGAACCGCCTCTACGTTCGGTTCATAGTTCATCATCCCCGTAAATAAGAGATAGCCCGGCGTAACCGAGGCTTTTGCTGGGGTCATCATGGCGGTATCTACACCATTCGGTATCACTTTCAAGCGCTCTACATTAAGAAAATGGCGCGCCGCTTCAGCGTCTTGGTCGGAACAGCAGAGGCAGAGCTGACACGCATTACAAACCGTCCGCTCAAAGGACTGTGTTCTCTCGAACTCCTTGACCAAGTCGCCTTTTTCGCTACCAGATTTCTCTTGGGCACGCCGCCAAACCATTAGTGTATGGACATTGTGCATGTCTAGAATTTTCGGAACACCCGAGGGCAAAAAAGGCAAGAACCTTGCCATAAACGAGTGCTCGATCAGAATCAGATCGAACGATCTTGACATCAGCTCGGCCAGAGACCTCTGCATTGTCCCTGAGTTGTAATAGCTGACGAACCAGGGCTCGGCCGTCTCATAGGCCAGGAGACGGTACGCCGCTTGTGACACCGCGGGGTTGCCTTCGTGCATGTCACGGTAGGGTTCTGAAGGTACCCATGGAACGCGTATTACTTCGACCGGTAAGGAGCAAATAATCTGCGAGCCTTGCGAATCCCAACTGAAACCGACTAAGGTCACGCCATGTTCCGCAGAGAGGCGCCGGAGGAGGTGGTAGGTCCGAGATTGGGCACCGGTAATCGGCGGAAATGGAATCTCTGAATTCAGCACTAGGATGCGCATTCAGGCTCCCGTAATCGCTTATCCATAACGCGGCATCGTTTTTCGTCTCGTTTAGAAATGATCGGCGCTTCAAGCACGCGGCTATAGGGACCGAGTGTTTCGCACAGCCAACGCTTATAGTTGAACGGATTGACTACAATACTGGCGAGGCTTGATCCGATCATAATTCCCTCCCAGGAGCGACTGATGCCCCTGCAATCCAGGACGCGTTGAGAAGTGCTTCGTAGGCTTGCAGGTATTCATCCACCATCCTTACGTGGCCGAAGCGTTCCTTTGCGTGTTCCCGGATGATGCTTCGGTCGAGTGCCATGGCTCTAGGCACGAACGATGACAGCGCCTGCATGGAAGGTGCGTAGAAGCCGGTCTTTCCGAAATCCACCACCTCCTCCACCGAGCTTCTCTGCAGCCCGATCACTGGCGTGCCACACGCCATGGCTTCAATCATTACCAGACCGAAAGCCTCTTCGGCTTGGGCAGGGAACAGAAGCGCGGCGGCATTTCTCAGCAAAGCACACTTTTGCTGATGGTCGGCTTGTCCGATGTATGCGACGTTGTCGCCGTCAATGAGCGGCTTGATTTTCTCCGTGAAGTAAACTCGCTCTTCTTGGTCGAGAGGTTGCCCGGCCAGAACAATTGGCATCCCAGCTTCGCCCGCTATGCGTATAGCATCGAGTGGCGATTTTCCGGCTCCCATTCGCCCTAGAAACGCTAGATATTTTCCAGGGGATGCGGAAAACGGAAATGAGTCAAAGTCACAGCCGTTGTTGATCACGCGAACGCTACTGCGACGTTGGTCAGGCACTCCAGCGATTTGCTGCCCACTAACGGCCGTAACGGCTGCATTGGCATAGCGGTTCAACAGCCAAATGGCGTCAGGTGTTACGGGATTATGAAGCGTGTGCAGAATCGGTGTTCGGGAAAAGACCCCAAATGGAATCGCGTAACACCCCACATGGGAGTGGATGATGTCGAACGAGTCGCTCCCTTGCAGCGCTTCGGCGATGTTACAGGACTCGTAATACTCGTACTCCCAGGCGCGGCCCCTTTTCATACCTTCAATCATGTTCCATTCACAAAGAGCTTGGACTCTGGCTGTCGTAGAAGAGTCTCGGGAAGTAAAGACAGTAACTTCATGGCCCCGCCTGACGAGTTCCTCCGCAAGTAGGTATACGATGCATTCTACGCCGCCCTGTGTAGCGGGAGCGACACGGGCCCACAAGGGCGGGATTAAACCCACTCGCAATCTCCGGGATGTGTTCTGCAAGTTCATCGCGTAGCAGACCCGACCTGGGCAGACACCGACAGACCCGGTAATGTGGTGAACCCGCACAGTTCGATTCCCATGTCAATAACCGCCGACCGGACTCTGAGGTCGCATAACGTCTTCACTTCTCTGGCGCGTTCTTCCCTATACGTCGTATTCGGAACCTGGCCTTCACCTGGGTGGCAGGCCAACTCCGTGACGCCCGGTGGCAGTTGCGAGAGTGTTTCAATCAGCGCATCTGAAGTGATCCCCCCTGCATAGGGTGAGCCCTCGGCAGTTTGCCCGTAAAAGCGCCCGCAATAGCGTATTTCCGAATTGCAATCACGCACTGGAACCCTCGGCGCCAGAGCGGCTTCGAGAACCGCAGAGCGCGCTGGCTCGCGAAGATGCTGGTGCTGGTGAGAATCGATATGGCTGGGGTTTCTGCCTGTCAGAGTTCGGAAGATTGCAAGCTGGTGTGCTACCTCGTACCGCAACGCCGTCGCGTCGTCGAGTGATACTACGTTGTAAACAGGCACCCAGTTCTCGTCCCTGTACACCCATTCACCGAAGTCAATATGCAATCCCAGGCTAAGACCAGGATGGTTTCTAGCGTACTCCGCGGCTTCGGCGGCTGCTGGCCACCGTACCATCAAGCTGGCGCTCGTTACGATGCCGTGCTCATAGGCATGGATGACTCCACGATTCACCGCGGAACTGTGGCCGAAATCATCGGCATTCACAATCAGGTATCTCTTAGCGGACATTTCTCACAGCCCCAAATCGTTCAGCAGTTTTGCCAATACGGTCTCGGCCTTGAAATATTCTTCGGCAATATCTTTGGCAGCACGGCTGTGTCTTTCGTAATCGCATTCGATCGCTTCGAAAGCAGCCAAGATTTCGTCCATCGTGTTAAACGCGAACAGCCCCTCACCAGTTGGAAGGATGGTCTTGAAGCCAGTGTCCTGAGTGATTACTGGTCGGCCAGCAGCGAGGTAGCAGGCACTGCGATCACTGAACCATCCAGTTTTCAAGCGCACGTTCGCGTCCTTGGCCACAGTAAATTCCCCGCGTGAAGCCTGCAGAAAGTCCCTGTAGGAGCACACAGTGAACGGATGAGAGTCCGTAAGATGCCACCCATTTGACCTCAGCACGTTTCTATCCTCGGGAGACAATTGGATCAAGCCGGTTGCCAGCTCCAGCGGTTGTGGCGTGCGCTTCGGCAGGTCGATAAACTTTAGATACTCGCGATGCTTGCTCCAGTAATAGGTGGTCCCCTCGAACACCGTGTCGCGACCGTCCTGTCTCCAGTTACCCACTGTCGTGAACTCCGCTTTCGCAGGCGGACCAGTCTCCCATAGGTTAAGCACGACAGGCTGGCAGGTCTTCGCCCGTAGATGTGGCAATGGGGGCAGGAAGCAATCAGAGTTGCCAATGTTCAGTCCAAACGTCACGACATCATCGTGCTCCTCGACCAGTGTGCGGACGTCTTCGTCATCCTGGGCGAACCGCACCTCGTGGACGACGGGGTCGGTGCACACATACACGAGCCGCCCCACTTCTAAACCTTCTTCTGCCAGACGCGTGGATCCTGTGATACTGAAAACAACATCAGCGTTTGCCAGCAATTCTTCCGCTGACTCCCGATCCAAACCAAACCAGGCTTTGTCCCCATAGCTTCTCCGGTAAGCCCAACGGTCGCCGAAACCGAACATTTCGGCGACTTGCGCCAGATACGATACGGCATATTCCGAAGTGTTGACTCTCGATTCTCGAACCGGATCGTACGGCCAAGAAGACGAGGTTTCGAAGTAAAACGCATCGTGGCCGAGCCGTTGAAAACCAACTGCGTACTGCATTGCCTGCCATGCGATTCCGGGGTAAGGCTCACACGCAATATTCCCGAGAACAACAATGCGGTGCGGGGTCACTTATAGCACCCCCACATGCACGAGACGTCCGTGCTCCAGTTCCAACATGATGTTGCAATTTTCCAGCGTGCTAAGGCGGTGAGCGACCATGAATGTGGTCCGATCTCGCATGAGGCGTTCCGTCGCCTTCAGAATGGCCGCTTCAGTTTTCATGTCGACCGAACTAGTTGGTTCATCGAGCAGAAGAATCGGGGCATCTTTAAGGAACGCTCTGGCCAGAGAGATGCGTTGCCGTTCTCCCCCGGAGAGACGGACCCCGCGCTCGCCTACTACAGTTTGGTAACCGAGGGGTAATGCCAGAATAAATTCGTGCGCGTCGGCCATCTTCGCCGCCTGAACGATCTCCTCCTCGGTAGCTCCCGGCCGGGCGTAGGCGATGTTCTCGGTAATGCTAGTCGAAAAGAGAACAGGTTCCTGGAGCACAATCGCAAACTGGCTGCGCAGATCAGCCAGCCGGTAGTCGCGTAAATCCACGCCGTCCAGCAGGATCTGTCCGCTTGTGGGGTCATAAAAGCGAGTTAATAGAGTGAGCAGAGTCGTCTTGCCGGCCCCTGTCCGACCAGCAATGCCAACACGTGCCCCGCGCGGAACCTCGAAACAAATATCCTGGAGGACCAGATGATTCTCTTCGTAAGAGAAGGTCACATGTTGGAAGGCTATGCACCCGGAGGCCCGGACCAGCGCGACGGCGCCAGGGCGCTCAGGAACATCCGGCAGCTGATCTAGAACCGAAAAGGCGCGTTCCAGACCAACCCAGTGCGATTGCAGCGAGGTCGCTTTGCGGCCAATGGTTTTCAAGGGCGCGTAGAGTTGACCGAGGTAGCTGACTACGAGCAGCAGGCTGCCCAAAGTCAATGTACGCGCCCGGACATGGGCGACACCAATCCAAAGAACGCATGCGGTCCCCAGAGCTGTCGTCATGCCCACGAGCAAACCGTACCAACCACCGAGCAAATCCAGTTGAATTCGAGCCCCCATCCCTGCCTGGGATTTGTGGACATAGCGGTTCTCCTCATGCTTCTCTCTACCGAACGCCTTAACGACGCGGACGACCGAAAGAACCTCATGCAAGACTGCCATCGAGCTGCTTTCCAGTTGCTTCACCTCTTTCGAACGCTTCCGAAACCGCGGCCGGTACGCCATGGAGAGCATGAAAAGAACGGGTGAAATGACCATCGCAACCATGGCTAACTGAGCATCGATACGAAACGTGACGTAGAACATAACCAGCAGCGTGACTGCCGAAGTGACAAACGGTCCTAGCCCATCGATAGCTAAATACTGCATGGACGCGGTGTCGTACTGAATGCGGTATACAGAATCCGTCGTGCCCTTCGCATCGTGATAACCCAGCGATAGACGTTGCAAATGAGAGAAAAGACGAACTCGAAAATCCAAAAGAAGTTTTTCCGCTGTCCAGGTGCGGAGAAATGAACTCGCAAGAGCAAAGAGGTTTTCGAGCGCGGCTATCCCTAGAAGCAGAACGACCGCGATGGTCAGGACACCGGTAGGTGATCGAGTAGCGGATGTGGGCAACGTGCGGCTAAGAAACCATGGCAGAGGATGCGTGCCGATAACATTGTCTACTATAATCTTCAAAGGCAGCGGCGTTAGCAAGCCCAGTGGAGTCGCCAGCAGGCCCAGAAGAAAAATGGCAATGACATGAACGCAGTAGGGTCTCGCCTGCTGCAGAAGCCTTCGAAACAGCGCTAGGTCCGGGTGAGCCATTCTACTGATTCCTATTTCTTGTGCTCGTCTTGGACGAGCACGAACTCGCGTCCATTTAGAACTGAAAACGTACCAGCAGTTGCAGGCGCCTGGGCTGACCCGCTCCGACAGAACGTCCAAAAAAGGGCGAGCTTAGATTGCCCACAGGCTTGCCGAGGTTAACGTGATTCAGAACGTTAAACGCATCCACTGCCGCGGTTGCACGCAGCCCTTTTTGTTCATCTTTCTTGTGCTTCCCTTTTTTGGCCCTGATTAAGGTAAGTTCCTTGGCCAGCCGAAGGTTGAGTGTGGTGGAACCTGGTCCTTCCAGGCTGTTTCGCGGCACGCCGGCCGGCCGAACATTGGCAAACGTTGTCCCATAATCGTCTGTTCCAGTGGTCATCGTGTAGGGTTGCCCGGAGTGGACCGACAGCGACGCACCGAGGCTGACGCCTTTAGGGGCACTAAAGGTACTGTAAAAATAAAGGAAGTGCAGAGCGTCGTAGTTCGAGCGAGACCACTCGCCCGTTAGATCGTACTGATTCGCAGGAAACGCAGCGATCCCGGCAGTGTCATCATAGGATCGGCTCAGCGTATATTGCGCCATTCCATTGAAAAAACGGCCGATTTTTGTCCGCACTGTCAGCTTCAAGGCATTGTTTGTCAGGTCCCCGTCCGATTCGATCTCCCGGAGAGTCCCAATCTCAGGATTAGGGCGCTGGAGGTAGAGGGGAGGAAGTGGGGCGTTGCGGTCGCGCGACCGAAATAAATCGAAGCCGCGGACGCCCGAATACGTGGCCGTGAATATCGTCGATTTTTGCAGCTGCGTTTCCACACCAAAACTGTAGTGCAGGTCGTACGGCAAACGAAGATCAGGTGCAAAGCGGACAATGCTGCTTGGAAAGGCCTGAGCCACACCACCGACCATGAATGGGTTTGAATAACTCGGATTGGAGAGCACGATCTGGCGTAAGGTCTGACCATTGAAGCGAAGCATGTCAGCGATCGCCGCCTGACCAGTGGTCTCGTAGAAGATTCCTGCTCCACCGCGAAATACGATCTTCCTAGATCTGTTGGGGGCTAAGGCGAACGAGACTCGCGGAGCAAAGTTCTTGGAATTGGAAATGTAGTTCTGCCAATCATATCTGAGGCCGAAAGCGATAGAGAGTCCGGGGCGAACTCGCATTTCATCCTGCACAAAAAGACCCATCTCTTTCTGCCAGTACACCAGCGGGCTGGTCCCCTGCTGCTGCACGAAGGAGAAAGGTCTGCCCTGCATGTAGTCTGCAAGGGAGGAAAACTGAAAGGTGCCATCAAAATTCGTCCGGTCATTAAGGCTCCAACGGCTGAATTCCGGAAGGTTGATCCCCGCCCTGACTAAGTGTTTGCCATGAGACCATGCGAGCGTGTCGGTAAGCTGCAGGTAATTGTGCAGCTCGTTGTAGTTAGTTTGACCACTCCCACCCACGAATGCGCCAAGCACGACAATACGGGGCTGTCCCAGGAGCACACTCCTGTTGAGGCTTTCCGAGGTGGTCGCTCGAACAGAGAATTCGTTGATCAGCTTCGGAGTAATTGCGGCTCTGTCGCTGACATAAAGGTAGTGCTTGTTGGTGGATTCATTCGAGGCGGCCTCGGGAAGATTTACGCCCCCGACGCCATTGCCCTTGTCCGACCAGTTGAAGAAACTGTATCGCACCGCTAGGCTGTTGCCTTTGCCAATCTGTCGATTTATCCCCCCCAAAAAGTAGATACTGCTCTGTGGATTGGCAAAATTTTGGATGAACGTTCCGGAAGGCACCTGGGCGTATACGATCGCTTGCCGGTCATCCTGCTTCTGGCTGGCGCTCACTTGGAATGTGCTCTTCTTGCTCTTTCCTAGGGGCCCGCTGAAATATCCATCGAAAAGTAAGAGACGCTCAGGAGGCCGCGTGTCTGCGAAAGCATTTCGCGCGTCAAGCCTGTAGTTGCGGAATGATGTTTCCAGAGAGCCGTGGAAATCGGAAGATCCATTCTTAGTGATGATCTCGATCCGGTTCTTTCCGGGAGCTGAATACTCGGCGGAATAGGGATTCTGATTGATTCTGACTTCTTGAATGGCTGAAGCCGGGACTCCGACCTCAGAAGCCATTACGCCGTCGACGATTAGGATCGCGCCTCCCGAGCCCCCCGAGCCCGGCCCTAGCATCTCGATGACGGCTTTCACGATGTCGTTATCCAGGGCGGGTAATGAATCTAGCGTTCGCCTGTCCAGCCTGATAATGTCTGCATTCTCGGTAGCGTCACCGCTCAGTTGGCCTTGCGAATTCGTCGCGGTGACTTCCTCGTGCAGTTCGGCGAGCGGCAACACGATATGCAGTGGGGCTGAAGAGTGTGGGCCGACTTTCACACGGCTTCTCAATATCTTGAAGCCTTCCCGCTGGAATTCAACCTCATAGCTGCCAGGCGGTACACCCGTGAACTGGAAGTGCCCCGTCAGATCGGTTGTCGTGGACGGTTCGTTCTCCAGGCTTCCTCCGTGGAGAGTCACTTTCGCACCCGCTATAGCCGCATTGCTCGGATCAAGTACCACGCCGGAAACGCCTGGGACCTCAGCGGGGGTCATTGACCCTTGTTCAAGGCGACCCGGAGAACGTCGCTGGTTGGCAGCGGCCGAAGCCACCGATAAGACAAACAATCCCGTGATGCACGCGGCTTTGAATGCCAAAGCGCTACTTCGCTCCTTTCTCATGTTTGCTCCAACTCTGTCAGGAGGTCACGTAGCCGCACCCAGTGCCCACGCGCGCCCGCGCTTCGGGTGAAGTCGGGATCGTCGCCCAACCATCGGACAGTCATATACAACCTGGCAGCCCTGAGGACTTTCGCGAATCCGGCGGGCGCCCCTTCGGGCCAGCGAGTCCGGACGTAGGCTGCCGCGCATACATTAGCTATCTCGCTTTCCCATCCATCCGTCAGGCAGGCAAGATCAATCAACCCTTCGCCCACGGCAGCGGATTCCCAGTCGATCGGACAGACCCGCCCTCGGTGAAACAAAATGTTGTGCTGGTAGTACTCGCCATGGATGATTGCCGGCGCTAAGTCCAACAACGGAGACAGAAAGTCCTCAGCACGCGCATAGAGACGGCGAAGCCACGATAATTTCCTGTAGTTCGGGCCCGCGAAATCGACCGTACGTCTAACCCATCCGAGGTAGTATTCCTTGTCGTATCTCTTAAGGAAGCGGATGTGCTCGTTGCCCAGCAGGCGCTGACTGGTCACATGGAACCGGGCAATCCATCGGGCAGTTTTGCCCATTGCTACAGGGTCATTCAGCTTTCCGACCCGCAGACCGCCATCCAGATACTCCAAAAAGAGCCAATATTGGCCCGTTTCCGAATCTGTGTAACCGCCGTAGAACTTGGGACGGAACTTGTTTGTCTGCGCCAGGATGTGCCGGTACGTTGCGATCTCATGCCCCACGCCACCTCGATGCCCGTGGCCTGTGTAGTCGACCCTTGCCGTATACTTGCAGAAGAGTCGGCGCGGCTTCCCACGGCCAATCCTGCAAGTGACGATCTCGCATGGAAATGTCGTCGCGTAAGGTGTGGGTTCACGGGCCAAAAGCGCTAGGGCGCGTCCGCCCAGATCTTCACCTCGGAGGGCTGACGCAAGTCCCTTTTCTAGTGCATCAGTCTTTGGCAGTCCGGAGATGAAATCCTGCATTATGCTAGACCTCCAAACCCAGAGCCTGTGTGGAGGCAGTCAGCCGGGGGGCATAGATGCGGAGGCGTCTTATGGCCTTTCCCTCCGACCCTTCCGCGAGCCGTATCGTCTCCCAGCCCACGGCCGAAAGGATTTGGAACAGCAGTCCGCAACGTACCTGCTCCTCTACTCGTCGGAGTTCTATGCTTGCCAGCGTCCTTCGCGCAGTAGACCAGTAGCTTGCGGCATCGATCGCCGCCAAGTCGGTCGCAGGAGGTCCCCAACCGGCCTCCTCCCAGTCCAAAGGCAAGAACGCAATTCCAGAAGCAGTGTGTCGAATAAGAATGTTCTTAGGTTGAAGATCACAATGGACCAGAGTCCAGGGAAGGCCTGCACAGCGCTCCTCGACGACATGCCAGTGTCGTTCCAAGACTTCAAAACACACCAGCGTTTTTTCGACAGCCGACCGATCTAAATTGTCCCAATCTCGTTCAGCTAGATTCTGGCAAAGCCCTCGCCAAGCTGTCCTCAGAATTTCCAGATACCATGCTGGTCCGCGTTCCGGTAATCGGTTACGTATCGGGAGATTTGAGGCCAAGCCGTGCAGGAGGGCCAGCCAGCTCGCAAAGGCCGTTGGAAAACTCTCACCCTTCTCTGCAACCTTCGTTGTCCCTCCGTCTTCGAGAAACAGCCACCCATACTCTCCTATGCCCTCGTCAATGAAGCCATAACAGCGTACCGACTCCATCGAAAGCCGGTCCAGAATTTCACGGTATATGAACATCTCGAGCTCACCGGCCCTTCGTGGGCACCACTTAGCGACAATATCGGAGCCTCCCGGACCCACGCCTTCGATTCTGCACACGGTCGATCTCGCCGTGTTTTTAAGAATAGTTATTCCGCGGGGCTCGGTAGAGCCAGGCCGAAGCCGCAACCAGGCTTGAACGGCCGGACGCGTCCTTTCAACGATCTGCTCTGAGCTGGCTTGCTGAAACAATGGCACTCATCCTTTCCGCTTCGTTCCTGCGTATTTCCGGGGCCAGAAGCCTGAATCAATCCTTTCGCTGTTATCTTCGGGCCACATAACCTCTGTGCTGCCGACCCTAGGAGGAGCCGGTCAATCTTTGCGTTTCACCATGGGATGCATGATCGGGATGCAGCTTGCTATCGATTGGGGTGCGGGTTGAATTGCTCTTATAGAGTGCCCAGAAACTAGTTGCGCCGACGATTGCTCAACTTCTTTTTCTTGAATTGCACGAAGGGCCGATGCTGTGGCGGCTTCGCACTCGTGCAGGACAGAGAGACCAAGCAACAGGCCCATCATCGTCACGGTCGCGCAGGCAGTCCACGCGCGAGCAGTACCTGCTCCAACAGAGATCGCAATTAGTGTGGACAAGACCACAAGGCCTATCTCCGAGCATTTCGGCAGCACTCTCCACCGCACGAGCTGTCTTCCCTGACCGTGCTCTTCGGCAACCATCCGCAAGCGCGCTGATCCCAGTAGTCCGCTACGGATCTCTAAATCCCAGTCATTAAACTCTCCACCCCTGCGGACAACTGCGCCGAGTTGCCTCAGAGCAGATTCAACTCCTTCAAGGCGATGTTGTGCGTCGTGCCAAACTTCACTCCATAGAACGATAGAATTCGCTCTCGGCAAGGACGGACTCTCTGCTTTGACCCAGCGCCATGGGGCGAGCCCCCAACGTACCCTTCCGAAGAGACGCGCCAAGGGCTGCAACAAGTGGAGAAACGTTGTGACGCCCATCAGCCGAACCTTCTCCAAGAAGTTCCAGGCTGGTTTGGACGCACATGCGCGAATGCCACTGGCGAGAGCATGCGCAACGGGGGCTCCAAGTGCGAACAGGGAGAGCGGAGCCGCTAAGAGTAATGGCTTCCAGCTGTAGCCAAGTCCGGTTAGCAAGCCGAGAAGCCCGACAATGAGAAACCATTCAGGCATCAAAATCAACGACGAAAGCCATTGTGGCGCAGGCCCATAAAGGCGCTGGAAGGGGGCCGCTCCCCAAATTCCTTGGTAGATTCGGCCGACGTGCGGAAGAACTGTGGAGAAACCGTTGCCATATACTCTGCCTGCCCAGGATACATGCCCGGCCGAGTTGTATTTCTCGGGCCACTTTTTCTCCAGAAGAGCTTCGGCTCGACCGTATCCTCTCTGCTGCTTCAAATACGTTCGAACCGAATTGCGACGGTGGTGCCATACAACAGCGGCCGGGCTGAATCCCAACTTCCAGTTGCGTTTCTGGAGGCTCCAGCAGACGTCCACATCGTCGCCCGCGACACGAAAACGTTCGTCGAACCCACCGATCTCAAGCAGCGCGGACTTCCGATAGGCCATGTTGCAGCCTGGAATGTGCTCTGCCTCGCTATCGGTCAGCATCACGTGGATGGGGCCGCCCGGTGAATTTGCTACGCACTGTGCGATCCAGCCGTCGTCGCAAGGAGGAAGATTCGGCCCGCCGACCCCGACAAAGTCAGTGTGAAGAAACATTGCCGCAAGGTACTTGAGCCAATGTGGGTCAGGGTAGGCGTCATCGTCGATATAGGCCACGACTTCCCCGGTCGCTGCGAAGAGACCAGTGTTACGAGCGTTGCTCAGGCCTGAATTCGGCGTTCGAACCAAACGAAACCCGTAATCTCGCGCACAATCGGTGAATCGATCGGTCGAACCATCATCGACCACGACAACCTCGTAGTTCGGATAGTCGATCTTAGCCAAGTGGCGGAAGCACTCTGCAAGCCATTTGCGGTTTCCGTTGTATGTACACATGATCACGGAGATCCGCGGCCAGTTCGTCTTGGGGGGAAAGGGAACCTCGGCGAAGACATGTCGCATGACGTCAAGAGCTAACTTTGGGCTTCGGTCACGGCGCGTGAGCCCAAAATCCCAGTCTTCGACTTCGTATCCGCCGCGATGCCATTCATCCGTCCAGGAAAAGACAAATGTTCCAGCGCAGCCCCCCGCAAAAGCACTCCGGACTTGCCATTCAAGCGAATCAGCTTGGCCCTGCTCACCATTTCGTCGGCTGTCCAAACCGATCTCCGCCAATACCAATGGGCGGTCACCTGCAAGAGTTTGTAAACGTGCAAGGTAGGTCTCGAATGCCTCCTGCGATTCCAGATATACGTTGAAACAGAAAAAGTCGAGGAAAGGGAGTTGCAGAAATTCAGTTGTCGGAAAATTCACATAAGTAACAAGCGCCTCGGGGTCTTCGGCCTTTGCTACGCGATAAAGCCTTTCTATGAACTTCTCGACTCGCTGGCGCCCCAGCCAGCGAACAATTCTGGCAGGAATCTCATTACCCACAGCATAGCAAAGCACGGCCGGGTGACCGGCGCACTCCCTTACAGCGTCGCGGACGCGTGCTTCAATCGCCCGGGCGGTGCGCGAATCATCCAGGAATGTGACGTGTTGTTCCCAAGGCAGTCCCACCATGACTCTCAGGTTGACGCGCTGCGCTGCATCCAAAAACCAACGAGGCGGGACACTGTAGGTCCGGATGGTATTAATTCCTGTCCCAACCATGGCTTCGAAGTCCTGGGCAACCAGTGCCGGGTCAGGATACTCAGTGCCGTCCTGGTCCGGCCGAAAGGGACCATACGTGACACCACGGACATATACTTTCTCTTCGCCAACGAAAAGAAATTTTCCCCGCACTTGCGGGCGCAGGGAAGTCCCAGGACAGGAAGTGGGCCTACACTCCAGAGCTCGCGCTGGGCTGCTCAGTTTCTCCCGCCAATCGTCCCTACCGGAGATCAGCCGGAAAGCTTGAATCGCGTCCGCCGGGCGGATATTCTCCACCTGCTGTCGGCTCGCTCAGTACCTTCCGACTAAATCGGTGATTCCTGCCATCGCAAGGCAGCTTGGGCTGTCGTTTCCAGGTTCTTGACCGGCGCGGGGAGATCAGTCAAAAATTTGTGGCACATTTACAGAATATTCACAATTCTCCTGTGCAGGCAATCCGAGTGCCACCCAGACCGGACGTTGAGAATGGAACAAAAAGCTCTGGCCGTACCATAATTCTTGGTACTAGGTCGGAGGGTTGTAATCAATAACCTGCATAGAATCAGAAGGAAGTGACCATTCTCTGCAAATCGGATCTGTAATATGAGGATTGCTAGACGAGCCTAGAGCTAAGCGAATCCGGTGAAGGCGCGATAGCAGGCTAAAGTGGCGTGCATCGTTTTGCACATTTGTGGAACGCGCTTACCTGTCACGGCAGAGGTCGCGGGTTCGAATCTCGTCCACACGAAGAGCGCCGTCTGCCACCGGCATGGAAGTAAAACGGTACGTCTGGAAAGTGACGCACTCCGCCTCGATTCGAGCCGCTGCGCGACGGTAATGAAGATATCATTCGGATTCGACGGAAGTTTCCCTGAAGGGTGGACATGTTAACAGCTCGGCCGTTTCTCGCTATGAAGAAAGGGGCAGCGCTGTCTGGTGAATGGCCAGCATCTCTACGTTGGGAAGCATAGGTAACCAAGGTCTTCTGGGGTTGTCGGCCCAATGGCACGAGGCGCGACTTGAAAAATTTTGACTGGCGAACCGTCACTACTCCTGCAGTAAGATCCGTCCATCTCTGAGATGCTCCAGAAGTTCATTGGGGACCGAACTTCGGGCTTCCTGTTTCGCTCGAAGAATGGATTTACGCTGTTACACTCGAACGTCTTGGAGGCTTTCCTTGCATCCACTCCTCAAACGACTGGGGCAACCGAAATCGTGTGCTCACGCATTTCGCCGGTTCAGGGCGACATGGCTGAGAAAGCAGCACGCGCCAGAAGACTTGATTCGTTTCTGGCTCGGCCATGCAAACAAGAGCGTCACCGACATATACAGCAAGTTGAAGGAGGACGGACGTTTCGCAAAAAGGTCGCCGAAGAGGTAGGAATCGGCTTTGAACTTTCAGCCGAAAGCCCGAAGTGGCACCCAATTGCACCCACACTGGGTTGTTGTCACATGTTGCGTAACTGATTCTGATCAAGAGGAAGAATGGTTCCCCGGGCTAGATTCGAACTAGCAACCCTTCGGTTAACAGCAGCGGGTGAAAATCACTAAGTCGTTACTTTTGCGTCATTTACAGATTTGATATGGCGCTTGAGTTGGCCGATTGGCCAACCATACCCACTTCGATTATTTCCCCGAACCCGCCGTGGCAGAGCTGCCAGCCTTCCGGCGCAGCACCCAGACACGCCCAGACACGCGAGACAAAAGACCCTTTTCGCATATACAGTACAGTTAAAAGAAACCGGATTAAGTGAGCATTCCGAGAAGGAATGCGAACAGATTTTGGGGTTCGCACTAGGTTGAGTAGCCATTTTCTAGATCCCTCACCCACGTGTGAAGAAGGTACCAACAGGGGCGGCTTCAATCTGAACCAACGGTTCAGGCCGGCCGCTCAGTGATTCCACTAGCTGTACCTTTTTGCCTGCCGCATAGATTTGGTGCCGACCGTGATTTCTATACCAATCGGCCACCGTCGCCGTATGATGGACGCTCTCGAGTACCTTGCGCCAGCCACCACCATTGTAGGCACAAAAACTGATCTCGCCCTGCCAAGTTGCTACCGGCACGTTTGAATTGCAGATCGTCGCAAAGTCGTAGTTGTAGGCGTCTTGGAACCACATACCATTGAGAAACATGAGTCTCCAGCGTGCGGTTTTCGCAGAGGCTTGCCGCGACCAATCGCCGTCGCTTCTCGTGAAACGATACAATGAGCCCTCAAACAGACCACGGAGCTCATGGGGTCCCAATCCCGAGGGAGCCTTCGCCTGGTTGAAATTCCGAAGAAGTGAAAGCAAAACCATGGCCCTGGTCACCCGAGGCGACCTGCCGGAATCTGTTATTTGTACAATGTCTTGCATGAACCTTCCGAGATCGAAGAACGCTGGAATCGGAATCGCCTTCCCCTTCTCAGTATCTACAAGCAAGGGGCTCATAATCGCGTGGTCCGGATGCATGTCAGGAAAGAGACTCCCACGCTCTGCACCCCCGTCAAGGACATCATCCAAATGGCTGAAGATCGCGTACGCCGAAGCTGGGTACCAATCCCGCATGGGCCGCCAGTCAATCGAGGTTTGGGCTTGCAGGTCGTAAGCGAGCTGAGAGAGAGGATACCGTTCTGCATACCGGTCCTCAGTCGATATTCGCTCGTCGCGGCCGGTGAACATAACGGGCTGAAAAATTACGCCGTGGATTTGATCGGCGTTACGGAGAGCGAAGCGCACGATCTCTCCCACGCAATCATTGTTGAGACCGTTGACCACTGTAACTTGCAAGGTGGTTTGCATTCCAGCCGCAGCGATGTTCTCCAGCGCGCGGAGCTTCACTTCCATGTAATTTCCAAGCCCGCGATGTTTGTTCTTCTCCTCGGAGACGCCATCGAACTGCAGGTACACGCCGTGCAACCCAGCGGCGCTCGCCTCGACAGCAAAATTTCGGCTTTCCGCAAAACGAATACCATTGGTCGAAACGTGAAGACGATGGAAGCCCTTGCTCTTCGCGTGTCGAATTGCGTCAAGGAAGATCGGAGAGAGTGTGGCCTCGCCACCGGAGAACAACACATTGATTTCGCGGTTAGGCTTGAAAGAGCCCGCCCGTTCAAAAATCGTCTTCAACTCTTCCATATCTGTTTCGTCGACGTAACCAACTCCGTTAGCGTCCATGAAGCAAGGTCGACACATCATGTTGCATCGGTTGGTCAGATCCACGATCAAATACGACCCTCGGCCCGCCCGGATGCTGTTAGGGCCGTGGTTGTGGACCTCACGGTCGCCAACGCAATCGAAGTCGCCCCCCAAGGACTGCGCTTCCATCCTCTGAAAGAAATCGGGATGGTTCGATAGCACGTCCTCAAATGGACCATGCGTCTCGCACGCCTTTCGCATGAGGATTCGCCCGCCTTCCTCAAGGATCTCGGCGTCAATGATTCCCGGACGCTCCCTAAAACCGGCTACATCACTCTGGCCCCTGATGACCGCCTCGACTGCTTCGCGGTTGCATTCCGGGCAGAGCGACAGGGTTCGCCTCGGAACCCCCGTCCCCATTGGCGTTCGTTGGTGCTTCTTCAGAAGCCGACCCGGCGCCCAACTTGGTGCGGGCAGCGCCCCTTCAGGCAGAACGCGGTTAACGGAGCTGGCGATGGTCCATGCTGCGCTGGATGTGAAACGAGAGTGAGAGGCCATACACTCGAACATGAAATTTACCTCCTGTCGCGGTTTGCTCAACGATAGAAAAACGAGGCGGCGAACCCTTCCGTCTGGGCAAACTCATTTTACTTGCGCTGTCAAGTCAGAGGGCCCTACCTGACGCCGGTGCGCAACGCCGTTCTGCGTGCGACTAGTGTGTTGACTTCTGGTTGTGAAAAGGACGCAGAGATATCTGTTCTCAAGCGCCGGGTACCTCCACCAGGCAGGTAAGCGAAATAGCAAGACCGGTTTCGGCCGTGGGTGGGAAAATGTTGCGGTGCCGAAATGGCAAAATCCGAGCTAGCAGCCCGCTTTAGAGATATCAGCGCTTGCTGCTGAAATTCAAATGGATTGGGTGCTGCTGCACAGGGCGCTCAATTTGGAGATGTAAAGTGGTATCGAATAAGTCGTTGGAAGTGAATGCTGCGCTCGCCGAGGGTGCAAAGCAGGCAACGTTTGAAAAGGAGGCGCAAACCCCGAGCGGAACCGGCACACCGGCTTCTCCGCCGAGACCGCATTGGCAGCCGGCAGAAACACCGGCGGAACAAAACGGTAGCGGCAAGACGCCGCAGCGTTCTTCGCCGACGAGCTCGGCCCAACCTAACGGGAACCATCTGGATCTCGAGGGACAGAACGCCGTCAACAAGGTCATGTTGGCGGGGCGACTTTGCCGGGATGCCGAAGTGAGGCATACCAAAGGCGGTCAGATGGTGGCGAATTTTTCTTTGGGAACCCAGGAGTCGTACAAAGACCGTTTGGGCGAGTGGCAAAAAAAGACTGCGTGGCACCGGGTTCAAGTGTGGGGAGACCTTGCGGAAACGGTAAGCGCAAACCTGCGGCAAGGTGCGCGGGTCTATGTCGAAGGAAAGCTCATCATCCGCAACTGGATCGACAAGCAAAACCAGAAGCGCCGCTCCACAGAAGTGGTGGCAAGCGATGTACGTTTCCTTACGCTGGCTCCAAGCAATGGGGCGCAAAGCGGGAGCGAACTCGCCGACGAGCATACCGGCGATTAGCAATGACCGAGAACTTGGGGCTATCGCGCGCTTGCAGTCGGGCTAGCCTCAAGCTTCCTACGATTGATTTCCTAGATAATTTCTTGCCCGCCTGCGTCAATGTCAGGCTCTACCACAGCCTTCGTTGAACCTACGATTTGATCCAAAGCAGCGAAATTACACTTTTGTAAGCAGGCAGCGCCTTGGACTCCTCCCATATGGCCTCTGGAAAACCGGTCGCGGAGATCCACAAACGCGCGGGGAGCGCCTGCGGTTTCCTTGGACCAGGTGTTCCCGCAAAGCATTGCAACGCAAACGTGCCTTGCTGAAGGGGCGCCCCCTTTTGGAGCGGAAAGCCAAAGTGGCTCGAGCGTTTCGACCAATCGATTCGGTCATTCGTGGCCCACACGATCGCGCAGCTTTGCTTCGCCAGATCGCAGTACCGCCACGCCGCTGCCGAAAGAGAAGTATGAAATCGCTGGGCGATTTTTTCGATCACTTGCAGAGAAGGCGGTGCGGACGCGACGATCGGCTGGACCGCGGAAGCGGGCAGGAGAAGCTCGGCGGCAAATTCATCGGCCTCGCGCTCGAGTTCTCGCGACCAGTCGCCCCAGTTCCCGACGTCGGACTTGGTGCAAACGAGCTCCGTCTGGTCGTGATCGGGAAGCAAAAAGTGAGCGATTTCATGGGCGAGCGTGAAATTCTTGCGGCCATCCTCGCGGATCGATTGCCGGACCGCAATCGTTCCCAAAGGAATCTCGCGCGCCCGAATCAAGGCGCCGTCAAACCCATCGGCGTCCACTTCGCGAACTTGGAGTCCGAGTCGCGAAGCGATCGCCCGCAGATCGCCATGCTCGAGCGGCAGTTCGCGCGCGAGGGCGCGTGCATAGGCGCCGCCTTTTTGCGACCTGCTCATCGACCGTCTTTCGGGCGGCTGCGATTATTGCGTTTCAAAAGATCCTCGGCGAGGTCGTCCAGGAGTTTCTTGTCCCGTTCCGAGAGTTCCTTCTTGTTTCGATAGGCGGTAGCCAAAGTCACACGCGGCAGCCTCGCGAGTCGTTCCTGAATACGCTGAGCGTGGTCGATGACACTCCGGATGACCGCTCGGGCTTCGCGAACTAATGCTCGTTCCTTTGGGGAACTGGGTACGCCTGGACGCAAGTCACTAAGCGCCTGTTTCAAGAGCGCCGGAACGGGCCGGCCTGCCGCCGCGTACTCTTTTGCTAGGCCATCAAGCTTTCGATAAAGGCGTGCTTTGACGTCTTCCGGATCAATTCCTGCGCGCCGCAAGAGTTCACGGGCTTCCCCGGCATCCAGCTGGCTCGGGCTGCCGTACAAGCTGTCGGACAATTGAGCCAACCGCGCGTTTTGCGGAAAAAGATCCTTTTCCTTCTGTTCGCTCACGCGGTTTTCCTCCCTACCAAGTTGTGATCGATAAGTTGCCTCTGCAGCCTCTTCTTCCTGTTCTGCACCTCTGCTGCAGTAATGCCCAACTCAGCCGCTATTTCGCGGGGCTTATAAAGGTTGAGTTCCAGCACTGCCCTCACAACTTCCGCCAGTTCGGGTTCCCCGGCAAAGGCAGTCCGTGCGCGTTCACCGTACCGCTCTTCATCGATGGAGGCCGGAAAATCTATAGCCGATCCCGGCAATTCGTCGAGCGACAGGGGAGCAGCATCGGCATCCCGTTGGGCAGGAAGCGGGGATCGGCTCTCCTCGTGGGCATGTGCCGCCTTACGAAGGGAATCGATAATGTCATTGCGCATGGCGGTCGCCAGCAGGGAGAACAAATCGCCACGGGAGGCCCGATGTTGAAGCCTGCCTTCCATATATTCCACCAAGACTGCCGAGACAAAGTCGTCGACGGACAGACCGACGCCGGCGACTGTAGAGTTACGCCCACCGAGTCCAAACTCGTTAAAGGTTCGCAGCCCAAAAGCAGTCAGCCGATGGACTAGTTCCTCAAAATCCACGCTCTGCTGCGCTTCCAAGAAGAAACCTCGGACGCCGAGATGACGGCTGTCTAACCGGCGGGAGTCTAAGGTTCTAACATGCATGGGCCAGCGGAATCACCAGGATAATACTCAGTAAGCGAAGTAAAAGATCGTTTCTGGCCACGCACGGGAGGGAATATTGTTTTTTTCGGAACACCCAAATTCGGAAGATTGGTTCGCTCTGTCGGTATCAGCGCTGGGGCTGAATTCGAGCATTGCGTGCCCCAAGAAAGCGCGCGGATTTTGGAGATGGACTGTGATATCGGACAAGGCGTTGGAACTAAACATTTCTTTGGTTTTAGAGGTTCGTGGTGATTCCGTGAAATGCGCCGGGATTCAAGTCATCAAGCCCGGTGGCGGCTTGGCAGGCAATGGAATCGACCCCCACAGAGCAATGACTCGCATAGGAAAGGAAACCAGTGGGACGAACGCGGTTCCTCCTTGGTGCGTTTCTAATGCGCATGTTTTGGGGAAAGGGCCGGCTCAAGACGGGGCACAACGCGAAGCGAAGAAGGAAGAGCCGATAGGTACCACAGCAGACTGCCGGAAAACCTGGATCTTTAAGGCCAGCTCGGAATTCTCCGACGTTCGGAGTGCAATTCGCACCCTTAGGGAACATCCCTGGCTCGTCCAGCAGCACAAGGAACAGATCAAATTGGGAGACAGGGTGTATTTGTGGGAGTCCGGTCCGCGGGGAGGGATCATCGGACTGGCGGAGGTATCCGAGCCGCCTCGGATTCAACCGGAACCGAAAGAACAACTGCCGTTCATCCGGAAAAGTGAAAAGTTCCGAGGAGACCGCCTTCGCGTAAAGATCCGATTGCTCAAACTGATCGAACCAGCGATTCAACGGACGTATCTTTCATCGCGGGCGGAATTCGCTACCTTGAGCATCTTGCGGCGCCCGCGGGCCACGAATTTTCGCGTAACGCGAGAAGAAGCAAAAGCCCTGGAAGGCATTGTGGACGGTATGGCTGTGGCAGCTGCTCCTCATGATTCAGTGAAAGGAGAGAAACGGATCGTATTTGCCCAGGCGTAAGGACTAGCGCCCTTACCATGGGACCAGCCGCAAGGAGCACTCACCGGAGACCGCACATCGGTCAGCGTGTCCGTAGACAAAGCGAAACGGACAGAACCCCCACTTGGAAGCGCAGGGAGACTCTCTCCCTCGAGGAACACGTCGGGCTTTTCTTCCGCACCTGCAGCAAGACGATCCAAGGAAAATGCCGGAGACGGTCGTTGCGAAAGAAAGGAGGTCGGACGGGAATTGAATCGGATTCGGACTTGATCCAAACAGCTCTCGCTAACTCAGCCCTGCCCGACTACTTTCCGGACTGGCTGCTCTCTCAGAACTCCATGGCTGATGCGCAACGCGACGGATTTCCACTTCCTTCGGCAACTCGGTCCGCCAGGACGGATTCTGTTCCACAGGGTTTAAGAGTCGGTTTTCAGAAACCCATCGAACATCTCATTCTCGATGACTCCATCAGCAAAGCGATTCACGCCAATTCGGCGAAGCAGGGCCTCGCCCGCTTCACGAGTTGCGTGTTGCAAAGCGGCGTCGAACTACTCTACCGAGCTATCAAGAGCAACATCGCTGACTCGCTCCATGTCGTGATTCAGATCAAGCGCAGACAGGAAGCCGCTACGCCTCGGAAGTGCTCGAAATCAACAGCTACGACCCCGGCGCGACCCCTTCGATTACTATGCGATTTACCAGACACAGGAGCCATCCCAATGACGACGGACGAAAGTCGAAACATGAAGGACATCTCAGCAAGCGAATACATCCGTACAAACTTTCATCCGTCTGATCGGATTGCCGTCCTGGTCCGCAACGGCGGTACGGGCGAAACGATCCAGCGTATTGCGACTGCTGAACGGATCGCGGGAACCTCCGCTCAGGAATGGCTCCAGCACAAGAATGAAAGAGAGGCATGCGACATCTACATCGGAATGAACACTCTGAAACCGGAGGCACGCACGCGAACTAAGGGGGACATTCAGACCATCCGTCATCTTTACCTGGACATCGATCACGATGGCCCGTCGGCCTTGGCGAAGATTCGGCAATCCAACCTGGTGCCGCCGCCGAATTACACCGTAAATACATCGCCTGACAAATTCCAGATCGTGTGGCGGGTCGAGGGTATTGACCGGGAACACGGCGAGGCCCTGTTGCGTGCCATGGCACGCAAACTCGGAGGCGATCCTGCGGCCACCGATTCCACTCGCGTTCTGCGTCTCCCGGGATTCATCAACCGAAAGTATAAAACCGACTTTCGAGTGCAAGCCGAGAAGCACACCGACCGCATTCATCACCTACAAGATTTTCGCCTACACACTGAGCCGATCGACAACAACTTCCGCGCGCACTACAGGCTGTTAACGCAACGTTCTTCTGAAATGCGACCCTTGAGCCAGTCCGAGCACGATTGGATCTATGCGAAGCGGGCCCTCGCCCGCGGCGACGACCCCGAAGAAATCATTCGCAGGATCGCGAATTTTCGCAGTAGTGAGAAAAGCGACCCGCTGTACTACGCGCGGCTAACCGTCAGCAAAGCGCAGCAGCACCTTGCGACGGAAAAGGGAACTCCGACCCAGCCGATTGATGGCTCTCACAGATCAATCTAGCGCGTTTAATTCGATTCGTTTATCCGAACATCCATGAATCAAGTCGAAGTAGAAGTGATAGACTCAACCGAACTGGCGAACGGCTGAACATCCCCGAAACCTGGGTATGTTCCTTTGCCTTCTGGTGGAGTTTGGTCGAGCCGTCCTCCTGCCGCACGCGTACACGGTATCGGACGAACCACGCTCCATGGTGAATGTACAACCGCCCATCCTGGGCTGACAACCTAGCCACTGACGGAGTTCGTTGCTACCCCAAGCAAACCGTACTTAGCGTCCAGGACGGAAATGCGGAATCGGATCGCTTTTGCGCTTACGTTGGTCCGTGCTGGGAAGAACGCCCTGCTCCACAAAATGGGGGGAGTCGCACCAAACTGCAAGCTTGTCATCTCTCCAGGCAGCCGGAACCGCGCACACAGGCAGTAAGCTCGGATGGGGAACCTTCGTGGATCATGACGCGACCCTTACAGTAGTAGTCGTCACCGCGCTTCCGAACATTCTTGGTAAAATTCGCTGCCAGCTTGGCGGAAAGACTCATGCCCCACCCTACAAAACTCGCAGGATATTCTATGCAGGTCTTTCATGATTTTCCATGAAAAGAAAAGTCCTCATCTGGCTGCCAGCAGCCTCTGGAACTCTGGATAGGACTCTCCTTCGGAGGTATAAAGATAATTAGCAGAGAGGCTGCAACAGGCGACGCTCGGCGACTACTTGCGCGGTCGCGCCTTCCGCCGATTCGCGGGTACGCGCCTTCGGCTCCTCGTTACGGGCTTCGTTGCGTTTGCTGCCTCAAACAAATGCCGAATGCCGTGTTCCAACAGTTCGACGGCCCTCTCCAGGGCGCCCAGTTGTCCAATCCGCGTTATCGCCACGGACAAGCGCAAGTCAAATGA